>Ga0210076_1000293_pt1 | contig 11436 bp, 7 predicted proteins | sample MayberryNW_Catta_3_FD_184876 | JGI IMG/M metagenome (GOLD analysis project Ga0210076, IMG submission 184876) | Wetland microbial communities from San Francisco Bay, California, USA, that impact long-term carbon sequestration -... | ecosystem: Environmental > Aquatic > Marine > Wetlands ... | reverse complement strand
CTTCGCGGGCACCGTCGCAACCTCCGCGGAGTTCGACGCGGCCGACGCCGCCGACACGCTCCCGGCCAACCCGGCGCTCTTCGGTCCCGCCGCAGCAAAGATCAAGGGCGGCATCGACCTCGTCGGCGACGACTACAACGCGAGCGCGCCCGACGGCGATCCCGACCTGATCCCGCACCCCGACCCGAACCCGCTCGACTGCAACGGCCACGGCTCGCACGTGGCAGGCACCGCCGGAGGGTTCGGCGTCCTGGCGAACGGGAGCACCTTCGGCGGCCCGTACGACACGACGACGCACACGCCCAACCGCTTCCTGGTCGGGCCGGGCGTCGCACCGCGCGCGAACCTGTACGCGGTCCGCGTCTTCGGTTGCGCGGGCTCGACGGACATGACCGTCGACGCGATCGAGTGGTCGCTCGACAACGGCATGGACGTCATCAACATGTCGCTCGGCTCGTCCTTCGGGCTGCGGAACGACCCGTCCGCGGTCGCGGCGCAGAATGCAGCGAAGGCCGGCGTCGTCGTCGTGACGTCATCGGGCAACCAGGGCTCGAGCCCCTACATCACCGGCTCTCCAGGTGTGGGCAACGGCGTCATCAGCACCGCCGCCAACGAGTCGCTCGGGTCCTTCCCGGGCTTCACGCTGAGCCTCCCGTCGGGCACGCCGAACCCGATCACCGGGATCAACGCGAACGGCGAGACCGACGTGGTGGACGGCACGCAGTACACGATCGTCTCGATCAACGACGACCCCGCCACGACGGGTGTCGACGAGTCGCTCGGCTGCAACCTGTCGGACTACCCGGCACCTCCGAATGCGACGTCGCTGGCCGTCACGGTCCGTGGCGTCTGCGCCCGTGTGGCGAGGGCGATCTTCGGCCAGCAGGCCGGGTATGCGGCCGTGGCGATGGTCAACAACTCGACCGCGCTGCCCCCGTTCGAGGGCCCGATCTTCTCGAACCCCGACACGGGCATCCCGTTCACCGTCACGATCCCGTTCATCGGCGTCCGCGGCCTCGCCTCGACCGCCGGCTCGGACGGGAACCGGCTCCGGGCAGCTGACGGATCGATGACGACCGTCAACAACGCGTCCGTCCCCAACCCGAACTTCTCGGGGCTCGCCAGCTTCACCTCCGGCGGCCCGAGGAACGGGGACAGCTTCCTGAAGCCGTCCGTCACGGCACCCGGCGTGAGCATCTTCTCGGCCGGCGTCGGGACGGGGAACCTTCCCGCAGGCAACTCGGGCACCTCGATGGCGTCCCCGCACGTGGCGGGTCTCGCCGCGATCGTCAAGCAGGCACATCCGGGCTGGTGGTCGGATGAGATCGCTGCCGCGATCGTGAACACGGGGAACCCGGCGGGGATCACGGGCACGACTCCCTACGTCACGAGCCGTGCGGGCACGGGCCTCGTGCAGCCGCTCGCAGCGGCTCGCACGCAGGTGATCGCGTTCGCCGGCAACCGGGAGCCCGTGGCGAACTTCGGGTTCTTCGAGGGTGACGCGAACTTCAGCGACACGCGGAGGATCCGTCTCTGGAACAAGAGCGGATCACCGGTCACCTTCAACACCGGAGTGACGAACGCCGCAGGGTCGCCCCACACGGCGACGCTGAGCAGGAACAACGTCACGGTGCAGCCGGGCACGTTCGCTCCGGTGGACGTGACGCTGGCCGTCCCGATGTCCACGGCCGGGAACGCCGGCGGGTTCCGCGAGGTGTCGGGGCTCGTCACGTTCACGCCGCAGGGCGGCGGGAACAACGGCGTCGCGTTGCGCGTGCCGTACTACCTCGTCCCGAGGGCGCTTTCCCTCATCGACGTCACGGTGGCCGACTCGACGCCGTCGTTCACCACCACTTCGACCGTGTCGAACCACCCCGACGCCGCCATCTCGGGCAGCGCCGACTACTACGCGTGGGGCCTCCGTGACGGCAACGATCTCGAGGGATCGCCCGCCGACATGAGGGCGATCGGCGTGCAGTCGTTCGACATCGGCGGCGGCCAGCGGCTCATCGGCTTCGGCGTGAGCACCTGGCACCGCTGGTCGAACGCGTCGACGACCGAGTTCGACATCTACGTGGACGTCGATCTCGACGGCACCGACGACTACATCGTGGTCGGCGTCGACAACGGCGCCGTTGCGGCCGGCAGCTTCAACGGCCTCTTCGACGCCTACGTGTTCAGCACGCGGAGCGGCGGCGCGAGCTCGCTCGCCGGCTCGCTGGGAGCGCTGACGGACGGAAGCACCGCCTTCCTGCCGATCATCTCGAGCCAGCTGTGCCGGTCCGGCGAGCCGTGTCTGAGCTCGGCGAACCCGCGGTTCCGGTACCACGCCATCGGCTTCGACCTCAACGACGAGGAAGAGGACCCGATGCCGCTGTCCGCGATGTTCAACCCGTGGACGCCGGCGATCTTCACGAGCAACGAGTTCGACTTCCTGACGGTCGCACCGGGCGCCTCGGCGTCGACGACCGTCACGATCGACTCGGGCGAGTGGGACGCCACTCCCGCCCGTGGGCTCATGGTGATCGTGAACGACAACAAGGCAGGCGAGGCGGAGGCAGCGCTCATCCAGATGAGCAAGTAGCCCCGAGTCCTCGTCACGGTTCGAAAGGAGAGAGGCCCCGGCATATGCCGGGGCCTCTCTGCGTGTGTGGGTCGTTACGTGCGCGAACCCGTGCTCGTCGGCGACACGCAGTCGGGCAGCGGACGTCGCGGAAGGACGCGCGCACGGCTCCCCTTCGAGCCGAACGCGGACACCGTGAACCGCCCGCACGCACCCAGGCGCGCCGGGAACGCGAGCCTGAACGTGCCGGTGGAGCTCGCGACGGCCGTCCCGGAGTAGGCGCGGCCGTTGACCGCCAGCAGCACCTGCACCTGCTCGCGCGGCACGAATCCGGTACCTCGAATCTCGAACGGGCTCGTGTCCGGGATCCCGAGGAGCGGACGGGCCTGGGCCGTCCCCGCCGTCCCGCTCGCGGTCGACCCTGCAACGGCGATCACGCACAGACCCACGACGAGCATCACCCTCGTCATGCCTCGAGTATGCCACCCGTCACACGCCCGCAGATATCGCCGGGGCGTCGCCCCGGCGAGAGACAGGGAGCGCGCTAGGGAAACCCCGGACGCGAAGTCGGCCTCCTCGGTCGCATGATCGTCGGAGTGCACACCGCACCAAGACGACGAGGAGGAACGACCATGAAGATCAGGATCACGGCTCTGGCGGCAGCATCGGCGCTCGCTGCAGTGGCGGCCATCGGTACGGCCTCGGCCACGCCGGCCGCCCCGAAGCCCGGCTTCCTGCCGGGGGCGTGGATCGGCAAGGGCCAGATCAAGGGATACGCGGTCGACGGCCCGATGGCGACGCATTTCGACGGCGGCATCGCGTTCACGATCAAGGTGGATCGCAAGCTCCGGGTCTCGGGCGGCGGAACCTGGAAGCTGAACATGCTCGGGTCCGAGGACGCGCCCTCCGAGTACGCCGTCGACTCGACGATGAGGGGCACGGCGTCGATACGCCTCACGGGCGTCGCGACGAACGTTGCCTTCTCCGGCACGCAGCACGTCGTCGGCGAGATCAGAAGCGGAAGCATGCGCCAGCCGATCTCGTTCGACCGTCCCTTCAAGGGCGCGCTCGCGATCACTCGGGCGGGCAAGTGCAAGGTCCTGGGCCGCACGACCGTCCAGCAAGGCGTGACGCTGAGCTGGAGCGCGCAGCTCAAGGGCAGCGGCACCTGTAACGCGTGAGCGGCGGATAGCCGGACCGGCGGCCCCGGGCCTCCGCCGGATACGCGCTCGGCGTCCGGGGCGACGGGTCGAGCTCGACCGAGCGGACAGGCGAGAAGAGTCGGACTGCCGGCCTCGCGAGGGGGAGGGAGAAGCCGGGCCGCAGCGGCCCGGCTTCTCGGCGCGTTCAGACGGGCTCGAGCGCAGCGACGCCTCCCGTCGAGAACCGCCGGATGAGCTCCCGGCGGGACGAGACGTCGAGCTTGCGATACACGCGCGCGAGATGGAACTCGATCGTCTTCGGGCTGAGGAAGAGCGCCGCGGCCGCTTCCTTGTTGCTCTTGCCCTCGGCGACCTGGAGGGCCACCTGCAGCTCCTGCGGCGTGAGCCGGTCTCCGAGCTCCGGCCGTGAGCGGCGCAGGCGCTCGCCGGTCGCACGGAGCTCGACGCGGGCTCGCCCCGCCCACGGAGCGGCTCCCAGCTCCTCGAACAGGGCGTGGGCCCCGCGGAGCTGCACGCGTGCCTCCTTCTTCCTGGCCGCTCGGCGCAGGCGCTCGCCGTATGCGAGCAGCGTGCGCGCCTCCTGGAAGCGGTCGGGAACCGCCTGGTGGAGATCGAGGGCCTCCAGGAAGGCATCGTCGAAGCCGTCCGGCGCGAGCATCCCGCGGCAGCGAGCGACGAGCGCGGCTCCCCACTGCGGGCTCGCGCGAGACGCTCTGCTCGCAAAGGCCTCGAGCCAGGCGTCGGCTTCCTCCAGCCGGCCCTGAGCGAAGAGCGCCTCCACCAGCTCGGGCTCCGGGGTGACGTCTCGGGCGAAGAGGCCGCGCTGCTCGGAGGTCCGGGCGACAGCCTCGAGCGTGTCGGCCGCCGCGCGAAGGTCGCCCAGGCCGAGCTCGAGCAGCCCCCGCACGGTGTACACCTCGTCCGCGAGGGTCTCGAGCTCGTGGACGCGGGCGACCTCGAGCGTGCGTTCCAGCCGCTCACGACACCGGGCCGCCTCGCCACGGGCCGCGTCGATCCGCGCGAGCAGCACGAGCAGGCTGGACGTGTCGAGACCATGGCCCAGCGCACTCGCGAGAGCGAGGCCTTCCTCGGCGCTCAGCACCGCCCGTTGCCATCGCCCTGCGCGGACATCGAACCGCGTCGCCTGCTCGAGCGCGCGCAGGAGGGCCAGAGGGCCGTCGCTGCGGGCGATCGCAAGAATGCGGGCGGTGAGCCGATCGGCCTCGGAGTCGCGCTCGAGGATGTCGAGTGCGAGACGCGCCGACCGGAGCCTCACCTCGTCCGCGTCGTCGTCGGGGAGGAGCAGCTCGACGGCCCGCGTGAGCACCGCCTCCGCCTCGTCGGGCCTGCCCGCATGCGACAGCGCCCAGCCGAGGACGAGATCCGCGCGCGCATCCTGCAGGCCGCCGTCACGCGGTGCGAGCTCGCGCGCACGCTCTGCCGCTCCGAGGCTCCCGGGGACGTCCCCGCCGAAGAACATGGCGTTCGCCGCTAGGTGGAGGAGCGCCGGCACCGTCGGTGGATCGTGCGTCTCGGCGAGCTCGGCGGCCTCGAGGAGCATGTCCCGCGCGGTGCTCTCCACGCCCGCGTCGAGCTCGATGTTCCCCCGCAGCGAGAGCACCCGGTAGCGACTCGCCCCGTCCTCGGACGACGCCGCCGCGATCTCGAGCAACCGCGTCGCCTCGGACGTCGCACCCCCCGCCCAGTGCGCGTCCGCGGCGCGCACGAGGCGATCGACGCGGGCCGCGCCGACGGGCGTGAGGAGTGCAGCGCGCTCCAGCGCAGTCGCGGCCGCAGCGTACCCCCCACGTTCGACCGAACGGCCCGCGACAGCGTCGAGCGCAGCGGCGACCGTCTCGTCGGGCCCGAGTGCCGCAGCGGCCAGATGCCAGGCGCGCCGATCTTCGCGCTTGCCCGAAGCCAGCGCCTCCGCGAGTGCGGCATGCGCGGTACGACGCTCGGAGGCAGGAGCGGCGTCGTGGATCGCCGAGCGCACGAGCGGGTGCCGGAACGTCACCTGACCGAGCTCCACGACCACGAGCCCGGCGTCCTCGGCCGGTTCGAGCGCGCCGATCTCGACGTCCAGCGTCGCGAGCGCGCGGCGGATGACGTCGACCTCGGGCGGGGTCGCGAGCGCGGCCACCAGCAGTGCCGAGCGCGTCTCCACCGGCAGCGTCTCGGCCCGGCGGGCATACGCGCTGCGTATGGACGCTCCCACGGGAAGCGGCTCCGTCTCACCACGCCACGCGGTCAGATCCTGCCCGAGCAAGCCGGACACCTCGACGAGCGCGAGCGGGTTCCCACCGGTCGCCTCGTGCACGCGGCCCAGCGTGTCGCGATCGAGCGCCCCGGTGGACGACCGCTCGAGCAGGGCCGCGACCTCGTCGACCCCGAGGCCCGCGAGCGCGAGCACGTCGAGCCCGCTCGAGTCGAAGCCGTCGTCCTCGCCGTCGCGGATCGCGAGCAGGAAGGCGACACGGTCCGCGTCGAGTCGTCGAGCCGCGAACCGCAGCGCTTCGGCGGAGGCATGGTCGAGCCAGTGGGCGTCGTCCACGAGGACGAGGACGGGACGCTCCTCGGCGGCCGCGGCGAGCAGAGCGAGAAGCGCGGCACCGATCGCGAAGCGATCCCGGCGGTGTGGAGCCGTGAGGCCGAGAGCCTCGCGCAGGGCATCGCCTTGCCGGGTTGGAATCCTGTCCACCAGGGGAAGGAGAGGGCGCGTGAGCTCCAGCAACCCGGAGTACTCGAGCTCGACCTCCTCCTCGACACCGGTTGCCGACACGACCGTCATCGCCTCGGCGAGGTCCCGCGCGTAGTCGAGAAGCGTGGTCTTCCCGATCCCCGGCTCGCCGAGGACGAGGAGCGCGCTGCTCCGCCCGTGGCGGGCGTCGTCCAGCAGACGCTCGATGCGCGCGCGCTCGCTACGCCGGCCGAGGAGCACACACGGAAACTAGACCTCGCTGCCGGGATCGGCAATGCCCGCACGAAGCCGCGCCCCCGGGTTCGGGCGTACGGCGCTCCGGAGAGCTACGCCGCCGCAGCGGCGGGCTCGGCGAGCACGCCGCGCAGGAACAGGCCCGTGTACGAGCCCTCGACCCCGGCGACCTCCTCCGGCGTGCCGGCGGCGATGACCTCGCCGCCCTCGTCGCCTCCTTCGGGCCCGAGGTCGACGATCCAGTCCGCCTGCTTGATGACGTCGAGGTTGTGCTCGATCACGAGCACCGTGTTCCCGGAGTCCACGAGGCGCTGTAGAACCTCGAGCAGCTTCTCGATGTCCGCGAAGTGGAGCCCCGTCGTCGGCTCGTCCAGGATGTAGAGCGTCTTCCCGGTCGCGATCTTCGACAGCTCGGCCGCCAGCTTCACCCGCTGGGCCTCGCCGCCGGAGAGGGTCGTCGCCGGCTGGCCGAGCTTGACGTAGTCCAGCCCGACGTCGTGCAGCGTCTGCAGGCGGCGGCGGATCTTCGGGATCTTCGCGAAGAACTCGAGCGCCTCCTCGACCGACATCTCGAGGACGTCCGCGATCGACTTGCCCTTGAACCGCACCTCGAGCGTCTCGCGGTTGTACCGCCGTCCGTGGCACGTCTCGCACGGCACGTACACGTCGGGGAGGAAGTGCATCTCGATCTTGATCGTCCCGTCGCCCTTGCACGCCTCGCAGCGCCCGCCGCGGACGTTGAACGAGAAGCGGCCTGGCTTGTAGCCGCGGATCTTCGACTCCGGCGTCAGGGAGTACAGCTCGCGCACGTGCGTGAAGAGGTCGGTGTACGTCGCGGGGTTCGACCGCGGCGTGCGTCCGATCGGGGTCTGGTCGATGTCGATCACCTTGTCGAAGCACTCGATTCCCTCGACGGCCTCGTGGTCGCCCGGCTTCGTGCGCATGCGGTTCAGCCGGTTCGCGAGCGCCTTGAACAGGACCTCGTTCACGAGGGTCGACTTCCCGGATCCCGAGACGCCCGTCACGACGACGAACCTCCCGACCGGGAAGTCCACGTCGATGCCCTTCAGGTTGTGCATCGACGCACCGCGCACGCCGAACCAGCCACGCTCGTCCTCGCCTCGGCGCGGGGGGACGGCGATCCGCCGCTCGCCGCTCAGGAACTTCCCCGTCACCGAGCTGTCCGTCGCCGAGATCGTCTCGGCGCTGCCTTCGGCGACGACCTCGCCCCCGTGCTCGCCCGCACCCGGGCCCATGTCGACGATCCAGTCGGCCGACCGCATCATCTGCTCGTCGTGCTCGACCACGAGCACGGTGTTGCCGAGGTCGCGCAGGCGCTCGAGCGTCCCGATGAGCTTGCCGTTGTCGCGCTGGTGGAGGCCGATCGAGGGCTCGTCCAGGATGTAGAGGACACCCACGAGCTGCGACCCGATCTGCGTCGCCAGACGCAGTCGCTGCGCCTCACCGCCCGAGAGCGTCTTCGCCGCCCGGTCGAGCTGCAGGTAGCCGACGCCGACGTTGTCGAGGAAGGTCAACCGCTCGCGAATCTCCTTGACGATCCGCCGCCCGATGAGCTCCTCGGTCTTCGTCAGCTCGAGCTCGTCGAGGAAGCGCAGCGCCGCCGTGACCGAGAGCTGCGAGAACGCATGGATCGACCGTTCGCCTATCGTGACCGCGAGTACCTCGGGCTTCAGGCGCGCGCCGCCGCACTCGGGGCAGGCGCGGAAGCTCATGTACTCCTCGATGCGGTCCCGCTGTTGCGACGAGTCCGTCTCCCGGTAGCGCCGCTGCAGGTTGTTGACGAGCCCCTCGAACGCCATCGTGTACTGGCGCCTGCGGCCCATGCGGTTCCGGTACGTGACGAAGATCTTGTCGCCACCCGTGCCGTACAGGAACTTGTCCTGCTCCTCACGCGTCAGGTCTCGCCACGGGGTTTCGAGCGAGATCTCGTACCGCTCGGCGATCGCCTCGATCACGCTGTCGTAGAAACCCTGGCTGCCGATCGTCCACGGCACGAGCGCTCCGCCCTCGATCGAGACCGAGGGGTCCGGGACGAGCAGGTCCGGGTCGATCTCGAGCTGGGCGCCGAGGCCGGTGCAGCGCTGGCACGCGCCATGCGGGGAGTTGAAGGAGAAGATGCGCGGCTCGAGCTCCGGCAGCGAGACACCGTGCTCCGGGCACGCGAGGTTCTCCGAGAACGTCAAAGGCTCGCCGTCGACGACGTCGACCACGACGAGCCCCGCCGCGAGCGACGTCGCGGTCTCGACGGACTGTGTGAGCCGCTGCCGTAGGTCGGGCTTCATGACGAGCCGGTCGACGACCACCTCGATCGTGTGCTTGAACTTCTTGTCGAGCTCGATCTCCTCCTCGAGCAGCCGCTGTTCCCCGTCGACCTTCACCCGCGTGAACCCGTCGCGGCGCAGCTCCTCGAGGACGTCCTTGTACTCCCCCTTTCGGTCGCGCACGACGGGCGCGTTCACGGTGAACTTCGTCCCCTCGGGGAGACGCAGGACCTGCTCGACGATCTGGTCGAGCGACTGGCCGGCGATCGGACGCCCGCAGACCGGGCAGTGCGGCCGCCCGATGCGCGCGTACAGCAGCCGGAGGTAGTCGTAGATCTCGGTCACCGTGCCCACGGTCGAGCGCGGGTTGCGCGAGGTCGTCTTCTGGTCGATCGAGATCGCCGGCGAGAGCCCGTCGATGGAGTCGACGTCGGGCTTCTCCATCATCTGCAGGAACTGCCGCGCGTAGGCGGAGAGCGACTCGACGTATCGCCGCTGGCCCTCCGCGTAGATGGTGTCGAACGCGAGCGAGGACTTCCCCGAGCCTGAGAGCCCGGTGATGCAGACGAGCGCGCTCCGCGGAATGCGGACCGTGACGTTCTTCAGGTTGTGCTCGCGGGCGCCGTGGACGACGAGCTCTTCGGCGGTCATGGAACGTGCAGTCTAGCCGGTCGAACAGACGTTCGATAGCAACACCCCGGCCGGCGTGTGCCATTCTCCCCCGGTCGAGTCAAAGGAGGAGCAGATGGCAGATGCCGGTCTCTTCGTCGGCTGGGGCGAGGTAGTGCGTGGCCGCGAGGTCGAGTCGCTCGAGGTCTTCAACGAGACGCTCGCGTTCTACGCCCGCCTCCAGGAGGAGGGCGCGATCGAGAGCTTCGAGCCGGTCTTCCTCGAGCCGCACGGCGGCGACCTCAACGGGTTCATCCTGATCCGAGGCGACGCGGAGAGGCTCGCAGCGCTGCGCGTGAGCGAGGAGTTCACGCAGTTCTCCATCCGGGCGGGGCTCATCGTCAACGGGTTCGGCGTCGTCGGCGCCGATCTGGCCGGCCGGCTCCAGAGCCAGATGGAGTACTACACCGAGCAGATCGCCGCGTTCGCCTAGAGGCTGAGGTACAAAGGCGGCGTGCGCCTGCTCGCGTACGCCGCCACTTCGCTCGCCGCCCTGGCGCTTGCCGGCTGCGGCGGCTCGGACGTCGACGTCGAGCTCGTCTGGGCCGGGCCGCCCGAGGCGGGCGAGGCCGGCGGCGTCTCGGTGAACGGGTTCGCGAGCTTCCAGGGCTCCGTGGACGAGGCGTGGGAGCGCTCTCCGGCGATGGCGGCGGCCGAGTTCCTGCGCCTCGACGAGCGGGCTGTGGCACGGACGACGATCGACGCGCGGGCGGAGACCGGCGAGGGCACGGGCCCGCAGACGGTGATCGTCACGCTCGACGGGCTCGCCGACGACTCTGTCCGCGCGGAGCGGTGGACGCTCGGCTTCGAGCCGGAGGACGAGATCTACGTCCTCACGGCGGCGCTCCGCGAGCAGCGGTGCCAGCCCGGGCGCGGGCACCAGGAGTACTCGGCCGCGCCCTGCGTCTGAGCGCCTACGGGTAGGGCGGCGGGTTCGGGGTCGGGCTCGGGCCAGGCGCCGGTGGGTCGTTCGACGAGCTGCCCACCTCCGAGGCTTTGAGCTGCCCGCGGACCTCACCCGCGGCGTTCTTCGCCGTGTGGACGTTCACGTACGCGTTCCCCGCCCTGATCGTCCGCAGCTGCGCATGGGTGATGGTCGCGGTTCCGCGCTGACCCGTCCTACACGGGGCGCACAGCGCAAGCATGACGTTGCCGGCCTTGCCGGTGCGCCCGACGTGGACGTGCGCCTGCAGCGCGCGGCCGCTGAGCTTCGAGAAGGTCAGGCGCCAGGTGAGCCGGGCGCGGTCGCTCTGGAGCTCGACCGCCTTGCCGGTGAAGAGGCCGTTGGCCCCGCGCGGCACTCCGGTCGGCTTCGGCACCTCCGACCGCGCTCTGAGGTTGGCCGTGAGCGTGTACGTGTCCTTCTGCGGCGCCGCGGCCGCCAGTCCGGCTAGCGCGAGCGCCGTGATCGTGAGCCCTGCGAGAAGCTTCGACATGAGTACTCCTCCGACGAGACTGCACCCCGTACTTCGGGGCGAGCGCCGGACCGGATTCCCAGCCCCTAGCGGCGGGCGGCGCGCCAGCGGCCGAAGACGAGACCGCCGACGGTGAACCCGAGGCCGAACGTGCCGAGCGCGAACGCGCCGATCGCGATGAACTTCCGCCACAGCGAGAGGCGCTCCCAGCGGCCGATGACCTCCTCCTCCTCGGCGGAGAGCGGCTCGCCGCGCCGCTGCTTGCGAACGGCGCCGCCCGCCTGGAGGCCGAGGGTCCGTTCGACGGCATCCTCCTCGGCCAGCACGGCGCCATGGTGGTCGAGGGCCGTCCCGACGGTGACGCCGAGCTCATCCGCCGAGTGCGGGCGGCGGTCGGCCCACGCGTGCC
>Ga0210076_1000292_pt1 | contig 11460 bp, 11 predicted proteins | sample MayberryNW_Catta_3_FD_184876 | JGI IMG/M metagenome (GOLD analysis project Ga0210076, IMG submission 184876) | Wetland microbial communities from San Francisco Bay, California, USA, that impact long-term carbon sequestration -... | ecosystem: Environmental > Aquatic > Marine > Wetlands ... | reverse complement strand
ACAGCTCCTCGAGCGGGATCGTCTCCTCGTGCGCGGCGATCTGGAAGACCGAGTCCGACGACGTGTAGACGATCCACTTCCCGGTGCGTTGGTGCTCCTCCCCGAGCTCCAGGATGATCTCCGTTCCCGACGCCGGCTTGTTGCCGATGACCCCGCGGCCGGTCCGGTTCATGAAGGGGTCGATGACGTCGTCCGGGAAGCCGTGCGGGTACGTCGGGAACGCGGTCGGTGTGAGGACGCCCATCAGCTCCCAGTGGCCTGTCGTCGTGTCCTTCCCCTTCGAGCGCTCGAGGAGACGGCCGGCGACGGCGGGCGCTCCCGGCTGCGGCGGGCAGCCCTCGAGTGGCATGACGTTCCCGAGGCCGAGAGCCTCGAGGTTGGGCAGGTCGAGTCCACCGACGGCGCGGGCGACGTTGCCGAGCGTGTCGGAGCCCTCGTCCCCGTACTCCCCCGCATCCGGCAACTCACCTGCGCCGACGGCATCGAGCACGATCACGCACGCCCGCGGCACGCGGGTATTCTACGGCGGCTTTGGACCGAGCCCTCGGCCTACTCCTCCTCGCGATGTACATCACGGCCGTCGTGGGCCTCGCGGCGCTCATCACCTACGCCGTGATCAGGATCTTCCCGACCGAGCGGACGCCGAAGAAGCCGGACAAGCCCGAGACGCCGTCGAACGACGGAACGGCCCAGGGCCGCCTGTTCCGCAGGGCCAAGCGCGGCACCGCGTAGTCAGACGACGCCGGCGGCGAGAGCGTCGTCGAGCGGCGTGTAGTCGAGGCCGTGCGCCTCGGCGACCGCCTCGTACGTGATCCGCCCACCCATCACGTTCACGCCCGGGGCGAGCTCGGGATCGTGGCGGATCGCGTCGACGACACCGAGCGCGGCGATCTCCTCGACGTAGGGGAGCGTGACGTTGGTGAGCGCCCGGGTGGAGGTGATCGGGACCGCGCCCGGCATGTTCGCGACGCAGTAGTGGACGACGCCGTCCACCGTGTACACGGGCTCGTCGTGCGTCGTCGGGCGGGACGTCTCCGCACAGCCGCCCTGGTCGATCGCGACGTCGACGAGCACGGAGGCGTCCTTCATGGCCCCGAGCATGTCGCGCGTGACGAGCTTCGGGGCGAGCGCTCCCGGGATGAGGACCGCGCCGATCACGAGGTCGGCGTCCTGGACCGACTCCTCGACCTGGAGGCTCGACGACATGAGGAGCGTCACGCGCCCGCTGAGGATCTGCTCCAGGTAGCGCATGCGGTCGACCGAGCGCTCGAGGATCGTCACCTGCGCGCCCATGCCGATGGCGATGACCGCGGCGTTGTAGCCGACGATGCCGCCGCCGATGACGACGACCTTGCCCGGTGCGACGCCCGCGACGCCACCGAGCAGGATCCCGCGCCCGCCCTTCGGCTTCTCGAGGTAGTGCGCCCCGGCCTGGGGCGCGAGGCGGCCCGCGATCTCGCTCATCGGCGCGAGGAGCGGCAAAGCCCCGCGGTCGGTCTCGACCGTCTCGTATGCGATGGCGGTGATTCCCGACTCCACGAGCGCGCGCGTCAGCGGCTCGTCAGCGGCGATGTGGAGGTAGGTGAAGAGCGTCAGCCCCTCGCGGAGTCGCGGGTACTCCGGGGCGATTGGCTCCTTCACCTTGAGCAGGAGCTCGGCGCGCTCCCAGACGTCGTCGACGGAGGCGATCGCCGCGCCCGCGCGCTCGTAGGCGTCGTCGGTGAACGCGCTCCCGGCGCCCGCTCCCGCCTCGACGAGCACCTCGTGGCCGCGCTGGACGAGCTCGCGCGCGCCGGCGGGAGTCAGCGCGATCCGGTACTCCTGCGGCTTGATCTCCTTGGCCACGCCGATCCGCATCGAGCGAGGACTGTATCGGCTTCCGGGACGTGGTATGCATGGGGCGTATCCCGAGAGGAGGAGCCGTGTACACGTCGGGCGTGTGGATCGTGAAGGAGCGTCGCGAAGCGGAGTTCGAGCGGCGCTGGCAGGAGGGCGCGGACGGTACCTCCCTGCAGTACCCGGGCGTGAAATTGATGCTCATGCGCGACCGCGAGAATCCGCGCCGCTTCCTCAGCCTGGCCGAGGGCTGGCGGAACCACGAGCAAATCGACGAGGCGCGCAGCCAGCCGTCCTTCCAGGACTCGATGGCGGCCATGTGGCGGGTGCTGGAGTCGGGCGAGATCGCGACGCTCGACCTCGTCGCCGAGGTGAGCTGAGAGGTGGAGCAGCGCGTCAGCCTCGTCACGCTGGGCGTGGCCGACCTCGCCCGCTCGCGGGCGTTCTACGAGGCGCTCGGCTGGATCACGGGCGCAGCCGCGGACGACGACGTCGTCTTCTTCCAGGCCGGCGGCGCGGTCGTGGCGCTGTGGGATCGAGCCCGGCTCGCGGCGGACAGCTGCATGACCGACACGGGCGGCTGGGGCGGCGTCACGCTCGCGCACAACGTCCGCTCGCCGGAGGAGGTCGACACCGTGCTCGCCGAGGCCGAAGCGGCGGGCGCCACGATCGGCCGCCCTGGCGCGGACACGTTCTGGGGCGGCTACTCGGGAGTCTTCGTCGATCCGGACGGCCACCCCTGGGAGGTCGCCCACAACCCGCACTGGACGCTCGGCGACGACGGCTCGATCAGCCTGGGCTAGCCGCGCGCGAGCCGCTCGACGAGCTCGCGCTCTGCATTCGGCAGCCAGGGCGGCTCGCCCGCCCGCGCGTTCTCGACGGCCCGCGCCGGCTTCGACGTCGCGGGGATGACGACGTCGACGCGCGAGTCCGACAGCGCCCACTTGAGGAGCGCCTGGGCCCACGTCTCGACCCCGTACGGCCGGAGCGGCACGAGCGCTTCCGCTCCCGGGTCGCGCCGGACGAGCGGCGCGCCCGTCCCGCCGAACGGCCGCATCACGAGCACCGAGACGCCGAGCTCCTCCGCGAGCGGAAGGAGGCGCCGCTCGGCCTCCCGCTCGCCGGGGTTGAGCGGGATCTGGAGCGTGTCGAAGCGTCCCGTCCGGAGCGCCCTCTCGAGCTCGCCCAGGGCGCCCGGCGAGTAGTGCGTCACGCCGAGGAGGCGGATGCGACCCTCCTCGCGCTCCCGCTCGAGCCACGGAAGGTGCTCCTGCCAGGCCACGAGGTTGTGCACCTGCTGGACGTCGACCCGCCCGAAGATGCCGAGCTGCCACTCGTACTGGTGCCGCCCCTCCTCCACGCTCGGAGCCCAGATCTTCGTCGCGACCGTCGCGCCGTCGCGCCCTCCCCGGAGCGCTTCTCCCAGCGACTGCTCGGCGCCTCCGTACATCGGCGACGAGTCGAACAGCCGCGTTCCCGCATCCAGGGCCGCGCCGACGACCTCCCGCGCCAGATCGGCGTCCCCGTCGAAGGTCGCATACGTGCCGAGCCCGACGACGGGCCCGAGCCGCCGGTGCTCCACGCTCAGCCCGTCTTCGCCGCGGCCTCGACCAGCGCGAGCGTCACGTCGACCATCGCCTCGAGATCGGCGACGGCGATGTGTTCGTCGGGCGTGTGGATCTCGGCCATGCCGTTCGCGAGGTTGAGGCAGGTGAGGCCGCGGGCGTTGAACACGTTCGCGTCCGCCCCGCCGCCGCTCAGTGCGTACGTCGGCGTGAAGCCGCACGAGGTGAGCGCGTCGGCCGCGAGCCGCACGACGGTGTCGCGCTCCCGGAACCGGTAGCCGGGGAAGCTCGGCCGCACCTCGCTCTCGACCTCGCAGTCGGCGAGGCTCGCCGCGAAGGCGGCGGTCTCCAGCATCTCCCGCACGAGGCCCGTCGCCTTCCGCTCGTCGTGCGAGCGCACCTCGGCCTGGAACGTGCACCACTCGGGCACGACGTTTCGCGCGGTGCCGCCCGAGATCACCCCGACGTTCGCGCTCGTCTCGTCGTCGATCCGACCGAGCCGGAAGTCCGCGATTGCCCGCGCGGCCGCGGCCACGGCCGAGCGGCCCTCCTCGGGCGCCATCCCGGCGTGTGCCGCCCGGCCGTGGAAGCGGAAGTCGAGGATCCGCCCGTGCGGCGAGCCGAGCACGATCTCCCCGATCGGCGCGCCCTGGTCGTACACGAAGCCCGTCGAGGCGTCGAGACGCGTGTGGTCGAACGCGGCGGCACCCCGCAGCGATACCTCCTCCTGCGGCGTGAAGAGGAGCTCGACCCCGGCGTGCGGCCGTCCCTCTGCGAGAACCCGGCGCGCCGCCTCGAGCATCACCACCACCGCGGCCTTGTTGTCGGAGCCGAGGATCGTCCCCGCGTCGTTGCGCACGACCCCGTCCTCGCCGACGACGGGCGCGATCGGCCCCTCCGGCGGGACCGTGTCCGTGTGCGCGCAGAGGAAGATCGGCGTGCCCCCGCCGTTCGTCGCAGGGAGCCGGCAGTAGATGCTTCCCGCAGTCCCCTCGAGCTCGGTCGCGGTCCCGTCCTCGTCCCACTCGAGCCCGAGCTCCCCGAGGTAGGCGCCGACGCGATCGGCGACCGCGCGCTCCGCGCCCGACGGGCTCGGGATCGCGCAGAGCTCGAGGAAGAGGTCGACGAAGGGCGAGGTCAGCTGCGGCTGCACGGCTGCCACGCCCGCACGTTACCGCGATGGTCCGTCACGAGCACTCGACCACCACACCCTGCGCCGGGTCGAGGGAGAGCCGACCCGCGACGGGCTCGCCGTCGCGGTTGCGATCGGTCGAGAGCATGATCGTCCCGATGACGGGCTCGATCTCGACCCGTCGCTCGCCGAGGTTGAGGGCGACCACCACCCCGCCGCCCCGCCGCCAGGCCCACGCCCCGGGAGGCGTCGGCACCTCCTCGTACGCGCCGTGGCTGAGGTCGGGAAGGCGCCGACGTGCCGCGATGAGATCGCGGACGAGGCTCAGGGTCGAGTCGCCGTCCGAGCGCTGATCCTCGACGTTGTGCGTCGTGTCGGCGAGCGGCAGCCACGGCTCCGTCCACCCCCCGTCCCGGGTCCACGGCATCGGGGTTCGACAGGGGTCGCGCGACGGCTCCGCAACGTCCAGAACGCGCTCCGGCGGGACCTCCCCGTCGGTGAGACCGAGCTCGTCTCCGTGGTAGAGGCACGGTGTCCCCCGGAGCGTCAAGAGCATGAGGAGCGCGCAGCGGGCCAGCGTCTCGTCGCCGGCGCACCACCGTGTCGCGAGCCGTCCGGCGTCGTGGTTGGAGCCGATCCAGCACGTCCATGCGCCCTCGGGCAGCGACGCCTCCGTCTCGGCGACGACTGCCCGGAGCTGCTCCGCCTCCAGTTGGGAGTGGACGAGCGCGAAGTTGAAGGCGAGGTCGAGCTCGTCGGAGCCCGTGCCGTAGTAGCGCGCCCAGGCCGGAACATCGAGCACGTACGCCTCGCCCAGGAGAACGCGTGGAGGCGCATAGGCGTCCGCAAGGACACGCCACTCGCGCAGGATCTCGTGCGTCTCCGGACGGTTCATGGAGTTCACCCGCCGGATCCCCTCGGCGCGGGTGTGCGGGTGGTCTTCCTCCGTCGCGGGAAGGTCGTCCCGCAGCTCGCGATCCTTGACGAGGGCGTGAGCGACGTCGATCCGGAAGCCGGCGACGCCGCGGTCGAACCAGAAGCGGAGGATGCGGTCGAACTCACTGCGTACCTCCGGGCTCCACCAGTCGAGATCGGGCTGCTCCGGTGCGAAGTTGTGGAGGTAGTAGCGCCCGCTCGCGGAGTCGAGTTCCCACGCCGGGCCGCCGAACACGGCGCGCCAGTTGTTCGGCACCCGGTCCGCCCAGACGTAGTACTCCGGATGCTCGCGGAACCAGGGATGGCGGATCGAGGTGTGGTTCGGGACGAGGTCGAGCAGGACGCGGATCCCGCGCTCTGCTGCCTCGTGCACGAGGCGGTCGACGTCCTCCAGCGCACCGAGGTCCGGATGGACGGAGAGGTAGTCGGAGACGTCGTATCCCCAGTCGACGTCGGGCGAGGGATGGATCGGGTTGAGCCAGATCCCGTCGATGCCGAGCCACTCGAGGTACTCGAGCCGGTCGATCAGGCCGCGCAGGTCTCCGATGCCGTCGCCGTTCCCGTCCGCGAAGGAGCGCGGATACACCTGGTACAGGACAGCCTCGCGCCACCAGCTCCCGGTCATGGCCCGATGATGAGGGAGTCTTTAGACTCGTGCGGGAGGAAGATGGCCGGGATCGTCTACGAGAAGGTCTCGAAGGTCTACGACGACGGCACCTGGGCCGTCGAGGACCTCGATCTCGAAATCGAGGACGGCGAGCTGATGGTCCTGGTCGGCCCCTCCGGATGCGGAAAGACGACAGCCCTGCGCATGCTTGCGGGGCTCGAGGAGATCAGCGAGGGGACGATCCGAATCGGCGACCGCGTCGTCAACGACCTCTCGCCGAAGGAGCGGGACATCGCGATGGTCTTCCAGAGCTACGCGCTCTACCCGCACATGACCGTCGAGCAGAATCTCGCCTTCGGCCTGCGCTACCGGAAGCTCCCGAAGTCGGAGGTCCAGGCTCGTGTCCGGCAGGCAGCCGAGACGCTAGAGATCGAGCAGTTCCTGAAGCGGAAGCCGCGGGCCCTCTCGGGCGGCCAGCGCCAGCGGGTCGCCATGGGCCGAGCGCTCGTCCGGGAGCCGCAGGCGTTTCTCATGGACGAGCCGCTCTCGAACCTCGACGCGAAGCTGCGCGTGCAGATGCGCGGCGAGATCCACGACCTCCAGCGGCGGCTCGGCGTCACGACGATCTACGTGACCCACGACCAGGTGGAGGCATTGACGCTCGGCGACCGCGTGGCCGTCATGCTCGACGGGCGCCTTCAGCAGGTGGCGACCCCCGACGGGCTCTACGAGCGACCGCTGAACGACTTCGTGGCGAGCTTCATCGGCTCGCCGTCGATCAACATCCTAGAGGCCGAGCTCGCGCGCTCGAACGGCAAGCTGACGGTGAGCTTCGGCGGCCATCGGCTCACGGTCGACGACTCGGCGCTGCGCGCGCGCCCGGACCTCGAGAAGTACACCGGACGCAGCGTCCTGCTCGGCATCCGGCCGGAGGACTTCGAGGATGCGCGCTTCGCCTCCGACACTCCACCGGACCGACGGATCACGACCGTCTGCGCGCTCAGCGAGTCGCTGGGCGCGGACATCCTCGTCTACTTCAACGTCGACGCGCCCGGCGTCAGGCCCGTCGATCTCGACCAGGACGAAGCGGTACAGGCGGTCGAACCGAGCGAGCGCAGGACGGAGCGCCGGTCGCGTCTCGTCGCCCGGGTCAGCCCCAGGGCTCGTTCGGCGGACGGGAGCACGGTCGAGCTCGCAGTCGACACGAGCCGGCTGTACTTCTTCGACCCCGACACCGGGCTCGCGATCTGATTTTCCCTGCAAGCCGGGAAACCCGCTCCCGCGGGCTTCGCGGCCGCTGCGTGAGCCGGAGTCCGCCAGCCCTTCCGTCAGCCCTTGACGGCGCCGGCTGTCAACCCCGCGAGGATGCGCCGCTGGAGGACGAGCACGAGCACGACGAGCGGAACGGTGACGACCACCGTGGCGGCCATGATCTGCCCCCACGGCCGGTCGAAGGCGCTCCCCGACTCGCCCGTGAAGCTCGTGATGGCGACCGGGACCGTGTAGTTGTCGGGGGTCTGCGTGAACGAGAGGGCGAACAGGAACTCGTTCCACGCCGTGATGAAGGCGAGCAGGCCAGCGGTCACGAGGCCCGGCGCGACGAGCGGCAGCATCACGCGGTAGAACGTCTGCAGCGGTGACGCGCCGTCGACGTACGCGGCCTCCTCGAGGTCCTTGGGGAGCCCGGCCATGAACGTCGTGACGATCCAGACGGTCAACGGCAGGACGAGGACCATGTAGCTGAAGACGAGGGCGCCGAGGCTGTCGTACAGGCCGAAGCGGCTGATCATCGTGTACAGCGCGCCGAGGATCGCGATCTGCGGGAAGATCGTCATCGAGAGCATCAGGTAGAGCGTGGCCGTCCGCCCGCGGAACCGGAAGCGACCCAGCGCGTACCCGGCGAGGGCCCCCACTGCGATGGCGACGAGCGTGACGGCGCCGGCCACGATCGTCGAGTTCCGGAGCGCGGTCATGAAGTTTCCGTTCTGGAAGACGGCCTCGAAGTTCGCGAGGGTCGGGCTGGAGGGCACGTACTCGACCGGCGTCCTGAAGAGGTCGCTCTCGACCGTGAACGCCGACTTCACGGCCCAGTAGAACGGGAAGACGGCGTAGACGAAGATCGCCGCGATGAGCAGGTAGAAGGGGATGCGGCGGAGCACGAGCCGGGGCTTCCGCCTGCGGACGACGTCGCGGCGCAGGCGCGACTGCGCCTCGGTGCGGGTGACGCTCTCGGCGACCGAGGTCATCCAGCGTCCCTCTGCTCGAGGACGAGGAAGGGGTGCGAGGAACCGGCAGGTTCCAGGCGTTCGCCGGAAGACGGGGGCACGTGGGGGATACATGCTCTCCCCCACGACCGCGAGCCGAAGGCGAGCGGTGTCATTCGGACCGCAGCCTCATGAGGGTCGCGTAGATGGCGACGAACATGCCGATGATGAGGAAGATCGCCACGCTCATGGCCGCCCCGTACCCGACCTCGCCGGAGGAGACGATCGTGTTCTGGGTGTAGATCGCCATCGTCTGCGTGTCGAGCCGCGAGCCGAAGAAGACGTAGAAGACGTCGAACACGCGCAGGGCGTCGAGCGTCCGGAAGATGAGCACGACGAAGACCGTCGGCATGAGGAGCGGCAGCGTGATCTTCCAGAACTGCCGCCACTTGCTCACCCCGTCGACGTCGCCCGCCTCGTACAGCTCGCGCGGGATGACCTGCAGGCCGGCGAGGAGGAGGAGCGCCACGAACGGCGTCGTCTTCCAGATGTCGACGATGCAGACGGAGGCGAGCGCGGTGCTCGACTGGGAGATCCAGGCCACCGGGTGGTCGATCAGGTGGAGGCGGATCCCCGCGTCGTTCACGACGCCGAAGACGTCGTCGAGCATCCACTTCCACATCTGGGCGGCGACGACGGTCGGGATCGCCCACGGGATGAGCATCATCGCCCGCATGGCGCCGCGGCCCCGAAAGCCCGAGTTGACCGCGAGCGCGATGATCATCCCGAGCACGAGCTCGATCGACACCGTGATGGCGGTGAACTTCACCGTCACCGAGACCGAGTCGCGGAAGATCGTGTCGTCGAGGAGGTCGCGGTAGTTCTGCAGCCCGACGAACTCCGTCGGCTCGATGCCGGCGAGGAACTGCCGGTTCGTGAAGCTGTCGTAGACCGTCTGCCCGAGCGGATAGACCGCGACGAGGGCGACGAGCGCGAGCGCGGGCAGGAGCATCGTCCACGCAAGCTGCGTCTGCCGGCGCTGGAGCCGGGCGGATCTACGCCGCTTGGGCGGGAGCCTTCGCTCGGTCGTCGACTGGATCGCGCTCATCGTCGGCAGCGCAAGGGAGCGAGGACGGGCGGCTGACGCCCGCCCTCGCTCCCGAGCGTGGCTGCTCGGACTATCGCAGCAACCGATTCAGCCGCTGCTCGACTCCGGGCAGGACGTTCTTCGCGTCCTGGCCGTTCAGGATCTGGTTCAGGCCCTGGTAGATGATCTGCGAGCCCTGCGCGTACTTCGTGCCGAGGATCGTCGGCCGCGTCACGCGCGCGACGTTCGCGATCTCGGGCTTGAGGTACGGGTTCGCCTTGCGAACGGCCTTGTCCGCGGCGACCTTCGGGATCGTCGGGACGTTCGTGTTGAAGATCGCGTTGAACTTCTCGACGGACGCGCTCGTCAGGTAGCGGACGAGCTCGATCGCGGCGCCCTGGTTCTTCGAGAACCGCGAGACGCCGAGCTGCCAGCCGCCGACCGTGCCCACCGACGGGCTCTTGCCGGTGTGCGGAAGGACCGTGACGTCGAACTTGCCCTTCACGGGACCGGTCTGGCTCTTCGCGTAGGCGTACGGCCAGTTGCGCATGAAGGCCGCGTTCCCGGCGCCGAACGCCTGGTCCGCCTCACCCTCCTGGTAGGTGGTCACGCCCCGGGGCGTGATCTTTCCCACCCAGCTTCGCTGGAGGTTCATCATCGAGACCGCCCGGGGGTTGTCGATCGACGCCTTGCCGTTGTCGACGAAGTGCCCGCCTCCGCTCGACGCGAGCCACTCGAGCGCGTCGCAGGTGAGGCCTTCGTACGCGTTCCCCTGGTAGACGAACCCGTAGAAGTTCGGGTTCGACGCCTGCTCGCCGTCCTGGATCTTCTGCGCCATGGCGCCGAGCTGAGCCCAGGTCTTGGGCGGCGACTTGTACCCGTACTTCCTGAGCAGGTCGGTGCGGTAGTAGAGGATGCCGAAGTCGCCGAACCAGGGCATGGCGACGAGCTTCCCGCCGATCGTGTTGTTCTTGATGATGCCCGCGGCGTGCTGCTTCGCCTCCTTGCCGAGCGAGGACTTAAGGTCGACGAGATACGGCGCGAACGCGCCCGGCCAGACGACGTCGAGCATGACGACGTCGAATGCGGACGACTTGGACGAGAAGGTGCGCGCGAGCTGCGCGTACGAGGCACCCGAGTCGACCGGGTGCGGGACGAGCTTCACCTTGACGCCGGTGTCCTTCTGGAACTGCGCCACGAGCATCTTGTCGCGGGTGTGGCTCTTGCCGACGGGACCGTCGCCGAGGAACGTGACGGACGTCCCCCCGTACTTCGCCTTGATCGCCTTCGCGTTCGCGACCTTCGGCGGCTTGATGTTCTGCTCTGTCGCCGCCGTGCCGGCCGTCCCGGCCGCGGTGATGCTCAGCAAGGCCACGGCGAGGATGCCGAGGAGCCCTGCGCCCAGCGCTCTCCTTCGTTGCTTCACTCTTCCCACGTCCTTTCTCGGGACTCGATGATGGGATCGTCCTGAGGTCGTCCCGCCCTGCCGCCCGGGCAGTCCAACCACTCGTCCGTCGCGCGGAGCCTGCCCGATCCTGGAGCGCGACATGACGGTTCGATACGCCACATAGCCGAGTCCAACCTAGCCCCTTGCCCGTCGCCTCGTCAAGAACGTAATGGCTCGTCCCGGGCGGCCCGAAGCAGGCCGAGCACCGCATCGAGGAGCCGCTCGACCCGTTCCCGGTCGAGCGCGTGCGGCTCGCTGCGCGCCCCGAACGCCTCCTTCACGAGCTCGTCGTCGAGATCCGGCTGCGTCTTCGCCCACTCGCCGGCGGCCGGCTTCGACGACCAGACGCCCTCGCTCGCGAAGCGGAGCGCTCGACAGGCCGTGACGACGGCGTCGTCGCCGGCGCTCTCCGGATGCTCGGCGTACCACGAAACGGACTCGACCACGCGCTCGAGGAGTGCACCCCGAGGTGTCGGCGCGAAGAGCTCGGACGCCGGAGGGCCTGCGAGCGCCACCCCGTGCTCGCGGACGATCGCCCGATCGATCGCGTACCAGTGGGGCTCACCCTCGGGTGCGGGCGACACGAGGAACGGCATCGCGCGCCCGGTGTTCAGGTTCAGCTCGTAGCCGGGATCGGCGGTGCCGC
>Ga0210076_1000291_pt1 | contig 11470 bp, 7 predicted proteins | sample MayberryNW_Catta_3_FD_184876 | JGI IMG/M metagenome (GOLD analysis project Ga0210076, IMG submission 184876) | Wetland microbial communities from San Francisco Bay, California, USA, that impact long-term carbon sequestration -... | ecosystem: Environmental > Aquatic > Marine > Wetlands ... | reverse complement strand
CTCACCGGATCCAGACGGCGCCGCTGGCGGCCGGCCGGACGCTCGTGGAGCTGACGCAGGCGCCGGTGCCGGCCGATCGCGACTTCGAGCTCGTGTGGCAGCCCGCCGCCGGCGCCGAGCCGGCCGCGGCGCTGTTCACGGAGGTGCGCGGCGAGGAGACGTACGCGCTGCTCGTGGTGATGCCGCCGGCGCCGGGCGCCGCGGCCGCGCAGGTCGCGCGGGAAGTCGTGTTCGTGCTGGACAACTCCGGCTCCATGCACGGCGCTTCCATCGAGCAGGCGAAGGCGGCTCTGACGCTGGCGCTGGCCGGGCTCGCGCCGACCGACACGTTCAACGTCGTCCGCTTCAACGACACGACCGACGCGGTGTTCGCGGGCGCGGTGCGAAGCTCGCCTCGCGCGCGGTCGAGGAACGGGCGGAGATCAGCGTAGGACCAGCCAGGCCCCCACTCGTCGTAGTCCGCCGCAGTGCCGGCAACGACCATGCACGCGTTCACCGACGAGGAGCCGCCGAGCACGCGCCCTCCGAGCACGCGCCCGTCCTCGCCGCCGGCATCCCAAACGTGCGACCTCGCGAGGTCCCGGGCGTCGAGGAGGTCCGCCGGCCACCGTCCCTCGGCGAGCGCGCCATAGTCCGGCCCTGCCTCGACCAGGCAAACCTCCCGGCCCGGGCTCTCGCTCAGTCGCGCGGCGAGGACGCAACCGGCGGTCCCGCCGCCCACGACGACGACGTCGTAGCGCACGCGCGCAGCCTACGACTGCCGAGGTACCCTCGCTCGGTGGAGCCCCTCGACGTCTTCTCGGCCGCGACGAGGGAGTGGTTCGAGCGCGCCTTCGCGGGGCCGACCCCGGCCCAGGAGCTCGGGTGGCCTGCGATCGCACGCGGCGGACACGTCCTCATCCAGGCGCCGACCGGCTCGGGCAAGACGCTCGCGGCCTTCCTCATCGGGATCGACCGGCTGAACGAGCGGCCCGGCTCAGGTCTCCGGCTCCTCTACGTCTCGCCGCTCAAGGCCCTCAACTACGACATCGAGCGCAACCTGCGCAGCCCGCTCGCCGGCTTGCGCTCGGAGCTCTCCGTCGCGGTGCGGACGGGCGACACGCCCGCCGACGAGCGCCGGCGCATGCTGCGCACGCCCCCGGACGTCCTCATCACCACGCCCGAATCGCTCTTCCTGCTCCTCACCTCGCAGGCACGGGAGACGCTGCGCGGGATCGAGGCCGTGATCCTCGACGAGGTGCACGCGGTCGCTGGGACGAAGCGCGGCGCCCATCTCGCGCTCTCGCTCGAGCGACTGGAGCGGGTCGTCGAGCAGCCGTTCCAGCGGATCGGGCTCTCCGCGACCCAGCGCCCGCTCGCCGAGATCGGCCGCTTCGTCGCCGGCACCGGCCGGGAGATCGAGCTCGTCGACGCCGGGATCCGCAAGGAGCTCGACCTCGAGGTCGTCGTCCCGCTCGAGGACATGCGCGAGCTCGGCTCGACCGCGCACCTCTCGGTCCCGCCGCTCGCGGACGGGGTCGAGATGGGGCCGGGCGTCGAGTCGTCCAGCCGGTCGATCTGGCCCTCGATCTACCCGGCGATCCTCGAGCTCGTGCGCGAGCACCGCTCGACGATCGTGTTCGTCAACAACCGCCGCCTCGCCGAGCGGCTCGCTCTCCGCCTGAACGAGCTCGCCGAGGAGGAGCTCGCGCGGGCGCACCACGGCTCGCTCGCTCGCGAGCAGCGGGTGCAGGTGGAGGAGCTCCTGAAGGCCGGCAAGATCCCCTGCCTCGTCGCGACGTCGTCGCTCGAGCTCGGCATCGACATGGGCGCAGTCGACCTCGTAGTCCAGGTCGAGAGCCCGAAGTCGGTGGCGAGGGGGCTGCAGCGCGTCGGCCGCGCAGGGCACGATCTGCACTCGGTCTCGAAGGGCCGGATCTTCCCGAAGTTCCGCGCCGACCTGCTCGAGTCCGCAGTCGTCGCGCGTGCGATGCGGGAGGGGGCGATCGAGGAGACGCGCATCCCCCGCAACCCGATCGACGTGCTCGCGCAGCAGGTCGTCGCCGTGTGCGCCGACGAGGAGATCGCCGTCGAGGAGCTGCACGAGCTCGTCCGCCGCGCGTACCCGTTCTCCGACCTCTCACGCGCGCAGCTCGAGAACGTCCTCGACATGCTGGCTGGGCGCTACCCCTCCGACGAGTTCGCCGAGCTCCGCCCGCGGATCGTCTGGGACCGCACCGCCGGGGTCGTGCGCGGCCGCACCGGTGCGCGCCGGCTCGCGGTCACGAACGCGGGGACGATCCCGGACCGCGGCCTCTTCGGCGTCTACCTCGTCGACGGGGGCGGCCGGGTGGGCGAGCTCGACGAGGAGATGGTGTACGAGGCGCGGGAGGGCCAGACGTTCGTCCTTGGGGCCTCGACGTGGCGGATCGAGGACATCACGCGCGACCGCGTGCTCGTCTCTCCCGCGCCCGGAGTTCCGGGAGTCGCGCCGTTCTGGAAGGGAGAGGGAGTCGGGCGGCCCGCGGAGCTCGGCGCCCGTATCGGTGCGGCGACGCGAGAGCTGGTCGCGCTCGACGACGACGCGGCCGGCGCGCGTCTCACGGGGGAGTACGGGCTGGACGTGCGTGCCGCGCGGAACCTCGTCACGTTCCTGCGCGAGCAGGAGGCGTCGACCGGCGTCGTGCCGTCGGACCGCGCGATCGTCGTCGAGCGCTTCCGCGACGAGATCGGAGACTGGCGCGTGTGCGTCCTCACGCCCTTCGGCGGCCGCGTGCACGCGCCGTGGGCCATGGCGCTGGCGGCAAGGCTGCGCGACACGCTCGACGTGCGGGCGCAGTCGCTGTGGTCCGACGACGGGATCGCGCTCCACTTTCCCGACGCCGACACGCCGCCTTCGCTCGCCGACCTCCAGCTCGACCCCGCCGAGCTCGAGGAGCTCGTCCTCTCCGAGCTCGGGGACTCCGCCCTCTTCGGAGCGCGCTTCCGCGAGAACGCCTCCCGCGCGCTCCTCATCCCGCGCCGCCGCCCCGGGCAGCGCACGCCGCTCTGGCAGCAGCGGCTCAAGGCTCAGAACCTGCTGCAGGTCGCCCGCCGCTATCCGCAGTTCCCGATCGTGCTCGAGACCTACCGTGAGTGCCTGCAGGACGTCTTCGACCTGCCCGCGCTGCGCGGGATCCTGAGCGGGATCCGGACGCGCGAGCTCGACCTCGTGGAGGTGGAGACCGCCTCCGCGTCGCCCTTCGCCTCCTCGCTCCTCTTCGACTACGTCGCGACGTACATGTACGAGGACGACACCCCGCCCGAGGAGCGGCGCGCACAGGCGCTCTCCCTCGACCGCGATCTCCTCCGCGAGCTGATGGGCGTGGAGGAGCTCCGCGAGCTGCTGGATGCGGGTGCGATCGAGCAGGTCGAGGCCTCGCTGCAGCCGGTGCCGCGGAATGCCGACGAGCTCCACGATCATCTGCGCCGCGCCGGCCCGTTGCTCGAGGACGAGTACGACCCGGGCTTCGCGGAGACCCTGCTGCGCGAGCGCCGCGCGTTTCGCGCGCGTGTGGGCGAACGGGAGCTGCTAGCCGCCGTCGAGGATGCCGGCCTCCTCCGAGACGCGCTGGGGACGGTGCCGCCCGGCGGTGTGCCGAACGTCTTCCTCGAGCCCGTGGCGAGCCCCCGCGACGTCCTCCTCCTCCGCTTCGCACGGACGCACGGCCCGTTCACGACGGCGGAGGTCGCCGCACGGCTGGGGCTCGACTCGGCGGAGCTCGAGATGGAATTCGACGCTCTCGAGCGGCAGGAGCGGCTCGTCCGCGGGGAGATCCGACCCGGTGGGACGGAGCGCGAGTGGTGCGACCCCGACGTCCTGCGCCGCATCAGGCGCGCGACGCTGGCCGTGCTCCGGCGCGAGGTGGAGCCGGCCGAGCAGGCCGCCTTCGGCCGCTTCCTTCCCTCCTGGCACGGAGTGGGGCGGCGCCAGACGCTCCGCGAGGCGCTCGTCCCGCTGCAGGGGGTCGGCCTGCCCGTGTCCCTGTGGGAGAGCGACGTCCTCCCCCGGCGCGTGCCGGGCTACCGCCCCTCCGACCTCGACGCGCTGTGTGCGTCGGGCGACGTCGTCTGGGTCGGGGCGGGCCTCGATCGCGTGGCGCTGTACTTCCGCGAGGACGCCGGAGCGCTCGGCGCTCCTCCGGGCGAGGCGGCTCCCGACGGTCCGGCGCACGCAGCCGTCCGCGCCGCCCTCGGCGACGGCCGCGCACTCTTCTGGGACGACCTGCTCCACGCGACGGGGCTCGACGCCTCGGACGCGCTGCCGGCGGTCTGGGACCTCGTCTGGGCGGGAGAGGTGACGAACGACGCCTGGGCGCCTCTACGCGCGTCACGCCGGTACGAGGCGCCGCGGCCGGCGCGGCGCCCGCGCCGGTTCTCCCGGGCCAGGGCGACCGTCGCGTCGCCGACGCAGGGTCGCTGGTCCTCCGCGACCCGGCTCTTCGCCGGCGAGCCCGATCGGCGCGCGCTCGCCGAGCTGCTGCTCGAGCGCCAGGGCATCGTCACCCGCGACGGCGTCCGCGGGGAGGGTGTCCGTGGAGGCTACGGCGCCGTCTACGCGGAGCTCAGGGCGCTCGAGACGCTCGGCGTCTGCCGGCGCGGGTATTTCGTGGAGGGCCTGGGTGGGGCGCAGTTCGCGCTGCCAGGCGCGGTCGAGCGCCTCCGAGAGCGGCGCCCGTCGGACGATCCCGAGCACCTCGTGCTCGCGGCGGCGGACCCGGCACAGCCCTACGGCGCCGCGCTTCCCTGGCCGCGGCGGGCCGGCGCGCGCGCCGCCCGGGTCGCCGGCGCGTGGGTGGTGTTGCGCGACGGCCACGCAGTGCTCTTCGTGGAGCGCGGAGGTCGCTCTCTCGTCCCGCTGCGCGAGCCGGATCCCGAGTGGCTCCGGCCGGCGCTCGGCGCGCTCGTGGCGCACGTCCGGGCGGGCGGCGCGAAGCGGCTGGCCGTGGAGCGCTTCGACGGTGAGCCGGTCGCGGAGTCGGACGCGATGGCGCTCCTCGTCGACGCCGGCTTCCTCGCCGGCCCGCGCCGCGCAGTCCTGCGTCCGTAGCCACCGCTGGAGGAGAGGCGGCGCGCGGGGCGTATCGGAAGCCGTGGCCGTGCGCGCGCCTCACCTGTACCCGCTGCTCCGCGGCTTCGTCCTCGGCTCGTTCGTCGTGCTCGGCCGCGAGCTCGAGGAGGGCGCCGACCTCCCGTTCGCCTTCGAGGAGCACGTGCAGCAGGACGGCCCTGCCCTGTACGAGCTCCGCCCGCTCGTCCGGGCGTTCATCGAGGCGCGAGAGCCCGCGCTCCGCGAGCGCGAGGACGCGCGCCTCGCGGTCGTGGAGCTTCTTCGCGAGCCCGCAGCCGGGATCTTCGCCCGCGCGCACGCCGGGCCGCGGGCGAGCGAGGAGGAAGCGCTCTTCCGGACGGTCCTGCTCGGCCTCCTGATCTCGACGGCCGACGCCTGCGGCGGCTTCGACTGGGACGACGAGGCGTTCGAGCGCGCGTACGCGCGTCTCGAGCTGTCGCTGTACGGGGAGGCGCGCCTGTACACGGTCGTCGCGCCCCTCCTCGGGCTCTACGTGTCCCGGCCCGTCGAGCTCGGGCCCGGTCTCGTCGTCCGTGCCTTTCTTCCCGGAGAGCTCTCGGAGCACTGGCCGGAGGCGAGAGGCCTCCTGCCGCAGGGCTTCGGGCGCGAGCTCGACCGGACCTGCGTCCTCGAGCTCCGCCGGGAGCTCGGAGCGGGCGAGGAGCCTCCGGACGCGCCGGCCGAGGTCGCCGACGCCGTGAGCGCGATCCGGCTGACGACCGCCGCGGCCCTCTCGGCGGGGCCGGTGCTCTTCGAGACGCTCGACGGCCGCCCGTTCGGGATCAGGCCCGTGCTCCCGATCGCCGCCACCCAGCCTCCCGGCGAGTCATCGCGGCTCGATGCCTTCCGTGCCCCGATCGCCGTCCATGTGCTCGAAGCCCTCGTTCGCGCCGACGGCGACCCGGAGCTCGCCGAGGCCCTCGACCGCTGGGAGCTCTCGCTCTTCCAGAACGAGCCGTTCCGCTCCGAGCAGCTGCGCGCGGCGCTGGGCGCACTGCTCGGCGAGACCTGGCCGCTGCGCTGCTCCGTGCTCCTGTCCGGGGAGGGAAGCGTCCGCGAGGAGCTGTACGGGCAGCTGACGGCGCTCGCCGAGGGTGAGGCAGCGAGCCCGAGCGCGCTCGACGCGGCCCGCCGCTCGATCGTCGCTGCGCTCCAGGCGAGCGATCGGGCGGAGCTCGTGCACGACCTGGATCGCGAGCTGCTCGGGCTCCGCCCCCGGAGCGACATCCGGGCCGTCGCGGTCTGACGCGATCCCGGCGCGAAGTCGTGTCCCACCTGCGCGCACCGCGCGTCTACCGTCGAGTCGTGGAGGAGACGCGGGTGCTGCTGGAGCGACTCGAGCGCATCGAGGAGCTCGATCGATCCGGGGTGGGGCGGGGGGCGCTCCTCGTCGAGCTCCGTGCCCTCCTGCAGGAGGCGGAGACGTGGTCGCACGTGGAGGGAGGTGATGCCGGAGCGAGCGCCGTCGGGAAGCTACGGGCCGCACTCGCGCGTGACATGATCGCCGGGTGATCTCCCACTGGGACGACGCGCGGACCTGGCGAGGCGAGCGCGGGCACATCGCCGGCACGTGGTGGAGCCTGACCGGGAGGTCGTCCCAGACGGTCGGGGCCAAGCGGATCGAGGTCGACGCGGGGATGTGGTCGACGCCGCTGCACCTCGAGGGCGCGGAGGAGGAGATCTTCTACGTCCTTGGCGGCTCGGGCGTCTCGGTGCAGTGGGAGGGCGAGGACGAGCCGCTCGGCTACGAGGTCCGCGAAGGCGACTGCATCGTGCACCTCGCGCTCGAGAACGCGCACACGCTTCAGGCAGGTCCCGACGGGCTCGACGTGCTCGCCTTCGGGCAGCGGACGTTCGCGAACGGCATCACCTGGCTCCCGCGCGCCGGCGTCGCCTGGCTCGGCGAGACCTGGGCGCGGGTCGGGGCGGAGGAGGACCACCCCTGGGGGCAGGAGGCGGAGGCGGGGCCCGCGCAGGTGGCCGAGCTCTCGGCCCGGCCCTCGAACATCGTCAACGTGCAGGACGTCGAGGCCGTCGAGCGCGACGGTGCGACCGTCGCGCGTCGGATCCGCGACGTCGGCCGCGCCGCAGGCTCCAGACGGACCGGGCTTCGCTATTCGGAGATTCGGCCGGGGAAGCTCGGCTCGCCGCCCCACTGCCACTCCCTCGAGGAGGAGGTGTTCGTCGTGCTCGACGGAACGGGCCACGCGCTCCTGTGGGAGGGAGACGGGGTCGTCGAGCACGAGGTACGCCGGGGGTCCGTCGTCGTGAGGCCGCCCGGCACGGCGGTTCCGCACGCGTTTCGGGGAGGCGACGAGGGGCTCACGCTGCTCATGTACGGGACGCGCGACCCTGGGGACGTCTGCTTCTACCCGCGCTCCGGCAAGGTCATGATCCGGGGCGTGGGGCTCGTCGGCCGCTTCGAGCCGTTGGACTACTGGGACGGCGAGGACTGAGGGTGGCGTCGTGCCCGTCCGGCGGTGCGCGGCGCCGCGCTCGTGACCGGGCCGAGCGCTACGGTGAGCCGCGTTGAAGGAGAACGGACGGGCGACTTGAAGGTGACGCGGTCATGGGGCTCTCACGCATCCTCCCGCGGTCCCAGCCGCGCGCCGAGCCGCCCGCCGGCGACCCCGCGCCGGAGCCCGATGCCCCGGTCGGGAACGGGCACCTCCATGCGGTCCCCGCTTCCGCGTCGCCGCCCGCACCCGAGGCGCAGCTGATGGCGAGGGTCATCGCGTTCGCGAACCAGAAGGGCGGCGTCGCCAAGACGACGACCACGCTCAACCTCGGAGTCGCGCTCAAGGAGATGGGGAATCGCGTCCTGCTGATCGACCTCGACCCGCAGGGGAACCTGACCATGAGCCAGGGCATGAACCCCGACGCGATCGAGCGCTCGATGTTCGACGTCCTCGTCCATCGCGTGCCGATCTCGGACATCATCCACACGGTCGAGGTGGACATCGCCGTGGCCTCGATCGACCTCGCCGGCGCCGAGCTCGCGCTCTCCGCGCTCATCGGGCGCGAGCGGGCGCTCGAGAAGGCGCTCGTCGAGGTGCGCGACCGGTACGACTTCGTCCTCATCGACACCCCGCCCTCGCTCGGGCTGCTGACGATCAACGCCTTCGTCGCGGCCGGGAGCGTCATCGTCCCGGTGCAGTGCGAGTACCTCTCGCTGCGCGGGCTCGTTCAGCTCGAGAATACGCTCGCGATGGTGCGCGAGAACCTGAACCCGAAGGTCCACGTCGAGGGGATCGTCCCCACGATGTACGACCGGCGGACGCTGCACGCCCGCGAGGCGATCGAGATCCTCGAGGAGCACTTCGGCGACCTCGTCTACGACACGCGGATCCGGAAGACGGTCCGCTACGCGGAGGCCCCGGTCAAGGGCAGCTCCGTGCTCCGTTACGAACCGTCCGGCCCTGCCGCCCAGGCCTACCGCGACCTTGCGAAGGAGGTGCTCGATGGCGCGAAAGCGCGCGAGCATGCGTGAGGGCCCGCTCGCGGAGCTCTTCCGCAAGACGGAGGCCGCCCAGCGTGCCGAGAGCGCGGCGCAGGAGAGCGCCGGCGCGCAGGAGCCGCCCGAGGAGGGGCTCGACCCCCAGCGGCGCGCGCAGGTCGCGCTCGAGGAGACCGTCGAGCACGTGCACGACTTCGCTCCCCAGCCTGCCGCCCCGCCCGCCGCTCCCGCCCAGACCCCGGAGCCCGAGCCCGAGCCCGCTCCCCACGAGACCGCCGAGGCGAGCGCCTCGCGTGCCGCCGCGCGCTACTTCCAGACCATGCTCGAGCCCGGGCCGCGGCTGCATCGCGTGCCGCCGCCGAAGGGAGCCGCCTACATCGCCGTCATCCGCGTCGTCGGCGTGGGCGGAGCGGGCCTGAACGCGCTCCACCGCATGATGGACGCGGGGATCGCGCAGGTCGACTTCGTCGCGGTGAACACCGACCTGCAGGCGCTCGCCGTCTCCGACGCGCCGACCAAGATCGCGATCGGCGAGGAGGTGACCCACGGCCTCGGCTCCGGCGCCGACCCGACGGTCGGACGGCAGTCCGCCGAGAGCGCGGTCGACCAGCTCAAGACCGCTCTGCGCGGGTCGGACATGGTGTTCGTCACGGCCGGAGAGGGCGGGGGCACCGGGACCGGCGCCGCGCCGGTCGTCGCGCGCGTCGCGCGCGAGCTCGGCGCGCTCACCGTGGGCATCGTGACGACCCCGTTCCGGTTCGAGGGCACCCGCCGGCGGACGGCCGCCGAGCGCGGCGTCGAGGAGCTCCGCGCCGCGTGCGACACGGTAATCGTGATCCCGAACGACCGGCTGCTCGAGGTCCTCGACCGCTCGACGTCGATGGTGGACGCGTTCAAGATCGCCGACGACGTTCTCCGCCAGGGCGTCCAGGGCATCACCGACCTGATCACCACTCCCGGGCTCATCAACCTCGACTTCGCCGACGTGCGCACGGTCATGCAGGACGCAGGCTCGGCGCTCATGGGCATCGGCTACGCAACCGGCCAGAACCGCGCCCGCGAGTCGGCGGAGCGCGCGCTCGGCTCGCCGCTGATCGACGCCGAGATCGTGAACGCCCGCGGCATCCTCCTCTCGATCGCGGGCGGCGACGACCTCTCGCTGTTCGAGGTCAACGAGGCGGCCGAGGTCGTGCGCCAGACGGCGACGGACGAGACGAACATCATCTTCGGCGCGACCGTGGACCCGCGGCTGACGGGCCAGGTGTGGGTGACGGTGGTCGCGACCGGGCTCGGCGGCATGCGCCGGCGGTCCGCGCGTCCGACGTTCGACGAGCCCTCTCGCTCGGACCGCTCGTCCGACACCGAGCTGCCCTCGTTCCTGAACTCGGGGTAGCGGAAGGCTCTCCGCGCTCTCGCCGCTTCCCCGGGGGCGAGACCTCGGCCGCCCTCGTAGAGGACTACCCTCCGGCCATGCGCGGCGCGATCGCAGCGGGTCACCCGCTCACCGCAGAGGTTGGTGCGGCCGTCCTCGCCGACGGTGGGAACGCGGTCGACGCGTGCATCGCCGCGGCCTTCGCCGCCGCCGTCGCGGAGGGCCCGCTCACCGGTCCCGCCGGGGGCGGCTTCCTGCTCGTGGCCGAGCCGGGCGGCGACGCGGTCGTCCTCGACTGCTTCTTCGGGGTGCCCGAGCGGCCGCTCGGGGAGATGGAGGAGGCCGTCGTCGACTTCGCGGACTCCGGAACCCAGGTGTTCCACGTCGGGGAAGGCTCGGTGGCGGTGCCCGGTCTCGTCGCGGGTCTCGAGGAAGCCCACAGGCGGTACGCGCGCCGCCCCTGGGCGGAGCTCGTCGAGCCCGCGATCGCGCTCGCGCTGAAGGGCGTCGTACGGGACGAGCCACGCGTCTTCCTGCATTCGATCCTCGCCGGCATCCTGCTCCGGTCGGAAGCCGGCGCGCGCGTCTACGGGAGCCCGGACCTCGTCGTCACGGAGGAGCTGGCGCCCACGCTCCGCACCATCCGCGACGAGGGCGCGGCGGCGATCGCCGGGCTCCTGCCCGAGCTCGCATCCGATCTCGCCGCGTACCGGGTCGTCGAGCACGCGCCCCTCGAGAGCGAGTTCGAGGGTAGGCGGGTGCTCGTGACGCCGGCGCCGTCGCGCGGCGGCGAGATCGTGCTCGAGATCCTCGGCGGTATCGAGTCCCTGGCCGGGTGGTCGCTCCACGGCGAGGCGCGGGCGGTCGCGCTCGCGTACGAGCGCTCGTGGCCCGGATCGCTCTCGGGGACGACGCACGTCTCGGTCGTGGACGCGGACGGTCGTGCCGCGGCGCTCTCGTCGACGCTCGGCTCCGGGTCGGGCGTCTTCCGCGGAGGCGCCCAGCTGAACAACATGCTCGGGGAGCTCGACGTCATCGGCGCCGCACCGCGGTCTCCGGGCGAGCGGCTGCCGAGCATGATGACCCCGACGCTCGTCCTCGAGGACGGGAGCCCCCGCCTCGTCGTGGGAAGCGCCGGCTCCGTGCGGCTCGCCGGCGCCATCGCTCAGGTCACCTGGCGGATCCTGCAGGGCGAGCACGTCGGCTCGGCGATCCAGGCGCCGCGCTTGCACGTGGACGGCGGGAAGCTGCACCTCGAGGGGGGGTGGCCCGACGCCGATGTGGCGACGCTCCCCGCGGAGTGGGACGTGGTCCGCTGGGACGGCCTGAACCTCTACTTCGGCGGAGTCCAGGCGGTCGCCTGCGCGCCGGGCGGAGCGCTCGAGGCCGCCGGCGACCCACGCCGCGGGGGCGCCGGCGTGGTCGTCTCGTGATCCGCGTGCGGCACGCCGAGGCGACCGACGCCGCCGCGCTCGTCTCTCTGGCCGAGGCAGTTTCGCGCGAGGAGGGCCGCTGGATCCTGACCACCGAGAGCTGGCGCTCGATCCGCGAC
>Ga0210076_1000290_pt1 | contig 11475 bp, 13 predicted proteins | sample MayberryNW_Catta_3_FD_184876 | JGI IMG/M metagenome (GOLD analysis project Ga0210076, IMG submission 184876) | Wetland microbial communities from San Francisco Bay, California, USA, that impact long-term carbon sequestration -... | ecosystem: Environmental > Aquatic > Marine > Wetlands ... | reverse complement strand
GAGGCGGGCGACGGTCTCCGTTCCGAGCGAAGCCTTCGGCGTGAGCCCGGCGGCGAGGGCTCCGGCGCGAACCTGACGGGCGGCGGGGCGAAGGCCGGCCGCGGTGACGAGCTGCTGGTCGAGCTCACGGACCGTGACGGCGCGGTCGAGGTCGTCCACCCAGACGTTGACGCCGAGGGACGCGAGCACGGTCGTGAACTCGCCCCAGGTCAGGGGGTCGTCCGGCCGGAAGCTCTCGACCGACGGGCCCATGAGGCCGGAAGCGACCACCGTCTGGATCTGGGGAGCGGCCCATGAGCGCGCCGCGTTCGGCTGCGCGCTCGCGACACCGGCACCGGCACCGGCACCGGCGAGGAGGGTGATCGCGCACGTGACGAGGAGGAATCGCCGCACAGGGTCGATATCGGAAGCGCGTGCGTGCGACTCGACCCCCTGCGAGGGAGGCGGTCTGGCTGCCGGTACCCTGGGCGCGTGCGCCCGTTCGCTCTCGTCGTCGCCATGAGTGCGCTCGTCCTCGCCGGCTGCGGCGGAGGGCGTGACGAGGCGGCTCCCATGACGCTGCCCGAGGAGACGCAGCCGGCCGCGACGGCGACCATGCCGGACGGGTCCGAGATCGCGGGAACCGGGCTGGACGGCGAGGCGCTCTCGATTGCCGAGCTTCGCGGGCGTCCGGTGCTCGTGAACGTCTGGTCTTCCTGGTGAAGCACCTGCCAGAGCGAGGCGGTCGCCTACGCAGCGTTCGCAGCGGAGCACCCGGATCTCGAGTACCTCGGCATCAACGTCGCCGACACGCCTGACGAGGCGCGCGCGTTCGTGGAGCGGCACGCCTGGACCTGGCCCTCCATCCGCGATCCGGATCGAGAGCTGGCCCGAGAGCTCGGCGCCGACTACCAGCCTCACTTCTTCGCCGTCGACGCGGAAGGGCGGGTCGTGTCGTCGCACCAGGGCGGCGGCGACGCCGCCGACTGGGAAGCGCTCGCCGCAGCGGTGTCGTGACGAGAGCGGTCGCGCTAGGCTCCCGCGCGTGAGCACGGGCGCGGAGACTCGCTACGCGGACTGCCTCACGGGCACCTGGCTCGCGGAGCGCCTGGCGGTCGATCCTCTCGAGATCGACGCCATGCGGCGGGCGGGCGAGCTCGTCGCCGTGCGCGAACCCGGGTCTGACGAGTGGCGGTACCCCGCGTGGCAGTTCGACCGGTGGAAGCCGAGGCGAGGCATCCCGCGCGTCGTCGCGGCGGCCCGCGAGGCCGGGCTCGACGAGACCGGCCTGTACGACCTCATGACGACGCCGCTGGGCCTCACCGGGGGCGCCGTGCGACTCGCCGACCTGCTCGCCGAGGGGCGCGAGGACGAGGTCGTCGCGGCCGTTCGCCGCGGCTAGCCTCTAGGTCGAGACCGTCGCGGTCGCGCGGACGATCGTGACGTCCCCGCTGATCGTCTTGATCTCCAGGGGCACGACGGCGGCCGGTGCCGCGTCCGATTCGGTCTTCTCATCCGCGGGCTCCTGATCGGCGATCCCGAGCTCGGACTCGAGGTCGCCCGAGACCGAGGTTGCGTCGATCCAGACGGGAGTCCCGCGCCCGACGCCGATCCGCACGTCGCCCGAGACCGACTGGAAGTGCACCTCGCCGGACTCGACGGACTCGATCCTGGCGTCGCCGGAGGTCGTCGCGAGCGTCAACGGCCCGCGCACCGTCACGATCCGGGCGTCACCGGACACGGCCCGCGCGACCAGGGAGCCGTCGACGCGCTCGACGCCGATGTCGCCGGAAACCGTATTCACGGCTCCCTCGGCCTCGATCACACCGATGGACACGTCGCCGCTCGCGGTCTTGACCTGGAGCTTCCTCCGGACGGAGCCGAGCCTCACGTCGCCCGAAGCGGTGCGCACCGAGACCTCACCGAGGTCGCCCTCGACACGCAGGTCGGTGGAGCCGCCCGAGAGATCGAGGTCGGTGCCCGGCGGGCACGTCACCTTCACGATGACGTCGGGGCCCCAGGTGATCCGGAGCGGGCCCCAGCGGATGCGGTCCTTCTCCTCGATCGTGACCACGTGCCGGCCGCCGCGCTCCTCGGCAGTCACGAGGACGTTCTCGACGGCGTCGGAGCCACGACGGCCGGTCGGGATGAGCTCGACGCTACAGCGCGGCTCGTCGGCCGTCGTGACCACGACGCGTCCACTCGGGAGTCGGATGTGGAGGGAGACGCTCCCGGGTGTCTCGAACACGGACATCCCCGTCACCTGGTGCTCGCGGCGGACGGAGTGCGGCGGACGCGGCTGCCGGTCGTGGCCTTTCGCGTCCGGCGCACGCGGTCACCGGGATCGAGGAGCTGGGCGTAGTCGAACGGAAGTGGGGCGAGAAGCATGAGCTCTCCTTTCAACCCTGGGCGTAGCCCTGCATGCGGTTGCGTCCTGGCCGCCGGGTCGAGCGCGTGTGGAGCATGTGCGCGATCGTCCGCACGAGCCAGGCGTTGGTCGAGATGCCTTCCTGGGCGGCGGCGGCCTCCACGGCCGCCTTGAGGGACTCCGGGAGCCGCAGCGAGATGCGACCGGACATGTCCTCGCCGACTCCGAGCTGGGCGGCGTCCGGGCTCTCCTCGTTCACGACGACGAGCTCCGGCTCGCGTCCGGCGAGCCTGACCTCGACGCGGCCGTTGCCGAGCTGGCCGGAGATCTCGAGCGCCGCCTCGCCGAGCAGGTCGAGGAGGCGGAGGTGGAGCGACGAGCCGAGCGCCTCGGTCAGGCGCCGCGCGGCCTCCGCGGTCGCCTCGTCCCCGAAGCTCGCGGTGGCGGCGAGATCCTGCTGGATCGCGTCGATGTGGCTGTCGAACTGCATTGCGACATCACTATGACATCATAGGTGCTGTCTGTCAAGGTCAACTTCAACATCGCTTCGATGCAGGGCTTTTTCGCCCGGCGCGCTGCGATCGCGAGGGCAAGAAGCATTCGTGCGGGGCCCGACCCCGGTGGGCGGTGAGATCCAGACCCCGCGAGGGGGAGGCTAGGCGAGCTGCCAGACGTCGTCGCGGATGAGCGGCGTCGCCGCACCGCTCGCGTCGAGGCCGTCCACCTCGACCTCCGGCCCGCCGATCATGAAGTCCGTGTGGATGCCGGAGACGTTGACGCCCAGTTCGAGCAGGCCGTCGCGCTCGACCCCGTCGGGGAGGTCGACCGCTTCTCTGATCGCGTCCCCGTAGGCGATGTGGCAGGCCGCGTTCTCGTCGAAGAGCGTGTCGCAGAAGACGAGGCCGGTTCGCTTCACGGCCGAGGAGCCGTCGACGAGGGCGACCTCGCCGAGGTACCCCGCCTGCTCGTCGATGGCGAGCTGCTGGCGCACGATGTCCGCGCCCGTGGCCGCGTCGGCCTCGACGATCTTCCCGTCCTCGAACCGCACCTCGAGCCCCGAGACGCGCGCGCCCGCGGCGACGAGCGGTGCCGTGGAGCGGACGAAGCCCTCCGTCCGCCGCCAGTCCGGAGTCGTGAAGACCTCCTCGGTGGGCATGTTCGGAAGGTGCACGATGCCCGTCTCGGTCTCGAGCGATCCGGCCGTCCAGACGGAGGCGGGCAGGAGCCCGATCGTGAGGTCGGTCCCGGGCCCGCGGAAGCGGATCACGTCGAAGCGGCGCTCGTTGAGCCCGGCCGCGCGCGCCTGCAGGCTCGCCACGTGCTCCCGCCAGGCGGCGACCGGATCCGGTTGGTCGAGCCGGGTCGCGATACCGACCGCGTCCCACAGCCGCTCGACGTCCGGCTCGCCGAACACCTGCGTCGCCCACCCCGCGTTCGGAGCGGCGACGATCGTCCAGGTGAACCGTTTTGCGCCGATGTGCTCGAGGGTCGCGAGGCGAATCTCGCGGGGATCCGACTTGCCGACCGCGGCGGGGTCGAGGTCGGAGAGGAGGTCGGGGTCGGGATTCCCGGTGAGAGCGATGAGCGCCGGCCGCTCCTCGCCCCAGCGGCGCACCCAGTCGAGCATGTACGGGGGCGACCAGCCGAGCTCCTCCCCGGGGCCGAGCTCGATCGACGCGCGGCGGAGGTGGAGGTCGGAGTAGAGGACGATGACGTGCTTCGCGCCCGCCCGGTACGCCTCGCGGGCCATCGCCCTCGCGATCTGCGCGTGCTCGACGAGACAGGTGACGACGACGTCCTGCCCGGGCTGGACGTTCGCGCCCACGCGAACCGCGAGCTCTGCGTACCGCTGGAGGCGCTCCTCGGAGGTCACGCGCGCCGGCCCGGCGGGTTCAGTCGCCCCAGTCGAAGTCGCGCGGCCGGCCCGTCCAGAGGGCCTCGTCCAGCACCGCGCCTTCTTCCACGTTCTCGACGGTTTCCTCGCCCGGCCACGGGAGCCGCTCCGCGCTGAGCTCGGCGGCCGGCTCGCCGTCCATGGTCTCCTCGATCCGCGCCTGCTCCTCGCTCTTGAAGAGCGGGTGGTTCTCGAGGGGGTCGCCGTCGAGGTACGGGTCGAGAGGCATGTCGCCGTCGAGTTGCGAGTTGCGGGCCTTGAGCTCGAGGTGCTCCCGGATCGCCTCCGCGAAGGGGGATTCGCTCTCCACGGAGCCGAAGTCTTCGAGATTCGCCATACCGCGCACCAGCGGTCGGATTCTAGCTGAGGCCCGGGAAAATCCGCCGTTGGTGGAGCGCGGCCGGGCCCGACGGTTCGGCTCGGCGCCGACCGGGTATCCTCGCGCCATGCCGCTCCTCTTCCGTGCCGCCACGCTCCTGCTCTTCCTCTTCCGCATCTGGAAGCGCCTCCCGGCAAGCCAGCGCCGGCGCGTGCTCTGGGCGGCCGGCCGGCACGGCCCGCGTCTCGCGAGATCCGCCTGGCGCGTGCGATCCGTCTCACAGCGCGCGACCCGTTAGTCGCGCGGAGCCGCACGCGCGAAGGCCCCCTGGAGGCGGCTGCTTCGCGGCGCTCGGATCGGCGCCGGCGCTCGAGGTCGTCAGTCCGGGACGCCGAGAGCCGCGCGGACGATCCGGTCCTGCTCGCGCTGGTGCAGCGTGGGATAGCCCTCGCTCGGGCTCGCGCGCCACGGACGGCCGACGTAGCTCACCGGCAGAGGGCTTCGCGTAGTGCCCGAGGTCGCCTCTTCGAGCCGGTGCCGCAGGGAGCGCCAGGCACCCATGTTCTGGGGCTCCTCCTGCGCCCAGATGATCTCGCGCAGGCCCGGGTAGGACTCGACCAGCCGCGCGACCGCCTCCAGCGGGAAGGGATACAGGAGCTCGACCCGGGCGACGGCGACGTGCGGCGCGGCGCCTCGCGACTCGTGGCCGGCGATGTCGTAGTGGATCTTCCCGCTGCACAGCACCAGCCTGGTGACCGAGCCGCGGTCGGCGACCTCGTCGTCCAGCACGGCCCGGAACGACCCCTGCGACAGGTCCTCGAGCGTCGAGGTCGCCTGACGGAGTCGGAGCAGTCCCTTCGGCGTCATCACGACGAGCGGCCGTGCCGTCGCGTCGAGCGCCTGGCGGCGGAGGAGGTGGAAGAACTGGGCCGCGGTCGTGCAGTTCGCGACGCGGATGTTGTCCTGGGCCGCGAGCTGGAGGAAGCGCTCGAGCCGCGCGCTCGAGTGCTCCGGGCCGTTCCCCTCGTAGCCGTGAGGCAGGAGCAGCGTGAGCCGCGACGTCTGCTGCCACTTCGAGCGTCCCGAGACGATGAACTGGTCGACGACGATCTGGGCCCCGTTCACGAAGTCGCCGAACTGCGCCTCCCACAGGACGAGCGCGTCGGGTGCGGCGATCGAGTAGCCGTGCTCGAAGCCGAGCGCCGCAAACTCGGAGAGCGGTGAGTTGTAGATCTCGAAGGACGCGGCGGCCGTGGGCAGCGCGTGGAGCGGCGCGTGCACCTCGCCCGTCACCGGGTCGTGGAACACCGCGTGCCGGTGCGAGAACGTGCCGCGCTCCGTGTCCTGCCCGGACAGGCGGATGGGGATCCCCTCCTCCAGCAGCGACGCGAACGCGAGCGCCTCGGCGTGACCCCAGTCGATGCCGCCCTCCCGGAGCGCCTCGCGCCGCCGTTCGAGTTGGCGGGCGAGCTTCGGGTTCACCTGGAAGCCCTCGGGCACGCGCAACAGCTGGTCGTCGAGCTCCCGCAGCCGGTCCGCGGACACTGCCGTGACGACGGCCTCCCCCGTGTCGCTCCGCGTCTTCGGCTCGACGGGCGGCAGCGGCGGGGTCGCGAACGACGTCCGGAGCTCGTCGTGGACGGAACGGAGCGCTTCGAGGGTGCGGTCGAGCAGCGCTCCCGCCTCCTCCTCGGCGAGCACGCCGTCGTCGGCGAGCCGCGCGGCGTACGACTGGAGCACGGTCGGCTGCCGCTCGATCCGCTCCGCCTCGAGCGGCTGCGTATAGGCCGCCTCGTCCTGCTCGTTGTGCCCGAAGCGCCGGTAGCCGACGAGGTCGACGACCAGGTCCTCGCCGAACTCGGCGCGGTATGCGAGCGCGAGCCGGATCGCGGAAAGCGCAGCCTCGGGATCGTCGGCGTTCACGTGCACGATGGGAACGTCGAAGCCCTTGGCGAGGTCGCTCGAGTACCTGGTCGAGCGCCCTTCGGCCGGATCGGTGGTGAAGCCGACCTGGTTGTTGGCGATCACGTGGAGCGTGCCGCCCGTCGAGTAGCCGTCGAGGGAGAGGAGGTTGAAGGTCTCCGCGACGACGCCCTGCCCGGCGAAGGACGCGTCACCGTGGATCAGGACCGGGAGCGCGACCGCCGGATCGTGGGTGCCGGCCCCGGCCGAGCGGTCCGTCTGCTCGGCGCGGGCCATTCCCTCGACCACGGGATCGACCGCTTCGAGGTGGCTCGGGTTCGGCGTGAGCGTCACCTGGATCTCTCCCGCCCGCGTCACCCGCGACTCGGACGCGGACAGGTGGTACTTCACATCTCCCGTGCCGCCCTCGGGATCGCTGACGAGGGCGTCGATGGTCCGCTCGCCCTCGAACTCGCGGAGGAGCGACGCGTAGCTGCGCCCGACGGTGTGCGCGAGGACGTTCAGGCGGCCGCGGTGCGCGATGCCGATCACGACCTCGTGCGCTCCGCCCTCGGCCGCGAGCTCGACCGCCTCGTCGAGCATCGGGACGAGGACGTCCAGGCCCTCGATGGAGAACTGCTTCTGCCCGATGAACGCCCGCCGCAGGTAGGTCTCGAACCCCTCCACCTGGGCGAGCCGCTCGAGCAGCGCGCGCCGCTCTTCCGCCGCCGGCGGCCGGCGGAAGCGACCGGACTCGATCGCGCTCCGCAGCCACGTGCGCTCGGCGTGGTCGGAGATGTGCTCGATCTCATACGCGATCGTCCCGCAATAGACCTCGCGCAGCCGGGGCAGGACGTCCGCGAGCGTCTCCCCGTCGACGTGCACCCCGAGGAGCGAGGCGGGGATGCGCGCCTGGAGCTCCGGCGTCAGGGGCGGCTCGTGCTCGGCCTCGTCGAGCGCCGGGTCGCCGAGGGGCTCCGAGCCCAGGGGGTCGAGCCGCGCTGCGAGGTGGCCGTGGGTGCGGATCGCGTCGACGAGCGCCATCGCCGAGGCGACGCCGCCGAGGAGCTCCGCGTCGACCGCCGCCGGAGCCGACGGGACGGGCGCTTCCGAAGCGGGCTGCGCCTGGATCCCGGCCGTGGGCTCCGCAGGCGCCACGGCGACGGCCGCGCCCCCGTTCCCACCGTCGACGGGCCGCGTCGCGACGAGACGCGCGAGTCCGGGAAGCGTCGACAGGAGGGACTCGTCCGCGTCCTCGAACACCTTCCGCCAGGCAGGATCGACCGCCTGCGGGTTCTCGAGGTACTGCTCGAGGAGGAGGCTGACGTACCCGGCGTTCAGGCCGGCCGGCTGCTCGGGAGAGCCCACGATCTCGGTTGTAGCAGCCGGGCCGTCAGAAGAGCGCGCTGTCCGTCGTGATCGCGACGATCATCCCGAAGAAGAACGAGAGCCCGGCCACCGCCACCGCCACGGCCGCGAGCGTGCGGTGCGACTCCGTCATGCGCACGGCCACGAGGGCCACGACGATGGCGACGGGAGCCAGGAGCCCGGGGTTGCGGACGACTGCGATCCCGGAGAGCGCGAGCGAGAACGCGCACAGGAAGCCCGCGATCGTGTCGGCCTGCCGGTGGGGCGCGGTGCTCACGCGGAAGACCCCGCAAGAGCCCGCACGGGCGGACGGGTCGGGTGCACCGGACGCACGGGACGACGGCCCGAGTACCGCCGCGTCCGCCGACGGCGCCACTCGTCCCAGCCGCACGGCGAGAGCGGGACGAGGGCGTAGGACTCGTCGGGACCGCCCTCGGGAGCCGGCTCGGCGCGGATCGCCCACCACACGACGACGCTCAGATAGACGACCGGGATCTTCAGGACGACGAGCATGAACAGGGCTTCCCAGACGGACACCGAATCCATCGCGGGAGTGTACGCGACGGCTCAGCGGAGCCGAATCGCAGCCCCGGGCGTTCCGCGTTCGGCTCCTAACACCGGCCTCACAGTCCAGTCGCTAGGGTGCCGGGAGCTTCCTGCCGCCCCGTGCCGATCCCCGCATGCCAAGGAGTGATTTCGTGAGACGGACCGTTCGCCTCGTCCTCGCCCTGTGCGCGCTCGCCGCGCTCGCCGCACCGGCTGCGCTGGCAGCCGAGCGCATGTGGGTCGGCTTCCACGACGACCCGAGCTTCCGCTGGGTGAACGACCGAACAGCCCGTGTCCAGGGATCCGCGGCGGACGGCGCCGCGATCATGCGCCTCCTCGTGCAGTGGAACCTCGTCGCGCCGCAGCGGCCGACGATCGCCACCGACCCGTTCGACCCGTCGTACCGGTTCGACGACCTGGACGAGGCGCTCCGCGAGGCGCAGCGCGCGGACATGGAGGTCATGCTCACCATCTCCGGGACGCCCGGCTGGGCCAACGGCGGAAAGGGCATCAACGTGATGCCGAGCCGCGTCGCCGACTTCGGGAACTTCGCGCGCGCGATCGCATCCCGCTACAACGGCCGGAACGACGGGTACCCGTTCGTCCGCTTCTGGTCCGTCTGGAACGAGCCCAACCTGACCCGGTTCCTGAGCCCGCAGTTCGTCGGCGGAAGGTCGGTCGCCCCGGCCAACTACGCGAAGCTCTACGCCGCGGCCTGGACCGGCCTGAAGGCCGGGAACCCCCTCGCGAAGATCGCGATCGGCGAGACCTCGGCGCGGGGTAGCGACAAGCCGCAGGGGCTCCGCCCCGACCACTCCCCGGGCCGGTTCGCGGAGCTCGTGGCCAAGGCGAACCGACGGCTCAAGTTCGACGCGTGGTCGCACCACCCGTATCCGTTCAACCCGAACTCGAAGCCCGGCCAGATCGTCAAGTGGCCGAACGTCTCGCTCGCGTCGCTCACTCGCTTCAACACGGAGCTCAAGCGCTGGTTCAAGCGCAAGAGCGTCCCGATCTGGGTCACCGAGTACGGGCACCAGACGAAGCCCCCCGACTCATTCGGCGTCTCCTATGCGAAGCAGTCGCTGTTCATCCGGCAGGCGATCTCGATGACGAGGAAGCTCCCGTTCGTCGGGATGTTCATCTGGTTCGTCTACCACGACGACCCCGGCCAGCCCTGGGATTCGGGGCTGTACAGCCAGAACGGCTCCGCCAAGGGGTCGTCAGCGCGCAGCTTCGCCGCGAGCGCGAAGCCGCTGGACGCGCGGAACGCCCTCTACTCGTTCCGGGCCGGGACTTCGACGCCGCTCGTCAACGTGCACACCCGCCGCTACTGCGTGGGCGACACGACGGGCACGCCGATCGGGATGACCTGGCGGATCTTCCAGGCCGGCAAGCTGATCGCGGTCGACCAGCAGTCCTCGCCACTCCGTGTCGACTGCACGATCAACGCACGTCTCCGGTTTCCGCGCGGAGGCGTGAAGAAGGGCGTGACCTACCTGACGACGTTTGCGCTCAACGACATCAACGGCACCCTGCTCAACCGTCGGCTGACGATCGTCGGAACGTAGCGCGCCGTACGATTGCCGCGTGAGCGGCGACCCGAAGCCCGAGCCCGACCTCGAGCGGGGGTCGTCGAGCTCCGGCGTGCCCCGCTCGAGCGCGCGGGCTACGACCCGGGAACGGCCGCGACGCGCTGGCCGTCCGCACGGACATCGCGCTCCAGGAGGCGCTGTCGATGCTCACGTCGCAGGAGCGGCCGGTCTTCTGATCGTTAAAGGTGGCTCGTCACTCCCGCGAGGCTCGGCTCCTCCGAAGGAGGCTCGTACCACGAGAGCGCATAGCGCCCGTCGTCCAGGTCGCGCGCGAACGTCGACAGCCTGAGCGGCCGGAACGTGTCGCACATGACCGCCAGCTCCGTCGTCTCGGCGACACCGAGCGACTTCTCCGCGAGGCCCGGCTGCGGGCCGTGCGGGAGGCCGGACGGATGCAGGGTGATCGACCCGACCGAGATCCCCTTGCGCGAGCCGAAGTTACCGGAGACGTAATAGATCATCTCCTCCGACTGCAGGTTCGAGTGGTGATACGGGATCGGGATCGCGTCGGGATCGAAGTCGAGCTTCCGCGGGCAGAAGGAGCAGATCACGAAGTTGGGTCCCGCGAAGGTCTGGTGCGAAGGGGGCGGCTGGTGGATCCGGCCCGTGATCGGCTCGAAGTCGTGGATCGAGAACGTCCACGGGTAGAGGAAGCCGTCCCAGCCGACGACGTCGAACGGGTGGTAGTCGAGCACGTACTCCTGGTACCCGCCCCGCACGCGCACCTTGACCAGATGGTCGCCACGGTCGCGGTGCGTCCGGAGCTCGGTCGGCGGATGGATGTCGCGGTGGTAGTAGGGAGCGCCCTCCACGATCTGCCCGTACTCGTTGCGATAGCGCCGTGGGATCTCGATGAGCCCCGGGGTCTCGAACACGAGGTAGCGCTGGGGGCCTTCGGGCACGAAGCGGTAGGTCGTCCCGCGCGGGATGACGACGTAGTCGCCGTCCCTGTACGGGAGATCGCCGAAGATCGTCTCCAGCGTTCCCGAGCCCTCGTGGACGAAGATCACCTCGTCGCCCTCGCCGTTCCGGAAGAAGTAGTCCATCGCCGAGTCGGGCCGGCAGAACGAGATCTCGACGTCGTCGTTCCACATGAGCGTGCGCCGGCCGGCGATGGGGTCGCCCTCGGGCGGCACGTCGTACGTGTTCTGGAGGCGGTGCGCGTGTGTCTCGGGGATCCACTCCTCGCGCTCGATCGGCGTGAATGCGCCGAGCTCCTTCACGCGGCAGGGCGAGACGAGGTGGTACAGGATCGACTCGTTCCCGGAGAATCCCTCGAGCCCCATCACCTCCTCGGTGAGAAGGGTCCCGTTGTCCCGAAACACGATGTGTCGCTTGCGCGGCACGTCCCCGCGGCGCTGGTAGAACGGCATGTCGTCCCCTTCGGTTCGGTTTGCCTACGTTCTACCGCACCGCGCTCAGTTGGTCCGCAGAGTGGGGGTCGGCTCGCGCCGGCCCCCACTCGCGAAGACCCCTGAAGGCGCCGGCTTCGCCGTCGCGGATACGC
>Ga0210076_1000288_pt1 | contig 11503 bp, 9 predicted proteins | sample MayberryNW_Catta_3_FD_184876 | JGI IMG/M metagenome (GOLD analysis project Ga0210076, IMG submission 184876) | Wetland microbial communities from San Francisco Bay, California, USA, that impact long-term carbon sequestration -... | ecosystem: Environmental > Aquatic > Marine > Wetlands ... | reverse complement strand
CCGTGTTGTCGAAGACGAGCTCCACCTCGCAGTGATCCGCGCGCTTGCGATCGCCGCCGCCGGCGAACAGGACGTCGTCCGGCTTCTCGGCCCGAAGCTCGGAGGGCGTCAGCGAGCCCGCCGCCCAGACGACGGCGTCGGCGATGTTCGACTTCCCGGAGCCGTTGGGGCCGACGACGACCGCGACGCCCGGCTCGAGCGAGAGCTCGAGTGGGTCCGCGAAGGACTTGAACCCCCGGATCTTGATCGACTTCAGGTGCACCGAGGCGGCATTCTCGCCGCGGCCTCGGACGGCCCGCACGTGCAACGGAGGCCCGCGGTGCGGGGCCTCCGTTGCATCCCGTTCGCATGGCCGCAGCCTGCGAGGCCAGGGGCACGGGGCGGCGCCGCCCCGTGCGCGCCGGTCAGCGCACGGCAACCTTCACGCTGCGGGTCTCCGTCGTCGACCGGCCGTTCGTCTTGAGGACGATCTTGAAGGTCGCCTTCCCGCTCGCGGCCTTCGACAGCTTCATCGTGATCGTGTTCTTCGCGCCGGCCTTCAGCTTCAGGCCGCCCGCCTTCCCCGCGATCCCGGGGCCGGCCAGCGTCGCGGTGGCGGGAACCTGTGCGGGGCAGGCGACGCCGCTGAGCGTGTACGCGATCTTCGCGACTCCACCGGAGACGGTGATCGTGCCGGGCACGTTCGCGGTCGCCGGCTTGGACTTGTCCTCCCCGAGCCGAATCGCCCCCTGGTTCTGGAGAAGGACGTAGATGTCGCCCGTCGGCCCCACGGCGATGTCCTTCGCGACGTAGCCACCGGTGATCGAAGCCGCCGTCGCGAGCCGCTTGCCCGAGGGCGAGTACTTGGTGATCCCGCCCTGCGAGACGTCTCCGGCCCACAGGTTGCAGTCGCGATCGACCCCGATCCCTCGGGTTCCGTCGCCCCTCGTCAGCTTCCACGAGGCGAGTTGCTTCCCGTCGGCCGAGAAGTGACGCACGCGATCGTCGTCGGTCTGGGTCGCCGACGTGAGCAGGTAGATGCTCCCGTCCGGCGACACTTCGATCTCGTCCGCCCGGTAGTTCCCGGCGGCATTCAGGCCTCCGACGGGCTCACCCGCGCTCGTGAACTTGCGGTACCCGCCGTTGCGGCCGCCCTCGACCGAGACGTACACGTTCCCGTCGGCGTCCACGGCGACTCCCCTCGCGGCTTCTGAGGGCGTCGCGATGGACATCTTGAACGCTCCGGCACCCGAGAAGGCCTGAACGCGCGAGTTCCCGTCGTCGGCAACCCAGACCGTCCCGTCCGCGGAGACGGCGACGTCCTCCGCCCTCAGGAACTGCCCGTTCCCGCCGCCGATCGTGCCCCACTTGCGCAGGAACGCACCCGTCTTCGAGAGCACCTGGACGCGGTTGTTGTCCGTGTCCGCGATGTAGAGGAGTCCCGCGCCGTCGATCGCGATCCCGTTCGAGGACGTCGCAAACTGGCCGTTGCCGGTTCCCGTCTTCCCGAACTTGCCCAGGACCTTGTACCCGCCCCCCGCCGCCATCGCGCTCGCGACGAGCACGGCGGAGGCGGCGAGCGTCGTGATGACCATGACTTTGCGTGCACCGCTCACGGTCGCTCCTTCCTCGTTCGTTGACTGATCCGACGAGGGTACGGACGTGCGCGCGACGCTCGCACTAGGGGATTCCCTAGGGTTGCGGCCTCAGCTCAGCTCGTCGGAGAAGGACCGGACGAGCTCGGTTCGCGAGCGCACGTCGAGCTTCCTGTAGGCGTTCCCGAGATGGAACTCGATGGTCTTCGGGCTGACGAAGAGCGTCGCGGCGGCCTCCCTGTTCGTCGCCCCGGCCACCACCAGCCTGGCGACGGCGAGCTCCTGCTGGGTCAGTGCCTCGACGGGCGTCGAGCGGCGGCGCGCCCGCTCGCCGCTCGCGCGGAGCTCCGCCCGCGCGCGCTCCGCCCACGGCTCGGCACCGAGCGAGTCGAAGATCTCGACCGCGCTGCGTAACCGCTCCCGCGCCTCGGAGCGTCTCCGCACGCGACGCAGCCGCTCCCCGTAGCAGAGCTCCGTGCGCGCGCGCTCGAACGGGGTCGGAACGGCGTCGTGGAGCGCGAGCGCCCTCCCGAACGCGTCCTCCCAGCCGTCGTCCCCGAGGATCCCCGCGCATCGTGCGGCGGCTGCCGACGCCGAGACACGGCTGCGACCTTCGACGCGAGCCTCGTAGTCGTGCAGCACCTGTGTGGCACGAGCGGTGTGACCCGCGTGCGCGAGCGCCTCGACGAGGTCGGGTGTGGACAGCAGGAGCCACGGCTCCCCGACCGAGCCGGACGCCAGGATCCTCTCGGCGGTCTCGAGCGGCGTGATCGCCTCCTCGGGCCTGCGCGAGCCGAGCGCGAGGAGCCCGAGAGCGGCGAGGGCGTAGGAGGCGGAGCTGCGCAGGCCGAACTCGACGTCGCTCGCCAGGGCCAGCTGGGCCAGCGCCCGACACTCCTCTGCGTTCCCGCGAGCCGCATGCATGCGGGCGAGCAGCGCAGCGGCCGCCGCTGCCTCGCTCGGCTGCTGCGTCTCCTCGAACAGCGCCAGCGCCTCGCTGCACGACTGGACGGCGGAGTCCCAGTGCCCCGTGCGGAAGTCGAGCTCCGCGCGGGGCATGAGCGCCTGCGGGAGGTAGAGCAGGAATCCGGACTCTCGCTGCACCGCGATCGCGCGATCGGTCACCTCGCGCGCGACGTCGTACTCCTCGAGCCAGGTGAGCGGCCAGGCGATCCCGAGTGTGTGCGCGTGCCCATGGGGTGACCGTGCGGCGGCGTCCGCTGCCGAGAGGGCGAGATCGCGAGCATCGCTCACACCGGCGACCGCATGGCTCATGCTCAGCGCAACGAGGTGGATGAGGTCGCGCTCGTCGTCCTCGAGGATCGCGAGAGCTCGCTCGACCTCCTGCGCCGCCTCCTTGGCCTCGAGGCGGTAGATCCGAAGCTTGGCCGCGAGGAGCAGCATCGTCGCGGCACGTCGACGATCCACCGCGATCACCGACTCCGCCTGTGCGACGAGCGCCCGGTGGGCTCCCTCGAGGTCGCCCGAGCGCATGCGCAGATCCGATTCCACGAGCACCAGGTCGGCGAGCGTGATCGGATCCGCAGCGACGTTCCGGGCTGCGATCACGTAGCGACTGGCGCCCTGGACGTCTCCGGCCCGGTGCGCTGCGCGTGCGGCGCGCGCCAGGCGCTTTCCGCGTGCCTCGTCGTCCGCGGAGAGACCCGCGGCGACATCGCAGGCGCGAGCAGCGGAGGCCGGCGCGCCACGGGCGAGCGCACGGCCCGCGGCCGCGTCGAGCTCGCCCGCCGCGACGTCGTCGGGCGCAACGGCAGCCGCCGCGAGATGCCACGCCCTGCGATCGACGTCCCGCTCGACATCCGCAAGCAGGGCGTGGACACCCCGGCGCACCTCGATGCGCTCGTGGTGGTAGACGACGGAGCGGATCAGCGGGTGGCGAAACGTGACGTCCCCGTCCGCCGCGGTCACGAGCCGGTCCAGCTCGGCAGGCTCCAGGTCGCCGAGGTCGAGCCCGTCGGCCCGGAGCGCCTCCGTGATCGACACGCCCGCTCCCGACCCGGCTGCGGCCGCAAAGAGGAGCGCCCGCCTCGTCCGGTCGGGGAGACGCGCGACGCGCGCTCCGAACGTGCGCTCGATCCCGCCGTTGACCGCGATCGGCTCACCGAGCGGATCGTCGCCCGACAGCTGCGCGTCCGAGAGCGCCGTCGGCAGCTCCACGAGCGCGAGCGGGTTGCCCTCCGACAGCTCCAGAAGCCGCCGCCTGACCGCGCGATCGAGCGGGACACGCGTCGCGCCGGCGAGCAGCTCGCCCGCCTCCCGATCGCGCAGACCGGCCAGCTCCAGGCGAGGGAGCCCATGGCCCTCGGAGAGCTCACCCTCTCGAGCCGCGCACAGCACGGCGACGTGAATCGTCGAGACGTGGCGCCCGACGAACAGGATCGCCGTTCGGGACGGCCCGTCGACCCACTGCAGGTCGTCGACGACCACGAGCACCGGGTTCCGAGCCGCGAGCGTGGCGATGACACCGAGCGTCGCCACCCAGACCGCGGGCCCGTCGACGACCGCATCCGCCTGCTCGAGCGCGAGCGCACGCCGAAGCGCGCGGGCCTGCGGCGCCGGGAGCGACTCGAGCGCTCCTACCACGGGCCGCAGAAGCTCGGCCAACGTTGCGAAGGGGAGATCCGCCTCCGGCTCTCGGCCGGACGCCCGGAGCGTCGTCACGTCTCTCTGGGCGCGCTCGGCGGCATCGAGCAGGAGTGTCGTCTTGCCCATCCCAGGCTCTCCCGTGACGAGCAGCGCCGCGCCCTGGCCACGCACGGCTCCGTCGACGACAGCCTGGAGCGTCGCGCGCTCTCCCCTGCGACCGATCAGCACCGTCCAATCCTGATCGATCGCGCTGCCGAAACCTAGGGATCTCCCTGGTGCGAGGGCAACGGGTCGTCGCCAATGATCTGCTCATGCGAATGGTGCTCGTCGTCGTCACGGCCGCGTGTGCTGCCCTCGCGGCCGGATCGAGTGCAGCCGCTCCGTCGAGCTCGCTCGCTGGACCGGTGAGCTACCTCTTCCACGCCCAGTTCGACATCGACTACAAGTACGACTGGGTCCAGACGACCGGTGACCGCTCCTCCGCGTGCTCGTACTGGACCGACACTCGCGGGAGCAACGTGATCAGCGCGGGGAGCCTGAGATGGATACCGGGCCAGCTGAAGCTCGCGTCGAGCCGCGCGGGCGCGAGAGTGGAGCTCCACGCAACCGGCTCCCGGCGAGTTGGAGGGCGGATAACCACGAACGCCAGAGTCGAGCTCGACCGACGCCTCGTTCACCGAGGCGGTACGACTGCAGGGTGTGTCACCCCTCCCCCTCCGTTTCAAGCCCCGCGCACCGACTGCGGTCCGCGCACGTACGAGACGAAGTCAGCAGTTCTTCGCGCCGAAGGCGTGAAGAACAGCAGGGGCACGCTCGAGCTGCTCTTGCAGAGCGGGCTCAAGGCCGCCATCCGGATCTCGGCTCTTCCCACGGCCCTTCAGTACCGCAAGTGCGACATGGGGGTGTTTCCACCGGACTACCCGATCTCTCTGCCCGTCGGGCTCGCGGCCGCGCACCTCGCAAAGCTTCACGCGCTCGACGAGGGGGAGACTGTCGCGATCCCCTTCTCCAGAGCCGGGCACTGCAAGGTCGATCCGGATCCGACGTCTTCGTGCCACTTCGATCTCGACATCACGCTCAAGATCCGTCGGTGGGTGTCGGGAACACGGTTCCCGTAGAGCATCCGTCAGGCCGGGGGCACGGGGCGCTTGTCGATCGCCGTCCTCCCGGACGCCTCACGCCTAGATCCGTTCGGGCACGACGCCGAGCTCCTCGAGCGCCTGCGCGGCAGCCTCCTGCTCGGCGGCCTTCTTCGTCGAGCCGCGGCCGATGCCGAGCTGCGCCCCGGCGACGTGCGCGGCACAGACGAAGCGGCGGTCGTGGGGCGGCCCCTCGATCTCGAGGACGGTGTAGTGGACCTGACGTCCCGAGCGGGCCAGCGCCTCCTGGAGCTCGGTCTTGTAGTCGACGTGGCTCGAGCGCGCGAACTCGATCTTGTCGGAGAAGGCCTCGACGATCGCGGGCTCGATCGCCTCGAAGCCGTGCTCGAGGTAGAGCGCCGCGATCGCGGCCTCGAGGACGGCCGCCAGCACGTTCCGGCTCCGCGAGATGCGCTGGAGCTCGTCGGGCGAGATGCCCTCCGCATACTCGAGCAGGCGATCGCCCAGGCCGAGCTCCTTCGCGACGGCGGCACAGCTCTGACGGGAGACGACGTGCGCGCGGACCTTCGCGAGCCTGCCCTCGGCCGCATCGGCGAAGCGGTCGAAGACGGCGCGCGCGATCGCGAGCTCGAGGACGCTGTCTCCGAGGAACTCGAGCCGCTCGTACGAGGCAGCCCGATCCTCCGCCCACGAGGCGTGCGTGAAGACCTGCTCGAGCCGGTGGCCCGGGAGCTCGGTGATCAGGCGGCCGAGGGCACCCGGCCCGCCCTCGTCCCTACTCCTGGTGCGCGATGACGTAGTCGATCGCCTTGCCGACGGTCGTGAGCTCGCGAGCGTCGTCGTCCGGGATCTTCAGCCCGAACTGGTCCTCGAGGTCCATCACGACCTCGACCAGGTCGAGCGAGTCGGCGCCGAGGTCCTCCTCGAAGGACGCCGCCTCCGTGACCTCGCTCTCCTCGATGCCGAGCTTCTCGCTCAGCGCCGTCTTCATCTGCTCGAGAATCTCCTCACGCGAGTGTGCCACCTGAAAACCTCACCTCTTTGCCGTCGGGGTCGTCTTGGCGCGCGATGCTAACACCAATCGCGGCGATATCCGTGCTCGGCGCCTAGCTCTCGTTCGAGGTGCTGTCGTCCTGCGGGGCGGTGAGCGCCGGAAGCCCCTCCTGCAGACGCTCCACTACGCGATGCTCGACGCCACGAGCTGCCAGCCGCACGGCGTTCCCGATCGCGACGCGTGAGCTCGAGCCGTGCGCGATCACGACGAGACCGCGGAGCCCGAGCAGGTACGCGCCGCCGTAGGACTCGGGGTCGAGATGCGTCCGCACGCGCCGCGCCGCGGGTCGGATGAGCAGGCCGCCCACCCGGCCGCGAACCGACGCGCCGATCTCGACGCGTAGCGAGTCGAGCAGGGTGAGGATCGTCCCCTCGAGCGCCTTCAGGGCGACGTTGCCGGTGAAGCCGTCCGTGACGACGACGTCCGCGTCTCCCTCGAGCAGGCGCCGGCTCTCGGTGTTGCCGGCGAAGCGCAACCCGCTCGCGCGCAGGAGCTCGTGAGCCTCGAGCGCGAGCTGGCTGCCCTTCTCCGCCTCCTCGCCGATCGAGAGGAGCCTGACCTCGGGCTCCGCCACTCCGAGGATCTCCTCCGCGAAGGTCGCGCCCATGTGGGCGAACTGGAGGAGGTGCTCCGGACGCGCGTCGGCATTCGCACCCGCGTCGATCAGGACGCTCGGGCCCCGGCGCGCCGGGAGCACGACGGCGATGCCCGGTCGAAGTACTCCTGGCAGCCGGCGGAGATGGAGCAGGGACGCGGCGAGCATGGCGCCCGTGCTTCCCGCCGAGACGACCGCCTGGGTCTCCCCGTCGGCCACCGACCTGACCGCACGCACCAGGGAGGACTCGGGCTTGGCCCGCACGGCGTCCACCGGCGGCTCGTCCATCGCGATCGCGCCCTCCGTCTCGACGAGCGAGAGCCCGCGTGCGTCGAGCCCGCGCGGGCCGAAGAGCACCGGCTGGAGGTCGTCCGACGCAACCGCGAGCGCGCCCTCGACGATCTCGTCGGGACCGCGATCGCCACCGAGGGCATCGACCGCGACCCGGATCGCCATCGGGTGCAGCGGCGCTACGGAGCCTGGATCCGCAGCGGCTCCACGTCCCTGCCCTTGTACGTCTTGCAGTTCGGGCAGACGTGGTGCGGGCGCTTCGGCTGGCGACAGGTCGGGCAGACCTGGACGCGCGGCGCCGAGAGCGCATGCTGCGCGCGGCGCTTGTCGCGCCTCGACCTCGACGTCTTCCGCTTCGGGACGGCCATGAGCGGCTGCGGAGTATAGCGGCCGGGGCGCGCACCCTCGCACGCGAGCCCGCCCGACCGCACTGCACCCGAGGATCGGCAGCGCGAGATAACGTCGCGGGTGCACGATCAGACAACGCTCGTGACACCTGAAAGGACGCCAGATGAACACAGCACGAGGAGCGATCGCCCGTCGGGCGGCTCTCGCCACACTCGTTCTCGCGCCGCTCGCCCCCGTGTCGATCGCCCTCCTCGCGGGCGCTTCCACGGCAGCGACCGCGGTCGCTCCGAACAACACGGCCGAGCCGCAGATCTCGGGCACGACCCGTGTGGGAGAGGTGCTGCGGACCACCCGTGGCAGCTGGACCGGCACTCCCCCGCTCAGGTACGAGTACCGCTGGTTCCGGTGCCCCGGGCGCGGTGAGCCGGACGCGTCCGACTGCCAGCGGATCGGGAACCAGGCGGATGCCGCCTACAAGCTCGTGACGGCAGACGCCGGCCTCAGGATCCGCACGCAGGTGGTCGCCTCGAACCGCGACGGCCAGGACACGGCGACGTCCAACCCGACCAACGTCGTCACGTCGGCCGCACCGGTCAACACCGCGGCGCCCACGATCTCCGGCTCTCCGGTCCTGGGGGCCCGGCTCACCGGGAGCGCGGGAACGTGGACGGGAGTGAAACCGATGACGTTCGCGTTCCAGTGGCTTCGCTGCAGCCGCACCGGCGAGGACTGCGCGGTCGTCGCCGACGAGACCGACAACCGCTACGTCGTCGCCACGCAGGACGTCGGCCGCACGCTCCGCGTCCGGGTGACGGCCGAGAACGCGCAGGGGCGGACGTCGAAGCGGTCGGCTCAGACCGCGGTCGTCACGGCCACGACGCCTCCTCAGCCGCCGCCCGGGAGCTCGATCTCGGTGACGGACGTGCCGGCGACGGCCCGTCTCGTCGTCGACTCGGTGCGGTTCTCGCCAAACCCCGTGCCGTCGCGCACGGATCCGATCTCCGTGAGCATCCGGGTCAAGGACTCGCGCGGGTACGTGATCCGCGGCGCCATCGTCTTCATCCGCTCGACGCCGCGCGTGACCTCGGGCGGCGACAAGTCTGCGACCGCTTCGGACGGGTGGGTGACGTACCGGCTCTTCCCGAACGAGAACTTCCCGCAGATCCGCAGGGGCTTCAACGTCCAGTTCTTCGTGAGGGCCTACCGACTGGGTGATCCCGCCCTCGCCGGGATCGCCGGCACGCGGCTCGTCCAGGTGCCGCTCGGCGGTTAGGCAGCGGAAACCCGACCGTTGCGAGGAGGCGGCCTTTCGCGCCGCCTCCTCGCGTCTGGGAGCCGATGCCGAGGTTCAGACGGGAAGTAAGCGTCCCGTAAGGCCTCGGCGCGCACGGATTCCGGGCGGCCGCCTCGGGGTACTGCGTCGGAGTACCTACGGGGAAAGGAAGGCGCACCATGACACCGACTACACCAGCACGAGGCATCCACCGCGCGTACGTGGCGATACTCGCCGGCGCCGCGCTCGTGGCGGCCTTCGCCGTTGCGTTCTCCGCCATGCTCGCGGGCACCTCGTCCGCCGCCACCGCGGCACCGCCCGTGAACAGGGGAGAGCCACAGGTATCGGGGACGCCACGCGTCGGCGAGGTGCTGAGGACGACGCGCGGCACCTGGATCAGCCTCGATCAGGTCCGTTTCGCGTACCGGTGGTACCGCTGCGACGGCCGCGGGCTGCCGAACGCCTCGGACTGCGGTCGCATCTCGAACGCGAGCAACGCCACGTACGTCCTGCGGGCCGCCGACGCGGGCTCCAGGATTCGCGCGCAGGTCGTCGCCACGAACTCGGACGGCTCCACGACTGCGACGTCGAACCCGACGCCCGAGATCACCTCGGCCGTGCCGGTCAACACGCAGGCGCCCGCGATCTCCGGGTCGCCGGTCCTCGGCAACCGCCTGACGGCGAGCCCCGGCGAGTGGTCGGGCGTGCGGCCGATGTCGTTCGCGTTCCAGTGGCTTCGCTGCAACGCGCAGGGCGAGAGCTGCGCAGTCGTCTCCGGCGCGACGGACAACAACTACGCGCCGGCCGAGGAGGATCTCGGTCGGAGGTTGCGTGTTCGCGTCACCGCCGAGAACGCACAGGGCAGGACGGCGAAGCGATCCGCCGCCACCGCAGCCGTGACGAGGAACACTCCTCCGGCGCCCCCGCCCGGGAGCACGATCTCGGTGACGGACGTGCCGGCGACCGCTCGGCTCATCGTGTCCGAGGTCCGGTTCTCGCCGAACCCGGTCACCTCGCGGACCGACCCGATCACCGTGCGGATCCGCGTCAAGGACACGCGCGGCTACGTGATTCGCGGCGCGCTCGTGTTCGTCCGCGCGACGCCGAGGGTCACCTCGGGCGGCGACCGGCAGGCGACGGGTGACGACGGCTGGGTGACGTACCAGCTGGTGCCGAACGACAACTTCCCGCAGCCGCGGTCGGGCTTCAACGTGCAGTTCTTCGTGAAGGCCTATCGCGCAGGCGATCCGGCGCTCGCCGGCGTCGCGGGCTACCGGCTCGTGCAGGTGCGGCTCGCCGGTTAGATCGAGCTGCTTCGAGCGAACGCACGAGGGCGGCCACAGGGCCGCCCTCGTGCGTTCAGAGACGGTCGCGGAGTTCTTCGAGCGCCGCCCAGCGCGGGTCGAGGTCGACCTCGGCGTGCTCGTGCGGCTCGACGTTCAGGTCCTTCCCGCAGACGGGGCAGAGACCGGCGCAGTCCGGTCGGCAGAGGATCTGCTCGGGCAGCTCGAGGGCGATGACGTCGCGAGCCCACACACCGACCTGGAGGCGGTCGTCGACGACGTAGTCGGACCGCAGCTCGTCGCTGCGTGGAGCCTGCGGGTCGTGGAGCTCGCGTGCCTCGACGTCGATCTCGAGCTCCGCGTGGCCGAGGCAGCGCATGCAGGCACCGGAGAGATGGGCATGGACCCGCAGGTCGAAGACGGTCGCTCCCGAGGCCTGGGTGATCTCGAGCTCCGCGGGAACGTCCGGCGGCGTGGCCTCGTACCGCTGCCCGCCGAGCACGAACGGGTCGAGGTGGACGTCGACACGCTCGTGGCGCACCTCGCCCGGCCGGAGCCGGAGCCTGCGCAGGTCGATCGTCGCCACACGCGGAGCCTAACGGCGGCGAGTTCGATTAGGCGAAATGCGTCTTGCTACGCTTTCGATCATGGACTCTGATCGCTGGCACGGGCTCGACCTCCGCCACCTGATCGCGCTCAAGGCGATCGCCGACGAGGGCTCGTTCGGGCGGGCGGCGGAGCGTCTGGGATACACGCAGTCGGCGATCTCGCAGCAGATCGCGACGCTCGAGCGGATCGTCGGCCTCCGCCTCGTCGAGCGCCCGGGCGGCCCACGGCCGATCTCGCTCACCGAAGCGGGTCGCATCCTCCTCCGGCACGCGGACGCCATCCAGGCACGACTCCTGGCGGCGAAGGCGGACATGAGCGCCCTCGAGGCGGGCGATGCGGGACGACTCCGGGTGGGCACGTTCCAGAGCGTCGGCACCCGCGTGCTCCCCTCCCTGCTTCGCCGGTTCTCGGAGGCACGCCCCGGCGTCGAGATCGTGCTGAGCGAGTCGTCGGACGAGGGCGAGCTCCTGGCGCTGATCGAACGGGGAGAGCTCGACCTCACCTTCTGGACGCTGCCGGTCGCACCGGGCCCATACGAGTCGGTGGAGCTGCTGCACGACCCGTACGTCCTCGTCGTCCCGGCCGGATCGCCGCTCGCCTCTCTACGGCGGCCGCCCTCGCTCAGGGAGATCGCCCTGCAGCCGTTGATCGGGTTCAACCACTGCACGGCGATGGATCAGGTCGAGGCCCAGCTCGGCTCGAGCGGGCGTGCTCCCACCTTCGTGTTTCGCTCCGACAACAACGGCACCGTGCAGGGGCTCGTCGGCGC
>Ga0210076_1000287_pt1 | contig 11545 bp, 8 predicted proteins | sample MayberryNW_Catta_3_FD_184876 | JGI IMG/M metagenome (GOLD analysis project Ga0210076, IMG submission 184876) | Wetland microbial communities from San Francisco Bay, California, USA, that impact long-term carbon sequestration -... | ecosystem: Environmental > Aquatic > Marine > Wetlands ... | reverse complement strand
CCCCGACCGAGCCCGACCCGCAGCCCACCCCGCGCGACCTCGAGCTGCTCCGGCACACCATCGACCTGGCTGCCAACGCGCGCGCGAGCGGCCGCCACCCGTTCGGAGCGATCGTGGCCGACGCGACCGGGAACGACGCGCCGGAGGTCCGGTGGCTGCTGGGCGAGGACCTCCCGTCGCGGGCCGGCGGCGTCGCCCGCGACATGGCCGACCCGACGGCGTTCGGCCAGCCCGACCACACCGCCAGCAACCTCTACGACTTCGCCCCCGACTACGACGACAACGGCGGCGTGCACACCAACAGCGGGGTGCCGAACAAGACCGCCTACCTCGTCGTCGACGGCACGGCCGGCGAGCCCGGCGGGGCGTTCAACGGCGCGGCCTTCCCGGGCATCGGCGCCGACAAGGCCGCGCTCCTCTACTGGACGGCGCTGCAGTCGCTCACCCCGGCGGCGGACTTCAACGACCTCGCCGCCGTCCTCCAGCAGTCCTGCGCCAACCTGGCGGCGACCGGCGCCGGGGGTGTCGTCACCGCCGACTGCGCCTCGGTCCAGGGTGCGGTGACGGCCACCGGCCTCACCCGATGGACCGGGCCGTCCGTCCCGCGCGCGGTGTCGATGACACCCGGGGTCCGCTCGGTGCGGCTGAGCTGGGACGCCCCCGGCACCGCCGGGTCCTCGCCGGTCACGTCCTACGCGGTGCACATCCACCCGTCGGTGAAGGGTCAGGACTTCGCGCCGATCGAACCGTCGGCCCGGCAGGTCGTCCTGCAGGGCCTGGCGTCCGGGACGACGTACACGGTGGGGCTGGTCGCGGTCACCGCGGACGGCACCTCGCCGTCCGTCCTGCGGACCTTCGGCGGTACGTCGCTGCGGGTGCGTTGGCCCGAGTCGGTGCTCTACGGCAGCCCCCTGCGGCTGCGCGGCTCCCTGGTCGGGGCCGACGGCTCGCCCGTCGCCGGGCGGACCGTGCGACTGCTCCGGAGGGCCCGGAGCGGCGGGTGGGAGACGGTGGTCAAGGACCGCACCGGCTCCGCCGGCGGCTTCGCCCTGCCGGCCTCGACCCCCGCCCGGCGGTCCGCGTCCTACGCGGTCGTGTTCGGCGGCGGCGGGTCCCTGATGGGGGTCCGGACGCCCGGGCACCGGCTGCCGGTGCGCCAGCAGGTGACGCTCGCCGTCGACCGCACCGTGCGGGTGGGCGAGACCGCGGTCTTCCGCGGCGAGGTGCGCCCGACCCGCTCGGGCACCGTCACCCTGCAGCGCCGTCGCGCCGACGGCGGCTGGCGGGCGGTCGACCGGGCCCGGCTGGCCGCGAGCGGCTACGTCCTGACCGCCCGGATGCCGAGCCGCCGGCCGACGGCCTGGCGGGTCGTCGTCGGCCCGCGTCCGGGTGCCGGTCTCGCGGCCGGCACCAGCCGGGTGGTGACCCTCCGCGTCCCCTGACGCCGTACGCCGTTGGCCGGAATGACCAGGCCAGCGTGGTCCATGCACCCCGGACCGTGGCGATACGGCGCGGTCCGGGTGCAGTTGCCGCGGCCTGGATCGGACGGCAAGTGACTTGAGTCACCCCGACTCAACTTTCTTGCATCTGCCTCGGTCGACCTGCATACTTGAGCCAGGCCGACTCAACCCGGGTCGGGAACATCAGGTCTTCCTGTCCAGCTAGTGGAGGAACAGCAGCCATGGCACGTGCGGTCGGTATCGACCTCGGGACCACCAACTCGGTGGTCTCCGTCCTGGAGGGTGGCGAGCCCACCGTCATCGCCAACGCCGAGGGCCAGCGCACGACGCCCTCCGTGGTGGCCTTCGCCAAGAACGGCGAGGTGCTCGTCGGCGAGGTCGCCAAGCGCCAGGCGGTCACCAACGTCGACCGTACGATCCGGTCGGTCAAGCGGCACATGGGCACCGACTGGACCGTCGACGTCGACGCCAAGAAGTACACCGCGCAGGAGATCTCCGCCCGGGTGCTGATGAAGCTCAAGCGCGACGCCGAGTCCTACCTCGGCGAGACCATCACCGACGCGGTGATCACCGTGCCGGCCTACTTCGAGGACGCCCAGCGCCAGGCCACCAAGGAGGCCGGTGAGATCGCCGGGCTCAACGTCCTGCGCATCGTCAACGAGCCGACCGCGGCCGCCCTGGCCTACGGCCTCGACAAGGGCGAGAAGGACCAGACGATCCTGGTGTTCGACCTCGGCGGTGGCACGTTCGACGTGTCGCTGCTCGAGATCGGCGAGGGCGTCGTCGAGGTCAAGGCGACCAGCGGCGACAACCACCTCGGCGGCGACGACTGGGACCAGCGCATCGTCGACCACCTGGTCAAGCAGTTCCTGAACGGCCATGGCGTCGACCTGTCCAAGGACAAGATGGCGCTGCAGCGGCTCCGCGAGGCCGCCGAGAAGGCCAAGATCGAGCTGTCGTCGTCCACCGAGACGACGATCAACCTCCCCTACGTCACGGCGTCCGACGCCGGCCCGCTCCACCTGGACGAGAAGCTCACCCGCTCGCAGTTCCAGCAGATGACCACCGACCTGCTCGACCGCACCAAGGCACCGTTCCAGTCGGTGCTGCGCGACGGCGGCATCGCCGTCTCGGCGATCGACCACGTCGTGCTCGTCGGCGGCTCGACCCGCATGCCGGCCGTCGTCGACCTGGTCAAGGAGCTGACCGGTGGCAAGGAGCCCAACAAGGGCGTCAACCCGGACGAGGTCGTCGCCATCGGCGCCAGCCTGCAGGCCGGCGTGCTCAAGGGTGAGGTCAAGGACGTCCTGCTGCTCGACGTCACCCCGCTGTCCCTCGGCATCGAGACCAAGGGTGGCGTGATGACCAAGCTGATCGAGCGCAACACGACGATCCCGACCAAGCGCTCCGAGATCTTCACGACGGCCGACGACAACCAGCCCTCGGTGCAGATCCAGGTCTACCAGGGCGAGCGCGAGATGGCGGCCTACAACAAGAAGCTCGGGATGTTCGAGCTGACCGGCCTGCCGCCCGCCCCGCGCGGGGTGCCCCAGATCGAGGTCGGCTTCGACATCGACGCCAACGGCATCGTGCACGTCAACGCCAAGGACCTCGGGACCGGCAAGGAGCAGTCGATGACCATCACCGGCGGCTCGGCGCTGCCCAAGGAGGACATCGAGCGGATGATGAAGGACGCCGAGGCACACGCCGAGGAGGACAAGCGCCGCCGCGAGGAGGCCGAGGTCCGCAACACCGGCGACCAGCTCGTCTACCAGACCGAGAAGTTCCTGGCCGACAACGCCGACAAGTTCGCCGAGGGCGACGCGGCGGCCACCAAGGCCGAGGTCGAGGAGGCCGTGGCCGAGCTGAAGAAGGCCCTCGAGGACACCTCGGAGTCCGGGGTGCCCGCGATCAAGGACGCGACCGACAAGGTGGCGCAGGTGTCGCAGAAGCTCGGTGCCGCCCTCTACGCCGAGCAGGCGGCCGGCGCCCCGGCCGGCGAGCCCGGTGCCTCGACCGGCACCGGCGACCAGCCCGGTGACGAGGACGTGGTGGACGCCGAGATCGTCGACGAGGACGACGCCAAGTGACCGATCCCCGCGACGTCCGCGACCCCGACGAGGCTCGGGAGCAGCCCGAGGGTCCCGTGGTCCGCGACAAGCGACGGCTCGACCCCGAGACGGGTCAGCTGCGGGTGCCGGCGGCGACGACGGTACCCGCAGCCGGGGGCGACGCCGCTGCGGCCGTCGCTCCCGACGGGCCGCCCGAGGACGACACCGTCCGGGAGCTGGCCGAGCGGACGGCCGACCTGCAGCGGCTGCAGGCGGAGTACTCCAACTACCGGCGCCGGGTCGACCGCGACCGCGAGGTCGTGCGGGAGGCCGCCGTGGCCAACGTGCTCACCAACCTGCTGCCGGTCCTGGACGACATCGGCCGGGCCCGCGACCACGGCGAGCTCGAGGGCGGCTTCAAGTCGGTCGGCGAGGCGCTCGAGCAGACCGTCGAGCGGCTCGGCCTGGCCCGCTTCGGGCAGGCCGGCGACCCGTTCGACCCGACCGTCCACGAGGCGCTCACCCACGCGCACTCGGCCGACGTGGCCGAGCCGACCTGCGTCGAGGTCTTCCAGCCCGGCTACCGGCTCGGCGACCGGGTGGTCCGACCGGCCCGGGTCGCGGTCGCCGACCCCGAGCAGTAGCCACGACGTACGACCAGCACGACCAGCACGACCTGCACGACCAGCACGAGAGGACCGAAGGGAGGGACGCCGGGTGAGCACTCGAGACTTCCTCGAGAAGGACTACTACAAGACGCTCGGCGTCCCCAAGGACGCGACGGCCGACCAGATCAAGAAGGCCTACCGCAAGCTGGCCCGGACCTACCACCCCGACGCCAACAAGGGCGACACCGCGGCCGAGGACCGGTTCAAGGAGATCTCCGAGGCCTACGACGTCCTCTCCGACACCAAGCGGCGCGCCGAGTACGACGAGGCGCGCACGCTCTTCGGGTCCGGTGGCGGCTTCCGGGCACCCGGTGGCGGCACCGGCGGGGCCGGCGTGCCGTTCGACTTCGGTGACGTGTTCGGCGGAGGCGCCGGCGGGCTCGGCGACGTGCTCGGCGGGCTGTTCGGCAACCGCGCGGGCGGCACCCGCACGGCGGCCCGGCGCGGGGCCGACGTCGAGTCCACGGTGACGCTGTCGTTCGACGACGCCGTGCGCGGGGCGACCCTGCCGCTGCGCATGGCCAGCGAGCAGGCGTGCCCGACCTGCCGGGGCACCGGAGGGCGCGACGGGGCGCTTCCGGCGCAGTGCCCGGTGTGCCACGGCTCCGGGCAGACCAGCCGCAACCAGGGCGGGTTCGCGTTCGCCGAGCCGTGCCGTGAGTGCCGCGGCCGCGGACTGGTCGTCGACGATCCCTGCCCGGACTGCCGCGGCAGCGGCCGCGCGATGGGCCAGCGCACGCTGACCGTGCGCATCCCGGCCGGTGTCAAGGACGGCCAGCGGATCCGGCTCAAGGGCAAGGGCGGCCCGGGGGAGCGCGGCGGCCCGGCCGGCGACCTGTTCGTCGTCGTCAAGGTCACGCCGCACCGGCTCTTCGGCCGCAGCGGCGACAACCTCACGCTCACGGTCCCGGTGTCCTTCGCGGAGGCGGCTCTCGGGGCCGAGGTCAAGGTCCCCACGCTCGACGGTGGGCCGGTGACGCTGCGCCTGCCGAGCGGCACCGCCAACGGGCGCACCTTCCGGGTGCGCGGCAAGGGTGCGCCGCGAAAGGACGGGACCCGTGGTGACCTCCTCGTCACGGTCGAGGTGGCCGTACCCACCAAGCTCGCGCCCGAGGCTCGCTCGGCGGTCGAGGCGTTCCGCGATGCGACCGCGGGGGAGGACCCGCGCTCCGGCCTCCTCGACGGCAGCCGGACGGGAGGCTGACGTGCCCTTCACCGCCGGCCGTGACGGGGCCTGGGAGAGCGACGAGCACACCCCGGTCTTCGTCATCTCGGTGGCCGCCGAGCTCAGCGGGCTGCACGCCCAGACCCTCCGCCAGTACGACCGGCTCGGTCTCGTCTCGCCCGGACGCACCCCGGGCGGCGGGCGCCGCTACTCGCGGCACGACATCACGATGCTGCGAGAGGTCGTGCGCCTGAGCTCCCTCGGCATCGGTCTCGAGGGCGTGCGCCAGGTGCTCGAGCTGGAGAACCAGGTGCAGGCCCTGCAGGCCCGGGTCCGGGAGCTGCAGGCCGAGCTGGAGCAGACCCGCGCCGACCACCGCCGCACGGCCCTCGTCGTGTGGCGCCCCCAGCACCCCGATCGCACCTGACGCACGAAGAGAGCACCGCGATGGACGTCACCCAGCCGACCCAGAAGGCCGCCGAGGCGGTCGCCGCCGCGTCACGGCGCGCCCTGCGCGACGGCAACCCGGCACTCGAGCCGGAGCACCTGCTCTGGGCCCTCGTGCAGGACGACACCGGCCTGCCGGTGGCCGTCCTCGAGTCGCTCGGGCTGCAGCGCGCGGTCGTGCGCGACGACGCCGAGAAGGCGGTCGCCAGCCTGCCGCGGGCCAGCGGCTCGTCGGTCTCGGCGCCTGCCGAGTCGGCCGGCTGGAAGCGGGTCCTGGCGGCGGCCGTCGAGGAGGCGACCCGGCGCGGTGACTCGCACGTGTCCACCGACGTGCTGCTCGTCGCGCTGGTCGCGGTCGGCGGCCGGGCGGCCGAGCTGCTGACCGACCGCGGGGTCACCGAGTCGGCCGTGACCGCGGCGGTCGACCAGGTCCGCGGTGGCTCGAGGGTCAGCTCGGCCGATCCCGAGTCGACGTTCGAGGCGCTCGAGAAGTACGGCGTCGACCTCACCGCCCGGGCCCGCGAAGGGGCGCTCGACCCGGTGATCGGCCGCGACAACGAGATCCGCCGCGTGGTGCAGGTGCTCTCCCGGCGCACCAAGAACAACCCGGTGCTCATCGGCGAGCCCGGCGTGGGCAAGACGGCTGTCGTCGAGGGGCTCGCCCAGCGCATCGTCGCCGGCGACGTACCGGACTCGCTGCGGGACAAGCGGCTGGTCGCGCTCGACCTCGGGGCGATGGTCGCGGGCGCCAAGTACCGCGGCGAGTTCGAGGAGCGGCTGCGTGCGGTCCTCGACGAGATCAAGTCGAGCGACGGGCAGGTCGTCACGTTCATCGACGAGATGCACACCGTCGTCGGCGCCGGCGCCACCGGTGAGGGCGCGATGGACGCGTCCAACATGCTCAAGCCGATGCTCGCCCGCGGCGAGCTGCGGATGGTGGGGGCCACGACTCTCGACGAGTTCCGCGAGCACGTCGAGAAGGACCCGGCGCTCGAGCGCCGGTTCCAGCCGGTGCTGGTCGGCGAGCCGTCGGTCGAGGACACCATCGCGATCCTGCGCGGCCTCAAGGACCGCTACCAGGCGCACCACAAGGTCGACATCAGCGACGCCGCCCTGGTGGCCGCGGCGACCCTCTCCGACCGCTACATCACCTCGCGCTTCCTGCCGGACAAGGCCATCGACCTGGTCGACGAGGCAGCCTCCCGGCTGCGGATGGAGATCGACTCCCGGCCGGTCGAGATCGACGTGCTGCAGCGCCAGGTCGACCGGCTGCTGATGGAGGAGCTCGCCCTCGCCCGCGAGGACGACCCGGCCACCCAGGAGCGACTGGTCGCGCTGCGCGCCGACCTCGCCGACAAGCAGGAGGAGCTGGCGGCTCTCACCTCCCGCTGGGAGTCCGAGAAGGCCGGGCTGAACCGGGTCGGCGAGCTGAACTCGCGGCTCGACGAGCTGCGCAACCAGGCGGCGCTCGCCCAGTCGGGCGGGGACTTCGAGGGTGCGTCCCGGCTGCTCTACGCCGAGATCCCGGCCGTCGAGCGGGAGCTCGAGGAGGCCCGTGCTGCGAGCGAGAGCCGCGAGGCGATGGTCAAGGAGGAGGTCGGACCGGACGACGTCGCCGAGGTCGTCGCGGCCTGGACCGGCATCCCGGCCGGCCGGCTGCTGGAGGGCGAGACCGAGAAGCTGTTGCGCATGGAGGACGAGCTGGGCCGCCGGCTGGTCGGCCAGTCCCGCGCGGTGCGCGCGGTGTCTGACGCGGTCCGCCGGGCCCGCGCCGGTATCTCCGACCCCGACCGGCCGACCGGGTCCTTCCTCTTCCTCGGCCCCACCGGGGTCGGCAAGACCGAGCTGGCCAAGGCCCTGGCCGACTTCCTGTTCGACGACGAGCGCGCCATGGTGCGCATCGACATGAGCGAGTACGGCGAGAAGCACTCGGTGGCCCGACTGGTGGGGGCTCCTCCTGGCTACGTCGGCTACGAGGAGGGCGGGCAGCTCACCGAGGCGGTGCGCCGTCGGCCGTACACCGTGGTGCTCCTCGACGAGGTCGAGAAGGCCCACCCGGAGGTCTTCGACGTGCTGCTCCAGGTGCTCGACGACGGCCGGCTGACCGACGGGCAGGGCCGCACGGTCGACTTCCGCAACGCGATCCTGGTGCTCACGTCCAACCTGGGCTCGGCCCACCTGGTCGACCCGACGCTGACCGACGAGTCGCGCACCGAGATGGTGCTCGCGACGGTGCGCGACTCGTTCAAGCCGGAGTTCCTCAACCGGCTGGACGAGATCGTCGTCTTCGACGCGCTGACGCCCGACGACCTGGCCCGCATCGTCGACCTCCAGGTCGAGGCGCTGCGCCGCCGGCTGGTGGCCCGCCGGCTCGAGCTGGAGGTCTCGGAGGCGGCCCGCGGCTGGCTCGCCACCACCGGCTTCGACCCGGTCTACGGCGCCCGCCCGCTGCGCCGCCTGGTGCAGTCGGCCGTCGGCGACCCGCTCGCCCGCGCCCTGCTCGCCGGCCAGGTCCGCGACGGTGACACGGTCCGGGTCGACCTGGCCCCCGACGGCTCGGGGTTGACGGTGGTCTGACCCCGGCGACACGCCGCCGGATCCTCGACTGGACCAACCGTTCTCAGTCTGGCATGGTTTCTCCATCGACATGATGGTCAATAGGGAGAAACCATGAAGACCCTGATCACCTACGCCTTCGTCGGCCTCGGTGCCCAGCTCGTGGACGGCACGCTCGGCATGGCCTACGGCGTCACCTCGACCACGCTGCTGCTGGCCGCCGGTTACGCCCCGGCCGCCGCATCGGCCGCGGTGCACCTGGCCGAGATCGGCACCACGCTCGCCTCCGGAGCCTCGCACTGGCGCTTCGGCAACGTGGACTGGCCGGTCGTGCTCAAGATCGGCGTCCCGGGGGCAGTCGGGGCCTTCGCCGGAGCGACCTTCCTGAGCTCGCTCACGACCGACGCGGCCGCGCCGTGGATGGCCGGCATCCTGCTGGCCCTCGGTGTCTACATCCTGCTGCGCTTCTCGACTCGCCTGCCCACGCTGCGCCTCCACGCCCCGCCGAGGAAGCGCTTCCTCACCCCGCTCGGGCTCTTCGCCGGCTTCGTCGACGCGACCGGCGGCGGCGGCTGGGGTCCGGTCGCGACCCCGACCCTGATCTCGAGCGGCCGGATGATCCCCCGCAAGGTGATCGGCACCGTCGACACCAGTGAGTTCCTGGTGGCGATGGCCGCCAGCCTCGGCTTCATCATCGGCATCGGCGGCGAGGCCATCAACTTCACCACGGTGGCCGGCCTGCTCATCGGCGGGGTCATCGCCGCCCCGATCGCGGCCTACCTGGTCCGCCACATCCCGGGCCGGCTCCTCGGCTCGCTGGTCGGCGGCATCATCGTCATCACCAACGCCCGCACCCTGATGTCGTCCTTCGAGGTCGACGGCTCCCCGCGGGCCGCCGTCTACGTCACCCTCTTCGCGATCTGGGGCGCGGCCGTCGCGATCTCGGTGCGCGGCCTGCGTCGTGACAGCGCGGCCGAGCGCGCAGCGTTCGACGACGGCGTCGCCACGGACGGAGCGGACGAGGAGCGCACCGCCGTCCCCGCCTGACCCGGCGGTCGTACGTCGCGCAGCCCGAACCGCAGGCCCCCACCCCGCACCCGGGTGGGGGCCCGCGGCGTTTGCCAGACTGGGCCGGGTGAGCACCGCCCTCGTCACCGGCGCGACCGCCGGCATCGGCAACGCGTTCGTCCGCCGGCTGGCCCGTGACCGCTACGACCTCGTCCTGGTCTCCCGGGACGAGCAGCGGCTGCAGGCGCTCGCGACCGAGCTCCGGGCGGCGTACGGCGTGGAGGTCGAGGTCCTCGCCGCCGACCTGGCCGAGGACGACGGCTGCCGGGCCGTCGAGGCCCGCCTCGGCGACCGGGACCGCCCGATCGACGTGCTGGTCAACAACGCCGGCTTCTCGGTGCACCGCCGCTTCGTCCACGGCGACATCGAGGACGAGGAGCGGATGCTGCGGGTGCTCGTCCGGGCGGTGCTGCGGCTGACCCGTGCCGCCGTCCCGGGCATGCTCGAGCGCCGCCACGGCGCAGTCATCAACGTGTCGTCGGTCGCCGGTTTCATGCCGCAGGGCACCTACAGCGCGGCGAAGGCATGGGTCACCAGCTTCACCCAGGGACTGGCGGGGGACGTGTCCGGCTCCGGGGTGCGGGTGCTCGCGCTGTGCCCGGGCTACACACGTACCGAGCTCCACGAGCGGGCCGGCGTCGACATGCGCCGGACGCCGGACTGGCTCTGGCTGGACGCCGAGGAGGTCGTCGACGAGGCGTTCACCGCCCTGGCCCGCGGCACCGTCGTCTGCGTCCCCAGCCCTCAGTACAAGACGATCGTGGCCGTGGCGCGGCACCTGCCGGCGCGGGCCTGGTCGGGCATCGGCCGTCAGGTGCGGCGCCGCCGGCGCTCCCGTCCGGCGGCCGCGCCGGACGCCGAGCCCGACGTCACCTCAGGCGAGCGAGCCGGCTGACCGCCTCGTCGAGCACCTCGTCGCGCTTGCAGAACGCGAAACGCACCAGCGGCCGCCCGGCCTCGACGTCGTCGTAGAAGACCTGGTGCGGGATCGCCACCACGCCCACCTTGTGCGGCAGGTCGCGGCAGAACTCCACGCCGTCGTGGTAGCCGAGCGGACGGACGTCGGCGGTCACGAAGTAGGTGCCCTCCGGGACGTACGGCGCCAGGCCACCCGCTCGCAGCCCGTCGACCAGCCGGTCGCGCTTGGCCCGCAACCCGTCCCGCAGCCCGGAGAAGTACGCGTCGGGCAGCCGCAGCCCGGCCGCGACCGCCGGCTGGAACGGGGCGCCAGAGACGAAGGTCAGGAACTGCTTCGCGGTCAGCACGGCGCGCACCAGCCCGGCCGGCCCGGACGCCCAGCCGACCTTCCAGCCGGTGAACGAGAACGTCTTGCCGCCCGAGCTGATGGTGAGCGTCCGCTCGGCCATGCCCGGGAACGTCGCGAGCGGCCGGTGCGGCCGGTCGAACGCCATGTGCTCGTACACCTCGTCGGTGACCACCAGCAGGTCACGGTCCACCGCCAGCTCGGCGACCGCGGCCAGCTCGGACTCCGTCAGGACCGTTCCGGTCGGGTTGTGCGGGGTGTTGAGCAGCAGCAGCCGGGTCCGCGAGGTCACCGCGTCGTGGAGCCGTGCGACGTCGAGCCGGAAGTCCGGGGCGCGCAGCGTGACCGGCACCCGGACCCCGCCCGCCATCTGGATGCACGCCGCGTAGGAGTCGTAGAACGGCTCGAGCGCGACCACCTCGTCTCCCGGGTCGACCAGCCCGAGCAGGGCAGCCGCGACGGCCTCGGTCGCGCCGGTCGTCACGACCACCTCGGTGTCCGGGTCGACCTCGAGGCCGTAGAAGCGGCGCTGGTGCTCGGCGACCGCCAGCCGCAGGTCCGGTATGCCGGGACCTGGTGGGTACTGGTTGGCTCCGCCGCGGATGGCGCGCACCGCCGCCTCGGCGACCTCCGGCGGCCCGTCGGTGTCCGGGAAGCCCTGGCCGAGGTTGACCGAGCCGGTCGCCAGGGCGAGCGCCGACATCTCGGCGAAGATCGTGGTGCCCAGCCCGTCGAGCCGCCGGGCCATGTCGAGACGCGTCACCCCAGCGACCCTAGGTGCAGCCGGTCAACGACGCAGGACCGTGACCCGCGCGGTGTCGCTCGCCGTCGCGCCGTCGTCGTCGGTCGCCGAGAACACGAAGTCG
>Ga0210076_1000286_pt1 | contig 11556 bp, 11 predicted proteins | sample MayberryNW_Catta_3_FD_184876 | JGI IMG/M metagenome (GOLD analysis project Ga0210076, IMG submission 184876) | Wetland microbial communities from San Francisco Bay, California, USA, that impact long-term carbon sequestration -... | ecosystem: Environmental > Aquatic > Marine > Wetlands ... | reverse complement strand
AGAAGCGGAACCCCGACACCGCCGAGCTCGCGCGGTCCAAGGCCGCCCGCATCGCCGGAGATCTCGTCACCGTCACCACGCTTCTGCAGGGACTGCCGCTCGGCTACCACCGGGACCTGCAGGAGGATAAGGAGCCCGCGTTCGACGCCGCCGACACCCTGGAGCTGGTGCTCCCAGCCGTCACCGGCGCCGTCGCGACCGTGACGTTCAACGCCGACGCGATGCGGGCCGCCTGCGCGGACGAGGGGCTCTACGCGACCGACCTCGCCGAGGCGTTCGTCCGTGACGGAGTCCCGTTCCGGGAAGCCCATCGGCGCACCGGCGAGCTGCTCAAGCGCGTCGACGCGGAGGGTCGATCGCTCGCCGAGCTCACCGACGACGAGTGGAAGTCGTTCGGGGTGCCGCACGGCGCCGAGCTCCTGGACCCCGATCGGAGCGTGGCGGCGCGCACGACGGCCGGCGGCCCATCACCGGAGAGCGTTGGAGCCCAGGCCGACATGCTTGAGCGGATCATCCGGGAACGCAAACCGTAGCTACGACCCAGACGCGCAGCGCACGGCGACCATGTCGTCGTACGTGTCCGACTCGAGAAGCTTCAGGTTCTGGGGCTGGAGGCCCTCCTGGAAATGCCGCTTCCCACGACCGAGCACGACGGGAAGGATCTGGAGCCGGTACTCGTCCACGAGGCCGTCTCGCACCAGCGAGTCCGACAGGGTGAGGCTTCCCCAGAGGACCATGTCCCCTCCGGGCTCGGACTTGAGCCGGCGAACCTCCTCCGTGGCGCTCCCGGACACCAACCGCGCAGGCTCCCAGGTCCCCCAGGGGGCGCTCTCCAGCGTGCTCGAGAACACGACCTTCGGCGTCGCGTTCAGCACATCCGCGATGGCCTGCGTCTCCGTCGTCTGCTCGGGCCAGTACTCCGCGAACCCGCGGTACGTGACGGCCCCGAGCAGGATCGTGTCCAGGCTCTCGATGAAGGCGAGCTGCTTCTCGACGAACGGGCCGCCGGTGGGATCCGCCGATGCCCCGCTCTCGGTGACGAAGTCGAGCTCCCCGTTCGGGCCCGCGGCAAAGCCGTCGAGCGTCACGAACTGCTGGACGACGACCTTCCGCATGTCATCGACCCTACTCGCTTCTGGTTCGACGGGTCGATTCGCATGATGATGGGGTCGGATATGCGCGAGATGCCGCGCGACGGATCGGGGCCTCGAGTGCGACGTGTGCTCCGCTCGACACCTCGTCAGCGAGCGGAAGGCTCGTTCGGCGCGATCCTTGCGCCTTCCTCAGGCACCACTGGCACGCCCCGCTTCCGCTGCAGCTCGAGGTACTCGCTGCGACGCTGGAACGTGTCGCGGAGCTCCTCGGTGAGCGCGTCGACGAACTGGTCGCGGTAGGCGGCGTCGACGAGGATCGTGACCGCGTAGTAGAGCCCGGCGAAGGCCGCGACCCCGGTCGCCACCCGCAGCAGCGCCTCGTTCACCTGCAGGCGGTCGCCGAACCACGAGACCGCGACGTCCACATCGTCGGGGATCAACAGCCACGCCCCGCGGACCTCGGCGTTCACGAGCAGCGCGCCGAGCACGACGTAGAAGAGCCAGATCGCGGCGCTCACGAACAGCACCTGCAGCATCTCGCTGATCAGCGCGACCGCCGCGAGGTTCAGGCGCTCCTTCCGGCGCAACGGCACGTCGCCGACCGCGGACTCGACCTGCACCTCGCGGACCACGCTCGGCAGCCGCACCGCGAGGAACACCATCGCGAGCAGCACGAAGAGCCCCATCGCCGTCCAGAACGCGCCCGGGCCGGGCGTCGTGAACACCTGCCAGATCTCGGTCGTGAAGAACATCACGAGCGAGAAGAACAGCAGCAGCGGCACGGCGCGCACGAGCACCGAGAGCGAGGCGCCGAGCTGGGTGAAGAACCGCCGGCCCGCCCACCGCACGAGCGAGGCCACGCCGAACCCGATCACGAGGTACACGATCGCCAGCAGCGCGGCGTTCACGACCATCGTGTTGAACCCGAACAGGAACTGCGCGCTGAACACGATCGGGAGCAGCCCGGGCAGCACGACGAACGCGACGAGCTCGGGCGTGCCAACCCGCGTGGGCACCGAGAGGAACCGCCGGCCGCGCACGACGTTCAGCACGCCGAACGCCCCGACGAGGATCGCGGCGCCGCCGAGCACGAGCAGCAGGTTCGCCCAGCCAGCCTCGATGTCCATCGCGTTCACGACCTCGAGCACGAACACCAACGTGAGGAACGGGATCGCGCGCGTGAACACGTCTTCGGCCACGGAGAAGTCGAGGATCAGGTTCGGCAGGCCTTCCCGGCGGAAGCCGCGCTCGAGCTCGGCGATGCGCCTCGCGTCGTCGTCCACGGATGCATCGAACCACGGCGGGCTCGCGGCTTCCCGGAAGCGACCGCAACCGCGAGCCGCCGATAGGCTGGACGGCGTGCAGGAACCGACCTTCTCGAGCGCGCTCGTGCTGTTCGCCCACCCCGACGACGCCGAGTTCATGTGCGGCGGCACGGTCGCGAAGTGGGCCCGCGACGGCTGCGAGGTCCACTACGTCGTGTGCACCGACGGCTCGGCGGGCTCGAACGAGCCGGGGACCCGGCGCGAGCTCGTCGCCCCGATCCGCGAGCGGGAGCAGCGCGCCGCCGCCGACGTGCTCGGCGTGAAGACGGTGACGTTCCTCGGGGAGATCGACGGACTCCTCGAGGTGACTCCCGCGACCCGGAAGAAGGTGACCCGCGAGGTGCGACGGCTGCGGCCCGAGGTGCTGGTGGCGCCGGACCCGGGCCGGCTGTGGTCGGGCGAGGGCTATATCAACCACTGGGACCACAAGCAGGCGGGGCTGCTCGCGCTCACCGCGGTCATGCCCGACTCGCCGACCCGCGTGATGTTCCAGGAGCTCGAGAGCGAGGGCATCGAACCGTACGAGATCCCGAACCTCTGGCTGCCGAGCGACGCTCCCAACGTGTACGTCGACATCACGCAGACGATCGACAGGAAGATCGAGGCGCTGGCGCAGCACGTCTCAGAGGAAGGCGAGGCCGCGGCGCCGTGGGTACGCGAGCGCGCGAGGCAGGTCGGCGAGGAAGCCGGCGTCGAGTACGCGGAGGCGTTCAAGACGTTCCGCTTCTCAGACGACGACGAGTAGGTCAACATGGAGTTCGAGATGGATCCCGACCCCGGCGAGCCCTTCGAGATCTCCGCCCAGGAGCGTCGCGACATCGAGGCCGACCTCGACGACCTCGCCGCGATGCGCACCGTCTTCTCGCCGCAGGGGGTCAAGGGCGTCGTCATCGCCTGCCAGGACTGCGGCGCGAACCACTTCTTCGAGTGGGAGCTGCTGCGTGACAACCTCGAGCAGATGCTCACGAGCGGCGAGCCGCGCCCGCACGAGCCCGCGTTCGACCTCGCCGAGGACGAGTACATCCAGTGGGACTACGGCAAGGGGTACATCGACGCCCTCGCCGACACCGGGCTCGAGCCCGACCGGCGCATCGAGATCACGCGTTGTCCCTGGTGCCGCACGCCGTTCGACGACGGGTTCGCGTTCTGCCCGACGTGCGGGCGCACGCTGGCGACGATCCGTCTCTACCGCGAGCTGCTCGACCGCGGTCTCGAGGAGCGTGACGTGCGCGCGCTGCTGGTGCGCGCCGGCTACGAACCCTTCTGAGCCGCGGACCTGCTGCCCGCCACCGGCTCGAAGACGCAATCCTCGGGGGGCACGTCGGGGCGCAGGCCGCGGAACGACGGCGCGCGCATCTTCTTCGTGCTCTTCGTCATCTCGAGGAACCGCACCTCGCAGACGAGCTCTGGCTCCACGAACGTCGCGTCCTTGACGGCTCCGAGCTTCGGATCGTCGATCGGCGGCTCGGACCGCACGAGGGGCTCGAGTTTCGCCATGAGGTCGGCGAGCATGCGGTCGGTGAACCCCGAGCCCACCTGGCCCACCCACCGCAGCTCCCCGTCGACGATGGCGCCCACCAGGAGCGCCCCGAACGACCCTGCGCGTCCACCTTTGCCGGCGGTCCAGCCGAGGATCACGCACGACTGGGTGTTCATCAGCTTGATCTTCCGCCAGTCGGGGCCGCGCCGGCCCGGCATGTAGGTGGAGCCCAGCCGCTTCGCCATCACCCCCTCGAGACCGAGCGAGCGAGCTTGCTCGGCGAGCGCCTTCCCCTGACCGGCGATGCGCGCCGTGACCTGCAGGCGATGGTCCTGCTCGGTGATCAGCTCGAGCAGCTCCCGGCGCTGTTCCAGCGGCAGTCCGGTCGTGTCGCGCCCGTCGAGCCACAAGAGGTCGAAGACGACGAGCGAGACCGGGGTGGTCTTCGATGCTCGGTCGATCGCTCGTTGGCCCGACAGGTTCATGCGCTGCTGCAGCACCTCGAACGACGGCCGTCCAGCGTCGTCGAACGCGACGATCTCGCCGTCGATCACGGCGTTCACCTGGTCGATCAGCTCGTGCACCATGCGGATCTCGGGGTACTGGGCGGTCGCGTCGCGCCCGGTGCGCGTGCGCAGCACGGTCTCGCCGGTCGAGAGCTCCGCCAGGCATCTGATGCCGTCGAGCTTCGGCTCGAACCACCAACCGTCGTCGTCGAACGGCTCCCATCCACCCTCGGCGAGCATCGGCTCGAAGCGTGGCGGCTGATCGATCAGCGGCGCCGATTGAGCGCTCGCGAGGAACGCGAGCCAGTCGGTCCTCGTCTTCACGAAGTGGAACTCGAGGCCCGGGTACCGGCGGCCGTGCAGCACGAACGAGACCTTCGTGTCGGTCCACTCGACCGGCTCGAACCAGCCGTCGTCGAAGATCCGGACCTCCCCGGCGCCGTAGTGACCCTCGGGGATCGTGCCCTCGAACCTCCCGTACTCCAGGGGGTGCACCTCGGTCTGCACGGCGAGGCGCTTGTCACCCTTGGCCGTGGGAAGCCCCTTCGGCACCGCCCACGAGGGCAGGCCGCCGTCGCGCTCCAGCCGCACGTCGTAGTGCAGACGGGTCGCGCGGTGCTTGTGGATCACGAACGAGTTTCCGGTCGGCGTGGCCTCGCCGGGGGCGGGCTCGGTCGTGCCCTCGGGCCCGAAGTCACGCCGGCGCACGTACTCGAAGAGCGCCGGGTCCTTCGAGGCCGCGGCGATCTCGTCCGAGGTTCGGCCGGCCGTGGTCGTGGCGGCCGTTCGGGGCAGCGGCGCGTCCACGTCGGGAACGGAGCCGTCACCGATCGAAGGGTCGACGCCGACCGCCTCGAGCGCTGCCTCAAGGTCCACCGCCTCCGTCCGGACGCCCTCGAACAGGTCGCCGACGCGTTCGAACCGCTCCCACACGTTGTCGATGCGGAAGTCCGTCGGCTCGAATCCGCCCTCGAACACCTCGTCCCAGGTAAGCGGCGTGGACACCGGGGCGCGTGGTTCCGGCCGCAGCGAATACGCGGCCGAGATGTTCGCCCCCGAGCGGTTCATGTTGTGGTCGATGAAGATCTTCCCGGTGCGATCGGCGATCTTCCACGCCATCGTCACCCGGTCGGGGTCGGCGTCCCTGATCAGCCGGCCCGCGGCGCCGACGAACGCTCGCACCGTGTCATAGGTGTACGTGCCTCGCGTCACCGGCACGTAGATCTGCAGGCCGGTCGCTCCGCTGGTCTTGGGGAACGCCGTGATGCCCAGCTGGTCGAGCAGCACCTTGATGTGGCGCGCCACGACGAGCACGTCTTCGTACGTGTAGGGCTCGAACGGGTCGAGGTCGAAGAACAGGTAGTCGGGGTGCACGACGTCGGCGCATCGCGAGTGCAGCGGATGGAACTCGATGCACCCGAGGTTCGCGATGTAGAGGAGCCCGGCGGCATCGGCGATCGTGAGGTAGTCGATCTCTCCGGTCTTCGCGTCCTCGCTCTCCACGACGCAGCGCCCGAGCCAGTCGGGGGTGTGCGAGGGAGCGGACTTCTCGTAGAAGAACGGGCCGTCGATGCCGTCGGGCATGCGCTTCATCGTGAGCGGCCGCTCGGCGAGGTGCGGCACGATCAACGACGCGACGTTGAGGTAGTACGCGACGAGATCGCCCTTCGTGTAGCCCTCGTCGGGCCAGAAGATCTTCGTGAGGTTCGACAGGCGCAGCTCGCGGCCGTCGATCTCGGCCCACCAGGCGTCGCCGTCGCGGGTCGCGTCGAGCGAGGTCGGCATGTCGACCGTGAAGGCCTGCTTCGAGGTGCGGCTGCGTTTCCTCTTCGCCATCGCGCAACGATGCTAGCGGCGACGTTGGCGCAGGGGCCTCACGACGTGGTAGGAACCACCCTCGGATCGTGCGGAGGCCGAGCGGGATCGGGGGAACGATGGAACGGCTGAAGCGGAACCCGGCGGGCTGGGGACTGATGCTCGGCGGCGCGATCGTCGCGGCGTCCACGTTGTTCACGTGGCTCGTCGTCGAAGCAGGCGGATCGGAGTCGCGCGTCCGCGCGATCGAGGCCGTCACGGGGCAGACGATCCTGTTCCTCGGCGTGCTGGCCCTGGTGCTCGGGGTGCTCGTCACGCTCTCGCTCGGCAGGGGGAAGTACGTCTGGGCGACCCTCGGCGTGCTCGTCTCTGCGATCGTGGTCGCCGCGGCGATCTGGGGCATCGTCGACGCCGACGGCCTGGCCGCCCGGTTCGCCGACGCCGAGGCGTTCTCGACGATGGTCACGTTCACGCCCGACTCGTCGCGAGGCGACGTCGTGAGCGAGGCGTTCGACCAGGGCGCCCTGTCGGCACGAGCGGCGATCGGGCTGTTCATCGGGCTCGCCGGCGGTGTGCTGGCACTGCTCGGAGCGCTCTTCTCGTACCGGTTCACGCCGCCGGTGGCGGACTGACCACGCGACGGCCAGACGACGGCCAGACGAAGGGAGGATGCCGCAGATGGACGACTGGCTCACGAAGGCCGCGACGACGCTCGGTGTGGACCCGATCGACGACGCCGCCCAGAGGCGTCTGCTCGAGGCGGCTCGCGACGTGGCGCACGGGGTGGAACGCAAGCTCACGCCGCTCGCGACGTACCTGCTCGGGGTCGCCGTGGAGCGTCGGGTCGGGGCCGGCGAGGACCGCGCGAGCGCGTTCTCGGCGGCGGTGGCCGATCTCGAGCGCGCGATCGACGCCGACCACGACGCGTAGCCGCCGACCGCGTCGGCCCCAGCCGATAGACTGACGTTTCCGCCTGCCGCGCTGCGGGAACGCCGATCTTTGGAGGGACTTCCCATGCCGAGAGCCATGTGGAAAGGGGCCATCTCGTTCGGCCTCGTGACGATCCCGGTGGCCGTCTACCCGGCGACCGAGGAGAAGACGCTGCGCTTCAACCAGCTCCACGACGACGACATGGGGCGCATCCGGTACAAGCGCGTCTGCGAGAAGGACGGCGAGATCGTCGACTACGATCACATCGTCAAGGGCTACGAGTACGAGAAGGACCGTTACGTCGTGCTCACCGACGACGACTTCGACGCGGTGCCGGTCGAGTCGAGCCGGGCGATCGACATCCAGCAGTTCGTCGACCTCGACGAGATCGACCCGATGATGTTCAAGAAGTCCTACTACCTCGCTCCCGACGAAACGGGGGCAAAGGCGTACTCGCTGCTGCGTGAGGCAATGAGTCAGGACAACAAGGTCGGCATCGCCAAGGTGAGCTTCCGCGACAAGGAGCATCTGGCGGCCCTGCGGTTCTCCGGTGACGCCTTCGTGCTCGAGACGATGTACTGGCCCGACGAGATCCGCGAGGCCGATCTCGGCGACGTCGACCTCAGCACGAAGGTGCGAGGCCAAGAGGTCGAGATGGCCCGTCAGCTCATCGAGAACCTCACCGCCGAGTGGAACCCCGACGAGTTCGCCGACGAGTACCGCGAGGCGCTGCTGAAGATCGTCGAGGCCAAGATCAACGGCGAGGAGATCGAGGTCGTCGAGGCCGAGCCCACGGCGAAGGTCGTCGACCTGATGGAGGCCCTGAAGGCGAGCGTCGCCGCTGCGAAGGGTCAGGCCGACGACGAGCCCGCTGCGAAGCCGGCCACCAAGAAGTCCTCGGCCAAGAAGAGCTCGGCCAAGAAGTCCTCGGCCAAGAAGAGCTCGGCCAAGAAGGCGACCGCCAAGAAGGCCCCGACGCGGAAGAAGGCCGTCGGCGAGTGACGTTCCCTCTGCCGTACCGGGCTCGCTCGGCGCGGCGCGGTGACCTCGACGCGTTGGTCGAGCTGTTCCAGGCACGTGATCTCGCCGACGTCGGCTTCGTCGACCAGGCTCGCGACGAGATCCTCGAGGACTGGGCGAGCCCGTTCCTCGATCTCGAGCGCGACTCGCTCGTCGCCGAGACGCCCGAGGGGGCGCTCGCCGCCTACGGCATCGTGCTGGCGTTCGATCCGACGGTGCAGTTCGTCGCCGTGGGCAGGGTCCATCCGGCCCACGTCGCCCGCGGGTTGGGTTCCGCGATCCTCGCCGAACAGGAACGACGGGCCGTCGACCGGCTGGAAGCAGGCATCAGCTCACCGTTCCGCACGAGCATCCCGTCGACAGACGAGCCGGCCATCAGGCTCCTCACTGTGTGCGGCTACCGACACGTCCGGTCCTCGTGGCTGATGCAGCGCCCGTTGCCGGCCGACGATCTGGACCGGCGTAATCCCGAGGGCGTCCACTTCCGCTCGGGGACGACCGCGGACGAGCCGCTCGTCCACTCCGTGCTCGAGGGAGCCTTCCGGCAGCACTTCGGGTACGAGCCGGTCCCGTTCGACGACTGGCGTCGAGGGATACACGGAGCTCCCGGATACGATCCCGCGCTCTCCGTTCTCGCCTTCGTGGACCAAGAACTCGCCGGCGTGTCCGTCAACTTCGCCGCCGACGACGGCGCCGGTTGGGTGGGGGACCTTGGAGTGCTTCCTCGGTTCCGCCGACGGAGTATCGCCGCAGCGCTGCTCGATCGATCGTTCGCCGCGCTGGCGGCGAGCGGCCACCACGAGGTGCGTCTCGGGGTCGACACCGAGAACGAGAGCGGGGCCACGCACCTCTACGAGGCGGCCGGCATGCGGGTGCGCCGCACGTTCGATACGTACGAGAAGGCCCTCTCAGGCGCGTAAGCTGATGCCCCGAACCGGGGAACCTTGCACAGGAAGGACCCCCTGCCCTGAAGCTCGTGACCGCCATCGTGAAGCCCCATCGTGTCGACGAGGTCAAGGAAGCCCTGCGCGATCTCGGTGTGAACGGCCTGACCACGACCGACGTGGAGGGGTTCGGCCGTCAACGCGGGCACACCGAGGTGTATCGGGGCGCCGAGTACCAGGTCGACTTCGTGCCCAAGGTGAAGCTCGAGGTGTTGGTGTCCGACGGTGAGGCTCAAGGCGTGGTCGACGCGATCGTCAAGGCCGCCCGCACGGGCAAGATCGGCGACGGCAAGCTCTGGGTCACCGAGGCCGAGCAGGTGATCCGCATCCGCACCGGCGAGATGGGTCCCGACGCGGTCTGATCGCGCTCCCATGACGGAAGCCGCGCCGGTCGCCGATCACGTCGCGACGCTGCGTGAGGAGCTCGATGCCCTCGACCGAGCCTACTCGCCGGGTCACCACGGTCTGTGGTCGGCCGCGCGGCGTGCGGAGATGTTCGACGCCACGCTGAGGTCGATGTTCGAGGCGATCGGGCCTCCGGCCGGTGTCGGACTGGCCGCGCTGGGGGGCTATGGCCGCCGTCAGCAGCTGCCGCTGTCCGACGTCGACCTGCTGGTGGTGCACGACGGTTCGCGGCCGGACGAGGTCGCCGACGTCACAGAGCGGCTGCTGTACCCGCTGTGGGACGCCGGGTTCGAGGTCGGACACGCGATGCGCACGCCTGCGGAGTGCGAGCTGATCGCCCATGAGCGCCTGGACGCCCTCACGTCGATGCTCGACCTGCGGCGGCTCGCCGGCGATCCCGAGCTCGTGAGGACGGCCGCCGATCGGGTGCTGGGCGTCGCCACCGCAGATGTCCCCGGGTTCGCGCGAGTGCTGCGGGAGGACGCCGAGTCTCGCGCGGAGCGGTACGGCGTGTCGGCGTACCTGCTCGAGCCGGATCTGAAGAGCGGCGCCGGCGCTCTCCGCGATGTGCACGCGGTGCGGTGGATGTCGGCGGCCGCGGGTCCGGCGGTGGTTCGCACGGCCGAGCGCGAGGCGCTCGACGCCGCCGAGGAGTTCTTCACGCGGGTGCGCAGCGCCCTGCACCTCGAAGCGAGGAAGCGGGCGGACCGGCTCCCCCTCGAGCTGCAACCCCCGATCGCCCGTGCGATGGGGTTCTCCGACGAGCCCGGGTTGATCGCCGAGGACGGCTTGATGCGCGCGATGTTCGAGCATGCCCGCTCGGTGAGGTGGATCGCCGAGAACGTGCTGGACAGGGCCGAGGCCGGGGTCTCGATGCCGACCGATCCTCCGGTGCCGTTCCGGGACATCGGCGAGGCGCTCGAGGCGCTCGCGGCGACGGCCGAGGCGGGCATGCGGCCCGAGGCTCGGACGCTGGACTCGATCGAGGCGACGCCCGTGCCCGAGCCGATCGAGTGGACGGCGGGGGTCCTCGATTCGTTCGTGCGCATCCTGCGGGCGGGAGAGGCGGGCGTTCATGCGCTCGACGCGATGGATCGGCTCGGACTGCTCGTGCGGCTCCTGCCCGCTTGGGGCGCCGTCAGATGCCGTCCGCAACGCGATCCGTACCACCGCTTCACCGTCGACACGCATCTCACGATGGCGCTCGCCGAGATGGGTCGTCTGATCCGAGGCGACCGCTCCGACGACGACATGGTGGCCGGAGCGGTCGAACGAGTCACGGACCGAGACGGGCTGTTGCTGGGGGCGCTCCTGCATGACATCGGCAAGATCGGCGAAGGCGGCCACGTGCCGATCGGTGCGCAGGTCGCCGACCGGACGCTCGTCATGTACGCGGGGCGGGTGGTCGAGGAGGGGAGCCTCGACGACATCTTCTACGACCCGCAGCATCCGTACACCTGGGGCCTGCTGGGGTCGCTCACGCGCATCGACCAGCCCCGCCCGCGGCGGCTGCCGTCGATCCCCGGCGCCCCGCCGTCACTGATCTCCCCGCCGCGCGGCTGCCACTTCCGCCCGCGCTGCCCGCACGAGTTCGCGAACTGCTCCGACGCGCCCCGGCTCGAGGCCCGCCTGCCCCAGAGCCCGGAGCACCTGGACCGCTGCTGGCTGGATCCGGACGAGAAGCGCGCGCGGCGAGTCGTCGAGGGAGGCATCGGACTGGTGGCGGGGGCCGAATGAGCACCACGCCCCTGGTGGAGGTCGAGCACCTCGTAAAGCACTTCCCCATCAAGGCCGGACTGCTGATCGACCGCACCGTCGACCAGGTCCATGCCGTGGAAGACGTGTCGTTCCGCGTCGAGCAGGGCGAGACCCTGGGGCTGGTCGGGGAGTCCGGCTGCGGCAAGTCGACGCTCTGCCGCACGATCCTGCGGCTCGAGGACCCCACCGGCGGAAGGGTGGTGTTCGAGGGCCGCGACATCACGGACCTGCACCGCCGCCAGCTGCGCTCGCTGCGCAGCGAGGCCCAGATGATCTTCC
>Ga0210076_1000284_pt1 | contig 11694 bp, 9 predicted proteins | sample MayberryNW_Catta_3_FD_184876 | JGI IMG/M metagenome (GOLD analysis project Ga0210076, IMG submission 184876) | Wetland microbial communities from San Francisco Bay, California, USA, that impact long-term carbon sequestration -... | ecosystem: Environmental > Aquatic > Marine > Wetlands ... | reverse complement strand
GAGAGGAACTCAAGGCTTTTGTTGAACTATTTGTGACTAAGTATTTTAGAAAATAATAGATGATCGCTAATCACTGTACAAGACAATACGATCATTTATTCATCAAAATTGTCAGACTAATATACGGTTTACCCGAAACGGTCAAGTAATGATATTGTTCTGTGGACATATTCATTTACCTCTTGAATAGTATTCTCTTCATGACATCGCTTAGCAACGACAAAGCATTGTACAATTCTCTTCTGCTAATCTTTTGCAGTTAGTAGGTCTTATCAACAGTATCGTACTTTTCTTATTTTGATAGTTGTCTTGTTCAGCTTAAATTCAAATCTTGGATAGATAAAAAAATTAGAAAACCCAACAGCTTATTGATACTTTAATCGAGTCGATTCAAAATCCTACACCTTTCCGTAGAGTGTGATTGTACAATTCTGAATACTGACTCAATTAAACTATGTGGAACCAGGTGATCTTCACTAGAGGTGAACAACCGCCTATGCCTTCTTGCGAAAGATGAGGTAATAAGTGTCATCATCTGAATGCATGTAAAGAATATTACTCATCTGGTCCACATTGGCTATTCCGGCCATAGTTTCGGAGCATAGATCATTGGGATCTAGATTTTATCCATTGGCCAACTTTTGGCAAAACATTATTTTGAGAATAGCTGCTCGCAATAAGCCCTACATGACCAGTGTGAAATCTCATCAAACGTTTATCTTTACTCGAGACCAAGTCATTCAATGCAGCGCTGGACGCCGGCGCAACCAAGTGGTCCTCTTCAGCGACTATATTTAGAAGTGGTACTGTAACCTTGGATAGATCTATAATATTATGATCATCCGTAACATGATTGTCCCTGCCTGAAATTTCTTTTATTCGCATTTCGTTTTTTGCAAGCAAGTTGTGTTGGTAAATGTCTTTTATCCACTGCCTAAATGTTTCACCTGCAATAGGGGGTGTATCGTAAAGCCATTTCTCAACTCCTAGAAAGTTCTCTACGAACTTTTTATTGTCAATATTTTGGACTAAGTTAATGTATTTGTTTACCCCCTGCTTAAATGGTTTAAGCATCGAATAGCAGGTGTAAAGTTGTTCAGAAGTAAAATTCCCTAAAGTATCAACAAGTTTATCGACATCTATGTTCTTGGCAAAATTTGCAAGGACTGTTGAGTCTTGATCGGCATCTATTATGGGGGCAATAGTTACTAGATTTCTAACTTTTTCTTGGTGGGTTGCAGTATACATTACTGACATCGTAGCACCAAGGCAATAACCATGTAAAGTTACTTTTTCTACGTCCCTTTTTTTCTCGACAATTTCAACACAACGATCTAAGTAGTAATTTACGTAATCATCAAAGGAAATGTATTTATCTATAGAGGATGGAGCGTTCCAATTAATTAGATATACATCAAACCCTTGGCGAAGAAGATTTTGGATCCAGCTTTTTCCAGGTTGGAGATCAAGTATATACGATTTATTCATAAGGGCGTATACGACTAGTATAGGGGTCGAAAAAGTCTTGTTTGTCATTGGCCGATAATGTAAGAGAGTATAATGCCTGGTTTCATGTAGTATTTCACTAGGTGTAGTTCCTACTTTGATTGTCTTACCAGCCAGATGAAGCGTCCTTCGACATGTTTCCAAACGCTTAGAATAGTCTACTAATTCCTGCGCGAAATTTAGCGACGAATCCGAGTCAGTAGTCGGTTGGTCGTGATTGGATTTAGGCAACTTTAATGCCTCGTCACCGGGTTCAACTCTCTGTTCAGTGGTAGTTTCTTCTTGTTTGGTCACAAATATTCGCCTGCTTACGTAATTGTCTCCTTCTAATTTTTACTGCTGAGATTTAAAAACTTATAGATGTTGCATCGAGGCAGATGAGGCGCATTTGAACTACAAGAAATGCTAGGTGTGAGGACCTTAATCAGGAAGTAGTTAAAATTAAACGCTGTTCTAGGTTTAGAGAGTTGGGAACGCAGTGGCAGGTCAATGTAATTGACTTCATCCAATATCCACGCACGTCAACTAAATGTTCTGAAAATGACAATAGAAAAGATTAGAGCCATTCAGAAAGTATTGGATAATAGGCCTTTCGCCGCGTGTCATCAAGGCTGTTTTTCTCTAGAATCAATCCTTGTTCCTTAAGATCTTCAATGGCATTCTGAATTGTTCTCCTAGGTAAGTGACTAATCCGGATCAATTCACTCTGTTCCACAGGGTATTTGGTTTTGATTATGTAATAGATAAATTTGGATGCAGGACCGCCTTCAGGATCCTTTCGAAAGTAAGAGACCCCGTATGCTGCTTTTGCCATCAAACCTCTTCTTTGTGTTTCGACAGACATAAGCAGATCTGGCCTAACTTCCGCCAAGTTTACTCGTTGTCCAAACTCAGCTATAAGCGCTGATTGTTGTGATTCAAGGGGGGCTTCAAAAACGAAAGCTCTCGGAGGAAATTTTGATGTGAGAGCACCCATAAGATGCCATTTTACCGCTCCGCGTTCGTCGTAAATTCCCACACCTATCCCTTCATTTGCCTCTAGAATAACCTTGTTACTACCGAGCTTGATGCTTTGTTCAATTCTTGAAAGAATCTGCTCCACGGTCAATTGATGCCTAGGATCCTTCCTTCCGATTTTCCACAAGTACCGCATATTCTTCGATTCAATAGCCTTAACAATTTTTTCTTTTTCGTCCAAAGTCAAATCACGGTTGTTTTCACTTATTTCTATAATGTCAATGCCTATTCTGGTAGCCTCAGTTATGAACCTCTCAAATACATTTTCGATAATTGCGTACTCTGTCATTGTACTTCCAAGCGACACTTGAACGTCATGCTTGTGATAAATCCTTATTTTCTTTTCGAGAATAATATCCGGAATCAAAAGGGGATATGCTCCATAGATCTTGACCATATCTACTATCGGTGAGAGAGTCTCAATACCTTCGGTATCTATGCTAGGTAGCCTATCTATCATGTAAGTTAGCCCTTCCTCTCGCGGTTTTTTCGAGTCGATTCGATCCTTTATTATATCATCAAGCATCTTTACTGAGAGTATTCATTAGGCTTCATTACATATATTGAAGTTGCTCACTTGATCTATACATCAATAATCGCAAATAGGCTGGCTTTAAGGAATACACAAAGATATTGAGTGGCATAGCCTCCTAAGGGCGGTATTCATAATGACTATGTCGTTTTCGTATGTTGGATCGGATTCTCATTTTCTAGTTTTAGCACAATACCAATCTAATGTAACATATTTCTTACTGACTGAGCAAGAAAAAGAGGGGGTCATATTCGATCCATTGCATCTTGCACCTCTAGAAGCGCTGTTATGATCTGTTCTGAGTGGACCGCAGACAACTGTTTAGTATTCACAAAAGGATCAATTGCGCCCGCTTTCTCATTCTTAATAGTCCCAACATCAACATACATGGCAACTCCAGCTTCCCCCTGCATTAACTTATTGTAATCAATCAGCACCGGTGAAACTTGATATAGCTCTATTACAAGGTCCTCTAATTCTTTGAATAACTGTTTCTTTTGATGGTCAATATCAAGGTATTGAGGGAATCCGCTCTCAATTGTCTCGGCTTTCTTCACTAAATCGCCATAGAGCCCTTCATTTTCAAGTAAATTCTTGAATAATTCTTCCTCGCTGAGGTTTTTAAGCCCCCTAAATGATAATTCCTCTTTAATCACATTATCCGCTTGCTGGGAGATCTGAGAATAATATTGGATGCTTTCATTTTCCAATCGTCTGAGGTTTCTTTGCACGTCAAGCACTTTCTTGTTAACCTGATAGAATGGTAGAGCATGAAACTGAATTCCAAAATATCCTCTGACATCATACTTGCCCGCAGATTTCCTCAATTCACAATAGATCCTATTTAAATCCTCGATTTGTGACCTGGCTATGCCAAAACTTTGCCACCCAGATAGGGATCGTATCAAGTGTTCATAGAATTTCGTCACACTTCCAATATCGAATGTAGGTGCTTGCGTTACGGTTCCATCTGCCAGCATAACATTTACCTCCTGCATCGAGATGCTAGGAGATATAGAGCGAATAAAACACTCTCCGACGCGAGAGAATATAGAATTTATCTCCTGAACATTACTGTTCTTGGTATCCTTGAATGGCAACCTCATTATATGTTCGAGGATGTTATTTCGCTTTAGATACTTATAATTCAATTGCGCGAATTGACTATGAGCTATTCTAGACTAACTTGGAAAGCAGGCAGGAATATGTGGATAGCCCAGACGTTATTACTGATAGATAGGACATAGCGAAGAGATAGTATAGATTTCCTGTTGTTCTGTTTATGTACTTCCAGTCTTCAACCTGTGATGTAATCTCAGAAAACTTATTTCTTAATTCATTGTCTAATGCAAAGTACACATACTTACCAACTGTAATTTGATCGGCTTCGGTAATGGCGGTTATCTTAGAGGTTATGCTTATGCAATATCCAAGGATGTCGATCGAAGAACTTTTGTCTTGTCCATAAAGTACAACTACATTCTCTCCTTCGTCAATGCCTTTTTACGCAGAACTCAGAGTAATCATATTGATTCAATATTGGGTTAATTCCATTTTTAATCACACTCGAGATCGACCGAGCACATTTAACCGAATTTTTGCATGCAATATCCTATCAGAACTTGAAGGAAAAAATGCAATAACGGCATCACTAACGTACTTTAATACGTACCCTCTATGGGTCTGTATTATAGAGGTCGCTTCGTAGGAAAACGCTCGTATAATGGTAACGAGTTTGTCGACTTGGCAAGGTCATGCTCATATTCGTATGAACCCAACTAGGTCGACATACATAATTTTGACTCGTACTTTGGAACTGGCATGATTAAGAAGATAAGATATCCCTTACCATCTTCGAAGCTAGAGTCATATTCGTATAATGTCTTTAAAGCTTTCCAACCCGACTTTAAGTTTGAGTGACAAGGGTTTCTGTATTACTACCGATGAATTGAGGATTTTCCAATCCATAATCTGAATCACTACCCGTCAAGGTATTTGCTACTAGTCGGGTAAGACGGTTATATTACCTTATTCTACTACCCAATTCGGTAAAATCGCCATCGTACGATGAAAGTAGCATGTAATATTTTTCCGAACACTGGAATTTGGTAAGGAGAAGCATATATGACTCTGATACAATCAACGTTATGTGGTTGAATTAAGATTAGGTCATACTCCCGACGCTGATGACGCATTCATGTTTTATGGAATTGCATCAGGCAAGGTGAATAATCCTGTATTTGAGATCAAACACGTAATAGAGGATATTGAAACCCTTAACAAGAGGGCATTGAACCATGAACTTGACGTCACAGCGATCTCAGCACATGCATATGCATACCTGAGAAATTATGTGATTTTGTCCTGTGGTGCCAGTTTTGGGCTTAATTATGGTCCAGTAATTATTTCCAAGAAAAGATTTACGATTTCTGAACTTGGCCACACCAAGATTGCGGTACCCGGGAGAATGACCTCAGCATACCTGATTTCAAGGATTGCGCTAGGGAACTACCCTGACATCCAGATGCCCTTTCACATGATACCAACAGCTGTAAGGGATGGAGAGGTGGAAGCTGGTTTAGTAATTCATGAAGGGCAGATAACTTATGAGACACTTGGTCTTTTAAAGGTCCTAGACCTGGGAAATTGGTGGAATGTTCTCACTAATGGTCTTGCAGTTCCACTTGGAATAAACGTGGCCAGTTCAGAAACCATGTCTGACTTCCAGATACAAGAATTTGAGAAGTTGTTTAAAGGTTCTATCCTATACGGGCTTAACCATTTTGATGACGCATTGGACTATGCTATGACGTATAGCAGAGGTCAGACCAGAGCCGTGATCGGCAAATTCATACGTATGTACGTAAACAAGTTGACAGTAGATATGGGAACCGAAGGTCTTACATCTATTAAGAAAATGTTTAAGTTGGCATCGGATAAAGGAATATTGAAGGAAAATATTTCAAGTGTGATCAAAGTATAGAGAGGATTCTCAAGTGTAAGGATATTTAGCTGGTTATATGAATACCACTTCAAGATCTCATAAATGTAGTAAAAAGTTATCAAAAACTAATTAAAAACGTCTGAGAACGTTGAAAAATGTATCTCGTTGAGCAGGTTGTCTGTTAATCTCATTAATTAGATTAATCAGCTCCTCAGTTGAAGTTACATTGTGCTTTCCTGTTGCTTTGAATATCTCCTCTGAAAACGCTGTCCCGACTAAATCGTTGCCACCGTAATGAAGAGCAACTTGAGCGAGCTTCTTTCCAAGTGCTATCCAATATACAGAAATATTGTTTAGTACGTCCGACAATAGGATCCTTGAGACCGCAATAACTCTCAGGTCATATGTCGATGGACTTTCTCTTTGAATCATATGCTTCTGCTCCAATTCAGTATTTTCTAGGCTAAATTTTAGTGGGATGAACGTAGTGAAGCCGTTAGTATCCTTGTTTAACTCTCGGATCCTAATAATGTGATCTACAATGTGTTCAGGTTTCTCTATGTGGCCAAAGAGCATCGTACAATTGCTCCTTAGCCCTATTTCGTGAGCTTGACGAGCGGTATCAAGCCAATCCTCTCCTGAACATTTACCTCTTACAATCAAATTTCTTGATTGCTCGTGGAAAATTTCTGCACCTCCCCCTGGTAATGCGTCTAGTCCGGAATCTTTCAATCTACTTAGTACCTCCTTTACGGAATTTCTGGTTAGCTTGGATATGAAGAAGATTTCAGCTGGCGTGAGTGCTTTTATGCATACATGAGGGAATTCCTTCTTAATGGAAATGATCATACGTTCATAGTAATCAAGCCCCAATTTCGGATGAAACCCTCCAACTATGTGCAATTCTGTGGCTCCCAAATCGTTCACTGCTATCCTCGCCCTTGCGAGGAGTTGCTCGGTGGTAAGCGTGTAAGCGTCTGCTTCTTGACCCTTTCTATAGAAAGCACATAATGGACAACTTGCTGCACAGATATTCGTATAATTGAGATAGTACGAACAAACGAATGTTACCGTATTTCCGCTATTTTTTTTACGCAAGCTATCTGCGGCTGCTCCCAGTAAGAATAGGTTCTCTTCTCTCATGAGTTGCATTCCATCATCATATGACAATTCTTCGCCTGCCATCGCCTTCTCGAGTGCAGGGGTTACTCTTTCAATACCTTGTAGCAATCTATCTGACATATCTCTGCGAATATCAATATAAAACCTATGCAATAATCAGCTTTCAAATAGGGACAAAAGATTGCTCAGACAATTCTCACGTCTTCTTTTTGCATTTTTTCAGAAATTGATCTAAAAGGTAGACTTAGAGTGTGGATGCATTGGTTGGATTCTAAGTAGTTCAGGCATACCCCGAATTAGGCGGACAGCAGAAAAAGATAATTGAGACAATGGTATTTCATTTCGTGAATCGTCAAATCGAGGCTTGTAACGAATAAATAGCATCATTTATCCACATATCATTGTATATAGTGAATAGCTTGGCTGCATTTGCTCAGAACTTGATCAACAAGTCAGATATTTCAGATATTGTATATAACGTTCTAAATGGGAGTCGCCTTAACTTGTCCGATTGCCTTAGACTTTTGGAATCTGACGATATTTATTCTCTTGGTATATCTGCCAATCATTTGCGCAACAAATTATTTGGGAACGATGCAAGCTTTGTTAATAATATAATACTCAATTATACTAACGTCTGTGTGACGTATTGCAAATTCTGTGCATTCTATAGACCTCCAGGTCATTCTGAATCATACACACTCTCTCTAAAACAGGTACTTGAGCGTGTAGTTAGGGCTAAGGAGGCGTATGGCATCACTCAAATTCTTATTCAAGGTGGTCACAATCCAAATCTTAGGATCGAGTACTATGAAGAAGTATTCAGAGAAATAAAAAAGCGGTATCCTAAGATTGGTATCCACGGCCTTTCTGCATCCGAAATAGATATGATAGCGAGAGTAGAGAGGAGCACCACAAAAGAAATCCTTCGTCGATTAAAGCTGGCTGGACTTGATTCACTTCCCGGTGCCGGTGCAGAGATACTTGACGATGATGTAAAATCAGCAATAAGTCCGTTGAAAATTAAGACCCACGAATGGTTGAGAATCATGGAGGAAGCTCATAGCTTGGACATTAGGTCCTCCGCTACAATGATGTACGGCACAATTGAGACAACTGAACAGAGGGCGAATCATCTACTCCTAATCGCGAGATTGCAGGAAAAAACGCATGGTTTTATGTCATTCATACCCTGGAGTTTCGAACCCAATAAAACTGAAATGCAATCTGACGGTACTGTAAGATACCCTTCAGGGGGATTAGGGCTTCTAAAAATGATCGCAATCTCTAGGATAGTCTTCTACGGTTTGATTGATCATTTGCAGTCTTCATGGTTAACCAACGGTATAGGTATGGCTCAACTGGCCTTGAATTATGGAGCAGATGATTTCGGAGGGACGTTAATAGGAGAAGAGGTTGTTAGTGCTACAGGGGCAAGGTCAACAGAATTATCAGCGAGCAAGATAATAGAGTCCATAAGGCAGATAGGGTATAGACCATGTGAAAGAGACAACTACTATAATATAATTAGGTACTTTTGAGTGGGCCGTTCCCTTGTCAAGAACCCGGCAACATAATTGTAAGTTGTAAACTATAAAGAAACACATGCAGAGGAGAGTCAATAGAGTTAGAACCACTGGTCAAATAAGCTTAGAAGTACCTTTAAATTGTCTATAAATACCATTTGTTATCATAATGCCAGTAGGAATCGATGATCTGGCTATCTACGTTCCTAAGCTCTATGTAGATTGTAAAGACTTTGCGGAGGCGAGGGGCATAGACCCACAGAAGCTAGAATACGGTATAGGGATTAGGAAAATGGCTATTGTTGATGTTAATCAAGATCCGGCCTGTATGGCGGCCAATGCATGCTTAACATTAATGGAGAAGAATGATTTGCAACCCCAAGATATAGGGAGAATGTATGTAGCAACGGAATCAGCACTTGATGAGTCAAAAGCAATGAATTCGTTTGTGATCGGGATGCTGGAGCAAGTTTATGGTAAAGGTTCTTTTGAGCACGCAGGAGGGATCGAATGCAAATTTGCGTGTGTAAGCGGATCTTACGCTCTATATGATAATGCTAATTGGATACGTGCCGAAGAAAATAACGATAAAGCAGCAATTGTGATTGTGAGCGATATTGCCAAGTACGATCTTGGTTCGACAGCTGAATACACGCAGGGAGCTGGTGCAGTGGCAATGCTGATCAAGGATAATCCTAGGTTATTGGCCTTCGATCAAAAAGTGACATCGACCATCATCAGTAATGAGTATGATTTTTACCGACCATTTGGAAAAGAAACGCCTTTAGTTAATGGGACTTATTCAAATCTGTTATATCTTATACAGGTCAGGAAGGCCTTTGACAGTTATAAAGAGAAAGCATTGAAGTATGAATTAATTGATCTAAAGGATGGAGAATCAATTACTGATCATATCGATCTAATCAGTGTTCATTTACCATATGGACGGATGGGCGAGAAGGCGTTGGCGTATCTCTTAAGACACGAGTGGAGAAACCTTCCCAGATGGAAAGAAGTCATTAACGAGATAGGATTAGAAGAACCTTATCCAAAAGATCCTAGGGGAACCATTGAATCTATCCTGGCGGATACAGAATTTATGAAAGCAGATGAGAAGTTCCGGAGACTCTTTATGCAGACAGCCCTTTACCACGAGGCCTATGAAAAGAAGATGGCGAGTTCTTTGAAGGCTTCCGAATTAATAGGCAATCTGTACACGGCCTCGATGTATATGGGTTTCAGGAGTTCGTTAGAATACGAGTATAAAAAAGGAACCGATTTGGATGGCAAAAGGGTAGGCTTTGGATCGTATGGGAGTGGTAGCAGCGCGATGGTTTTCAGCGGGGTAATTCAACCTCCTTATAAGGAAATAGTAACTTCAATGAATCTGGAAGAAGAGATAGGCACGAGAATGAAACTCTCGATGGAGGAATACGAAGGGCTGCACCGAGGAATAGGAAGGGGTCTGTTTGATTCTATCAATCATAGCAACAAGGAATTTGTATTAGTCAGAATAGGAGGAAAATTGACTGCAAAAGCTGGGTTAAGGGAATATGCTTATACAAATTAAAAATTTTCTTAATCATTAGATAGTGTATATATAGTATTTGCCATTTTTTGTAAGTTGTGTTTATGAGATATTTATCACGTTAAAAGCAAGCAACTAACAGATCTCTAATATAGAGGAAAACAAAAAATTTTGAACTGTTTCAGACTGTTGCGCTTCTTCCTTTGAAGACATCCAACACAGTCGAATAGATCTAAGGCATCTAGTTCAGCTTGAAATCCCCGTACCACAGAGTATACAGTTAATTTAAGAGTAGGTTATTGCAAAAAGTATAGTAGGATACGATGGCATCTATACATGAAGCATGTCGATAATAACAAAACACATTTGATGCTAGACACTTTCAAATGGATAGGCCTATATGCAGGAATAGGTCCCATTGCTTCTTTGCTTTTACCATTTCCTATATCTCTGGTTGTAGCTTTGGGTGCATTTATTGCAATTTAACTTTTTGATAGCCCTTCTAAGGATAAGGAAGAAGGATACTAGTACAAGAAGCCTTTTTGATTCTCTCTCCTCGTCCTCGGCTACATCGTCTTATAATTATAGCATGATAAGATACTATTGCATGGGATGCGGTAATGAGCATAAAGATATAACGTGTTCTATCTGCGGTTCAAAGATGAAAAGGGCCGAATGAGAGGACAATAATACTTCCTTTAGTATTTCTAAACTACTCACTGTCCCAGAAAGGCCAAGCCTTATGTCTGCAAGACGATCTCGAAGCTTACCATAGGTTTACATACACAATTCAGCATGTACTGTCATGACGAATGCAGTAGTTATTTAGTTTGAGTGCTCAATCTTAAGTAATTTATTCGTGGAATCTTTAACCAAAACTCATTACACGAGTTCTTGCATATTGTCTTCAACTCAGTGTCACACCAGGAGTTCAAGGAATATATAATTTGATATGATCTTATTTGACAGGGCAGTTGCACTAGTCAATTAGTATTTTATTTGTCTAGTTCAATAATACGAAATTTACTTATTGATTTTGAAGACGAGGAATTGTTTATTCCTGTCGGAGTAGATCTTCCATGAAGGATTTCAAGAGAATAGTGATCCCGACATTCAGCAATCTGTAATACTGAGCCAAGTAATTACAAAAAAATATTCCTGTAAACTCTCCCTTTCACAGATTATCAGGTTTTGTTGATCCTAGCCTTTTGGTAGATAGGTCATTCACTTTTTTGAAAAAAACTCCAATCTGGAACTCGTAAGCTGCAACTTCAATAAGAACTCCTGTGAAACCGAAGGTAGGTCAAAGAGCTGTCGCTGACCAGTGTTAGGATTATTCAAGGATGTTAGGGCATAATAGAGATTCTACCTCATTATTTAAGTATACTTTGAGCGAATGCGTTAGGTCGGAACCGGCAAAACCTAATTGATACGATAATCGAAGTAAAGATTAGAAATTTTTAGATACACTAGAGAGGCCGCACGTTTAAAGCAGTGTTATTCGTTCGGCATTTCATAG
>Ga0210076_1000283_pt1 | contig 11703 bp, 10 predicted proteins | sample MayberryNW_Catta_3_FD_184876 | JGI IMG/M metagenome (GOLD analysis project Ga0210076, IMG submission 184876) | Wetland microbial communities from San Francisco Bay, California, USA, that impact long-term carbon sequestration -... | ecosystem: Environmental > Aquatic > Marine > Wetlands ... | reverse complement strand
AGCCGACATCGAGCCCGGGGGCGCGGTGACCAGGGCGCTCGAGACGTACCGCTCGGCAGTCCGTGCCTGAGTCGCCACTACGGCCCAGGGTGCTCGTTCGGGAGGCTATCGCCGAGTCGGGTCTCGAGCTGCTCCGCAAGCGCTACGACGTCGTCGAGGACGCCGACTCGGAGCTCGGGTCGATCATCGGCGACTTCGACGCGATCGTCGTCCGTTCGGCGACGTCGATCGATGCGGGCATCATCGAGCAGGCCACCCGTCTGAAGGTCATCGGGCGGGCGGGCGTGGGCGTCGACAACGTCGACGTAGACGCGGCGACACGGCGAGGGATCGTGGTCGCGAACGCACCCGAGGCGACGGTGGTCTCCGCCGCCGAGCACGCGCTCGCGCTGCTCCTCGCCGTCGCGCGGAACGTTCCGCAGGCACACGCGGCGCTCAAGCAGGGAACCTGGGACCGGAACCGGTTCACGGGGATCGAGCTCGCCGGCAAGACGCTGGGGGTCCTCGGCCTCGGGAGGATCGGGCGCCAGGTCGCGCGGAGGGCTCTCGGGCTGGGGCTGAGGGTCGTCGCGTACGACCCCTACGTGGCGCTCGACCGCTTCCGCGAGCTCGGGGTCGAGCCCGCGGCGACCCCGGAGGACGTGTATCGCGAGGCGGACCTCGTGTCGCTGCACCTGCCGCTGAACGACGAGACCAGGGGGCTGCTCGACGCCGCAGCCTTCGAGCGCATGCGCGACGGCGTACGAATCGTCAACGCAGCGCGCGGCGGCCTGATCGTGGAGGATGCGCTCGCGGAGGCGATCCGATCGGGCAAGGTCGCCGGCGCGGCGCTCGACGTGTTCGGCGAGGAGCCGTACTCGGGTCCGCTCCTCGAGCTCGAGCAGATCGTGGTGACCCCGCATCTCGCCGGCTCGACCGCGGAGGCGCAGGACCGCGCCGGCGTGATCATCGCGGAGCAGGTCGCCGCCGCGCTCGAGGGCGAGATCGTGGAGACGGCGGTGAACATTCCGATCGTCGAGCCTGCGGACCTCGAGGTGCTCGGGCCGTTCATCCCGCTCGCCGCGAAGCTCGGACGCCTCGCCACGGCGCTCGTCTCGGGCCGCCCGCGGCGAATCGTCGTCGCCGCGCACGGCCCGCTGTCGGGGTACGACACGCGGCTCCTCACGGTCGCGGCGCTGAACGGCGCCTTCCAGGACCGCGTCGACCAGGCCGTGAACTACGTGAACGCCCCCGTCATCGCCGCCGAGCGCGGCATCGAGGTGTCGGAGCAGCGCCACGCGGGCTCGCAGCACTACACGAACCTCGTCCGCGTCCTCGTCAGCTCGGACGGCGAGGAGGGCGAGGTCTGGGGGACGACCGTCGGTCCCGAGAATCGGCTGTTCCTTGCCGGCGCGCTCGGGTTCGCGATCGACATCGAGCTCGCTCCGCGGATGGCGTTCCTCGTGTACGACGACATGCCGGGCGTCATCGGACGCGTGGGAACGATGTTCGGCGAGGCGGGTGTGAACATCGCGAACATGGCCGTCTCCCGGACGAAGGAAGGCGGGAAGGCGCTCATGGCCTTCTCGATCGACTCCCCGCCCCCGGCCGAGCTGCTCGAGCTCGTCGAGAGATCCGGCTTCGACGACGCGCGCTTCATCACCCTTGGCTGACGGGTTCGGATCCGGCGGTCGCTGCGGCGAACGCAGATCGGGCCATGACTCCTGAAGGCGCCCGCCTCGCGCCCGCGGCGCCCGCGGGCTCATCCGGTGGCTGAGGTTCCCTCGCTCGGGGCCCGCGGCGGCGGGTGGGTGGTCCTCCAGTTCGCGATCATGGCCGTGGTCGTGGTCTCGGCGCTCGTCGGCCCGGACTGGCCGGACGCCGTCGGGTGGCCCTTCGCCCTTGCCGGCGCCGCTCTCGCGATTGCCGGTGGGATCCTCGCGCTCGTGGCCGCGCGGGCCCTCGGAGGCGGGCTCACGCCGTTTCCCCGTCCGAATCACGGCGCCCGGATCGTCGAGCGTGGCCCCTATCGCGTCGTACGCCACCCGATCTACGCGGCGGGAGGGCTCTTCCTCGCCGGCCTCGCGCTCGCGCTCTCGCCGGTCGCGCTCGTCCCGACAGCGGCACTGCTCGTCGTCTGGGGCCTCAAGGCGCGGGTGGAGGAGCGCTTCCTGCTCGAGGCGCTGCCGGGCTACGGCAGCTACATGGAGCGGACCCGCTACCGGCTCGTGCCCCACGTCTACTGAACGCGATCCCGGTAGATTTCCGTCCGTGGCAGCGGCCTGGCCGGAGCCCGTCGAGCGGGTCTCCTCGTTCCTGCGCGAGGCAGGGGCCGAGGCCCGGATCGAGCAGTTCACCGAGGGCACGCCGACGGCGAGCGACGCCGCGGCGGCGGTCGGGTGCGGCCTCGACCAGATCGTGAAGTCCCTCGTCTTCGTCTGCGACGGAAAGCCCGTCGTCGCGCTCGTCCCCGGCGACCTCCGCGGGGACCGGGAGAAGGTCGCAGGCGAAGCGAGCGCGGCGAGTGCGCGCATCGCGTCGGCCGAAGAGGTCGAGCGGGCAACCGGGTTCCCACCCGGCGCGGTCGCCCCGTTCCCGCTTCCCGAGGTCGACGTCGTCCTCCTCGACCGCGCCCTCCTCCGGCACCGGATCGTGTGGGCGGGTGCTGGCTCCCACCAGCACGTCGTCGGGCTCTCGCCTGCCGAGCTCGCACGGCTCTCGCGCGCCCGGTTGGCGGACGTCTCCCAGGAGTCTTCCGATCCGGCGATCGAAGGTTACGATTCGACCAACTCCAAGGAGCGCTGACGCGATGCAAGAGACCGAGAACATCTGGATGAACGGCGAGCTTGTCGACTGGGCGGACGCGAAGGTCCACGTCGGCGTCCACGGGCTGCACTACGGCTCGGGGATCTTCGAGGGGATCCGTTGCTACTCCACGCCTGGAGGGCCGGCCGTCTTTCGCCTCTCCGACCATCTCGCGCGCTTCGAGCGCTCCGCGAAGGTGCTGCACATGGACCTGCCGTACTCGGCGGAGGACCTGCGTGCCGCGACGCACCAGCTGATCGCCGCCAACGGCATCGCCTCGTGCTACGTACGCCCGATCGCGTTCTACGGCTACGGCGAGCTCGGCGTGTCCACCAGCGGGAACCCCGTCGACGTCGCCATCATCAGCTTCCCGTGGGGCGCCTACCTCGGGGAGGAGGCCCAGCGCACCGGGATCTCGGCGAAGGTGTCGAGCTGGGAGCGTGTCGGCCCCAACGTCATCCCGCACGTCGCCAAGGCGACGGGGATCTACCTGAACTCGATGCTGGCCACGACCGAGGCACGCAGCGGGGGATACGACGAGGCGATCATGCTGACCAGGGACGGCTATGTCGCCGACGGGCCCGGCGAGAACATCTTCGTCGTCCAGGACGGGCGCCTGCGGACGCCGCCGCTCGCGACCTCGATCCTGCCCGGGATCACGCGCGACACGATCATGCAGATCGCCGGGACGCTCGGGTACGCGGTCGAGGAGGCGCTCCTGATCCGCACCGACCTCTACCTCGCCGACGAGGTGTTCATGGTCGGGACCGCGGCCGAGGTGACCCCGGTGCGGGCGGTGGACGATCACGAGATCGGCGTCGGCCCGGTGACGCTCGAGCTCCAGAAGGCGTACCTGGCCACGGTCGGCGGTCTCGACGAGCGCTGGAGCGACTGGCTCGACGTCGTCGAGATGGCGCCCTCGCCGGCAGCGGCGTAGTGTCGGCCCTCAAGCAGGTCCCGCTCTCGAGCCCGTGGCTGGACGAGCGGGAAGAGGAGCGCGTCGCCGACGTGCTGCGCTCCGGTCGGCTCTCCCTCGGCCCGACGATCGACGAGTTCGAGGAGGCGTTCGCGGCGGTGGTCGGCGCGCCCTACGCCGCCGCCGTGTCGAGCGGGACCGCAGGGCTCCACCTCCTCGCCGTGACCGCGGGTGTAGGGCCGGGCGACGAGGTCGTCACCTCGCCCTACTCGTTCGTCGCGAGCGCGAACTGCGCCATCTACGAGGGCGCGACGCCGGTGTTCGCGGACATCCATCCCCGGACACTGAACCTCGTGCCTGAGGCCGTCGAGGCCGCGATCACCGAGCGCACGGGCGCCGTCGTGGCGGTCGACATCTACGGCTACCCCTGCGAGCTCGAGGAGCTGCGGGCGATCTGCGACAGGCACGGAGTCGCGCTCATCGAGGATGCGTGCGAGGCGCTCGGCGCGACGTACCGTGGGCAGCCGATGGGCTCGCATGGGCCCCCTGCGGTCTTCGCCTTCTATCCCAACAAGCAGATGACGACGGGCGAGGGCGGCATGGTCACGACGCACTCCGAGGACGAGTGGCGTCTGCTGCGGAGCCTTCGCAACCAGGGGCGGGCGGACTCGGGCGGCTGGCTCGAGCACGCACGGCTCGGCTTCAACTACCGGCTGGACGACGTCCGCGCCGCGATCGGGCTGGCGCAGCTCGAGAAGCTCGACGAGATCCTCGAGCGCCGCGCCGCCGTGGCTGCACGGTACGGCGAGCTCCTCGCCGGCGTCGAGGGGCTGGGGCTCCCGTGCGCCGACGACGCCGAGCACGAGCGGTCGTGGTTCGTCTACGTCGTGACGCTCCCTTCCGGGGCCGACCGCGAGCGGGTGATCGCCGCGCTCGAGGAGCGTGGTGTGGGGTCGGCGCGCTACCTGCCGTGCATCCACCTGCAGCCGTACCTGCGCGAGCGGTACGGGTTCCGCGAGGGCCTTTGCCCCGTGGCAGAGGACGTCAGCGCTCGTTCGCTCGCCCTCCCGTTCCACACGCTGCTCGAGGAGGACGACCAGGCGTACGTCGCGGACACGCTTCGAGCCGCGCTCGCGTAGCGTCAGCGCGCGTCGCCGTGCTCGGGCGCGCCTCGAGCGCGCGCAACCAGGTCCGGGTCGCGCGTCACGTCGTCCGGAAGGTCGTACCGGCGGAAGACGAGCCATGCGGCGAGGACGAGCAGCGCGGCGGCAGGCCCCGCGAGCCTGATCCCGAGCGGATCGTCGGCGGTCTGTCCGAGCAGCAGCAGCGCGCCGAGCAGCAGCGGCGTCAGGGCCGAGGTCGTCTTCTCGACGAAGTTCTGTGCGCCGTAGTACGTCGCCTCGCGGCGGAGCCCCGTCTGCAGCGCGTCGTAGTCGATGATGTCCGCGGTGAGCGGCGCCGGGAACAGATAGTTCCCCGCGATCGGAAGCCCCACGACGACCATCGCCGCCACGAGCTGCGCCTCCGGGGGGATGCCCGGCAGGAACCCGGCGAACGCGAGCAGGGGAAAGAGGACCACCGCGCCGAGGAGCGAGACCCGATACGCGCTCCGCTTCGACATGCGGTGGGAGAGCCGCGACATGACGGGGATGGTCACGACCATCGTCCCGAGGGCGACCGCGGTGAGCGCAGCGCCCCAGCGGCCGATCTCGTCGATCTCGAGAGCCGCCTCGATGAGGAAGGGAAGCGACCCGAGCAGGATCTGGAAGCCGAGCTGGAAGAGGGCGAACGCCGGGAGGAAGTAGAGGAAGTAGCGATTCCGGAACGTGATCGAGAGCGCCTCCCGGAGGCCCAGCTCGGCCGGCTCCTGCGTCTTCGAGGCGTAGGGCCAGGCGCCGGCGAGGCCCAGGTAGCGAAACCCGAGCGCGACGACGGCGAGCGTGGCGGCCATCCCCGCGTACCCGATCGCATCGACGAGGAGGAAGCCGCCGACGAGGCCGAGCCCCGCTCCCGCTGCGCCCAGGTAGACGCGCATGCCCACGATCGAGACGCGTTCGTCGCTCTCGGGGGCGATCTCGGGCAGGAGCGCCTCGTAGGGGCCGCCCGAGAGCGTCGACGACAGGAAGTACAGCTCGATCACGATGAACAGGTACGCGCCCGCGGCCGCCGCGCTCGACTCCGGGGGCGTGAAGAGCAGGAACGAGAAGAGCGCCCAGAAGGGCGTCGCCAGGAGGATGAAGGGGGCACGGCGGCCGAGGCGCGAGTTCGTGCGATCGCTCCAGAAGCCGATGAGGCCGTCGTCCACCGTCTCCAGGAGACGCGCGCAGGTCAGGATCACGCCGACCGCGAAGGCGCTCAGGACGCCGCTCGCCTCGGAGTAGAAGTAGATGAGGAACAGACCCCGGCTCTGGGTGAGCGCCTCTCCGCCGAAGCTCGACGACGCGTACATCAGCTTCGCGCGGACAGGCATGCGCCCGCTCATCGAGGCGATTCTCCCAGGTCACGAGCGAAGCGCCGGGTGAGCCCGCCGTGCCTATGCTCGGGCCGTGCCGAGGGCGCTCGCACCGGGATCCGTCGTCGCAGCCCAGGCTCGCGTGGCCGGAGGGCTGGTGGCCGCGTACCGTCCGCCGGTTCTCGGCGCGGCTCTCCGGAGAGGCCTGGGCTCGCCGCGTGTGGAGCACACGACGGTGGCAGATGTTGCGGCGACGGAGTATCGACCCGCGCGCGGTGCGGGGCCCTGGCCGGCGGTGCTCGTCGTCCCGGGCGTCACCCGGGACGGACGGCGGCACGCCGCGTTCGTCGGGATCGGCCGGGCGCTCGCCGCGACGGGTCAGCTGGCGGTCGTGGTGGAGCCCGAGGGGCTCGCCGGAGGGGAGCTCACGCCCAGGTCGATCGAGCAGGTGCGAGACGCTGCGGTCTCCACGGCGGCCCGTCCGGACGCCCGTGGAGGAAGGGTCGCCCTGGTCGGGGTCTCCGGCGGGGGGTCGCTCTCCCTGCTCGCGGCCGCCCGCCCCGAGCTCGCTCCGCGGGTGTCGGCCGTCGCCGCACTGGCACCGTGCTGCGACGTCGCCGAGGCGATGCGCGTGGTGACGACGAACGTCGTCCGTATGAACGGAGGGCTCGTCCCGTTCACCCCCGGCGACTTCTTCCGGCTCGCCATCGCGCGGTCTCTGGTCGCGTGTCTCGACCCCGGGCCGGACCGGGACGCACTCCGTGCGCACCTCTCGGCACTTGACGACTACGCGGCGGACCCGCTCGCAGGCCTCAGCGCTTGGCGACGCTCGGAGCTCGGCGCGCAGGCGGGACCGCTCGTCGAGCTCCTCGCCAACCGCGACTGCGAACGCTTCGACGACCTCTACGCGGCGCTTCCCGAGAGTCTTCGCGAAGCCGTTCGGCAACTGTCGCCGACCCTCGCTGCGGAGGCGATCTCGGCGCCCGTCGAGCTGGTGGTCGCGCGGGAGGACAAGTACATCCCGCTCGAGGACGCGCGCTCGTTCGGGCGCGCCTGCCCGACGGCGAGGCTCACGGTCATCGAGTCGCTCACGCATGCCGTTCCGCGTCTCGCGCTCGCCGAGGCACGCGACCTCGTCCGCCTCGACGGCGCCCTGGTCCGCGTTCTCGCACGGGCCCGTGCGCAGTCATACTCCCGACCATGACGGCGTCCCGGATGGTGTTCCTGGGCTTCGGCAAGTACGCGCGGGCGGACAAGGTGTACGCGCTGGAGCCGCTGGTCGGCGACGAGCGCGGCGGCGGCCGGCGCACGCGCGTGTGGGTCGAGGGGATCGAGGGCCCGCTGGTCGCGTCGAGGACGGAGCGGACCATCCTCCACGACATGGGGCACGAGGCCGGGGACTCGGCGCTCCTCGACGAGGCTCTCGATCTCGCCGAGCGGCTCGCCGCCGCGGCCGAGGAGGGTCGGGTCGATCTGGGCGATCTCGGGCGTCGCGCTCGGCGCCTGCTGGCGTCGACCGCGCGTCCGGCCGGGGACGAACAGCTCTTCTGAGCGCCGTCGGCCGCTCGTTCTTCGCGCGTGACGTGCACGAGGTCGCGCGCGCCCTCGTCGGCTCGACCTTCCTGGTGGACGGGGTCGGCGGCGTGATCGTCGAGACCGAAGCGTACGCGCCGGACGATCCGGCGAGCCACTCGTATTCCGGCCGGACCCGCCGCAACGCGACGATGTTCGGCCCCCCGGGGCACCTGTACGTGTACCGCTCGTACGGGATCCACTGGTGCGCGAACGTCGTCTGCGAGGAGGACGGCGTGGGAGCGGCGGTCCTCCTGCGCGCGCTCGAGCCGACCTCAGGTCTCGAGCGGATGCGGGAGCGGCGAGGCCGCGACGACGTCGGCCTGCTCTGCTCGGGCCCGGGACGCCTGACGCAGGCGCTCGGTCTCAGCGGCAGGGACGACGGGCGGCCTCTCGACCGCGCGCCGTTCCAGGTGCTCCCTGCGACGGCGCCGGTGGAGATCGCCGCGACCCCGCGCATCGGCATCACGCGCGCCGACGACCTGCCCTGGCGCTACGTGCTCGCGGGCTCTAGGTTCCTGACCCGTCCCCGACCACGAGCCGCACCGTGAGCCCCGGCCTGACCGCGACCCCGGGCCGCGGCTGCTGGCGAAGGACGATGCCGGCGCGACCCGGCGCGCTGACCGCCTTCACCCGCAATCGCAGTCGCTTCAGCTCGCGGTTCACGTCCTCGACGCTCGACCCGACCAGGTTCGCGAGCTGCCCGTGCTGCGCCTTCGAGACCCAGAGCTGGACGGTGTCGTTCGCGGAGAGCCCTCCGCGGCGCGGATCCTGGTTCACGACGAGCCCCGGAACCTTCCCGATCTTGGCCGGCACGTAGGCGATCTCCGCCCCGAGAGGCTGCGCGCCCAGCTGCGCGATCGCCTCGTCGGCGGTCATGCCGACGACGAGGGGGACGGAGACCTCGTTGGGCTTGCAGTCGGCCGTCGTGGACGGGCCCTTGCCGGAGAAGTACGCGACCAGGCGAGCGCCCTTGCAGTAGCCGTTGTCCAGCTGCCATCTGCCGGCTCGCTCGACGACCCAGCTGGAGGTCGCGCCGAGGTAGGGCGCCGGCGTGAAGGCGGCGTCCTCGTCCTCGTCGACGCCCTTGACGAACTCCCTCCAGATCAGCGCAGGCAGCGTCCCGCCGGTCACGGGCTGACCGCGGAACTCGGTGAGCATGGGTCGCAGCCGGTCCGGGTACCCGACCCACACGGCGACGACCAGGTCGGGCGTGTAGCCCACGAACCACGCGTCCGCGTAGTTGTCTGTGGTTCCGGTCTTCCCCGCGACCGCGCGGCCCGCGATGGCGGCGCGGCGGCCCGTTCCGAACTGGACGACGTCCTCGAGGATCCCGGTGATCACCTCGCCCTGGCCCTCGTCGAGCACACGGGCCGGCTGCGGGACGTTCTCGTCCACGCGCCCCGTGCGGATCCGCTCGACGCGCTCCACGACTCGCGGCCGGTCGCCCATCAGCGACCCGTCGACCCGACGACCGTCGTTGGCGAGCGTGGCGTACGCCCGTGCCATCTCGAGGGGGTTCACCGCGAGGGAGCCGAGCCCGATCGAGAAGTACGCGTTCAGCGGGCTGCCGATGCCGAGCGCGTGCGCCGTGTCCACGATCGCCTTCGGGCCGACGAGGTCGGTCAGCTGCGCGTAGACCGAGTTGTCGGACGGGACCATCGCCCGCGCGAGCGAGACGCGGCCGAGGTACGTGTTGTCGTAGTTCGTCACATTCCAGACCCGGTCGCCCGCGTCGATCGAGACCTTCTTCGACTCGATCTCCGTCAGCGGCGAGATGCCCTCGCGCATGGCGGTCGCGAGCACGATCGGCTTGAAGGCCGACCCGGGCTGGCGCTCGGCCTGCGCGGCGAGATTGAACTGGCTTTTGTGGAAGTTCCTGCCGCCGAACATCGCCTTCACCGCGCCGGTCCTCGGATCCATCGCGACGAGTGCCGCCGCGGGGCCGTCCGGGTTCCCGAGCACGTTCTCGATGGCGCTGCGAGCCTGCTCCTGGAGGGCGATGTCGATCGTCGTCGTCACTCGCAGCCCTCCGCCGAACACGCGCCCGGCTCCGAACCGATCGACGAGCTGGTCCTTGACGTAGTTGACGAAGTAAGGCGCCTTGCCGCGCGTACCGGGCAGGCGGACGTCCTCGGGCCGGGGGAGCGGGGCGGCGTCAGCGCGCTCGAAGTCCCGCTCCGTGATCTTGCCCTGCTCCAGCATCAGCGAGAGGACCTGCCGCCGACGGCCCTCGGCCTTCCGCGGTTTCGTGACCGGGTCGTACACGGACGGGTTGGAGGGGATGCCGGCGAGGAGCGCGGCCTCCGGCAAGGTCAGGTCCTTCGCCGACTTCCCAAAGTACGCGCGCGACGCCTGCTGGATCCCGTATGCCCCGTTTCCGAAGTAGATCGTGTTCAGGTAGGCGGTGAGGATCCGGTCCTTGCTCCAGCGCTGCTCGAGCTGCCAGGCGAGCGCGGCCTCGCGAACCTTGCGGGCCAGCGTCTTCTCGTTGCGGATGTAGGCGTTCTTGACGAACTGCTGCGTGATCGTGGAGCCGCCCTCGACGATCGACTGGTTGCGGACGTCGGCCCAGAGCGCCCGGCCGATGCCCCGGACGTCGATGCCGTTGTGGTCGAAGAAGCGCTGATCCTCGACCGAGACGATCGCCTGGCGCAGGATCGGTGCGATGTCCTCCGTCTCGACGAGGACGCGGCTCTCGTCCCCGCGCAGGACCGCGAGCACCGTCCGGCCGTTCGACGCGTAGACGACCGTGTCGACGTCGGAGCGCTGGGCGGCGGGGTCGAGCGCGGGGATCTCGCTCGCGACCGCGCGCACGAGCCCGAACGTGAACGAGAGCCCGGCCAGGACCAGCAGGACCGCGAGCAGCGCGGTCAGGCGCCGCTTCCGTACCCGGCGCTTCCGCGCCGCGGCCCCCGTGTCTCTCCGCACCCGCAACGCAGACGAGTGTAGCCCTCCTCCCGCGAACTTCCCGCAAAGAGACCGTTCGGGTGCGGTGACCCGAGATGGGCTCCGAGCGACGACCAGGCGTTCGGAACCGGCCCCGAGGCGCGACGAGCGCGGTGTCGGTTGCCAGCCACGACGCTAGGCTCCGCCCGGATGGAGGAGCTTCTCACGCTCGACGACGCCGAGCGCCTCGCGCAGGCGGTGCTGCCGGCCGACGCCTGGGGGTACATCGCAGGTGGCGCCGGCGACGAGCGGACGCTGCGCTGGAACCGGGAAGCGTTCTCGCGGTACCGGCTTCGCCCGCGCGTCCTCGTGGACGTCTCGACGGTCGTCACGGAGACGACCGTCCTCGGGACGCCGGTCTCGATGCCGGTCCTCGTGGCTCCCATGGCCTACCAGGCGATCGCGCACGAGGACCACGAGCTCGCCATGGCTCGCGGCTCGGCCGCCGCGGGGACGCTTCTCTGCCTCTCGACCGTGGCGACCGCGACGCCCTCCGCCGTAGCCGCGGCCGCCCCGGGTGCGCCGAAGTGGCTCCAGATCTACGTCTTCCGCGACCGCGAGGTCAGTGACGAGGTCATCTCGGAGGCGATCGGCGCCGGGTTCTCGGCCCTCGTCCTCACGGCCGACCTGCCGGTGGTCGGCGTACGCGACCGCGAGCTGCGGGCGGAGTTCGACGTTCCCGAGACGGACGTTCCGGCCTTCGCCGCGGCACGATCACGGGGAAGCGACGAGAGCGAGGCGCTGTCGATGTTCGACGCCGGGCTCGAGTGGGCGTACGTGACCGAGCTCCGCGAGCAGTGGGGCGTGCCGGTGATCGTCAAGGGGCTCGTGACGGGCGAAGACGCCGCGCTCGCGTGCGAGCACGGCGCGGCAGGCGTCGTCGTCTCGAACCACGGCGGGAGGCAGCTCGACGGGGCGGTCGCGTCGCTCGATGCCCTCCCCGAGGTGGTCGAGGCCGTGGCCGGACGGGCGGAGGTGTACCTGGACGGGGGGGTCCGGCGAGGATCTGACGTGGTGCTGGCGCTCGCGC
>Ga0210076_1000282_pt1 | contig 11721 bp, 10 predicted proteins | sample MayberryNW_Catta_3_FD_184876 | JGI IMG/M metagenome (GOLD analysis project Ga0210076, IMG submission 184876) | Wetland microbial communities from San Francisco Bay, California, USA, that impact long-term carbon sequestration -... | ecosystem: Environmental > Aquatic > Marine > Wetlands ... | reverse complement strand
CACCGTGTACTGGTAGTCGGACAGCTGCACTCCTGCCGCCGCGGCCAAGGCGCGAGCCTGGCTGGCCCAGGTCGTGTATGCGCACCCGGCATTCGACGCGCCGATCGTGTACCAACCGAAGACGTCGCCCGTGAGCGCCAGCTGGCCATACGAGGCGTCGCGGTAGTACTCGTCCACCGAGTTCGCGTTGTCGAACACGACGCCACGCACCGTGGACGGCGTCCAGGGCTGGCTCGTGTTGTTCGAGAAATTGAAGAGCAGCACCGCCACGGTCTTCGTTCCGAGCGCCGCGAGCGGCATCGCGTCACCCACGGGCTCGACCGGCCCGCTGACCGTGAGCCCGCCGCCGCCGTCGACCCCGGTGCCGCGAACCCGTCGCCCCGCCAGGGCGAGCACGGACGCGTCCGCATCTGCGACCGGGACGATCCCGGCGATCGTCGTGTCCACTCCTGCGCCCACGTCCACCGGGGTCGTGAACGTGTCGCCGTGCCAGGTGCGAAGCGTTCCTTCGACCGGCGACGCGATCCCGAGAACGGCGAGGGCCACGGGAACGCACGTCAACGGCAGCGCCAGCGCGCAGAGGGCAGCGATACGGCCGAGGCGCCCCATCGCTCGAACGGTAGGGACGGCGCCGGGCGGAGCAACCCCGAGAACGCAGGTTCACCCCAACGGGGGAGAAGCCCCGCTTTCAGGTATGCTTCGCTACGTTAATGATTAGTGAGGTTACGCTTAGTCCGGAGCTCGTTGCGTCCGACCTGCGGCCGGTCCTCCTGCGGCTTGCACGCGGGCTGCGGAAGGAGACGGAGCAGCTCGGCATCACGGCGCGTCAGGTGACGCTCCTCTGGCTCGTGAAGCGGAGCCCTGGCCTCTCCCTCGCCGCGCTCGCCGCACAGGAGGGCATCTCCCCTCCGGCGCTCTCGGGCAACGTCGACCGGCTCGAGCGCGCGGGCCTGCTCGAGCGCGTGCGCTCGCAGGACGACCGTCGCCGCGTCGGGCTCGAGCTGACCGAGGAGGGCGCCAAGCTCCTGCGGCGCGTCCGCGCGCGCCGAACGACCTGGCTGACGCAACGGATGCGCGACCTGCATCCGGCCGAGCTCGAGGCCATCGAGACGGCGATCCCGGCGCTCCAGCGGTTGCTCGGTGACGAGGCGTGACGGCGCTCGTCTTCGCGCTCAAGTCGCGGACATTCCGAAGCCTCCGTCGCCATCGCAACTACCGGATCTTCTTCACCGGCCAGCTCGTCTCGCTGGCCGGCACGTGGATGCAGAACGTGGCCCTGGCCTGGCTGGTGCTCGAGCTGTCGGACTCGGCCCTGGCGATCGGAGCGCTCGCCTTCTGGCGCTTCGTGCCCTTCACCGTGTTCGGGCTCGCCGCCGGCGTCCTCGCGGACCGCGTGGACTCGCGGCGCCTCGTGATGGCGACGCAGGCATCCGCGATGGCCGTGTCACTCGTCCTCGCCGTCGTCACGCTCACCGGTACGGCGACGCTGCCGGTGGTCTACGTGCTCGCTGCGCTCGGGGGCATCGCGCTGGCCTTCGACGCGCCGGGTCGCCAGTCCCTGACCTTCCAACTCGTCGGGCCACGGGAGCTCCCCAACGCCGTCGCGCTGAACGCGGGCCTCTTCAACGGCTCGCGCGTGATCGGGCCGGCGATCGCCGGCCTGATCATCGCCGTCGCGGGAACAGGTGTCTGCTTCGTCCTCAACGCGGTGAGCTTCCTCGCAGTGCTCGCGGCTCTCGCGCTCCTGCGGACGACCGAGCTCTACCACGTAGAACGCGATCCAACGGCTCGCCTCGTGGAAGGAACGCGTCGGGCGCTTGCCTTCGCCTGGCATCACACGGAGCTACGGCTCGTCCTCGCCGTCGTCACGGTCGTGAGCACCGTCGGCTTCAACTTCCACGTGCTCGTACCGCTCCTTGCCGGAGAGACGCTCCACGTGGGACCGGAGGGGTTCGGCCTGCTCTCTGCGACCTTCGGCCTCGGCGCACTCGTCGGCGCGCTCGTGACCGCGACGTTCCGCGAGGCGAGCTGGCGCCTGTTCTCCCTCGGCGGAGCCGGGTTCGGGCTCGTCGCGCTCGCTCTCGCGCCGGTGGAGAGCGCGGTGCTCGCGGGGATCCTGCTCTTCGGAGCCGGAGTGTCGTTCACGCTGTTCACCGCGAATGCGAACGCCCTCGTCCAGCTCGGCGCACCGGATCGGCTCCGCGGCCGCCTCATCGGTCTCTACCTGTTCGCCTTCGCCGGCGTCGCGCCGATCGGGGGCCTCTTCGCCGGCTGGCTCGCCGAGGTCGGCGGCACGCCGCTCGCGTTCGCGGTGGCGGGCGCGACCACGGTCACCACCGTCGTCGTCGCGAACACGCACCGCTCCCGAGCAGCCGTGCTCCGCGACCTCCCGGCCTAGGCGTCCTGCGGGTCGTCGAGCGTCCGGATGTCCCAGAGCGGCGCTCCGAGCTGCGACTCCGTGAAGGCCATCACCGACAGCTGACGCGAGTCGGGGTACTCCACCGCCTCCGGAGAAGATCGGTTGCCGGCGACGAGGTAGCGCACGGACTCGTCCGAACGGTTGATCAGCTGGTGCGCGCCGTCCGGCCCGACCGGGAAGTGCACGACGTCGCCATCGGCGAGCTGCCGCTCGCCGGACGGGTCGCGGAGAGTCGGGCGGCCGCGGAGGACGACGAGCAGCTCCTCCGCCCCGTGGTGGAAGTGGTAGTAGCCGCTCGTCTCCCCAGGCCCTATCTCGTACAGCGTCGCCCCGATCTTCGCGCCGCGCGGAAGCCGCGTCGACCGGCCCGCAGCCCACTCCTCCTTGCTCTCGAGCTCCCAGTCGTCGGACCAGATGTTCGGCGCTCCTGCCACTTCCTACCTCCTCGGGACGTCATGATCGGGCGATGGAGTCTTACCGAACCCCCGAAGAGCGCTTTGCGGGGCTGCCCGGCTACTCGTTCGCGCCGCACTACGTCGAGCAAGACGGCCTGCGGATGCACTACGTGGACGAGGGCGCGGGCTCGCCGGTCCTGTTCCTGCACGGCGAGCCGACGTGGGCGTTCCTCTACCGGAAGGTGATCCCGGCGATTGCGGGCGTCGCGCGCGCGGTCGCTCCCGACTACTTCGGCTTCGGCCGCTCCGACAAGCCGACCCGGATCGAGGACTACTCGTACGACTTCCACTACGCGTCGATCGAGCGCCTCGCCGACGAGCTCGACCTGCGGGAGACGACGGTCGTCGTGCAGGACTGGGGCGGCCCGATCGGGCTCCGCCTCGCGGTCGAGCACCCCGAGCGCGTCGCGCGCCTCGTAATCCTCAACACCGGGATCGGCGCGGGGCGGGCGCCATCCCCCGAGTGGCTGCGGTTCCGCGAGTTCATGCGGCGCGTCGGTGACGAGATCGTCCCCGGCCAGCTCGTGCGCCTGTCGTGCGTTACCGAGCTACCCGACGACGTCGCAGACGCCTACAACGCGCCGTTCACCACGCCGGAGTCGAAGGCGGGCGTCCTCGCCTTCCCGGAGCTCGTGCCGACCGAGCACGACCACCCGTCGGCCGCGGCGATGCTCGGGGTCCGGGCCGCGCTCGGGCGCTGGGAAAGACCCGCGCTCGTACTCTTCTCCGACTCGGACCCGATCTTCTCACCGGCGGCGGCCGAGCGCCTGGCGTCGGCGATCCCGGGCGCAGGCCCGGCGGAGATCGTCGCCGGCGCAGGACACTTCCTCCAGGAGGACAAGGGCGAGGAGATCGCCGAGCGGATCGTCCGCTTCCTGGACGAGCGCTAGTCGGCGACGACCCAGGTGTCGCCGGAGTGCAGGAGCGCCGCGAGGTCGCCCTCTCCGAGGCGCTCGCGCGCTTCCTCGAGCTGCGCGCTCATGAGGTCGTCGTAGACGGCGCGCTCGACGCTCCGGAACACGCCGAGCGGAACGGCGCCGTCGGTCTCGAAGGTGATCCGCGAGAGCGCGAACGCAAGGCTCGGCTCGCGGTGGGTGGCATCGTGGACGAGGAGCCGCTCCTCGCCCACCTCGGCGATGTCGACGACCCGGGCCGAGCCGTCCGCGTGCTGGACGATGCCCTTCTCGCCCTCTGCCCCGAAGCGGATCGGCCTCCCGTCCACGAGGTAGATGCGGTTCTCCTTCACGTCGCGCACGTAGTCGAACGCGCCGTCGTTGTAGATGTTGCAGTTCTGGAAGATCTCGACGAAGGCTGACCCGCGGTGGTGCGCCGCCGCCTGCACGACGTCCGCGAGGCCCTTCTTGTCGGTGTCGATGGCCCGCCCGACGAACGACGCCTCGGCCCCGATCGCGACCGAGAGCGGGTTGAACGGGTAGTCGAGCGAGCCCATGGGCGTCGACTTCGTGACCTTCCCGATCTCCGACGTCGGCGAGTACTGACCCTTCGTCAGCCCGTAGATCCGGTTGTTGAACAGGAGGATCTTGAGGTTGACGTTGCGCCGGAGCGCGTGGATCAGGTGGTTCCCCCCGATCGACAGGGCGTCGCCGTCACCCGTCACCACCCAGACCGAGAGGTCCGGCCGCGTGACGGCGAGACCCGTCGCGATCGCGGGCGCGCGGCCGTGGATCGAGTGCATGCCGTACGTCTGCATGTAGTACGGGAAGCGCGCGGCGCAGCCGATCCCGGAGACGAACACGAGTTGCTCGCGCGAGATCCCGAGCTCGGGCATGACGCCCTGGATGACGTTCAGGATCGCGTAGTCGCCGCACCCCGGGCACCAGCGGACCTCCTGATCGGACTTGAAGTCCTTCGCGGTCAGCTGCACGACCTGTCCGTTTCCTTCCGTCACGAGTCCACCAACGCCGAGATGGCGTCCGCGAGCTCCGCCGACCGGAACGGCCGTCCCCGAACCTTGTTGTAGCCAACCGCGTCCACGAGGAACTCGGCGCGAATCAGCATCCGCAACTGCCCGAGGTTCATCTCCGGGAGGAGGACCTTGTCGTACGCGCGCAGGACGTCGCCCGTGTTGCGCGGGAACGGGTTGAGGTGGTGGAGATGCGCGGATGCGACCTCCCGCCCGGTCGCGCGGACGCGCCGCACGGCGGCGCCGATCGCCCCGTAGGTCGAGCCCCAGCCGAGGACGAGCGTATCGGCGCCTCCGGGGTCGTCGACCTCGAGCTCCGGGATGTCCGCGGCGATGCCGGCGACCTTCGCCGCGCGCAGCCGAACCATCCGGTCGTGGTTCTCCGGGTCGTACGAGACGTTGCCGGTCTCGTCCTGCTTCTCCAGCCCGCCGATCCGGTGCTCGAGACCCGGCGTCCCGGGGACGGCCCACGGCCGCGCGAGCGTCTCGGGGTCGCGCCGGTAGGGCAGGAAGCCCGCTGCGTCGTTCGGCTCCGTCGCGAACTCCGTGGAGATCTCCTCGAGCAACAGCACGTCCGGGATGCGCCACGGCTCCGACCCGTTCGCGAGGTAGGCGTCGGAGAGCAGGAAGACGGGGGTCCGGTACTTGATCGCGATGCGCGCCGCCTCGATCGCGGCGTCGAAGCACCCCGCGGGCGTCGACGCGGCCACCACGGGGACCGGGGACTCGGAGTTCCGGCCGAACAGCACCATCAGCAGGTCGGCCTGCTCCGGCTTCGTCGGCATGCCGGTCGAGGGACCGGCGCGCTGGACGTCGACAATCACGAGGGGGAGCTCGAGCGTCACGGCGAGGCCAACGGTCTCCGACTTCAGCACGACCCCTGGGCCGGCGGAGGTCGTCACCCCGAGCGCACCGCCGAAGGCGGCGCCCAGCGCCGCTCCCGAGGCCGCGATCTCGTCCTCCGCCTGGAAGGTGCGGACGCCGAACTGCTTCAGGTTCGCGAGGTCCTCGAGGATCCCCGATGCGGGCGTGATCGGGTACGCGCCCAGGAACAGCGGCAGCCCCGAGAGCTTGCCGGCAGCAATGAGCCCGTACGAGAGGGCGGCGTTGCCCGAGATCTGGCGGTAGGTGCCCGGCGCCAGCCGCGCGGGGGCGATCTCGTAGGAGACGGCGAAGTCCTCCGACGTCTCCCCGTAGTTCCACCCGGCGCGGAACGCCCTCGTGTTCGCCTCTGCGATCTCCGGCCGTCGCGAGAACTTCGACTCGATGAAGCCGAGGGTCCCTTCGACCGGGCGGTGGTAGAGCCAGGACATCAGCCCGAGCGCGAAGAAGTTCTTCGAGCGCTCCGCCTCACGGGACGTGATGCCGGCGACGTCCTTCAGGGCCTCGATCGTCATCGACGAGAGCGCGACGGGATGGAGGTGGAAGTCGGCCAGCGACCCGTCCTCGAGCGGGTTCGACTCGTAGCCGGCCTTCTGCAGGTTGCGATCCGTGAACGCGTCGGTGTTGACGATGACCGTGGCCCCCTTGGGCAGGTCCGCGAGGTTGACCTTCAGGGCGGCGGGGTTCATCGCGACGAGGACGTTCGGCTGGTCGCCGGGCGTGAGGATGTCGTGGTCGGCGAAGTGCACCTGGAACCCGGACACCCCGGGGAGCGACCCGGCGGGCGCGCGGATCTCCGCCGGGAAGTCCGGCAGCGTCACGAGATCGTTCCCGAACACGGCCGTCTCGCTCGTGAACCGGTCGCCGGTCAGCTGCATGCCGTCTCCGGAGTCGCCCGCGAAGCGGATCACGACCCGCTCGAGCTGCTCGACGGGCTTGGCCTTGGCCATGGTCGAGGTATAGCGCACGCGAAGGAGGTGAGGCCGGGCCGTTGCGACCCGACCACGGCGCGACGGGGCAGCCGGGTATAGATCAGGCATGCCGCCGAGCGCGGGCCCGACGACCGTGGTCGTCCTCTTCACCCGGGATCTGCGGGTGCACGACCAGCCCGCGCTCGCGGCGGCGGTCGAGGGCGCCGAGCGGGTCGTGCCGCTCTTCGTCCTCGACAACGCCGTCCTCGAGGCGTTCGGCGCGCCCAACCGCGTCGCCTTTCTCGTGGAAGCGCTCCGAGACCTCCGCGGCGCCCTTCGCTCGCGCGGGTCGGATCTCGTCCTGCGCCGGGGTGACGCGGTACGGGAGACGCTCGACACAGCCCGGGCGTGCGGAGCCGACAGGATCCACCTGAGCGAGGACGTCAGCGGCTTCGCGCAAGCGCGGCTCCGGAGGCTGACACGCTCGGCCGCCGGCGAGCGAACCCCCGTTCACTCCTTCCCAGGGGTCACCGTCGTCCCGCCCGGCGATCTCTCGCCCGGAAACGGGACCGGGCCCTTCCGGGTCTTCACGCCCTACTGGAACCGCTGGCGCTCGCTGCCCCGGCGGGCGGTCCTCCCCACCCCGTGCTCGCTTCCCGCGATCGGCGCGATCGAGCCGGGCCGGCTTCCGGAGGTCTCCGAGCTGACGAGCGACGCCCCGCTGCCCGGACTCCCCGGTGGCGGGGAGGGCGAGGGCCGGTCACGCCTCCGGCAGTGGCTCCGTGACGGGCTGGCTGCATACGAGGAGCGTCGCGACGACCTCGCGACCGACGGGACGTCGGGTCTCTCCGCGTACTTCCACTTCGGGTGCCTGTCACCCCTCGAGGTCGTGGAGCTCGCCGAGGGCGAGCCGGGCGGGGAGGCCTTCGTCCGGCAGCTGTGCTGGCGCGACTTCCACCACCAGCTGCTCGCCGCCGATCCGGCCGCCTCGCAGCGCGACCAGCGCCCCCGTGGTGACCGCTGGCGCGACGACCCGGAGGCGCTCGACGCGTGGAAGCAGGGGCGAACCGGCTATCCGCTCGTGGACGCGGGAATGCGCCAGCTGCTCGCGCAGGGCGTCATGCACAACCGGGCTCGACTCGTCACGGCCTCGTTCCTCACCAAGCACCTGTACCTGGACTGGCGGAACGGTGCCGCGCACTTCGCACAACACCTCGTCGACGGGGACGTGGCGAACAACGTCGGCAACTGGCAGTGGGTCGCGGGAACGGGAGCGGACACCCGGCCGAACCGCGTGCTCAACCCGGTCCGCCAGGCTCGGCGCTTCGACGCGGAGGGGGCCTACGTGCGCCGCTTCGTCCCCGAGCTCGAAGCGCTGGAGGGGCGGCCGGAGGTGCACGAGCCGTGGCGGCTCGGGCCCCGGCGTCCGGCCGGGTATCCCGCCCCTCTCGTCGACCACGAGGAAGCCGTCGCGCGCTTCCTCGCCGCGCGTCGAGGCGCAGGCCGCTAGCCGTCCCGCGACGGGGAAGCCTGCAGCGCCTCGCGGACGGCGTCGTCGAACGTCGTCGGCTCGAACGGGATCAGCTCGCGAATCCGCTCGTCGCGGACGACGGTCGGCGTGCGCAGGCCGTCGATGAGCGGCCGTGCGACAGCTGCATTCACCGGGGTGACGAGGTGGAGCCACCAGGACGAGAGGCGCGGCGTGAGCACCGGCACCTCGACGATCCGCATGCGCTTGCCGCGAATGCGGGCGATGCGCTCGATCATCTCGCGGTAGGTCATGACCTCCGGACCGCCGACGTCGTAGGACTCGTCGCCCCGGGGCTCGAGGCCGCAGGCGCCCGCGAGGTACCGCACGACGTCGTGCAGGGCGATCGGCTGGGTCGGAGTCGACACCCAGCGCGGGCACACCATCGCCGGGAGACGGTCGACCAACGCCCGGATGGTCTCGAACGCCGCGCTGCCGGCGCCCACGACCATGGCCGCTCGGAGCGTCGTCACCGGAACGCTCCCGCCCGCAAGTCGAGCCGCGGTCTCGTCGCGGCTACGGAGATGCTTCGACTCGACCTGCTCGCCGGCGCCGAGGCCTCCGAGATAGACGATCCGCCGGGCGCCCGCGGACTCGGCGGACGAAGCGACGTTTTCCGCCGCCAGCCGATCGACGCGCTCGAAGTCGGACGTCCCGAGCGAGTGCACGAGATACACGACCGTGTCGCCTTCCCGCAGGAGCCCCCGCAGCGAGCCGGCGTCGGTCACGTCGGCCTGCGCCCACGCGATCCCCGCCTCCGCGGGATGCGGTCGCCGCGAGACGGCGACCACCTCGTACGACCGCGCCAGCTCCGGCAGGAGCGCCCGGCCGATCACTCCCGATGCCCCGAGCACGACCGCTCTCATCCGACCTCCCCTGCTGCCCGCTCGAGGAACCGTCGGCTGATCGCGCGGTGCGCGCGTGCCTGGAGCGCCGCGTAGAGAGCGCGGCGAAGCGACCGCCGGCGCGAGCTGCCGCCGAGCCGTGGGAAGTACCCCGCCACGACGAGCTCGAGCTCGGGGTGGTCGGCCACACGCTGGGCGATGACGAGCGAGCCGCCCGGACGCGCGGCGAGGATTCCCCCTCGTATCGGATACCGGCACTCGACCCGCGCGATGTCGACGGCGACCTCCGACGGCCCGAAGCGAAGGAGAGGGACCGCTCGCGCGAGCACGAGCGAGGTCTCGTCACCTCGCGAGCGCGGCCGCACGAGGCCGTGCGTGAACCGCCTCACCTCGTCGAGGTAGCGCCGCCCGAGCTGTCGCGCACCTTCCTCGTCCGGGCCGACGAGACCGCTCGCGAGCCCGATCCACTGACGGGACTCGATCGCCCCGGTGGACGTCTCACGCTCGCTGGTCGACCAGCCCTGCACCACGACGGAGGCCTAGGCTCGGCGGCGGGCGAGGGTCTCGGCGGCCCGAACGAGGTCGTGGTTGAGGAGCGTCCCGTGCGCGCGCTCGGCGATCTGCTCGGTGGCGGCCGCACCGGAGACGTAGAGCGGGGCGTGCACGGCGACCTCGCGCAACCTCGTGGTGATCGGGTCGAAGACGCCGGAGACCGTGCCCGAGACGACCACGGCGGCGGGGACGAGAGCCTCGGCCGCCTCCACGACGGAGGCCACCGGAGTGTCCGCCCCGAGGTAGCTGATCCGCCAGCCGTGCCCGCGCAGCACGAGCCCGAAGCAGAGGAGCGGGAGATCGTGGAGCTCGCCCTCGGCGCACGCGATCAGCGCCCGCGGACCGGACCCGCGATCCCACGACCGCGCGAGGGCCATGAGCCGCCCACGAACGAGGTTGCTCGCGAAGTGCTCCTGCGCGACCGACGCCTCGCCGCGCGCCCAGCGCTCGCCGAGCTCGTGGAGATACGGAACGAGCACGTCCCGCAGGACGACGTCGAGCGTGAGGGTTGCGAGCAGCTGGTCGAGTGCGGCCTGCGCGGAGCTCTCGTCGAACCGATCGAGCGCCGCAACGAGCTCGCCGGCATCCCTCACCGGCGCGGGTGACGCCTCGCCCACGGCGTCCGCGAGGGCGAGCCGGGCGGCCTCGGCAGCCGAGAGCCCGCGGTCGAGGTTCGCCCGCATCGCGAGGACACGCGCGAGGTCGTCCTCCCCGTAGAGGCGGAAGCCGCCCTGGGTGCGACTGGGGGCGAGTAGCCCGTAGCGCCGCTCCCAGGCGCGCAGGGACTCCACCGGTACGCCGACGCGGCGCGAGAGCTCACCGATGCGGAGGAGCTTCTCCGTCATGACCGTCGAGGCATCATCCTAGGCAGCACCTGTACGGACTTCCCCGAACGCGAACGCGGACGCCGGGTGGTCACGACTCGCCGCCCGTTGCACGCGGATCGGCGACCTCGCGCGGGGTGCCACGCGCCCCGCGGGACAGCGCCGACGGCCACCAGATCCGCTCTCCGAGCTCGAACGTCGCGGCGGGGACGAGCACAGACCGCACGACGAAGGTGTCGAGCAGCACGCCGAGCGCGACGGTGATGCCGATCTGGGTCAACGCAACGAGGGGAAGTACGGCGAGCACCGAGAACGTGCCGGCGAGAACGATCCCGGCGGACGTGATCACCCCGCCCGTGACGGCGAGGCCCTTCAGCATCGCGTCCCGGGTCGGCAGCGCGTGCGCCTCCTCGCGCACCCGTGCCATGAGGAAGATGTTGTAGTCGACTCCGAGCGCGACCAGGAAGATGAACGCGAAGAGCGGATAGCTCGGATCCTCGCCCGGGAAGTCGGCGAACACCTCGAAGAGGAGGAGGCTCGCCCCGAGCGCCGCGGCGAACGACAGGACGACGGTTCCGATCAGCAGGACGGGTGCGACCAGCGCGCGCAGAAGCAGGACGAGGATCGCGAGCACGACCATGAGGACGAGCGGGACGAGCAGCTTCGTGTCCCGCTCCACCGCGGCGCGGAGATCGGCTTCTTCGGCGCTCGATCCTCCGACCAGGGCCGCCTCACCGACCGCGGCGCGAAGCTCCCGACGGAGGGGGTCGATGGCGGCGAAGCCCTCCTCGCTGAACGGATCCGCGTCGAGGACGACGTCGAAGCGCGCCCCTACGTCGCCCTCCTCGGGCTGACCGACCCGCGCAACGCCGGGCGCGGATCGTGCGGCCTCGAGCGCCACGTCGGTCTTGCCACGGTCGGTGACGAGGACGATCGCCGGCGCGCTCGCGCCGGCCGGGAACGACTGCTCGAGCAGGCGTTGCCCCTCCACCGACTCGACGGAGCCGCGAAACAGGTTCGCCGTCGTGAGGTCGTCGTCGAGCGTGAGCGCTCCGAGAGCGAGCACCGCGAGAGCCACGGTGGTCCCGACCCACGCGGCGCGATGCCGTCGCTCGATCCGCGCACCGAGTCGCGACCAGAAGCCGCGCGAGGCCGGACGCTCGTCTCCGTACCGCGGGACGAACGGCCAGAACGCACGCCGTCCACCCACCAGGAGCAGCGCCGGAAGGAGGGTGAGCATGGCGACGGCCGCGACCGCGACTCCCATCGCGCCGACAGGACCGAGGCCGGCGATCGAGTTCACCTGGGCGAAGGAGAGACAGAGGAGCGCGGCGACGACGGTCCCGGCCGAGGCCAGGATCGCCGGTCCTCCCTGCCTGAG
>Ga0210076_1000280_pt1 | contig 11773 bp, 13 predicted proteins | sample MayberryNW_Catta_3_FD_184876 | JGI IMG/M metagenome (GOLD analysis project Ga0210076, IMG submission 184876) | Wetland microbial communities from San Francisco Bay, California, USA, that impact long-term carbon sequestration -... | ecosystem: Environmental > Aquatic > Marine > Wetlands ... | reverse complement strand
TGATGGCAAGATCGTGGTGGGCGGTGTCGCCCTGGCGACCGAAGGCATGTTCACCTACCAGCGCTTCGGCCTGCTGCGCTTCGATGCCGCAGGCGTTCTCGACGCCACATTCGGCACTGCCGGCAGCGTAATCGCGCCATCACCGGAGGTCGCGGGCGCGGATTATCTGACCGCAATTGCCCGTCTGCCGAACGGTGCACTGCCCGACGACGACAAAATCACCGTGGTCGGTTACACCGCTGCGCGCAACGTCGCCATCGTCAGGCGCTACACCGCGGCTGGGCAGCCCGACGCGAGTTTCGGTCAGGGCGGACAGGTGTTGCTCAACGCAGCCCTGTCCAACGGCGTCTACTCCGGCGTGCAGGGCGACACCGGGATGTTCCTGCGCGGCGTGCAGCGCACCGACGCGAAAGGCGTCGCACTCTTCCGCACCATCTATCCGGGCTGGTACCAGGGGAGGACGGTGCACATCCACACGACGGTGCACCTCGGCGGGAACGTCGTGCACACGGGCCAGCTGTACTTCCCCGACGCGTTGACGGACGCCGTCTACCGACGGAGCCCCTACGACCGGCGCCCGAGCCGCAGCCCGCGGAACGCGGGCGACAGCATCTATCGCAACGGCGGAAAGCGCTCGACGCTGAAGCTCGTCCGCCGCGGCGCGGCCTACGCCGGCTCCATCACGATGGGTGTCCAGCGGTCGTAGCCCCGCGCCGATCGTCGCTTCACCACCCGCTAACGCGAAACCTCCACCATGCGTGCTTACGTATGAGCCTCTGAGCCGCGAGAGAAGGGACGACGCATGACCGAGAACGTGGATCGGCCCGCCCCGACGCCGGAGCAGGCGCAAGAACAACTCGAGCAGGCCCTCTTCGAGATCCGACGCATCATCGCGGGCCAGGACGCGATGCTCGAGCGCGTGCTCGTGTGCCTGCTCGCCCAGGGCCACCTGCTCATCGAAGGCGTGCCCGGGCTCGCCAAGACGCTGACGATCAAGACGACCGCCGGCGTCCTCGGCGGCTCGTTCGCGCGGGTCCAGTTCACGCCGGACCTCGTCCCGTCGGACCTCGTGGGCACGCGCATCTACCGCTCGCAGGAGGGGACGTTCGACACGGAGCTCGGACCGGTCTTCTGCAACTTCCTCCTCGCCGACGAGATCAACCGCGCGCCCGCGAAGGTCCAGTCCGCGCTCCTCGAGGTGATGCAGGAGCGCCAGGTCACGATCGGGCACGAGACCCACCCGGTGCCCTCGCCGTTCCTCGTCATGGCCACCCAGAACCCGATCGAGTCGGAGGGGACGTATCCGCTCCCGGAGGCGCAGATCGACCGCTTCCTCCTGAAGGTGCTGATCGGCTATCCGCAGCACGACGAGGAGCTCACCGTGGTCCAGCGGCAGCTCGTCGACCATCCGGAGCTGAGGCAGGTGCTCTCGCTCGAGGACCTCGCCTCGCTGCAGCGGGCGGTCATCGACATCTACGTCGACCCGTCGCTGGTGAGCTACGCCGTCGACATCGCCACGGCGACGCGCGAGCCCGAGGCGCACGGGCTGCCCGACCTCGCGCAGTACATCTCCTACGGCGCGAGCCCGCGCGGCCCGATCAGCCTCGTCCAGGGTGCCCGTGCCCTCGCGCTCATCCGCGGTCGCGAGTACGCGATCGTCGACGACCTCCAGGCACTCGCTCGCGACGCGCTGCGACACCGGCTCGTCCTCTCGTACCAGGCGCTGGCGGAGGAGGTGAGCCCTGACGTCATCCTCGACCGCGTCGTCGCCGCCGTACCCGCCCCGCAGCTCGACCTGCAGCACGTGACGGCAGCGTGAGCAACGCTCGACTTCGGCTCGCGTTCGTGGAGGAGGCGGTGGTTCGCCCACCGGCCTCCGTCTTGACGACGACACGGGATGGGGCGTGACCTCGGCGAGCACGCTCCTCGCCCGGCCGACGCCGTCCAGGCCCGGCCCCGGCCCCATGCCCGAGGGGCTGCTGCGCGCCCTCGACGTCACGATCGGCCGGCGCATGGAAGGGCTCCTCGCGGGCGACTTCCGGTCGACCCATCTCGGAGCGGGCTCCGAGCTCGCCATGGTCCGGCCGTACGCGCCGGGCGACGACGTCCGGCGCATCGACTGGAACGTCACCGCCCGGACGAACGAGACCCACGTCCGGATCGACCTCGCGGAGCGCGTCCTCGTGTCGTGGCTCGTGCTGGACTCGTCTCCCTCGATGCAGTTCGGGACCGCCGACCGCCGGAAGGCTGACGTCGCCGAAGGGGTTGCCATCGCGGTCGGCCACTTGGCGACCCGGCGAGGCAATCGGCTGGGCGTCGTGACCTTCGGGGACGAGAGCACGTACGCGCTTCCGCCCAGGCAGGGCCGGGTCGCGTTGCTGGGGCTGCTCCGGGCTCTGCGCGAGCAGCGCCCTGGGCCGGGCACGGGCGCCCCGAGCCTCGGAGCGGCGTTGGCCCGTGCCGGGAGCCTCGCGCACCAGCGCTCCCTCGTCGTCGTCGTGTCCGACTTTCGCGGCCCGCAGGACTGGCGGCCGCCGCTGCTCGAGCTCGCGGGGCACCACGACGTGGTCGCGATCGAGATCCGCGACCCGCGTGAGCAGGAGCTCCCCAACGTGGGACAGCTGTGGCTCGTCGATCCCGAGACCGGGCGCCAGCTGCACGTGAACACGCGGAGCCGGAAGCTCCGCGAGCGGTTCGCCGTGGCCGCCGCCGCAGAGCGGGCGCAGGTTGCCCAGGTGTTTGCGTCGGCAGGCGTGCGGCACATCGTCCTCACGACGTCCGGAGACTGGCTGCGGGCGCTCGTCGTGTTCCTCAAGCGGAGCCGAGCGTGAGCTTCGGCTGGCCCATCGCCCTCGTCGGGCTGCTGGCGATCCCCGCGCTCGTCGCGCTCTGGGTCTGGAACGACGGCCGGCGGAAGGCGTCCCAGGCGGCGTTCGGGAACCCGGACCTGCTGCCGAACGTGATCGACCGCGAGCCGGGCAAGGTTCGCTATGTCCCGCTGATCCTGCTCCTCGTCGGGCTCGGGATGATGGTGTTCGGGGTCTCGCGCCCGCATGCGACGGTGACCGTCCCGCGCGAGGAGGCCACGATCGTCCTGGCCATGGACGTGTCGCGCTCGATGAAGGCCGACGACGTCGAGCCGACGCGGCTCGACGCCGCGCGGGCCGCTGCGAAGACCTTTCTCGCCGAGGTGCCGGAGAAGTACCGCGTCGGCGTCGTCTCCTTCGCGACGCGGGCCGCGGTCGGCGTTCCGCCGACCGACGACCGGGAGCTCGTCCAGACCGCGCTCGACTCGCTCTCTCCCGGCGAGGGGACCGCCATCGGCGACGCCGTCGTCCTGGGAGTGGGCCTCGGCCGGACCGAGCGCGAGGTGACGGAGCAGATCCCGCGCTCGATCCTCCTCATCTCCGACGGCGCGCAGGACGGGGGCAGGATCGAGCCGGCGCAAGCGATCGAGGAGGCGAAGAAGCAGGGCGTGCCCGTGTACACGGTGCTGGTGGGAACGCCCGACGGCGTCGTCGAGGAGGAGCTCACGGGCGGGTACAAGCGGATCATCCGCGTGCCCCCGAACGCCGAGACCCTCGAGCAGATCGCCGCGGGGACAGGGGGAGAGTTCTTCGCGGCGCTGGACGCCGAGCAGCTCGGCACGGTGTATGAGAACCTCGGCTCGCGGCTCGGCACCCGCGAGGAGAGTCGTGAGATCACCGACGTCTTCTCCGCAGGCGCAGCCGCCTTCCTGCTCCTCGGTGGAGCGCTGTCGGCGTTCCTCTTCCGGAGGGTCCCGTGACGGCCGTGCTTCGTGGTCTCGCGGTCGCCGCGACCCTGGCGGCCGCCCTGATCGTGGTCACGCCCGTGGGCGCAGCCGACGAGTGCGACGGCCTCATGGTCTGCGTTCCGGTCGCCGGCCCCTGGGTCGTCGTACCGACGCGCGACGCGGTCCCGCGCGAAGAGGTCGAGTACCAGGTCACGTGCCCGCGTGGCCATGTCGCGGGCGGCCTCGATGCACGGTTGAGCCGCCGCGCGATCGACGTGACCTTCCTCGGAACGCTCGGGAGCCCCGTGAACCCGGGCATCAGCACGTCCCGCTCCGTGGTCTTCGTCGCGTCGTACGTGGGCCGGGGCGCGCCGAACGCGACTTTCCGCCCGTTCGTCGGCTGCGTGCCGGCCACGGGAGGCGGCGGCCGCGTGCCGACCTCGGCGACCGCCTTCGAGCCCGGCCGGCCGACCGTGCGGCGGGTGCGCACGGTACGCGTGCGACCCGGAACGCAGACGGTCGCCCAGGGCTGCGCCGCACGCGAGCGCCTGGTCGGCGCCGCGCACGCGATCGGCTTCCACACCAGCCGTCCGCCCGACGCGAGCCTCGTGGCGAGCGTGACCGGCACGCGCGTCGTCCGAGGCGGTCGCGTCAGCGTCACCGTGCGCGGCGACGCGGAGCTCGGCAACGTGCGCGCAGTCGTCCAGGTGCAGGCCGTCTGCTCGAGGGTGTCGTGATCAGCTTCCAGAGTCCCTGGCTCCTGCTCGCGCTGCCGCTGCTCGGGGTGGCCGTCGCGATCTGGCTGCTCGCGGAGCGTCGCCGCATGCGCTACGCAGTGCAGTTCCCCAACCTGGACGTGCTGGCGACCGTCGTCTCGGGGCGCTCGTGGCTCCGCATCGTCCCGCCGGTGCTGTTCGGGCTGGCGCTCGCGAGCCTGCTCGTGGCGCTGGCGCGACCGGAGGTCTCGCGCACGTTCCTGAAGGAGCGCGCGACGGTGATCCTCGTGATCGACACCTCGCGCTCCATGCAGGCGGACGACGTCCCGCCGACCAGGCTCGCGGCGGCGCAGGAGGCGGTGCGCTCCTTCCTCGACCAGGTGCCGGACAAGCTGCGCGTCGGGCTCGTCGTCTTCGCCGGCGAGGCGCAGGTCGCGACCCCGCCGACGCAGGACCACGACCTCGTCCGGACTGCGGTGAACGAGATCGACTCGTTCCTCATCTACGGCGGGACGGCGATCGGGGACGCGCTGCAGACGGCGGTGGAGATGGGGAAGCGAGTCGAGGACGTCGAGCCCGTCGAAGGGGAGGAGATCGTCTTCCGGCCGTCACCCGGCGCCACCCGCAGCCTTGCGCAGGCAGGTGGCCAGGAGGGCGACGAGGAGGAGAGCCCGGTCTCGATCCTATTCCTGTCCGACGGCGCGCAGACCCGTGGAATCCTGCAGCCGATGGAAGGCGCGGCGCTCGCCGAGGATGCCGGCTTCCCGGTCTACACGGTCGCCCTCGGCACGCCGAACGGGACGATCGAGCGCGGGCCCTTCGGGTTCGGCGGCTCGCAGGAGCGCATCCCCGTGCCTCCCGATCCGGAGACGCTGAGGGCCATCGCCGAGACCACGGGCGGCGAGTTCACCGAGGCGAGAACCGCGGACGCGCTCGAAGGCGCGTATGCGAACCTCGGCTCGAAGCTCGGGCGCGAGCCGGGGGAGAGCGAGATCACGTTCCTGTTCGTGGCCGCGGCCGCGCTGCTGCTCGTGGCGGCCGGCGTCCTCTCGGCGGTCGTCTCGCCGCGGCTCCCGTGACCTGAGGGCGCTCCCCCCGGACGTCGCGCGGACAGCACGCGCCGCTTCCGGCGTCAGACCGCCACGATCGTGAAGCCGAGGTCCGCCTTGTCGTCGCGACCTGCGGGGTGCACGGTCACGCGGAAGACGCCGCCGCCGATCGGCTCGACGTCGGCGTAGGCGTCGTTGAACGCGCTTCCGACCGCGCTCGAAGCTGCGTTGCCGACGAACCGCACCTCGAACACTCCGGCTTCCGCACGGCGAGCCTGAACCGCCTTGCCGTTGCAGTTGAACTTCCGGGTGAAGAGGTTGCCTGCGCTCGTGAACTTGTCCGGGAAGTTGGCCATGCCGACGCTCGGGTTGCCGGTCACGACGGCGATGCCGCGAACGGCGCCGTTCGCGCAGCGCTGCTGCACGGCCGTAGAGGCCTGGATGCGCTCGCCGACCGCGAAGGCCGAGCCCCCGAGCGCGAAGAAGAGCGCGACGAGCGAGATCGCCGTCGCGGGGGTGAAGGTGAGGGGTCTGCGGCGCTTCATTCGAGTCTCCTTTCGCACATGCCCCGTGACCGTCCGGGACCGCGGTAGGTTCCTGCCGATGTCGGACGATACTCCCGTGTCGGGACGGCCCTCGAAGGGCTCGAGACGCCGTCTCCTCGGCGGAGCGGCCACGGTCGTCATCGTCGTCGTGGTGTTCGTCTTCTTCCTCCCGCGGATCGCGGACTACCGCGACGTCTGGGAGGTGATCCGGGAGCTCACGTGGCAGGAGGGGCTCCTGCTCGCGGCGGTGACGATCCTCAACCTCCTCACCTTCGCGCCTCCTTGGATGGCGGCGCTTCCCGGCCTGCGCTTCCGTCAGGCAATGGTCATGACCCAGGCCTCCACCGCGCTGTCCATCGTCTCCCCGGCCGGTGCCGCGGTCGGGCTCGCGGGGTCGTACTCGATGCTGCGCTCGTGGGGGTTCGGCCGGAGCGACGTGGGGCTCGCGGTGGGCGTTGCCGGGATCTGGAACCAGCTCGTCAATCTCGCGTTTCCGATCGTCGCGCTCGCGCTCCTGACGAGCATCGACGAGGATCACCCCGCGTTGCGGACAGCGGCCCTCGTGGGCGTCGCCGTCCTCGCCGTGGTCATCGTTTCGTTCGCGCTGGCGCTGTCCGCGCCACGGCGGGCAAGACGGATCGGCGATCTGGCCGCCCGCGTGGTCAACAGGGCTCGAAGGGTGTTTCGACGCAGCCCCGTGGCGTGGGGTGGCGAAGACCTCGCGCGCTTCCGGTCGCGGGCGCTCGACCTCCTGCGCCGCCGCTGGCACGTGATCACCGTGGCGACGCTGGTCGGGCACCTCACCGTCTTCGTCGTGCTACTCACGTGCCTGCGCGTCGTCGGCGTCACCGGGTCCGAGATCTCGGCAATCGAGGCGTTCGCCGCGTGGGCGCTCATCCGGGCCCTGGGCGCCCTGCCGTTGACCCCAGGTGGGCTGGGCATCGTGGAGCTCGGGCTGAGCGGAGCGCTCGTCGCCTTCGGCGCGTCGAACACCGACGCCGTGGCCGCGACGCTGCTGTATCGAGCGCTCTCGGTGCTTCCGACCCTGGCTCTCGGCCTCCTGGCCGCCGCCACCTGGCGCACGCACCATCCCGCAGAGCGTCTAGACTCCGGCGGGTGACCCTGACGAGGGGCGGGATCACTGCCTCGGGGAGAGCGCGTCCTCGGGCAGCCAGAGCAAGTTGCCGCCGGAGTGCCACACGGTGAGAGCCGTCGCCTCCGCGCGGACGTCAGCGTCGATCCGCATCGCTCTGGCGACGCTCCTCGCGGCCTCCTTCCTCGCATTTCTCGTCGTGGGCCGTGCAGACGGAGCCGGTTCGTGGGCCGCATACCTCGCACCGGCGTCCGCGTGCCCCGGAGCGGCCGATCGAGGCGCATCGGTCGCCGTGCAGCAGCGGGCGGCCGCGTGCCTCGTCAACTGGGCTCGGGCCCGCGCGCGCGTCTCGCGGCTCCGACGCCCCGCCGCGCTCGGACGGGCTGCGACCCTGAAGGGGCGCAAGGTCGCATCGTGCGGCGAGTTCTCGCACACGCCCTGCGGAGCCGATCCCAGGGCGTCGGTGCACGCGGTCGGCTATCGGTACTCGCGTCTCGGCGAGAACCTGTTCCTCGGTACCTGGGGCAAGGTCAGCGCCCGCGACGCGGTGGCGGCCTGGCTCGGCTCGCCGAGCCACCGCGAGAACATGCTGCGGCCCGGCTTCCGGCATCTCGGCGCTGCCCTCGTCCGCGCACGCGGGATGCGCAGCGACGGCGACGGCGCGCTCTGGATCACCGAGTTCGCGACACCTCGCTGACGGACGCGACGGTTGCAGGACTCGCCGCGCGAGTCGGGAACCACGCGCCTGATGAGGGAGGAGAGCCACCTCGACGACATGCGGTCCGCGATTCGCGGCGACTTCGAGCGGCTGGCGGAGCGTCGCGGAGGCCAGGAGCTCATGAGCGTTCCGAGCGAGCCGCCGTCGGAGCCGGAGCGCGACCTCGTGCCCGCCGACGGGCCGGAGCAGCCGGACCCCGTGCGCGGCGATACCGTGTCCGACGCCCTCGAGGCGGGCGCGGAGCGAGACGTCCAACCCCATCTGCCGAACCCGGTCCGCGGCGATACCGTGCCCGAGGCTCCCGTGGCGCAGGCGGAGCGAGACGTCGAGCCCGAGGAGCCGGCCGGGGAGCCCGACCCGCTCCCCGCGGAGGCCCTCGAAGTGGAGCCCGAGCCGGTCGACGCCCTTGCCGGCGAGGTCGCGGAGCCCGAGCCCGACGTCGACGTGGAGCTCGAGGCACCGCGCCGCTCGTGGCTCGACCGCCTGCTCGGCAGATAGCCCGCCCCACGGCCGTTCGTGCTCCCCACAGATGTGTCTCTGCGCTGTAATGGGGACATGGAGAAGGCCGAGCGCGACGCGATTCTCCGGCAGGGGATCGTCCTTCCCGAGACGCCGCGGGACCGGCGCGAGCGCGTGGCACTCGAGGAGGACCTGCGCTCGAATCCTGCGAGGGGCAAGCCTCTCCCGCTCCGCATCCGGAACTTTCTGCCCAGGGCCGACTCCTACCTCGCCGCCGCTCGCGGGCCGCTCCACTACATGCTGCGCCTGCACGACATCGAGCGTCGGCTCGAGGAGCACGACGAGACGCTCCGCGCTGCCTGGCATGCTCTGGCCCTCGACTGCGACGGCGACGTAGCGCGCTTCCGCCGACGCTGGACCGCCGAAGCCCGCCGGGTGGACTTCACCGAGGTGAACGGGCTGATCGAGCGGCACAACCGCTGGTACCCGGTCGAGTCGCAGCTCGCGATGGACCCCCGGACCGGCGACTACGCGCTCGTCAACGGCCGGGACTACCGCCGCTCGCCGATCGACCAGGCCTGGGTGCTCGAGCGCTTTCCCCCCGAGCTCGGCGTAGCGCTTCCGATCCTCGCGACGCCCGAGGCCTGACCCGAGGCCCAACGGCGTGACCCGACGCCCGTGCGCGGCGCGGGGAAGAATGGGCGCATGACGCTCGCCGAGCTCGCGCTGACGGTCGGGGTGCTGGCCGTCCTCGGGCTCGCAGCTCGGCGGTTCGGCCTCTCGGCGATCCCCGCGTATCTCCTCGCAGGGCTTCTCCTCGGCCCGAACGAGCCGACGGAGCTCTACCTGATCAGCCCCTCCGAGGTCACGGAGTTCGTGGCAGAACTCGGGATCGTCTTCCTCCTCTTCTTCCTCGGCCTCGAGTTCAGCCTCGCGCGGCTCATGCGGACGGGGCGGCACGTCGGGCTGGGCGGGACCGTCGACCTCGTCGTGAACGGCGGGCTCGGCCTCGTGGTCGGGGTCGCCGCCTTCGGCATGACCTCCGCGGCCATCGTCCTCGCGGCGTGCATCTACGTCTCGTCGAGCGCGATCGCGGTGAAGGGGCTGATCGACTTCCGGCGGCTCGCCGACGACGAGACCGACCTCATCCTCGCGATCCTCGTCTTCGAGGACCTGATCATCGCGTTCATGCTCGGGTTCGCCGCGGCCGGCGGCGGTGAGCCCGCGGAGACGCTCGTCCTCGTTGCCAAGGCGCTCGGCTTCATCACGGCGGGCCTGGCGGCCTCCCGCTGGCTCACGGGGCCGCTCGACCGCCTGCTCGACCGGCTCCCGCTCGAGTTCTTCCTCCTCGTCGTCTTCGGCTTCCTCGTCGGGAGCGCGGCCGTCGCGAAGGAGCTCGGCCTCTCGGAGGCGATCGGCGCGCTGATGGCCGGCATCGTGCTCTCGGAGACCTCGGTCCGGGAGCAGATCGAGGAGCGCTTCTTCAGCTTCCGCGACATCTTCGCCGCGCTCTTCTTCTTCGTCTTCGGGCTCTCGATCGACCTGTCGGCGCTGGGCGACGTCGGCTGGATCGTCGCCCTGGCCGTGCTCGTGACGCTCGTCGGCAAGATCGGCGGCGGCATGGCGGCCGGCCGGATCGGCGGCTTCACCACGAGACAGAGCCTGAACGCCGGCGTGGCGCTCGTCGCGCACGGCGAGTTCACGGTCATCCTCGCCCAGCTCGCATCCGACAACCCGGCGATCGGCCCGGCGGAGAGCGCCGACCTCGTGGCGTTCGCCGGCCTCTACGTCCTCGTCACCGCGACCATCGGCATCGTCCTGATGAAGGAGTCGAAGCGGCTGGGTCGCGCCTTGTTCTCGATCCCTAGACTGACTGGAGAGCCCTGATGCCGCTCGACGTCCGAGAGACACGCCTCCCCGGCGTGGGATTCAAGTACGCGTTCCGCGTCGCCCACGGAGGGCGCCTGTCCGTGATCATCCACATGGACGGCCAGCGGGACATCTACTACTACCGCCGCGAGACGGACGACGAGCCGGCCGGCGTCATCGAGCTCCAGGACGACGAGGCTCGCCAGCTCGGAGCCATCCTCGGCGGCGCCTACGAGCGGCCCAAGATCGTCGAGGAGCTGGAGATGGCGCTCGGCGAGCTCCAGATCGAGTGGATTCCCGTGCCGGACACGAGCCCGGCGATCGGCCGCACGCTCGCCGAGTGCGGCCTGCGCGCCAGGACGGGCGTCACCGTGATCGCGATCTTGCGCGAGCCGGAGCCCGTGAGCGGAGCCCAGCCGGAGGACGTGATCCAGGAGGGCGACACGCTCGTCGCCGTCGGGAAGGCAGGGCAGTTCGCCCTCTTCCGGAAGCTGCTCGCCGAGGGCCCGTACGAGTCTTGACCCCGCAGGTTCGGGATCCGCATCAGCGGATCCCGAACCGCGAAGATCCCTGAAGGCGTCCGCTTCGCGGCCGCGTGCTTGCGCCACTCCCGTTCGCGGCGTGCACGTCGGATCTGCAGTGCGCGGATCCCGAACCGCCAAAGATCACTCCCCGGTTCGTGGGGTACACGTCGGATCTGCAATGCGGATCCCGTACTGCCGAATCGGCCAGCGCCGAGAGCGGCGCCCGCTGGGTCACCAGAACCCGCGGTGCACGGCCCAGGCCTCGTCCTCGAGGTGCGGGCCGCTGACGACCACGCTCCGCCCGCCGCGCGCGGCGACCTCTCTGCAGGACAGGGCCAGCGTCCCCGCGTCGCCGATGCGGGCCCGCTCGCGGAACCGCTCGGCGCCGAGCGCGTAGACGATCCGGTCGACCCCTGCCCAGTAGGCGGCTGTCGCGCACATCGCGCACGGCTCGGTGCTGGCGTAGAGCGTGTACCCCGCCAGGCCTCGCAGCCCGAACGCTGCGCCCGCTGAGCGGACGGCGTTGAGCTCTGCGTGCCCGGTCCAATCGCTCTCCGTGACGACGGTGTTCTCCGCCTCGACCGTCACGGCTCCGTGCGGATCGACGAGGAGGGAGCCGAAGGGATGGTTCCCGCGCTCGCGGGAGAGCGCTGCGAGCTCGAGTGCCCGCCTGAGATGGCGCTCGTCCTCGGAGGGGATCACCGCCGGATCGCGCGGACGAGCGCGTCGATCGCGGGGCGGTCGGCATCGTCGACGTCGCGCAGGACTCGTTCGGCCTTCTCGATCTCGAGCCCGGGGAGCTCGGAAACGATGTCGTCGGGCGTGTACAGGACGCTCGGATCGCTGGGGCCTCCGACGCCTTCCGTCGCGTTCCGCAGGTCGTGTCCGACGAGGAGCAGCGTCCCGTCGGGGGCCACCGCCTCGGCCGCCGTGGCGAGCACGCGTCGGCGTTCCGCGGCCGGGATCTGCAGGTACAGGAGCACGACGAGGTCGTACGCGCGCCGGTCGGGCTCGAACGTGAGGAGGTCCTGGACGTGGAAGTCCAC
>Ga0210076_1000278_pt1 | contig 11808 bp, 16 predicted proteins | sample MayberryNW_Catta_3_FD_184876 | JGI IMG/M metagenome (GOLD analysis project Ga0210076, IMG submission 184876) | Wetland microbial communities from San Francisco Bay, California, USA, that impact long-term carbon sequestration -... | ecosystem: Environmental > Aquatic > Marine > Wetlands ... | reverse complement strand
GTGGATTGGTGGAGCACCGGGCAAGCGAGGCGGCAGCAAACTCTCGGTGCTGTAACGGAGATGATGCTCGATTTGGCCGGTATTCAATCCGGAAGTCGAGTGCTCGACATGGCGGCAGGCACGGGCGAGTCAACGCTAATGGCAGCCGCCCGCGTGGGTTCAAACGGTCATGTGCTTGCTGCCGATGTCTCAAACAGCATGCTAAATGTGGCCGCGGAGGCGGCACGCAAGGCAGGGCTGACGAACGTAGAGACTCGGGTGATGAACGCGGAAAACCTCGCACTCGACACGGACTGGTTCGACGCCGTGATCTGTCGAGTTGCTCTCATGCTATTTCCCAATCCGGCGAAAGCGCTGACCGAAATGCGCCGCGTTGTAAAACCCGGAGGCAAAGTCGCTGTGATGGTTTACGCCGCCCTGGAAAAGAATCCCTATCATGGAATTCTTCATAAGACAGTTCGCCGCTTAGGAAACATACCACCGCCGGCCCCGGGCGAACCCTGGATGTATGCACTGGGAGAACCGGGAGCGCTCGAAGAGGTCTACAGGCGGGCAGATTTTCTGAACGTTTCGGTTCGGGCTGTTCCGATACAGCGACGGCTCCCGTCGGCCGCCGCCGCTATTGAAAACATGCGAAAAGGTGCCGGCGATACTCGCGAGCTTATGAACCGGCTGAACGAGGCTGATCGAGAACGGGCTTGGACCGAGATCACAGAACAGTTTAAACAGTTTGAAGGACCGAACGGCTTCGAGATTCCCGGCGAAGTGCTCATCGCGGTCGGGACGAAGTAGTCGAGCCGAGGAGAAGGGGTTAAGCCCAGTTTACCTTTCTAACAAGGTTCCTAACTTCGGTAAGAAATGAACATCCAATATGAATACACCCGAATGATCGGCGAAGAGGAATTCGTCGATCTTCTGAGGCGTTCATCTCTCGCGGAACGACGCCCTGTTGATGACCCGAAGTGCATCAAGGCGATGATCGAGCACGCCAACCTGCTTTGTACGGCCTGGGATGGCGTGAAGCTGATCGGGGTCGCGCGGTCGCTCACCGATTTCGAGTATTGTTGCTATCTATCGGATCTCGCTGTCGATGAAGCATACCAGAAGAAGGGAGTCGGACGTGAGCTGATTCGTCTTACTCAGTCCCGCCTGGGGAGTCGCGCGAAATAATTCTGCTAGCCGCACCGAAGGAAGAATACTATCCGCGCATCGGTTTCGATTCGCATCGATCGGCATGGATTCTTCCGGCCACCAAAAGGGTGAAATGAAGAAGGACGGAGACAGGGCATAAACCCGATTATTATTGAAAATTGAAGGCCTCTTGGAATACGTTTGCGCCATGCCACGGAGCGCCCTAGGCACCCGCCTTATCACGCTCGGGACGTCAGCGGGACCGCCACCGAGAGCCCATCGGGCACAGTCATCCAACCTTCTAACTGTCAACGGGACGCATTATGTCGTTGATGCCGGCGACGGGGTCGCACGGCGTCTTGTGAAAGCTCGTATCAACGTTCGCGAAATCGGCATTGTCTTTATCACTCACCATCACGACGATCACACAGCCGGTCTCGGTACGCTGTTGTCGGTCGCGTGGGATCAAAATCGCACCAAGCCGATCCATATCTATGGCCCGCCCAAGACAGAAGAGCTGGTCACCGCCGCTGTGCAGTATTTCAACATCAGTGCCGAGATCAGGATAGCCGACGGAGGCCGCACAGTACCGATAGCGCAAGTTTTTTTCGGTCATGATGTCGGCACGGGTATGATTTATCAAGACGCGAATATCAAGGTGACGGCCGTCGAAAATAGCCATTTCGCTTTCCATGAAGGCCCCGCTGCCGGCAAGCACAAGTCCTATGCCTATCGTTTCGAAACGCCTGATCGTGTGATTGTGTTTACCGGGGATACCGGCGCCAGCGATGCCGTTATAGAACTTGCAAAAGGCGCCGATCTGCTCGTTTCGGAGACGTCTTCGTGCCAAGGTCGGATGCAAGAGATGGCCGATGACGGTCGCTGGCAAGCCATGAGCCCGGCCGAGCAGGCCGGCATCGTGCGGCAAATGACCCAGGGACATATGACCCTGGAGGAAATCGGGAAGATGGCGGCGAGCGCTAACGTCAAGACCGTGGTGCTTTCTCACCTGACGCATAAGGCCGACGGCGATTACACTCCCTGGGTCGATGAAGTGAAGAGACACTTTTCCGGCCAGGTGCTCGTTGCCAAAGACCTGATGGAGTTTTAGGGATCTGGGCAAACCCCAAACGGCCCGCAGACGTCTGGCGATTCGAAACGGGCGTATAGCACCGTCGAATGCGCGCGCGATAGAAAAACGGAAAGAGGTGAACATGGCAACGGCAAAGGTGAATGGCGTCCGGCTCTTTTACGAGCTCAACGGCACTGGTGAAGTTCCTCTCGTCTTGGTGCACGGGTCTTGGGACTCTCACAATGACTGGGACCGAGTCGTTCCGCGTCTGGCCAATTCGTTTCGGGTCCTTACCTATGACCGCCGCGGCCACAGCAAAAGCGAGCGCTCCACTGGACAGGGTAGCGTTCGTGAGGATGTCGCCGACCTCGCTGCATTGATCGAGCACCTGGGTCTCGGGCCAGCGTGGGTGGTCGGGAATTCCTTCGGCGCTTCAATCACGCTTCGGCTGGCCAGCCTGCATCCCAAACTCTTCCGTGGCATCATCGGACACGAGCCGCCGTTGTTGTCGTTACTCCGCGATGATCCCGCCCTAGCACCGCTGCTCAAGGAAGTGGAGCAGAGGATCAGTGCAGTCGTCGAGCGCATCGTATCTGGCGATCACGCCGTCGCCGCCGAGCAGTTCGTGGAGACCGTGGCGCTCGGACCCGGCATGTGGGCTCAGATGCCGCTCGAGCTCCGACAGACTTTCATCGAGAACGCCCCCACGTTTCTCGACGAGGCGAGCGATCCAGAGCAACTTGCCTTCGACCTCGAATGGATTAGGAATTTTTCACAGCCAGTCCTGCTTACGCTCGGGGACCAAAGCCCGCCGATCTTCGCGCCGGTAGTTGCCAAGCTGACAGAGGCGCTCCCGCGTGTGGAGGTGCTCACGTTTCCGGGTGCCGGACATAACCCACACGTTACAGCCCCGGCTGCGTATGTCGAAACGATCACTGCTTTCACGCGTAAGCACCGGCGTGATCGCGCAGGAGGCGAAACATAACTCGCGGGCCAAAATTTACGGCCATGGTGGTCCCGGAGGGGCAGGTTGAACGCTGGCCTATATCGAGACCCGGGATTGGTGAACCGTGCGACCGTGCGATCCGGATGGCGCGGCGTTCATGTGGCAAAGTGACGTGCGCGAGCCGTCGTCTAGCTCTAAGGGGATTGCGACAGATTTAGCTGACACTGGGCCGACCGTGGACGCAGGAGAGGTCATTGGGCCCGGTACGCAGTCAGACAAAGAGTCATGTAGTGATCTCTAGTGCCGATTGAAAGGACATGCGAATGGCGCAGGTAGCCGCTCTCTATCGCTATCCTGTAAAAGGATTCACTCCGGAAGAATGCGAAACGCTGACGGTCCTTGACGAAGGGAGAGTCGCCGGCGACCGCGTCCTCGGAATACGGTTTGCCGATAACGACGCGCCCGATGAAGCGTGGAGCAGAAAACACGGGATGGTTGCGTTGATAAACACGCCAGGTTTGGCCCGTCTGCGAGTCATCTTTGACGCAAAAGCGTCTAGGCTGCGCATCGGCTCGGAAACCGCTGTCTTAGTCGATGAGGTATTGAATCCAGAGGGCAGACGTCGCATAGGCGCTGTGTTGGCGGATTACGTGCTCAGGCTCGACGACAATCCGCTGACGAATCACCCGGAGCGATTACCCTTACGGGTGATCGGTGACGGCCATGCACCACGCTACCACGACGAAGAGCCCGGTCGAGTCACATTGCACGGCCGGGGAAGTCTTCAAGCGCTCGAAGCTGTGCTCGGAAAGAAAGTCGACGAGTTACGCTTTCGCTCAAACGTCGCCGTCGATGGGTTAAACGCCTGGGAAGAGCAAAGTTGGGTAGGTCGAAGGATCCGCATCGGTGCGGTGGAATTTGCCGTAGTTAAACCCAAGACCAGGTGCCTCGCTACGCATGCGAATCCAACAACAGGCGAACGGGATTTGCCCATTCTAACCACACTGACTCATAATATCGGCCAGGAGAACCCGACCTTTGCCGTGGCGATGGTCCCGATTCGCTCCGGTGGGCAGATCCGCGTCGGCGATCAGGTGGCGCTCGTTGAATAAGGACTGGAGTTGAAATCTCTTGCCGACGTCCGGAAGGAAAAAGCGGCAGTAACCAATGCGGCCCAGCCGCACCAGATTCCGCAAGGCATGTCGTCAGTGAAACCAAAGGACACAAAGGTCACAAAGAAAAAAAATATTTATTTGAACTTGGCGCCTTGGCGAGAGGAATATCCGATCCGAGGTGTGCGTGCGGCGGACAATTTTGACGAGCGGAGAAACATGTCAACCATAGTAATATGAAATGGAGGACACGATGAAGAGCAAGCTCAGGCACATCGCGATTTCGGTGCCCGACAAGGAGAAGGCGGCTAAGTTTTACGAGCAGACGTTCGGGTTCGAGCGTGTCTCGCAGTCGCGGGTGGCGACGCGGCTCTCCGACGGAGTGATGAACATCACCTTGCTCCAGTTCGAGACCGCGGAAGACGCCGGCGATGAGCGCGGCAAGGATTTTGTCGGCCTACACCATTTCGGCATCTGGGTGGAGGATATCGATGCGATGAAGCAAGCGATCGAAGCGCATGGCGGCAGACTTCATGCCGGCCCCACGGCACACCTACCGGAGAATGCCGAGCACAAATTCCGCGATCCCTATGGCATCGTGTTCGACATTTCGACTCACGGTTGGGATGGCGCGAAGCGCTAGACTAGGTCGGCTATCAAGTGTGTTGGCCGCCTGAAGAGATTGCCGCCGTTGTGATCTTTCTAGCGTCTGAGTGTTCGAGTTACATGACAGGGACCTGCATAACGGTGGACGGCAGGTTACGCGCAGGATATAACGGGACAACAGATGAAAGAAATTTGTAAGTTCAGAAGCCGCTATGCCTTTTAGCTATGTTCAATTCATGACCGAGTTGATGGCTCCCAAACCTTATCCTCGGCAGCCCGAATTTGAGCCGCCCCAGTTGACGCCGTTGCGGAAACCGATTCGGGAATCAACAATCGGCATCTTTACCAGTGCCGGCGTTCAACTGCGCAGCGACACGCCTCTGGCCGAGACCAACGATCTCTCCTACCGCCTCATTGATCGCACCGTTCCTTATTCGAAGCTCACTGTCGCGCACCAGACTCCGGTCAGAGTGTGGGCGTTCGAAGACTTGAACGTTGCGTTTCCGCGGGAGCGGCTCGCCGATCTCGAAGCCGAAGGAGTGATCGGCCGTTTGGCGCCGCGTGCTGTCTCCATGGTGGGCTCGATCACGATGTTCACCGGCTTGCTGCGAAAAACCGTGCCGGCCATCCAAAGAGAACTCGAGGAACAGGGAGTCGATCTGCTCTTTCTGTTTCCGTTCTGACCCGCGTGCCATCGGTCCGTCGGACTGATTGCACGAGCGCTCGAAGCACGAGGATTGCCCACGTTGTGCATGAGCACCCTTTGGGAAACCAGCATGGCGTTTAAGCCGCCGCGAACAGTGTTTCTCGACTTTCCACTAGGTTGCCCCGCTGGGAAACCGAATGAAGCTGAGTTGCAGCGCGGGATACTGCGCGCGGCACTGGAAGCTGCCCCGCTTTTTGGCGATCCCTGGAGAATTATCCAACTTCCTTTTCAATGGTCCGAGGACGGTAACCGCGATTGGGAAGAGCGCGTCAGAGAACTCTATCGAAAAGGCGTGGGAACCGTCGCTGCCCATGTGGCCGATCATCGTGCGAGAGGTGAACCGCTGGTAGGTCAAGAAAAAGAATTCGCGATCCGATGCAACTGCTAAAGCGCCTCTGGATTGTCGCCGTTGGTTCTTGGCTGGTGACCACGAGGGACGGAAAATGACGTAGTAATCCGTCTCGGCATTGCCGGGGTGAGCGGTTTTGCGGATGCCTGTTGAGCGATCGTTCGAAGTTGAATCCTGTCGGTTTATCGTGGCGCAAGAGAGCAATCCGCCTGCTACGATGATGTCTAGATACAAAGTTAAGAAGTTTCACGGTATGAAGTCACCTTTGTATCGTAGTTTTTCCGCCATCAGGTCGCGGGTGACAGGTCAACAGTCATTAGCATTGACCAGTATTGTTACCTCGGTCAGTAGCCGGGCCATCAAATGTGGCGTCTGGTGTATCCCGAATAATGATGCGAAGAACGAAACCAGCTTGAAAACTGCATTTTTCTCACAACGACTTTATCAGCTGGCACGGTTAGTGCTGAATCCCTTGTACTCAGTCCAACATTCATACAACCTTTTGACAAATCCCACTGGGACAGAAACTGACAAATTAAGCACAGCTGTGGGATAGGTAACGATCGTGCGCCAACGTGGATCAAAAAAACATCAAGGGCCAATGGAAAACGCAGAAGCACAACTGCGGCTTCCTTTAGGCGACGCTCCGTCCACGTGCGACGTGAACCAGGCGCCTCCTCTCGAGGAGTGCTCAACGTGCGGGGTAGTCCTGGAACGTATCGATGACTGTCCACAATGCGGCACCGGAATGGACAAGCCGTCGGGGGAAACGCCAAATACGGAGAAAAGTCTTTTCAAGCCGTATGCGAATATTAGTTCCTCGATTGAAAGTAATCTCGATAAAATACTCTCCCACGCCTTTTCAGGATTAGATCCGCGCGAAAGGCCCTGGTGTGGCCTTGGCCTTGAAGTGGGTCTACTCGCTGTATCTCCAACTGAACTCACGGTAGCGGATGTAAAAGAGGTCAGTGGAGTTAAACAAGCCATTGTCCGTGTACCGCAAAATTGGCGAGAACCGTGGTATGTGGATGCTGCCGATGGGACGAGACAGCAACTGTCGGATAATCCGTGCGACCGGGCGGAAAGCTCGATCGCCATTCTCAAGCGTAGCCTCGATTGCCTTGCCAGCGCCGATGATCAGCCCGCATCCCGCCGTGTAAAGTACCTCATCATATTTCCCGACGGATACAGCTTTGAGGGTCCGAAGGAATATTTCATAGTGGAGCGCCGAGAGGTGCTAACGCTGCAGCTAAGAAATTTGCGCGATCTACCGGCCGCGATCCTGGCAACGACTCAAAAGCAAAAGCTGGATTCCCAAAAGTACAGGTCGTGGATCGAAGGCACTATCTTGAAAAAAACTGACGATTCTATTCTAGGAACCTGGCTTGATCCTGCTTTCGACCAGGTCGAGTCGGAGCCACCTAAAAAGGAACGTTGGTGGTTTCACCTGAGGTACAAAAGAATGCCCTCGGAGCAGCAGGAAGTCGCTTCGGCAGACAGTGTTCAAATGACGCCTATTCGGAAAACACTTGAGCCGCGCCAAGTCAAATTACTCGGCGTGGTCGTCACAGGCATGGTCCTTGGAATTGTCGGCTGGCGGTTATCCGATGCTAATAAATTGCTGACTTCAATCTCCCAATCAAATCCGTCTATGTCACCTTCACGTCCGGAAAACAGCGTCAATGCGCCTGACGCTGGTGCAGATGCATCAGCGGGAATCGCTAAGCAAGATCCCGTAGCTGTTACCGAAGTCAGAGAATCAGGCGAACCTCGAGAGTTTGAATTGAAAAGGCACGATAAAAACCTCGAGAGGACAAGTAAACGCGTCGAACAATCTCAGCCTCGTGAAGACTCAGATCGCAAACGACGAAGACTGGAACTTGAGATAGACAAGGCCATTCGTCTTCGCGCAATAGCTGGTGTGACGGTTGATTTTGTCGGCGATACAGCGCGCCTCAAAGGCCGTGTGGCCACTGAGAACCAAAAGGCAGCTGCCGAACAAGCTGCGCGCGGAGTGCCCGGGGTTAAGAACGTACGAAGCTTCATCGCGATAGACTTTTTGGCCTCAGAGGATGGCTAACTTCTGATTTGCCGGGCGTCATGCAGTCACGGTAATCAGCGGCCCTGTTCTGTTCCAGGTTGGCTGGCCTGTCGTATCGGATCAACGAGACTCGACGCACTTGGATCTTGTGTAGATATCCCAGAGCAGTCTGAGCTCCCGCTCCGTTATTTCTACGTCGGGACCGTCGACATCTTTTATCGCGCGCCGCTCTTTGTCGATTTGGCGTATCATGGATGCACGGCGATCGTTACATTCGGCGAGTGTCGCAAACGATTCAAACAACAGCCATTTGTTGGTAGACGTTATTGTCGGCCCGGCGATCTTCAAATCGGGAACCATCAGTGCCCACATATCGGCGAGTGACTCTTTAGATCCTGCTAATAGGCAGATAATGCTCAGTAAAACTGGTATCGAAATTTTCATCTTCTAAGGCGGGCATGATGCTCAGCCCGCGACGGATTGGTAACTGGGGGACGGGCGATATTTTAGGCGACGGTAGAGAGCAAGGGCGGCGACCATTGTACGAGAGACGGCCCGTCGCCCGGAGCTTTCCAGCGCTATATCCAGCACGACGCAGAGTATAGCGGTCACGACGAGCAAAGTTACCGGGAGGTCGATCCGATACGGGAGCATCATGACCGCCATGCTCACTGTGGTCAATTTCGTGCGATCGCTCATAACGACTCCAACCCTCGTTGTACCGATACCTACCCTGGGTATGACGCCATCGAATGTTCGAAGAATCGCAGCAGCAAGCGAGCAACGGTCATACCATTCGTGCCGTTCATGAAAATACGTTGTTTTGCCGTTTCCTATTAAGTTGAAATTCGTTCGGTGTCATTCACTTTCCTATTTTGAGTACTGTTGGTGCGGTTGTGGAAAGTTGCTGGACGCACGAAACTGTACGCTGCACCTCAGTCGGGGAGGAAAGAGTGCGGCTCTGGGAAGGCTGAGAGCAGCTCAACCGGATGGGACCTTAATGAAGGGCACCATCGAGGCGCCATGGGCGCTGCGTAATTTACTTGCGATATGGATATTACGAAGATGTACTCCAATGGAGGGTTGCGATGGGCGTACAGGTATATGATCTTTTTTTCCCCATGGCGGCGATGTTTATTTGGACTTTTCTGATCATGCTGCGGAACGTACAGGTAAGGGTAGGCGCCGTCTTGAAGGGGGAGCTGACCAATGAGTATTTCGAGCTGTTCCGCGGACCCAGCCCCTCAGACACTATTCTCAAAACACAAAACCATTTGCGAAATCTCATGGAGATACCGCCATTATTCTACATTGTCGCGCTCGCGATTATGATCACCGGCAAAACCGATTCGATTTTTCTTGTTTTCGCGTGGAGTTACGTAGCGCTTCGTATAGGTCACGGACTGGTCCACCTGACAATCAATAAGGTCCCTGTACGGTTTTTCTTTTTCATGCTCAGTAACCTCGTTTTGCTCATAATCTGGGTGCGATTGGGCACGTTAATTTGAGAATGACGCGTTCTGAATGGCCGATCGAATCGGGGTCGCGTTATAAGTATGGTATCTATGAAGATCTCTATTCTAGATGATTATTTCGACACGCTTCGTACGCTTTCTTGCTTTCGCAAGCTGGACGGACACGAGGTTATGGTTTGGACCGATCACACGCAGGACATCGATAAGCTCGCTGAGCGTCTCAAGGACAGTGAGGTTCTCGTTTTGATTCGCGAACGGACGGAGATTCGGGAGGCTTTGCTTGAACGGCTCGACGCGTTGCGGCTCATCAGTCAGCGCAGCGTTTATCCGCACATCGATATCGACGCCTGCACGCGTCGCGGGGTCATTGTCTCGTCCGATCAGCATGCCGGCAGCCCGTCTTATGCCGCCGCCGAGCTGACGTGGGGCCTGACCCTTGCCGCCATGCGGCAGATTCCTCAGGCGATGTACGCGCTGCGCGCCGGAACCTGGCAGATCGGGGTCGGCAACAGCGTGCGCGGCAAGACGTTGGGGATCTACGGCTACGGTAGGATTGGTGCTGCGGTCGCGGGCTATGGAAAAGCCTTCGGCATGAACGTTCTGGTGTGGGCACGCGAGCCGTCACGGCAACGCGCCGCCGCCGACGGATACCAGGCGGCGCCAAGCAAGCGCGCGTTCTTCGAATCGTGCGACGTCATCTCATTGCACATGCGGCTGGTCAAGGAAACGCGGGGCATCGTCACCCGCAATGATTTGTCGTGCATGAAACCGACCGCCTTGCTGGTCAACACGAGCCGTGCGCCGCTGATCGAGCCCGGCGCCCTGGTTGACGCTTTGCGTGCCGGGCGGCCGGGCATGGCAGCGGTCGATGTTTACGACGAGGAGCCCGTTGGCGACCCGCGCCACCCGTTGCTAACAATGGACAACGTTGTTTGCACGCCGCACATCGGCTATGTGACGCGCGACGAATACGAAATCCAGTTTTCAGACATCTTCGAACAGATCACGGCGTATGCGGCGGGCAGCCCCATCAACGTCGTTAACCCGCAAGTTTTCGATGTGTTGAAGGGTCGGGGCGCCGGCTGAGAGAACCCGTAAGAAGAGGGTAGATTCCTATCGATGTAAATGTTGGTATCAGGAATGGCCACGGCCAAGTCAAGGTTTCTCCACGCTCCCCGGCCTGAGTGACCGCCGACTTTTTTTCATGAACTCCCAAAATTCTTCCATCTCGGCGACGCGCTCCACCGAGAGGCGGGCAACCTCTGCTTCGGTTTTAGCCCCAAGAGCTTTTTTTGCGCGGCTCGGCGCTTGCTCATCGACAATACGCTTCAATTTTCTTCGCGCGGTCACTTTGACCTCTAAACAGTATCAGAAAAGCGGCAGAGTGGATAAGAAAGGCTAAGCCGCAAGCTTCCGGACTCGAAGTTTCTTGCGGCGCTGTTCAGCATGCCAGAGGTCATATTGCGTCTGCTGATTGAGCCAGCTTTCGGCTGACGTGCCAAAAGCAATCGACAACCGCACCGCCATCTCAGGACTAATCCCAGCACGACCATTCAGAATCGCCGACAAAGTTTTCCGACTTACCCCCAGCGCTCTTGCCGCCTCGGTGACGCTCACTTTCAGCGGTTCCAGACACAAAGTTCTTAGAACTTTCCCTGGATGAGGAGGATTATGCATGCGCATAGTATATCTCAGTGATAATCTTCGTAATTCACGGCGTCGGCATCTTTCCCGACGAAGGTAAAGGTGATTCTCCAGTTTCCACTAACCTTCACCGACCATGTTCGTTTACGATCTCCCTCGAGCGCGTGAAGATCTAGGCCTGGTAGGTTCATATCTTTGGGAGCTATGGACACATTTAAACGACCTAGAATTACCCGCAACCGCTCTGCGTGCTGAGCTTGGATACCGGCTTTGCTTCCAGTAGAAAAGAATCTTTCCAGTCCTTTGTGCCGGAAGCTGCGAATCACCCCAAGTAAATGTAACCCAAAAGGTTACAGCATTCAAGGCGGCTTTAACGTTGTAAATTCAGGTTGCAGGTGTCCCAGTCGGTGCTACGAGGCCGTTTGAAACTGTCATGACGACGTCCAAATCAAAGGGGTAACTTTTTGATCACCGTTAGGTGACATCCAGGTAATATAAAGATTACCTTCCACAAGGTCCCGCCCTTTCCGCGCGAAGCGTAATGAAGAATTTTCGTCGACAATTCATAAGGTTATTGAAATCTCCGCGGGTTACTCCGGATTGGCCCATCGGTTGCTCTAGGTCCGGTTGAAACAGATAAAGGGAGGATAAGGCCATGAATAAACAAATACTGGTCCCGATGAAACGAAGCGATCGAGCAGAAGACTTGATCCCTTACGTCGAGAA
>Ga0210076_1000277_pt1 | contig 11815 bp, 9 predicted proteins | sample MayberryNW_Catta_3_FD_184876 | JGI IMG/M metagenome (GOLD analysis project Ga0210076, IMG submission 184876) | Wetland microbial communities from San Francisco Bay, California, USA, that impact long-term carbon sequestration -... | ecosystem: Environmental > Aquatic > Marine > Wetlands ... | reverse complement strand
AGGATTCTAGTAGCATCTTATGTACAACTTTTTAATTATCCTTTTCTTTCATCCTTATCCTCTGAATCATTGTCTTCCTCTGGATCCAGAAAAGGCTAATGGACTAGAATAGTCATATCATTAGTAATAATATGACTGAACTTAAAAGGAAAAACCTGGAAAATGCACGTTATGTGGACAAGACGTTCAAGACCTGGCTAGGCATGTAAATGCTGACCATACTTAACAGGGGACAAGGCATACGTGATCAGGACTTTATGATAAGAATAAACCGGTTGGAGACCAAATTAATTGAGGAGTGGGGGCATGTTGGTGCTACCATTTGCGACGATTTGTTAGCGTCTCCTCCTGACATGCAATTATTACTTATTGCTGCGGCTGATCCTCTTATGTGCTGCTTCTAGTAATTTATTAGATCATTTAATTCTGTGACAGTCACACTCTCACATGTACTGCTAGGTTCCAAAGATTAACCGTCTGCAAAACCGGCATTACGCAATTTTTTGTCTTCTCTTTCGGCTTTTCGATGTTCATCAAGAGCTTCAATAGTGCTGAAAGTAGCGCCGCATTCTTCGCATATTAACATCTCACTTGAGGACATTTAGATCTAGTTTTCAACATTATATTTAAGTGAAACAGTTTTGAAAAAAGTCCATATTTAAAGAGATTAGGTATATGAAGAGCGCCTGAAGAATTCTTATTTTTTCATAATAATTTTTATAGTTAATAAAACTGTCGTTTATTTTAAAACTAAAAATTGAGTAAGTTGATAATTGCTATTCAGAAACTAGGTTAGTGATAATGCTTTACTCTTTCTGTTAACCTTCTCTATTGCTGATTGGAAATGTCTCATAGACACCTTTAATCTATCTCTAGTATGCTTAATATTTCCGCTTTTTCCCACTAAATCCCTATTTTGTGAATCTTGTCCAGATTTACTATCAGCCACAATGCGTTCTCTTATCGCCGATAAGGGCTGCTGTATTTACCATATTACCGATATCTGCTCCAGTCCATCCCTCTGTTAAATCTACTAACTTTCCGAGGTCTACATCAGTATCAAGCAACTTCTTCTTGGTATGTATACGGAGTATCTCCATTCTTGACTCCCTATTAGGAATAGGTATCTCCACAATTCTGTCAAACCTGCCAGGTCTGAGTAATGCTGTATCTAAGATGTCTAATCGATTGGTTGCCCCTATCGTAACTACATTACGCAGATCCTCTAAACCATCTAATTCAGTTAGCAGCTGAGACACTACTCGCTCTGTAACATTAGAGTCTCCAAAATCACCACCACGTCTAGGTGCTATAGCATCTATCTCATCGAAGAAAATTACAGATGGAGCAACCTGTCTGGCTTTTCTGAACACTTCTCTAACTCCTTTTTCAGACTCTCCAACCCATTTAGATATTAATTCAGGACCTTTTACGCTAATAAAATTGGCTTCTGAATTCGTGGCAACAGCTTTTGCAATCAGTGTCTTTCCTGTGCCTGGAGATCCATAGAGTAGAATTCCTTTAGGTGGTTTAACATCTGCCTCATCAAAGAGATCTGCATGTTTGAGTGGCCATTCAATGGCTTCAGATAATTCATCCTTCACATTCGCCGATCCTCCTACATCTTCCCATTTTACATTTGGCTTCTGAATCTGTACTTCTCTCATTGCTGAAGGATGTATATCTTTGAGTGCATCTTCAAACTCCTTATTCCCAACCCTGATTTTATTCAGTATCTCTAGGGGAATCTTTGTTTGGTCCAAATTGATTTCTGGAATGACTCTAGTTAACGAACGCATTGCTGCTTCTTTACAAAGTGATTCCAAATCTGCCCCTACAAAGCCATGAGTTATTTTTGCGAAATACTCTAGCTTAACTTCGTCAGTTAATGGCATCCCCCTAGTGTGAATGTGAAGTATGTCAAGTCTGCCTTCTTCATCCGGTATGCCTATTTCAATTTCTCTATCAAATCTTCCTGGTCTTCGAAGAGCTGGATCTATTGAATTTACTCTATTGGTAGCACCTATCACCACAACCTTACCTCTTGCCTCAAGGCCATCCATCAAGGTCAGCATTTGGGAAACTATCCTTTTCTCTACATCTTCGGATACTTCTTCTCTCTTTGGGGCTATGGAATCAAGTTCATCTATGAATATTATTGAAGGAGAATTATCTTGAGCCTGTTTAAATGTATCACGTAACCTTTCCTCACTTTCTCCATAAAACTTGCTCATTATTTCAGGACCAGCTATAGAGTAGTAGTTTGCATTTGTTTCGTTAGCCACGGCTTGCGCCAACAGTGTCTTTCCAGTTCCAGGTGGTCCGTACAGAAGAACACCTTTAGGTGCTTCAATCCCTATTCTTTCAAATATCTCTGGATGTCTAAGAGGAAGCTCTATCATTTCTCTTACCTTTTGTACTTCATTGCGTAATCCACCAATATCTTCATAAGATACTCTTGGAATTCCGGCCTTTGTACCTGCCTTAGAAGACGATGAACCGAGGATGAACTCTGTATCTTTGTGAATAGTATATGCAGCAGTTGTTCCAGAAGGCATTACACTATTTATAATGAGACCTGTTTTCCTACCCATAATATTGAGCGGGATAATGTCCCCTCTTGATACGACTCTCCCTTCAAGTATTCCTGTAAGATATTCTTCTATTCCTACTATATTCAGCTCTTCTGTTGGTGAAACAACTACTTGCTCAGCTTTTTTTATGTTCTGCACTTTACAAACTTTTACATGATCATCTATGCCAATTCCAAGATTATTACGTGTATATCCATCTATTCTAATTATTCTCATCCCATAATCTTCAGGTTGACCTGACCATAAAAGAGCAAACGTCTTTTTCTTGCCGCTAGACGTAGAGATTTCTATTACATCGCCTGTAGTAAACTGCAATTCTTCTACCACATTGGGATCTATTAGTGCCATACCCTTTCCAACAAATTTTGGATTAGTTTCAGTTACCTTCAATGATACAAAATCTGCTGGGTTAGATGTACTGTCATTTGTCACTCTACTTTTGTCACCTCCTCATTTTCGAATATTTAGATTTTGATCAATAAAAATAAATTCGAGTCCATCTATTTGTGAGTAATTATTCTACCTTTACCTCTTTTCCTTTTGGTTTCGGAGCTTGTTTCAATTTAATCTTCAGCTCTAGAATGCCATTTGAATAGGCGGCTTTTGCAGAAACATCTTCTACCGCTAAGTTCATTGGCACGTCCGTATGATATTTCTTATCACCTTTTTCCGCTTGAATTGTGACATATGTGTCCGAAATATTTATCTTGATGTCTTCTTTGCTCACACCGGGCATTTCAGCCGTAATGGTGAGTTGGTTATTCTTTTCATCTACTGATGTGTCTACCAGTGGTTCGCGTATTCTGCTTTGTTCTATTAGTCCTTTGGCAGCTGGTTTTACATTTCCAAACTCCCTTATGTGAGGCTTCCCGTCAGGGCCTACATTAATTTGGTACCCGTAGTAGTAAGGCAACTGCGACGTAGCGGCATCAGTTGGCGAACCTTCTCTCACAGTTCTAAACATCCTGTTCAGCATTTCTTCAGCTTCTGCGAATTCTCTGTCAGCATCCTCAAAAATTCTTGATGTATATCTCCATGGATCTCTCCACATCTATGATATCACCAGTTTTCATATTATGGAACCCAGATATTTATTTGTTACTCACTTCAGGTGTTTGTCAGCATGTTCTCATTTATGTTTTCCAACTTTTTATTATTCAATATGGTGTAAGTTTGGCGTTAGGAATGATATCCAATATAGAATTGGAATATTCTAATAGAAAAAAGTGGGTGCAAAGTACTATTCTACTCACATATCTTCGCCATAGTCGCCACCGCCATAACCTCCACCCATACCACCACCAGGAGGACCAGGAGGTATTTGGGATTTAGACGTAGCTATAACATCATCTATTCGCAGAATCATAGATGCAACTTCTGTCGCTCCATTCACAATATGTTCCTTTACTGCAAGTGGTTCATAGACATTTCTTGCATTCATATCGTCGATCTTCTTGTTGATCACATCAATACCGTATTTGGGTTTACTACTGTTAGTAATCTTTGTTCTCAACTGAACCTGCGTATCGATAGGATCCATACCAGCGTTCTCTGCAAGTACTAGCGGAATAGTCTCAATACTATCAGCAAATTGTTCAGCAGCTAATTGGGCGCGTCCCTCAAGTGAGTTAGACCATTCTCTTATTTCTCGTGATACTATCGCTTCTGGAGCTCCTCCGCCTGGTACAACGTAAGGATATTCCACTACGTCTTTGACTGTCATTAGCGCATCATGCACAGACCTCTCTACTTCATCCACAACCCTTTGTGAACCTCCTCGTAATAGGATTGATATTGCTTTAGGATTCTTGCAGCCTTCGATGAAAACCCACTTATCTGTTTCTATGTGTCGTTCCTCAACTAGTTGGGCATTACCCAGATCATCACTGGTGATTTCGTCTATATTAGTGATGATAGTGGCGCCTGTAGCTTTTGCTAGTTTGGACATGTCACTTTCCTTGATCCTTCTTACAGCAATCATTCCTCCTCTTGCCAAATAGTGTTGTGCCATATCATCAATACCCTTCTGACATAATACTACGTTCGCACCAGCCGATGAAATCTTGTCGACCATCGATTTAAGTATGTTATTTTCTTCGTCCAAGAATTTCTGCATCTGATTAGGGTTATTGATATTTAGCTTCGCATCAAATTCGGGTTTTTCAACTTCAAGAGGACAGTTCAACAATGCGATTCTCGCATTTTCAATCCTCTTAGGCATTCCGCCATGTACAACTTCTTTGTCCAATACGATTCCTTCTATCCACCTTGAATCATTTACTGATGCTCCTGCTTTCTTTTCGACCTTAATATTGTCCAAATCTACCTTATACTTGCTGCTTTCCAAACTAGTACCACCTCTTTTGGTACCAGTTTCTTCAGATTCGTGTTCTTCAGCAATCTTTAGAATTGCATCGACAACTATATCTGCCAATGTTTCAGACTGACCAGAAACCATCTTTGATGCCATGGTTGTCCTTGCTATTCTGGCAAGGTCTTCCCTATCTTGGGGGTCTATCTCCGTACTTATTTCTCGTAATAGCTTTACTGCTTTCTCTGATGCTCTTCTATATCCGTCCACAATAACGGTTGCATGCACATTCTTGTTTATCAAATCTTCAGCTTTTTCAAGCAGTGATCCAGCTAGAACAGCAACAGATGTTGTTCCGTCTCCAACCTCGTTATCAACTGACTTGGTGACTTCAACCATCATTTTTGCAGCAGGGTGTTGTACCTCGATTTCTTTGAGAATTGTAGCTCCATCATTGGTAATTGTTACATCTCCAATGGGATCGACCAACATCTTGTCCAACCCTCTTGGACCTAGACTTGATTTCAGAATTTGTGCTATTAACTTGGCAGCTGTAATATTATTTTTTTGCGCATCTTTTTTCTTTGTTTCAGTTGTACCCTCCTTTAATAATAAAACGGGTACTTGCGGTTGTTGTTGTTGCAATGAAGACATACCTTCTATACATCTCCTCCGTTACTAACTACTAGTGTTTATTATATATAATTTTTTCTAAAATCATTTGCTTGTCATATGTGTAACAGTTGTTTACAGCTAATTATAAGAAAGTCGTTACACATGCTAAGTGAGTAAGTAAGATTTAAATTATTCGTAGTACAAGTACAAGTATTGCTTGGCCTTGCCTTAGCTGTCCTCCTTGTAATTACCAATTGTTGATTGTCCTTGTATTCATATGTAGCATGTGCGGAAAGCATTTTCAAAATCAAGATGACCCTGTGCATCATCGGCGTTTTGGGAGCGGGTAATTGATAGATTTAGATTCTTTTTACGAAGTAATAGCAAATCAAAATATACTATGTTAACATACATTCGATGATATTGTCTGTCGGTGATAAATTGTTTATTCCTACTGTTCAAAGAGCATTAGTTTTGCAGGGAGGTGGTGCTCCTGGTGCATATCAAGCAGGTGCTTTCAAAGCCCTATTTGAAAAACTAAGAAAAATAGTAGGTAATAGCGACAATGACAATAATGAGCCCCTATTTGACATCATTGCAGGGACTTCTATAGGCGCAATAAATGGAGCAATTCTCGTTAGCTATTTTCTTGAAAATAGAACTTGGAAAGGTTCGGCAGAAAGACTTGAAGGTTTTTGGAAGTATTTATCCACCCCTACTCCTGAAATTTCAGAAGCATTAAAACAATGGAAAGCAGAAAAAGTGAAAGGGACTAATCCTTTAATTGCGTCAGAAGAAGCAGCCAGACGATATTATTCAGTAAAGGAATTCTACAAATCAGGAATCAAAAATGTGTTCCAACCAATTCATCCCCCTAAACAAGATAAGCGATTCTGCGATTCTGAAAATCAATGGCTTGTTTACGACAATGAACCCTTGAGAAAAAGTGTAGAAAAATTTGTTGGATTCCCTATTGCAACTAGTCTTGACAGAAAGGAACCAAGGTTGCTTGTAATTAGCGTAGATGCAGAAGAAGGAACAACCGCCACATTCGACAGCTACGAGAAGGAGAAAGGAATAAGAGAAACACAATATGGTAATTCTGTATTAGGGAAATCTATCACTATCAAATATGACGAAGGTCTAAATATCAAACATCTAATGGCAAGCTCGACGTTACCTGAATTCTATGTTTATGAAGAGATAGGTGGACGAAAATTTTGGGATGGTGGGTTACTTAGTAATACTCCTATTCGAGAATTGTTAGAAGCACATAAGAGGTTTTGGGAAAAGAGGATAGGCGGTCATAATCTGGAGAATTCCCTTAAGAAAAAGGAAAGTAGTAAAGGACATAATAATCTAGATTACGGTGTTAGACAAGAACGTGCCCAGAGAATTCCTGATTTAGAGCTGTACATAATTAATGTATTCAGTCCCAATGAAAATAATACTACTACTGGAGAAGATATCATACGTGAAGATATTGATGCAGTAAGAGATAGAAAGATGGATATAATACTTAGTGATGGATATGATGCAAAAACAGACGGACTTTTCACTGACTACGTAAATCTAATTGAAAGATTAATCAGCCTTGGAGACCATGATGAGGCAATAAGGGACAGAATTAACAAAATTTTAGAAGAGTATACGCCAAGGCGTTTTAGCACGGGAGAGGTAAAGAGAAATATCGATATACTCAAGAACACTTTCAAGATATCTAAAGTAGTACAAATACAACGTAAAGACGACTATGACAGCATTTCAGGGAAGATGGGCGACTTTACCTTTGAAACAATTAACAAATGGATTCAAGAAGGGTATCATGATGCTATAATGCACTAAGGTTTTCATCTCAGATTACTTGAATTGATTTCTTTTGATCCTCTCCGAATAACTTATATTGTTATAATCATTTTAGTAAGTATCACAAGCAGAATTATACTGATATCAACATGACTTTAAATCACTTACCTTTCATTAGCGTAGCATGGATGTTGAGCAAAAGACCTCTCAAGAGTGCAAGGAAGCCAGACATGCTGATTGCTACTAGCAATCAGTATCTTGATTACCAGTAGAAAAATCGGGAAAAACAAATTGTCATTGCAGTTCTGTCATTAGTCCGAGCCGACTATGGCTATACGCTTACCATTTCACGTATCAATCCGTTTTGACTATATTCAGTGCCATGCTTTTCGCATAGACTGATTGGCACGTTTGTAGATATTAATGTAGCGTGCCATTTTATACTCAAAGAGCACCCATCTACTTGACATACTTCTCCGTCTCCTTCTGCTGCTACTGCTGTTGCTGCTACTGCATTACCTCCACCGTCTTCAGTACCCATAATCGGTTCGTATTTCGTAATGAATAAAAGGATTACAAGTCAATCCAGCCTTAACGCATTGCCTCGCTTGTTGAAAATATCCAGATTGTTTGCTTCAGAATGAATAAGCCCTAAATATCTTAATGAATAATGGCTAGCATGTCCAGCCAGCCGGAAGATAAGAGAAAAAAGAGACTTGGAAATTTATCCAACCTCCTGAGAGGCATTGACCGTTGGGATATGGAACTGATGATGTGCCGGTTATCACTTGAGTTCTATAGACAAGCGGCGTTGGCTGAGGGTTATGTCCATGGTGGAGACATTGTTGGAGCGGAAGGTCACAGGCTTATCGCAGAGGCAATACACGATATCTTAGGAACGTTAGAGGTAAAAAGACGTGAGGAAGTAGAGGCAGAGGTAACACCCAATGTTACTGATATCCAACGAATAAAGGAGAAGTAGTAGTAGGTGACTCATGGAGTCACAAATCTTATTTTATCACCTAATTCATTCTGGCAGTTCTGCACTAAGATGGTTACTTAGTCTGACAACAGATGCCAAAGTTTGACCTATCCATTATGCTGTTACACTGAATACATTTCCATTTCACACTTTCTTCTCTTCTTCTCGGGTTGCTCATGCCATAGGACTTGATTACCAAGGGATTGAAGACAAATTTAATCGAGGAGAGCTAGAGCGCAAGATAGCAAGTGATGGCTTCGGCTGGCGCGATGAGGACCCAAATGCAGTGTTTTAGGTTGACGTTGCAGTTCTGGCATTAATCACGGAGACATTAGATCTGTCTTTGACTCGTTAGCGGAAGGGAAGAGATCTAGTCATTCAATTTTCTCGACCCACTGAGATCGCCACTCGGGTGGTTCGAATGGATCTCCAAAGTAGAGCGTTTCATGTGCGATCTTATCATCTCTGAACTCCATGATGCATACCACGTTGACTGGACGTCCATCATCATAAGTAATAATGTATTCAGTTACCCAGAGACTCCCTTCTCCGCGCGTCCGCACAACTTTAAAGCCAAGTTTAGCAGGGTAATGTTTCCTGAGCTCGTATATGTTGTGTTTACCAGAGACTCGCTCACCAGACTGAGGAAATTCAACTATGACGTCGTTATGATAAATCTCGTGTGATCTATCTATATCAATACCAGTGAATTCCCAGTGACGATCCAGAGTAGCACGTATTTCTTGATTATTCACCATCTTTTTAGACCATATCAAAAGCATAGATTATAGTCTTCTCTTCGGCTTCAAATGTAGACAAACTAATCACTGCGCTTAGGACTGTAGTAGAGAAAGGGGAAGGGATATTAGATAAGGAAGCAACATCATATGACGACGTCTTTGATGCATTTAGAATGTCTCTGCAGTAGTGGGTTAGCAATTAGTCACGATGGCTGTTTGGATGTATTCAGATGGGCATTCACTATTGGCTACGCGGGGTAATAGTGCGTTATTGTTGTCAAGATCTCTTAGCCTCATAGTGGAGCAATACTTTACCGCTTTCAAACGCTTTTGATTCAATCAGAGTGTATTTTTGAATCTCGTTCAAGTCCTTAAATATGGTCATACCGTTTCCGATTGCCACAGGATTAATAAAAAAATAAAATTCGTCAATAAGTTTTTCTTTAATCAAGGAAGAATCGAATGAGGCACCACCATAAACGATGATGTCCCCGCCGTTTTGACTCTTTATCTTATTAACTTCTTCTATGAGATCGCCTGTTGCAATATCTGTATTTATCCACTTAGATTCGTTCAGTGTTTTAGTAAACACAACTTTTGGGGTTTCTATCATCTTTTTAGCGAACACATACCAAGGATCATCAGGTTTGTTCATTACATCTGACCAGTAAGAGATAAAGACATCAGTCATTTTCCGTCCCAGGAGAATGGTGTCAACAGGCTCATGTAATTTGTATGAATATTTTATGAGTTCATCATCCAAGAGTCCGACCATCCAGTCCATTTCACCATTTGGCCCTGCAATGCAGCCATTTACAGACATATTCGCATGTAGTTTTAATTTTCTCTTGTTATTTGCCATTTATAAAATAACGAACCTCTGTCTTAACTCTATTTCCATACCTTAAGAACCAAAAACTTTGTTATTCTGATTTATCTCACCTAAAAACGAACATTTGAGCAAAGTCGAACAGAGACTACAATGGCGTAGGGATAAGGTAAGACAACTATGTGTTAAGTGGTATTCCCAGAGATAGATCGCAAGTATTCTTAAAGTAGGATTAGCGTCAGTTAACGAGGATCTGCAATACCTTAGGCAGCAAGCAAAGCAGAACATTACCAAATACATCAACGAATACCTACCGGCCGAATATGAGAATTGTCTTGATGGTTTGAACAACATCTTGACGGAGGCGTGGCAGATGTCTTTTAACGGAGAAAAAAAGGAAAGGATGCAAGCCTTATCATTGGCCAAAGAGTGCTACGCAATGAAACTAGATTTGCTCAGTTCTGCTACAGTTATAGACAGAGCAGTAAAGTTTGTTGTGAATCACAATAACAATTCTAAAATCAAAATTATGGACATTTAGGAGGGGTCTGAAACCTCAAAACAGTGAATTGGTCATAGATGACTCTGCAGTCAAATCAATCAATTGTACTGCGTCTGGGCCGTGGAGACCGGCCCCTGAGTTAAGTGGGCTCTTCCCGTTATTAGGATCGCATGGCTAGTCATGAAGTATGAAGAATGGTAAAGAGTAGAGTTGGCGTAGTCAAGTCACTAGCATGCATAACTGAAGCACACTCTCAATGCAATGGTAAGCATTGCGGCTGTAAATGCCACTACCAGCCGCATTACAAGTAAGACAATATTATTCATCAATTCACTTGAATAACCACGAAAGTAGTTTTCAAGTTAGACACAAATCCTTGCGTTGAATCTTGCTCTTGCAACAATTCATTTCATTTTTTGTTCCATTTCCACTTTGATTGTAATCATATCTTCCTAGGATAGTGACAAACATTGTAAAAACTGGCAGCGCAAATCCTATCCCCTAAGCAATAATGATCCCCCACATTGAAACCGAAAAGATATGGGCCTGTTTTCTCCTATTTCGGCTGCTGCTAGTCCGTGCAGTTTTGGCAATAGCAAACCTTTAGCCTTCTGAGGTTTTAAAGATGCCTTCAGGCTGCCTTTCATGTTCTGGCAGCCTGGAAGCGCCCGTGGATGCAAACAACTGATTTGCGGGTATTATATGAAATCCAATTGCTCCTACTAGGATTGCTACTAATACGTATGATGTAATGCTGTTTGTCAATTCGAGATGCAGCCGGAAAAATCGTATATAAACATTATCATGATGAATCCACTATAAGAAGCCGTTCGAAGTATGTTAGTATTGATTTGGTAGCGTCACTGAAGTCAACCCTCTGACAAATAACCAGAGGCGAGCCCTTTATTTTCCATCTAACCCCTTTACATACCGGTTCCGAAGCCTGGTATATCAGTTTAGATATCAGTTTAGTCTTCCTTTATTTTATTATTATTATGTAACTATCAGAGAATTGTAACATTATGTAGTAAGGCTTTTAGACATGCTCTTCTGTGCGCTTGGTTGGTTACGGCTGAGTAAACCTTCTTTTACCCCATCTAAGGATAGTTCACTATTACCATATGAATGAAGAAAATATAAGAGCGATCTACGTACGTGCATTAGAAAATCTAACAGATCGAATAGACTCTATTAAAAGCAATTCAAATAACGACATCTTTAGGTTAAACCATTTCATAAGACGAGATCTAATAAAGTATGAGGCGGAAATTAGTCGTATAATACAAGAATGGAGAGAAGAAAACCATCCACCAATAAGTAACAGAGATCTGTTATATACCGCCCTAGAATTATACAAAAAGGACTTACAGGAGACAGGAGAGACTGTTAAAAAGAAATTAGGGCTAGATGGGATAGAGTTTCCACTTCTTGAAAAC
>Ga0210076_1000276_pt1 | contig 11826 bp, 11 predicted proteins | sample MayberryNW_Catta_3_FD_184876 | JGI IMG/M metagenome (GOLD analysis project Ga0210076, IMG submission 184876) | Wetland microbial communities from San Francisco Bay, California, USA, that impact long-term carbon sequestration -... | ecosystem: Environmental > Aquatic > Marine > Wetlands ... | reverse complement strand
TCCCGTTGCACGCACGCGGGTCGGTGGCACGACGACATCCACCGCTCCGTCCTCACGCTGAAGGCGCTCACCTATGCGCCGACGGGCGGCGTCGTCGCCGCACCGACGACCTCGCTGCCCGAGGCGATCGGCGGCGTCCGCAACTGGGACTACCGCTACTGCTGGATCCGCGACGCGACGCTGACGCTGCTCGCGCTCGTCCGCTCGGGCTACGTCGAGGAGGCGGGAGCGTGGCGCGACTGGCTCCTGAGGGCGGTCGCGGGGAAGCCGGACGACCTCCAGATCATGTACGGCGTTGCGGGTGAGCGACGCCTGACCGAGGTGGACCTCCCGTGGCTCGCCGGCTACGAGGCCTCGCAGCCCGTCCGCATCGGGAACGAGGCGTCCACGCAGCGCCAGCTCGACGTCTACGGCGAGGTCCTCGACGTCCTCTACCAGGCACGGCGGCAGGGCCTCGCTCCGTCGTACGACGCCTGGGCCTTGAGCCGCAAGCTCCTCGAGTGGCTCGAGTCGGGCTGGCGCGAGCCCGACGAGGGCATCTGGGAGGTGCGGGGGCCACGCCGCCACTTCACGCACTCGAAGGTGATGGCCTGGGTCGCGTTCGACAGGGCGGTGAAGACCATCGAGCGCTTCGGGCGCGAAGGGCCGCTCGAGCGCTTCAAGGCCGCTCGCCGGGAGGTTCGACGAGCCGTCTTGAGCGAGGGCTACAACGCGGAGCGCGGTGCCTTCGTCCAGTACTTCGGCTCCGACCGTCTCGACGCGAGCCTGCTCCTGATCCCGCTCGTGGGCTTCCTTCGCGCCGACGACCCGCGGGTCGTGGGGACGGTCGCCGCGATCGAGCGCGAGCTGCTCCGTGACGGCTTCGTCGAGCGCTACCGCGCCGACGAGGAGAACGTCGACGTCGATGGGCTGCCACCCGGCGAGGGCGTCTTCCTGCCGTGCTCCTTCTGGCTGGCCGCGGTGCGCGCCCAGCAGGGCCGGAGGGACGAGGCGGTCGAGCTCTTCGAGCGGCTGCTCTCCCTGCGCAACGATCTCGGTCTCGTCTCGGAGGAGTACGACCCCGAGCGGAAGCGCCTCGTCGGCAACTTCCCCCAGGCGTTCACCCACCTCACGCTCGTGGAGACGGCCTTCACGCTCTCGCGGCCACGCGCCGCGTAGCTCTTCGGCAGGTCACGTCCGCCCGAGCCGGATCAGCGCCGGCCGAAGGAGTGCGGGCGCGGCAGGGACTCCCACACGGAGTCGCTCTCCGCCGCCGCTCGTGCGAGCGGGCCGAGGGACTCGATCCTCGAGACGAGCACGTTGCGGTTCTCGGCGACCCGCTCGTAGCGGCCGTGCGCGAGGACGAGCGGCTCGGCGCGCACCGTCGCCCGGTGGCGCTCGTACACGGCCGGGGGGACGATCAGGTTCACCTGGCCGTGCTCGTCCTCGATGAGCATGAACACGATCCCGTTCGCGGTCGACGGCCGCTGGCGCGCGACCGTCATCCCCGCGACCGCGATCCGCCGGCCGTGCCGCTGCTCGCGGAGCTCCGCGCTCGAGAGCGTGCCCACGGGCAGGTGCGGGCGCAGGAGCGCGAGCGGGTGCGTGCCGACGGACATTCCGGTGTGGCGGTAATCCGCGAGCATCCGCTCCCAGCGAGTCAGCCCGCGCAGGGCGGGCGTCTCCACCGTCGGCCCGAGCGCGAGCGGGAGCTGCTTCGCCTCCCCTGCCGTTCCCGGGACCGACTGCGGGCGGAGGGCGAGGCCGAGCTCCCAGAGCTGGTCGCGCCGCGGGCGGCCGAAGCCGTCGCAGGCACCGCCGTTGACGAGCGCCTCGAGACCGTCGCGGGAGAGCGCCGCGCGTCGAGCGAGGTCGGCAACGTCCAGGAAGGGCCCGTTCGCCTCCCGCTCGGCGACGAGCGCGTCCGCCTCGTCCTTCCCCACCGAGGAGACGTACGAGATTCCCACACGGACCGCCCACGCGGGGTGACCATCACTCGAGGTGGCTGTCACCTGCATCTCCAGCTCGCAGCTCGCGGCGCTCAGGTTCACGTCGGCGGAGCGCACCTTCACCCCGCGCCGCTGCGCGTCGCGGACGAGTGTCGCGGGTGGGTAGAAGCCCATCGGCTGGGCGTTCAGGAGCGCGCACAGGAACTCCGCCGCGTAGTGGCGGCGCAGCCACGAGGACTGGTACGCGAGCAGGCCGAACGCAGCCGCGTGCGCCTTCGGGAAGCCGAACCCGGAGAAGCCGACGAGCTTGTCGAAGACCCGGTCCGCGGTCTCCGTGTCGACGCCCTTCCCGGCCGCGCCCGCGACGAACCGGCCGCGGTACGCCTCGAGCGCGTCATGGCTGCGCTTGCGGCTCATAGCGCGGCGCAGCCCCTCGGCCTCCCCCACCGTGAAGCCGGCGAGCGCGATCGCGACCTCTAGCACCTGGTCCTGGAAGACGACGACGCCGAAGGTCGAGCGCAGCGGCTCGCGCAGGAGCTCGTGGTCGACCGGCCAGACGTAGGCGGGGTCCTCGCGCAGCCGCTCCCGCGCATCGATGTACGGGTGCACCGCCTTCCCCTGGATCGGGCCGGGCCGCACGAGCGCGACCTGCACGGTGAGGTCGTCGAGGTTCGCCGGCTTCGTGCGCAGGAGGCTCTGCATCTGCGCCCTGCTCTCGATCTGGAATGCGCCGACGGTGTCCGCGCGCCTGATGTCCTCGAAGACCTCGGGGTCGTCGAAGGGGATCCGGGAGAGATCGACGATCTCCCCGTGCGCGCCGGCGATCCGCTCGACGCAGTCCTCGACCGCGGAGAGCATCCCCAGGCCGAGCAGGTCGATCTTGAGGAAGCCGGCGTCGGAGCACGAGTCCTTGTCCCACTGGCAGAGCTGGCGGCCGGCCATCGCGGCCGGCTGGACGGGGACGAGCTCGACGAGCGGGCGGGTGGAGACGATCATGCCGCCCGGGTGCTGGGAGACGTGCCTCGGGAGGCCCGCGATCTCGCCCGTGAGCCACGCGAACGCGCGCCAGCGCCGGGACTCGAGCTTGCGCTCTCCGTCGGGAAGCCGCGCGAGCTCCTCCCCGACGCGCTTGGCGTTCCAGCCGTCCGAGAGCTGCGAGAGGCGCTCGAGCTCCGCGTGCGGCAGGCCGAGCGCCTTGCCGACGTCCCTGATCGCCCCTCGCGAGCGATACGTCGCGAAGCTCGCGACGAGCGCGGCATGCTCGCGCCCGTAGCGCTCGGTCACGCGAACGATGAGCTTCTCGCGGATGTCGCGCGGGAAGTCGAGGTCGATGTCCGGCACCGAGGCGAGCTCGCGGTTCAGGAAGCGCCCGAGCGAGAGCTCGTTCGCGACCGGGTCGACGTGCGAGAGGCCGGTGAGGTAGCAGACGATCGAGCCCACGGAGCTCCCCCGCCCGCGACCGGGGGGCAAGAAGCTCCGCGGGGAGCCCGTCCCGCGCACCTCACGCGCGCACTCCCGGGCGAGCTCGAGCACCTCGTGGTGGAGGAGGAAGAAGCCCGCGAGCCCGAGCTCGTCGATGAGCGCGAGCTCGCTCTCGAGCCGTGTCTCCGACCTCGCTCGCAGCGCGCGAGCGCGCGGCCCGTAGCGCTCGTCCAGCGCGCCGTGGCAGATCGCCGCGAGCTGCCGGATCGCGGGCTCGTGCCCGTCCGAGAAGTCCGGATAGCGGTAGCCGAGCTCCTCCGTGAGGTCGAACTCGAGGCGCTCGGCGAGGACGGCGCTGCGCTCTGCGGCCGCGCGATCCGACGGGAAGAGCTCGAGCATCTCCTCCGGCGGCCGCAGGTAGCTCTCCCTGTTCCCCCGTCGCTCCGGCTCGCAGCCCTCGAGCGAGCTGCGGCAGCGGATGGCGACGAGGACGTCCTGGAGCAGGGTCCGCCGGGGATGGTGCGCGTGGACGTCTCCCGTGGCGACGGTCTCGACCCCGAGATGCCCGGCGAGGTCACGGAGGAGGGCGTTCCGCCGGGCGTCGCCGCGCTCGAACGGGCGCTGGAGCTCGACGAGGAAGCGCTCCGGCCCGAACGCCGCCGCGAGGCGCGCCGCCGCGTTCGGGTCGCGGAGACCGAGACCGGAACGCGCGCACCCGGAGAGGCAGACGAGGCCTTCGGAAAGCTCAAGGACCGCCTCGAGCGGCACGGAGGACGGGAGCGGCTCGCGATCCTCTCTTCCGAGCCGCCGTGTCCCCGCGTGCGCGGCGGTGAGCAGGCGGCAGAGGTTCGCGTACCCCTTGCCGCTCTCCACGAGCAGCGTCACGTGCGCGCCTCCCCCTGCTCCGGCACCGGCCGAGCCGGTACCTCCGCTCTGTTCCCGCTGAGGCGCCGGCAAAGCCGGCACCTCAGCTCCTTGGCCGGCTCCGTCGAGCCTACGCCGATGCGGCGCCGTCGAGCCCACCCCGCTGTCGAGCGTGACCTCCGCGCCCGTGATCGGGCGCACGCCGAGCGCCTTCGCCGCGTGCGCGAACTCGAGAGAGCCGTAGACGCCGTCGTGGTCGGTCAGCGCGAGCGCCTCGTAGCCGAGCTCTGCCGCCCGCGCCGCGAGCTCCTCTGGCTGCGAGGCTCCGTCCAGGAACGAGTACGCCGAGTGACAGTGCAGCTCGACGTAGGACACGGCTAGGCTGCCGGTACGTGGTCGAGATCCGCGACGGCGAGCGCATCACGGGCGAGGGCGAGCTCGGGGTCACGCTCCTCGCCGACATCGACGAGATCGGCGTCGCCGAAGTTCGCTCGACGCCAGGCGGCATCGCGCCGCCGCTGCACGTTCACGAGCGCCACGCGGAGGCCTTCCTCGTGCTCGAGGGAGAGCTCACGTTCCGGCTCGAGGACGGCGAGCACCCGGTCGTGCCCGACACATGGGTGTTCGTCCCGCCGGGAGTCGCGCACACGTTCGCGGTGACCGGGACGGAGCGTGCGCGATTCCTCGACCTCCACGCTCCGAGCTGCGGGTTTGGCGACTTCGTCCGCGGCCTGCACGCCGCCGGGAGCGAGGACGAGCTGCGCGCAGTACGGGCTGCCTTCGACCAGCTCCCCGCGCCGGAGTACGCCGCGGCCGACCCGGGCCTCGTCGTCGCCCGCCGCGCAGGAGGCGCGGAGGGCGAGAAGATCACCGACCGCCCGGAGCGGCGCGCGACCGTGCTCGTGGACGCCGACGAGCTCATCGTCTCGGAGTTCGCCTACGGCGCCGGCGAGCGCGGGGCGACTCCGCACGTCCATTACGAGCACGCCGACGCGTTCCTCGTCGTCGACGGGGAGTTCGCCTTCCCCTACCGCGACGGGAAGGTCGACGTCCCGGCCGAGACCCTCGTCCTCCTCCCTCCCGGCGTCGCCCACGGCTTCGACAACGACAGCGCCGCGAGCGCGCGCTGCTTCAACCTCCACTTCCCCGCGAGCGGGTTCGGCGACTACCTGCGGGGGCGAAATCCCGGCTTCGACCAGCACGACCCGCCGGACGACGGCGGGGTCGACCCTGCGGCGATCGTCGCGGTGCGCCTCGCGCGGTAGGTTCCCCGCATGACCTGGGACGAGCTCGTCGCGGAGGTCACCGCGCGCCACCCGCTGCACGAGGGGAAGATGTTCGGGATGCCGTGCCTCAAGCGCGAGAACGGCAAGGTCGTCGCGGGGCACTGGAAGGACGGCGGGCTCACGGTCAAGCTCACCGACGTCGCGCAGCGCGAGGCCGCGCTCGCGGCGGACGCGGAGCCGTTCGATCCGGGCATGGGCCGCGTGATGAAGGAGTGGGTGCTCGTCCCGGAGACGCTGTCCGATGAGTGGCTGCGGCTCGTCGAGCAGGCGGTCTAGATGGACGAGCCGATCGCGCTGCCTCCCGGCGAGGGCGAGCTCGTCGGGACGAGCATCGTCAAGGCGGCACGGCCCGAGCTCTCCGCGCTCGAGTTCACGGTGAAGCCCGGCGGCGGCGTCACGCCGCACTTCCACGAGCGTCACAGCGACTCGTTCTACGTGCTCGAGGGGGAGCTCGAGCTCCACGTCGGCGACGACGTGCTTCGAGGTGGTCCGGGCACGTACGCCCTCGCGCCGCCGGGCGTCGTCCACTTCTTCCGGAACGTGAGCGACGCGCCCGCGAAGGCGCTCAACCTGCACACGCCGGGAGGCTTCGTCGAGTACCGCCGCGAGCTCGTCGCGCTCCACGAGCAGGGGATCCAGCCGGACGCGGCGTTCTACGAGCGCCACGACGTCTTCGACGTCTGAGCCGTGGACGACGCGCGGGCGCGCTACGACGACATCTGTGACGCGCTCGCCGGCTGGCACCGGGACGTGCGGCGCTCGACCGTGTTCGGAATGCCGTGCCTGAAGCGCTCCGGGCGCGTGATCGCCGGCTTCACCCGGGCGGAGAGCGCGATGGTGTTCAAGCTCACCGACCCGGAGGCGCACGCCCGCGCGCTCGCGGTTCGTGGAGCGCACCTCTTCGACCCGTCCGGGCGCGGAGAGCACTTCCGGCAATGGGTCGTCGTCCCCGGCGAGCAGGCCGACGAGTGGGAGTCCCTCGCCTACGAGGCGGTGGTGCAGGATCACTCCATCAGGCCTGCTGGGTGAACCAGCACGCCTCCTCCCGGTCCCGGTAGACGCAGACGTTGCGGCCACTCTCGAGCACGACCTCGAAGTAGCGCCGGTCGACCGGCTCCTCCGTCCACCAGCGGTCGACGACACGCCACTCCTCGCGCACGAGCGTCACCTCCTCGCGGTTCACGACCCTCGGCGTCCCGCCCGGCCCCGTCTCGACGAGCGCCGGCCGCGGCGCATTCAGTCGTCCTACCGTGGAGGAGCCCATGTTTCCCCCGCGTGCCCCCTCCTTTCGCGCTCCGCACAGCACGCTGGACGCCGGCCTCCCGGCCGGCAAAGCCGACCTCCGGCCCCGGAGACGAGGCGCGCGGAGCTCATGTCCAGAACAACACCTCAGTCGTCCCGAGGCACGACGAACGCCCGCGCCTCGGGAATCCGCGACCACGGCGCCACCTCCACCACGGCGCACACCGACCCGGTTCCCGTGCTCGCCCGCACCTGCCGTAGGCCCTCGCGCAGGCGCGTGCTCGCCTCCTCTCCGGCGGGCTCGACCAGCGCGAGCTGCTGGCCCGTGTGCTCGGCGAGCTCGACCGCCTCGATGCGAAGCTCGACGATCGGGCCGGGCAGCTCCGAGAGCTTCGGCCCGAGCGCCGCACGCACTCTGGCCGGCTCCGCAGTTGCGTCGCGAAGCGTCAGCGTGCGGCGCCACGAGCCGCCGTCGACGAGCCGGGCGGCGAGCGCGAGCTTGCGAAACGGCCTGCCTGCCCGCTCCGGGCGGGCGAGGAGCCGTTCGAGGAGAGCGCCGAGCGCACGCCTGAGGGTGAGCTCGTTGCCCACCGCCTCCGGGAAGACGAGGACCTCGGCCAGCTCGAATGCGGGCTTCCGCCCGCGAACCTTCGCCCGGCGGCCGCCGTGGGCGAGCCGCCAGGCCGTCCTTCCCTCCACCCCCAGCCTCTCCGCGACGGCACCGCCCGGAAGCTGCGCGAGCTCCCCGAGCCGGCGAAGGCCGAGCCCCTCCAGCTCGGCGTAGCGATCCGCCGAGAGCGGGAGCAGCGAGAGCGGCAGCGGCTCGAGGAACGACGCCTCGTCCTTCGGCGCGACGAGCAGGATCTGGCCCGGGCGCGCCACGCTCGCCGCCGCGAGGGCGGTGAAGCGGCGGTCGGCGGCGCCGATGCGCGGGTCCCAGGTCGTGCCCGCGGCGGCAAGCGCCCGCTCGAGCGCGGGCTGCACGCCTCCGTACAGCCGCTCGACCCCGCGCGTCTCGAAGACGACGGTGCCGTGGTCGACGGGGTCGACGGCGAAGCCCGCGTCCTCCAGACAGCGCAGCACGCCTTCCCACTCGCGCTCGACCGCCGACGGGTCGCGGTCGACGAGGACGAGGGCCGGGCACGTCGCGAGCGCCTCCCCCAGGCGCATCCCCGGCCTGACGCCGGCCGCCTCGGCGGCCGCTGTCACCGGGCCGAGGAACTGCTCCTCACCGGCCTCCGGAGCGAGCGCGGCAGGCTCGAGCGCGAGCCTCGGCCGCGTCCGCAGCGCGGCTCGCAGCTCGAATCCCGGAATCAGGAGGCACGCAACCATTCGAACACATGTTCTATACGAACACCTGTTCTCCTGTCAACCCATTCGCCGCCTGAGCACCGAGCCGCGTCAGGGCGATAGCGCGTGTATTCGTGCGACCCGCACGGAGAGCGCCGTTCGCTCGAGGCCGCTCTCCGCCCGCTCGAGAGCGCGACCGGAGACCTCCGTAGCGACCTCCTGCACCGCGCGCACCCGCCCGTCGGCACCTACCTCGACGGCGACTCTACCCACCCGCTCGAGAGCCTCGAGCGCGGCACCGACGACCCGGGGGTCGCTCTCACCATGGCGGCCGATCTCGAGGAACGCGTCGGCCAGCAGACGCTCGAACGATGGCGCCGGCACCCGAACGAGGAGTCGCCGCTCGCCGACGCGGCGGTCGGGCTCGGGCTCGCGCTTGCCTGCCAACCGCTCGAGAATCGCTCCGAGGTAGCCGATGGCCGTGATCGCGGTCGTCGGGTCGTTGAGGCTCGGGGACAGCGCGCGCAGCGCCACGTCCGTGAGCTGCCGGAGGCCGAAGCCGACATCCTGGTTCAGGTCGCGTTCGCTCGAGATCTCGAAGGCCACACCGGCCCCAGCCGCTGCGGCCTCCGGCGGCCGGACCGCGGCAACCGGCAGTGCCGGAGTGACGAAGTCACCGGGCACGACGAGCACCTCGACCGACTCCGCGTCTCCGAGACAGCTCGCGAGACGGTCGACGGCGATCGCCCGCACCCAGCCGGTGGCCTCGAGATGGACAGCGCGCGCGGGGCCGCTCAGGACGACCGGCGTCTCGATCGGATCGCCGAACGGGTCCGGGTAGAGCCGATCGGCTGCGTGGAGCGTCTCCCGCGCGACCCGGGCGCAGATCTCGTCGACCTTGATCGACTGACCCACGTGGTGGATGAAGACGAGCAGGAGGGCGAGCCCCACGAGGCCGAGCACGATCGCGCCGGTGACCGCGAGCGACGGGACGAAGTCGGCCCGCACCGAGCGGAGGGCGAGCAGGCAGTAGGCGAAGATGCCCACGAACGTGCCGGCGATCACCTGGTTCGTCCTGTCGCCGAGGAGCGAGCGGAGCGCACGCGGCGTGTACTGCGAGGAGACGAGCTGGAGCGTCACGATCGTGAGCGAGAACGCGAGCCCTGCCACGGTGATCAGGGAGCCGGCTACGACGGAGAGGACGACCCGCGCCGCTTCGGCATCGCCGGGGAAGAGCCCGACTCCCTTCTCGCCTCCCGTCTCGTCGACCTGGACGAGGACCACGGAGAGGGTGGCGAGCGCGAGCGCGACGGCACCGGGGATCAGCCAGAAGCCTTGGAGGAGGTTTCGGAAACGGGAGACGAGCTGCTCGCGCACGGGGTATTCATACTCGCGGCGCTCGGCCGTCACCGGCGACGGAACCCGCGCTAGACGCGCTGCAGGTGTGTGTCCTTGAAGCCCGTGGGGTACTTGAGCCCGTACCCGAGGAGCCGGTCCGCCCCGATGTGCGCGAGCCAGATCAGCGCGATCTGCTGTGCTGTGTCCGAGCCCGCGAGCACGCCGATCACGGCGAGCGCGACCGGCCCCACGTAAGTGTGCACGAGGTCGTACGTGACCGACCCGACGGACGGCCCGGCGAGGTACCCGAGCATCGAGAGATCCGGCGCCAGGGCGAGGAGGACGAGGAGGAGCCAGCCGTAGCCCGCGTCGAAGTAGAGGGCCAGCGCGCCGGCCAGCACCGCGAGGCCTTCCGCGTGCAGCAGGAGTCGGGGGAGCCGCTCGGGCATCGTGACGCTCCTCTCAGGCGGCCTTCGCCGCCCGGTAGCAGTGCGTGACATAGGGCAGCCGGACTCCGTCCGGGCCGGCCCCCTCGTCGTACAGCCGCCCGACGGCCTCGAGCACGGGGTCGCGGTCGGCGTCGTCGAGCTTCGCGCAGTGGCTGCGCGAGCGGACGAGGTCGAGCAGCGTCTCCCGGTCGACGACCTGCGCGAACGAGAATTCGGCGGACTCGACCGGGCCGAAGAGGTCGCTCGTCTCGAGCGGGCCGTACCCGGCGGCGTCCGAGAGGCGCTCGTTGCCGATGATCGCCGTCAGCCGCGCCATGAACTGGTCGTCGTCGTCGCGCGTGTTCCACACGAGGGCGAGCCGGCCGTTCGAGCGCAGGACGCGCGCGATCTCCGGCAACGCGAGGTCGTGGTCGAACCAGTGGAACGACTGCGCGCAGGTCACCACGTCCGCGAATGCGTCCGGGAGCGGGATCACCTCCGCCGTGCCGAGCACGCCGAACGCGCCGGGGGCGTTGTCCGCCAGGTGCTCGAGCATCTGCGGGAGCGGCTCGACCGCCATCACACGATGTCCGAGGGCGACGAGCGCCCGCGTGAGCTTCCCCGTCCCCGCGCCGAGGTCGACGACGTCGCGCGGCTCGTCTCCGGCGAGCCAGCGCACCGCGTCTTCCGGGTACCCGGGACGGCCGCGCTCGTAGGCTCCTGCGACCTCCGCGAACACGGACGGATGACCGCGCGTCGTCGGATCGCCGTCGCCGCTCACGGGCCGATCTCGGCGATGCCGTGGCGAAGCTCGACGAGCTCGGGAACGAGGTCGAGCACGCTCTCCCGGGCGCAGAACGGGATGTCCGGCTCGAGGTCGGGCGCGTTCCCCACGAGGTTGCAGCCGCTCCTCGACGCGCGGAAAGCCTCCTCCGCTCCACTCCACGTCCCGGCGAGCCTCGCCGCCGCCTCGGCCGCGTCGGTCCGCTCCCAGCCGAGCGCCTCGACGAACCTGCCCGCAACGTACGCGTCGTCGAGCGCAAGCGTCCCCTGGACGCCAGCGCAGACGACGATCGCGTCTTCGCCGGCCGCGCGCGTCTCTGCGACCACGGCCGACAGGTTCAGGAGCGACGCCACCAGCACGCGCCGGCAGCGGCCCGCTGCGGCGACGACGGCGCGCGTGCCGTTGGTCGTCGAGAGGATCAGTGTCGAGTCGCCGGGCTCGAGGTACTCACGCGGGGAGTTCCCGAGGTCGAAGCCGGGGATCCGCACGGCGTTCCGCTCGCCGCCGAGAAGGCCCTCGCCGAGCCGCTCCCGGAGCGCCTTCGCCTCCTCGATCTCCGCCGCGCAGAAGACGCGCTCGTAGCCCGAGGCGAGCGCCTGGCAGATCGTCGAGGTCGCACGGATGACGTCGATGACGATGCCGGTCGGGGCCTCTCCGGCCTCGTCCGGTGTGAAGGCGACGTCGACGCGCACCCGGGTACGCTAGCCGCGGTGGACGAGCCGCTTCGCTGCTATCGGCATCCCGAGCGGGAGACGTACGTCTCCTGCACCGAGTGCGGCCGCGGCATCTGCCCGGACTGCATGAGCTTCGGGCCTGTCGGGATCCGCTGCCCCGACCACGCGAGCGCGACGGGAACCGTGCCGGCTGCGCGGAAGGCGACGCGCCGGGCGAGCACGTCGCTGTCGCGCCGCGGGCCGTTCGTCACGCAGGGGCTCATCGCGGCCAACGTCGGCATCTACCTCCTCCAGCTCCTGATGGGAGCGGGCCTGAACGCGAACGCCGGCTGGATCTACGAGCACGGCGTGCTGGTCTCGACCGCCGTGGGCTCGAACGGACAGCTCATCGGCGTCGCGGAGGGAGAGTGGTGGAGGCTCGTGTCGGCCGCGTTCCTGCACTACGGACCGCTCCATCTCGGGATGAACATGCTCGTCCTCTGGATCATCGGCCCCCCGCTCGAGGAGTACTTCGGTCACGGCCGGTACGCCCTCGTCTACCTCGTCTCCGGCCTCGCGGGCTCGGCGGGA
>Ga0210076_1000273_pt1 | contig 11876 bp, 9 predicted proteins | sample MayberryNW_Catta_3_FD_184876 | JGI IMG/M metagenome (GOLD analysis project Ga0210076, IMG submission 184876) | Wetland microbial communities from San Francisco Bay, California, USA, that impact long-term carbon sequestration -... | ecosystem: Environmental > Aquatic > Marine > Wetlands ... | reverse complement strand
CCGCCGGCGTCTCGATAGCCTCACCCCTCGCGAGCTCGAGGTGTTGCGGCTGGTGATCACGGGAATGTTGAACAAGCAAATCGCTTATCGGCTTGGCACCGTGGAAAAAACCATCAAAGTCCACCGGGCGCGCGTGATGGAAAAAATGGAAGTGCAATCGCTCGCCGACCTAGTGCGCCTCGCCGAGCGTACTGGAATCGGCAAGGAATAAAAAGGTGAAGCTACGCGATCATCCGCTTATGTCGTACAGGGGCAGGCGAAATTGGCCTCCTGTTTGGACCCGGATACGCGGGCGCGAAGAGAAGCACCCGCAAGGGGAGGTCGGCATATTGCAAGAGGTAAGATGGTCTCCCATCCAAGTTCGACCCTTCGATAGGTTCTACTTGGTTATCGACTTCGAGTTCGCTACTTACATCGGTTGTCTTCTGTTCGATGACGCAACCTTTTGCCTTCAAATCCAACATCTACTGCGAGATCATTGCGGCTGTTCAATCGAATCCATTGGCGGCCTGGATATCGGTCACACCTTATAGGTTCTCACCGACCTTTCTCTTAGGCTGACCGTCGGCTCAGAACTAAGCCGAACGAAGAGCATTCGCAGCCTTTCTCATCAATCTGATCGGGGAGTCGAGCACTTCTGGAGGCCCGCTTTCGCGCCTCTTATTGGACCAAGGTCCAATATACACGCTATGGTCCGTTTGCTTAAAGTCTGTTCCGGTACATTAACACGGCTTTTTTTAATGCTCGACAGTTCGAGTAAAGGCCAATTTCTTGAACAAATCCAAGCCGCTCATCGCAATCGTAGATGACGACGAATCGGTCTGCCGCGCGGTGAGGCGGCTTGTGCGATCGTTGGGTATGGACGCAGAAACATTCAGCTCGGGACAAGAATTTCTCGATCTTCTCGAAGCGATGCCGTCGTTTAAACCCGACAGTTTGATTCTGGACGTGCAAATGCCGGGAATGAACGGCCTTGACGTTCAAGCCCGACTAGATAACAGCGACCACCGTCTTCCCGTGATCTTTATCACAGCCCACGATGAGCTCGGAGTGCGTGAGAAGGCGCTCGCTGCCGGAGCAGTGGCGTTTTTACGGAAGCCGTTCAATGACGACTTATTGACCAGAACGCTGCAGGAAGCTCTCAAGCGTCGCGCCAACCTTGTTCAAATCAACTGAGATCAAGGGCGGCACGCAGGGTACGAATAGCTGAGGTTCGCGGCTGAAAACGAGATTTATGGTGCTCTTCCGCCTTGGACGATAATTGATCAATAAGGAGTTTCATTTCATGAGAAAGATTCTCAATAACGCTCGTCGAACGAGATGCCGGCCGTCGCTACGGTTGACTTTGCTGCTGACGGCGCTGCTGATGATTCCGCCCGCAGGAGAGCTGGGTGCGCAAGGAGCTTTTGAGCCGTCGACCACGCTGAACGCATCGAAGATTCTCCCCCGGGAAATTTTAGTCGGGCCGAATCATCGCGTCGACGAAAGAGTCTACAACGATGGCTACTTGAACCGTTACACGGTGCTCTCCAAGTTCGGCGGTTTCGTCGCGGTTTCGACTCCGATGTTGAGAAAGCGGATAAACGAGATCAACGCCATGGTGCGCATGGAGCAGATCAAAGGAACCAAGGAATTTACCTCTTCTCTCAAGGAAGCTGGGACCGATACGCTGGTCGGTTTTAAAAATCTCGCCACCAAACCGGTCGACACCGTAAAGGGCGCCGCCTCCGGCCTGGCGGTCGCGTTCAGGCGCGCGGGCGACGCCATTACGGGTCCGAAACGCAGCGATAGCGAAGACAGCCGGGTTAAGGACTTTATCGGCTTTTCGAAAACCAAGCGGGAGTATGCTTATCAATTCGGCGTCGATGCTTACACGGATAACGAGAAGCTGCAGGATCGGCTCGACGAGATTGCCTGGGCAGGCTATGCGGGTGGTATGACCTGGGCGGCAGCCATGGCGGCAGTCCCCGGCGGAGCGGGTCTGGCGATCACGATCTCGGGAACGCACCACCTTCTCAACGAAGTCTTTCGTACGACTCCGCCGGTCGATTTGCGCCGGATGAATGCAGAAAAGCTCAAAGCCATGGGTGTTCACGAGGAGGTCGCCGAGGCCTTTCTCAACAATTCGCTTTATTCTCCGCGCCATCAAACGATATTCGTCCACGCCCTTAACGAGATGAAAGGCGTTCGCAACCGGGCCACGTTTGTTAGGTTTGCTGCCGCGACTGCGAACGTTGACACTGCTTTTTTTCGCCAGCGCCAGGCTGAGATGTACGCGGGTTATCACAAAACGATTGCACCGGTGGAAATCTTTATCGCGCTCGGCGAGTTTGCGGCGGTCCGGACCACCAAAAACGAGGTCGTTTTCAACGTGCCGCTCGATCATCTCGTTTGGACCGAGCCGATGGCGAAGTTGCTGACCGCCGCCGATTCACGGGTGACGCAGCTGACCCGCCCGGCAAACAAGCAACTGTGGGTGGCCGGCACGGTCAGCGCGCGGGCGAAGAAGGAGATCGAAAACCGGGGCTGGCAAGTACAAGAGCGTAGCGAGGAGCGGCTACTCAATTGGGCGGAGAGCTATCCCAAGTACGAAAAGCCGGAAGAACGGATTCCTTCAGGACTTATTGTGTTGAACTTCAAGTCTGTCGGCATCGGCGCTGGTGGCAGCTCGGGCGAAGGAGTTCTGAGTTATCAAGGACGGGACTATCCGTTCACGATCTCGGGACTCAATCTCGGTGACATCGGCGCATCGAGCTTCCAGGGCGCCGGTAAGGTTTACGATCTGAAGAGTCCTAACGATTTTACCGGTAATTACGTCGCGAGCGAGGCGGGCTTTGCCGTGCGCGGCGGCCAGAGTGCGACGTCCATGCGCAATGGCAAAGGCGTGACCATCGTGGTGCTGGCCGGTGAGGGCAAAGAGTCGGGAACTCGAATAAGCCTCGGCGCTTCCGGCGTGGGTATCAAAATGAAGCAGTGAGGGTGCGTGCGGAACGGTGAAGAAGAAAGGTGCAGATGTCGGCGTTCGGGTATCGTGGGGATATCACGCTAGAAGGTTCATTACACCTGAAACCACTTCGCTGGTGAAGGAAAAGGAGTGGCGATGTTAACCAAACATTTCTTTGGCCGGAGATTGGCCTGGGCGATAATCGTATTGCTGGCCATCCCGCCTCCGGCGCTGCTTGCGCAGAATGCTACGTCGGCGGAGTTCAAACCGGAAGAATTGGAGCAGCTCTTGGCGCCGATCGCGCTCCACCCCGATTCTCTTGTATCGCAAATCCTGATGGCTTCGACTTATCCGCTCGAGGTGGTTCAGGCGGACAGGTTTGCCAAGCAAAATGCCAAGTTGAAGGGGGATGCGCTGACGGCGGCGCTCGAGAAACAAGATTGGGACCCAAGCGTGAAGTCGTTGGTCAATTTCCCTCAAGTGCTGACGATGATGAGCGAGAAGCTCGACTGGACGCAAAAGCTGGGTGATGCTTTTTTGGCGGACCAGAAAAAAGTTTTAGATACAATCCAAAGTCTGCGCGCAAAGGCACAGGCGGCCGGCAATCTCCAGTCGACCAAAGAGCAAAATGTCATTGTTGAGGAGAAAATCATCAAGATCGAGTCCACCAGCCCGCAAGTGGTTTATGTGCCGACCTACAACCCGACCGTGGTATATGGCGCATGGCCTTATCCTGCCTATCCGCCGTATTATTATTACCCACCCGGCTATGTTGCATCGAGGGCACTTTGGTTTGGCGCAGGCGTTGCTGCGGGTGCAGCGTGGGGTTACGCCTGGGGCAACTGCAATTGGAATGGCGGGGACGTCGACGTCGATGTCAACCGCAACACGAATATTAATAACAACATAAACCGAGACCAGGCCAAGCAGAAAATGCAGGAAAGGGGACAAGTCAATCAAAAGGGTCAGGGCAAATGGCAGCATAATCCCGAAAATCGCAAAGGCGTTTCGTATCGCGATCAGGGGACAGCGCAGAAATATAACCGCGCGAGCACGTCGGATTCGATTAAATCGCGAGAGCAGTTTCGTGGACGAGCCGATCAAGGACGACAGGATCTGGCGGGTGGTGGGGCAGGGGATCGGGGTGGTGCGAGCGGGCAGGGCGGGATCGGAGATCGTGGCGGTTCGCCCGGCGACCGCGGCGGAGTAAGCGATCGCAGTAGCCCAGGCGGGCAAGGCGGGCTCGGCGACCGCGGCGGTGGATCGGGTGACCGAGGTGGCGCGGGTCAGCCCGGCGGTGGCCGCGCCGGCACTGCGGATCGCGGCGGTGCCAGCGGACTGGGCGGTGATAGTGGAAGCCGCGGCGGCGCCTTCCAAGGCGTCGATCGCGGCGGCAGCGCTGCCCGCACCGCTAGCGCTCGCGGCAGCGCGAGTAGAAGCAGCTCTAGCGGCGGTGGAGCCCGGGCTGGAGGTGGCGGCGCGAGGGGTGGAGGGGGCGGAGGACGGCGGAGGTAGAATTGGTCGTGTGTCGAGGGATGAGTGTCGACTGACGGGTGTCGAGGGACGACGGACCTTCTACCCTCGCTAGCGATTTTCGATGAGGAGAGGAAATGAAACTGTTCAAAGCAGACACAAATAAAGAAAATTTCATCGGGAAGTGTGTCAAGTCCACCGTCGCCGCGATCGTGATGATAGTCGCCTTCACCGCAATGTCACTGGCGGCGACGGTGGCGCAGCAAAAGAGTTTCTCGTCGGCAGAAGAGGCGGTCAAAGCGGCGATCGCAGCGGCGCGCAGCAACAACGACAAGGAGCTGCTGGCGATCTTTGGGGCTCAAGCTCGAGAAGTACTATTTTCGGGCGATCCGGTCGCTGACAAGCAGAGACGGGAGCAATTTCTTGCCGCCTATGACGAAAGGAACCGCCTTGCGACCGAAGGGGAAAACACGATCTTGATCGTGGGCAAGCAAGATTGGCCCCTCCCAATTCCAATTGTGAAAAAGAGCAACGGCTGGGTCTTCGATGCCGAGAAGGGAAGAGAGGAAATTCTCAACCGCCGGATCGGCGAAAACGAGCTTAACACGATCCAATCGATGCTAGCGATCGTCGATGCCCAGCGCGAGTACGCGATCAAGGATCGGGACGCGCTGTTGGAGTACGCGCAAAAGTTCGTCAGCGATCCGGGACAGAAAAACGGCTTGTATTGGGACGCTAAGGCCGGCGAGCCGCAGAGCCCGCTCGGGCCTATCATGATGCGGGCGAGGGCGGAGGGTTATCAGCGGACACCGGGCAAGCCTCCGACCTCTAGCACACCTGCACCCTACCACGGCTATTATTACAGGATCCTCACCGCTCAGGGGAAGGATGCGCCCGGTGGCGCCTACAGTTACCTTGTGAAAGGCATAATGATCGGCGGTTTCGCCGTGGTCGCCTACCCGGCGGAGTACGGCAACTCCGGTGTGATGACCTTCATTGTCAACCATGACGGTAACGTCTTTGAGAAAGATCTCGGTAAAAATACCGCGTCCCTCGCCAAGAGCATGAAGGCGTACAACCCCGATAAGACGTGGACCGAGGTTAAGTTGTAGCAGCGAAATACGGAACGATTAGCCCGGAGCGATTCTCGCAGAGTCAGCCCCGTTGCGAATCATTTGAGCGCGCAACTGACTTCATGAAACGCCCGATCCCTGCAACTCTGCTGCTTTTGGCGGGGGGACTGGTTTATGCGTCTGATCAACTCCCCCGCTTTGTAAACAAATTTTTAATTCCTGGTTCTTCCGAAATAGTGGTCGTTGCCGAGGGCGATTTTGAGCCGCGCAGCATCGGGAGCTACGCGCTCAGCGTATACGGCGGAACTTCTAAGGAGTTTCCGCTGGACGATTTTATCGTCGGACTGATACGGCCAAGGAACGGAGCGGTCGAAGCCGTCAGATTCGATGACCTCGATGGCGACAAGACACCCGAAATCGTCGTGATCATGCGCTCAGTGGGTTCGGGTGGCTATGTTTCGGCAGACGCGTTTCGCTATGAAAGCAGATCACTTCAACTCATCGCATCGGTTTCGGATCTCGACAAAGGAGCAGACCCGCTCAAGGCGCTGCGTGAAAAATTCAAGATGCTCAATAGAAGGAACGGTTGAGTATAGCGAGCGCTCTATGGTCGTCTGCACAACCTTTACTCCAACGGTCGTAGCTGAATCGCACGCTCGCTCTATTTTCGAGTTGTCTGAAGCCGTTGAAAACTTTTTAGAGTTTTCAACGTGTGTCCGCGATGCGGCTCCAGCCAAGCCGACAGAGTACCGCTGTGCTGCTTGCAGAGGAAGGATAGCAATGAAATTAAAATCTTCGAGCGCAACGATGGGACGACATCGTATACGGCTGCCGTTCATCTTAACCGCCTGTTTGGCCCTACTCTCCGCATGTGTCGTTTACGAGCCAGTTCCGACCGCGCCCGCTCCCACTACGTTCGACCGTTCATGGAACGCGGCGGTGGCGGCGGCGCAGGACGAGGGCGTGCGGATTGCGTCTGAAGACCGAGTAAACGGAGTGATCAGGGGTTTGAGAGGTGAGCAAGAAGTGACGATCAACGTTCGAACGCAAGCCGATGGCAACGTTCGCGTGGAGATCAGCGCGCGTGGGCCCAAAGGATCCGATCCAGGATTGGCCGGCAGGATATCGCGCGCTTACGACAGGCGCATGGGACGATAGGGGGAAGTTCCGGCGCATTTTAAACGGCGATTCGGCGAAAGCGCACAGCTCTGCACTCGACACCCGACACTCGGTACTGGTAGTAAAGTCTAGAGAGGGATATGACAACTGTGAAGTTAGTGTTCCAAGCTCTAATGACGGCGTTTGATTGAGCGCGGGCGCCGCCGTTCGATTCGCGAAGCCATGGATCAGCGTCCAAGGGTGAATCTGAAGCAGCTTTTGCACGAACCGCTCGTGCACTTTCTGATCATCGGTGCGATTCTATTCGGTCTCTACTGGTTCCCGGACAACGGATCAAACACGGTAGTGAGCAACCGTATCACCATCGGCGCCGGGGAGATCGAACAGGTGCGTGCAATGTTCATGAAACAGCGGCAGCGGCCTCCCACCGAAGAAGAGCTTAGGGGAGTCATCGACGCCCGCGTTCAAGAAGAGGTGCTCTATCGCGAGGCACTCGCCATGAGGCTCGATCGAGACGACACGATCGTCAAGCGCCGCCTGGCTCAAAAGCTCGAATTTCTAACCGAAGACTTGAGCGTCGCGGCGACGCCCACTGATGCACAATTAGCGGAGTTCTTCACCGAACACGCAGAGCGCTATCAGGTATCGGGCCGAATATCGTTCGTTCACGTCTACTTCAGCACTGCGAAACGAGGCAGGCGAGCAGAGCAAGGACGCCAAAGACGATCTGGCGCGCTTGCGCACCGGCGCATCGAGGAATTGGTCAAGCTTCCCCAGCGCGGTAGCAAGTTCTAACGGTGTGCGTTTCTATACCGACAATAATGACTTTCTCGACGGCAGGACCCTGCAGGTCAAGCCGGTCTATTCAGTCCAGGGACATCTCATTTACTCGATTACTCCGGGGATATGGCTGGGGCTCGATGGGCTTTACTATGGCGGCGGGCGCGCAGTCATCGACGGAAACAAGGGCAAGCGCCTCGAAAACGGCCGTGTCGGCCTCACCTTAGCGCTGCCGATTAATCCGCACAATTCGCTCAAGATCTACGGCAGCACCGGCGTGTATGCGAAGACCGGCGGTGAATATGACTTGGTGGGCATCGTCTAGCAACTGCGCTGGGGTGGCGGGCTTTGAATGCGTTTCTTTATTCTGGCTAAGCGCTATCACTTGATTGCTTTTCAGTGTTACAAAAGCACAATCGCAACGACCGAATGTCTTCTCTAAAGTTTGGGCGTGTAGATGACGAAACGACGCATAATCGCGTGGCTTGCCGGCGGCTTTGTCTTTTTCATAGTCTTGGTCGGGCTTCTTCTGCCCAGAGTTCTCAATAGCGAAGCTGTCAAAGAAAGTATTCAAACCGCGCTTGCCGATAAGCTCGGGCAAGCCCTCACGGTTGAAACAATCGAATTCACATGGCTTCCATGGCCGGCGGCCTCTGTTCGCGGCGTGAGATTCTCAGTTGAGGATGATGTCAAAGGTACCGCCGAGAATATCGAAATTTACCCGTCAATCCGTGGGTTGCTTCGAGGCCGTTTGCACGCCTCGCAAATAAATGCGCAGCGCTTGGCGATCGTGGCGCAGATTGAGGAGCGCACTGAGGAACCCCTCGATATCGATAAACTCGAGGAAAAGCTTCGCACCGCAGTGAGAAATGTTATCTCGAATGTCCCGGGATTGCAGCTGCGGATCGACGATGGCTCGGCGGAAGTCCGAATCGGCGACCGGCGCCCCCTGGTCTTTGCCGGGATCGAAGGTTGGATCGGCGAAGCAGCTTCGAATCTGGAGTTTTCGCTCTCCGCGCAGGCAGATGTTAGCGGCGGCATTCGTTTTTCCGGGAAAATCACCGAAGGCAAGCTCGCCACTGAAGCGCGGTTTGCGGTCGAACAGCTTCGTCTCCGGGAATTTTGTGCCACGTTCCTACCGGTTGGGCTCGACTATATCGAGCATGGAACCGTGAACTTGGACTTGCAACTCAGCGCACTCGGCCTCAGCAGTTTCAAAGCCGAAGTACGCGGAGCCATGCCAACGCTGACTCTCGTCCATGAAAGTGGCAAGGCGATCGTCCAGGGAAAAAACTTCACGGGAACCGTGATTGGCGATGAAGGCATGATTCGCGCGGCGATGGAACGCTTTGAGCTTGTCGCGCCACGGCTGGACATTGCCGGTGAAGTCCAGCTTGATCGAACCACGTCGGCCGCTAAATTGACGTTAGTCGCCAAGAACGGCGACGCGGAGAGAATCCGCGAGCTGGCGCTTCGCGTTGTGGGGACGAGCGCGCCGGTGCAAGAAATCTTTCGCTACGTTCACGGTGGTCAGATTGCCGAAGTCAGAATCGAGACCCAAGCGCGATCGCTCGGAGAAGTGCCGGCGCTCCGGGACATGGTCGTTGGGGCGCGCATTCGCGATGGCAAGCTTCTTGTTCCTGCTCTTGAGCTCGCTCTGGAAGACGTCGACGGATCGCTGGCTATCGCCGAAGGAATCCTGGAAAGCAAGAATTTCACCGCACGTCACGGTAACGCAAGAGTGCGCGACGGCAAGCTGCGCCTCGGACTCGACCCCAAAACTGCGGTTCCCTTTCACCTCGATATATTGGTGGAAAGCGGTGCGGAGGAGGCGCACAATCTGCTTCGCCGGCTGATTACGGACAAAACTTATCTCAAAGAATCCTCGAAAATTCGAAATCTGGACGGTGAGATCGCGGGCAGACTGATCCTGGACGGCCCTTTCGGATCGTTGGTACCGAAGATTTTGATTTCGAAGGCGAACCTGAAAGCGTTGTATGAGCCGCTGTCATTGCCCGTTACCGTGAGAAGCGGGCGGTTCAACTATTCTGACCGTGCGATCCGTATAGAGAATCTCGATGCAACGCTCGGACAATCCTCAGTCGCTAACCTTAGCGGCTCATTGAAGACAGATGAGACCCGCCGATTCTCCGTCGAGTCGGCTAAGCTTTCCTTCAATGTGGAAGAAACTTATGGCTGGCTGCGCCGCTTCGCCGATCAGGCGCCGCAATTGGACAGGTTAAAGTCCGCACGGGGCAAGGTCGAGCTGACCTCTCTTTCCCTCAGCGGCCCATTGAACGATCTCAGAAAGTGGGAGTTCCGAGGGACAGGGCAAGTCGATGGAGTTGTCGTAAATCATTCAGAGTTGCCGGCTCCGGTGAGGTTCACCCAGGGAAATTTCGATGCGACGGTTGCACGATTCACTTTTTCCGATGTCAAGGCAGAGTTGCTAGACGCGTCTGTGGCGGTCGGCGGCTTCATAGAAAATCCGCTCAAGGGCCGGCGCAACGTGGACGCTGTCGCCAGCGGTGTCATCGGACCCAAGATGGTTCAGTGGTTGCGGCGCACGGGAGAACTATCGGAAAAGCTTACGCCTCGTTCACCGTTACAGTTTACCGAGAATCATGTCCGTTGGAACGAGGACGACCTCATTTCCTTGCAGGGGAGGATTGGCGTTCAAGACGGGCCGAAGGTTTACCTAGACGCGGTTCGGAGCCGGCAAAGTATCGCTGTCAAAGAATTGACCGTAGAGAACGGCATGCAGCGGGCGCGTATGACGTTCGAGGCGGCAAAAGACCGGCTCGATTTTTCGTTCGCCGGGGAGCTGGACCAAACAACTCTGCGCGAGATTTTTTTAATTCAGCCTTTGCAGAACGGCTTTATCCACGGCGATTTAAAAGCAAGTTACTTTCTGAAACCCCCTTTTCGATTTTCCGCTCTCGGTAAACTGGAAGGAAAGAACTTGCTGCTGCCGTTGGATGATGGACCTGCAGCTGTCGACAGTTTTGTCGTTGCAGCCGAGAAAGAAAAGATGATGCTGCGATCCGCCGACGTTCGATGGCGCGGCAGCCGTTTCGCGCTTTCGGGTCAGGCCGCGGCGGTCAAAGATGGTCTAGACATCGATTTGGACGTGGCGGCGGATCGGCTCGCATGGAAGGATATCGATGATTTAATGCAACGATTCGAACGGAGCGCAGAACAGCCTGAACGTGTTCAAAGTAGTTCTTTCATGCCGAGTGAGCGCGTCAGAATGCCGCCGCTGCGAGGCGTCGTTCGGCTCAAGACTGAGGAATTCGTATTCGAAGATTTTAGGTCGAAGCCGCTTCATATCGATTTAGCGTTTTCTCCGCGCGAACTAATAGGCCAGGTTAAACGAAGCAACGTTTGCGGCATCGACGCATTGGGAAAGTTTGACGTCAAAAATGAAATCATAGGGCTCGATATGCGACTGTCCGTGACCGACGGTGAACTGGCATCGACGAGCCGGTGTTTGACCAAAGGCGAAGCCGAGGGGACCTATTCCTTGAAGGCTGATCTGAAGGGCGCCGGCGACCGCAAGGGGCTATTCCAATCCCTCAAGGGCGATGTAGAGTTCGCCGCGCGTGACGGTCGTTTCATTCGCGCCCCAGGGGTGGATGCGGCGTTTGATTATTTGAACGCAACGGGCGACTTCAACGTGGCTTTTCCTGACTTGGATAAGGAATCATTTCCCTACCGATCGCTGAGCATAAAGGGAGCTCTTGACGGTCCCATTTTTACGGCCGATGAGGTCGTTGTCCGGGGCACATCGCTCACGATCACTGGAGGGGGAAAAGTTGATTTGGAGCGCAAACAAATTGATGGCAAAGGCCTGGTCTCCGTTGCCGCGCCAGGGAGCCGAGTGCTCAGAAACGTGCCGATCCTCGGTTCCGTGCTGGGCGGCTCGTTGGTCGGAATTCCGCTGCGGGTTGACGGCGCGCTGGAACGTCCCAACGTCAGTTACCTTTCTGCGAAGGATGTCGGTGCAGAACTCTTGAACGTGCCACTGCGCATCCTTGGCCTCCCACTTGAGGCGTTGCAGATCTTTACGCCTGGCGGCGATGAGGCGAAATAGAGAATAGTAACAAGCAGGCGGGAGAGCGGCAAGATCGCGCCGGTGATGCTCTCGATTCTCCTCCCGCTCCGTAGGGCGGGTATTAGACCAAAGTGCAATAGAAATTTCCGCTCACGCTGGGGTACTTTCGCCACGAGTGCCGGAGAACGGTTTCAGGTCTCAGCGTTAGGGTTTGAGGGACAGACACCTGGCACCCGAAACCTGAAAACTCTGTTGTCTGCGAGGAGTAAACAGATGACGAAAGTTAGAAGAATGAGGACGGTCGTTTTGCAGTTGTTGGCATTCTCGTTGATGAGTTGGAGCGGTGTCGCACTGGCACAACATTGGGGATACTCCGGGGAAGCCGGTCCGGAGAACTGGTCCAAGATCGACGCCAAGTACGCGATTTGCGGAG
>Ga0210076_1000272_pt1 | contig 11890 bp, 8 predicted proteins | sample MayberryNW_Catta_3_FD_184876 | JGI IMG/M metagenome (GOLD analysis project Ga0210076, IMG submission 184876) | Wetland microbial communities from San Francisco Bay, California, USA, that impact long-term carbon sequestration -... | ecosystem: Environmental > Aquatic > Marine > Wetlands ... | reverse complement strand
ACTGCCGCCCATGCAGGCGATCCGTCTGCCGTCAATATCGTTACGGGTTCCGAGATAATCCATTGCCGCTGAAAACGTCCGCTCGGCGCGCAGATCGCTGCCGAGGCAGGGATTTTCTCCCGCGCCGGGCATATCGATTGTCAAACAGGCAAGCCCCATCTTGAGCAACACGTCATTATTGGTGCGTCGATCTTCTTTCCAACCGTCGACGCCGCCCCAGTGCATCACTACCGGCGGACGATCGATCCCTTTCGGGACCTGCAAGTAACCGACGACTTTCTTTCCTTCGAAAGGAATCTCGATGCGCTCGAGCGGCGGATCCATATAAGGCGCAGCCTTGAGAAAAGCGCGCAGCGCGCCTCGATAACACTTCATCTTTTCCGGGCTGCTCGGCACGGGATAACGGCCAATGCGGTAGTATTCGTAAGCCAAATAATAATTTTCGCCGGCAGCGTCCTTCCCTTGCTTCTCTTGCTCTGCCGCTAGCGCTTCATATTTCATCCCGACCTCGCCCCACTGTCTTCCCCACAGATCGACATCGAGGCTGGTTAAATTCTTAACCACCTGCTCGACATCTTCTTTCTTGACCCGTTCGAAAGGATTGATGCGCCCGGCGCGGTGTAAAACATCCGCGTTGATTTCTTCAAGAGATTTTTCCGCCATGATGAATTTCTCTACCCAGGATTATTTAACGAAACGGTTCGGGTACGAAGTTAAATCCGCTATGCTTCGCTCGAGTTTCGAAACTTAAAATTTCCAAATCCGGACGATTCGACATCAGGGAACGATTTCTCCCTTCGGTCGAAATGACAGTTGATGTGCTTTGCGCGAAGTTCCGCTCCGAGTCGTTCCACTTTGTGACCGTGGCGTTTTGTGGTTAATTCTTCTTCATGGCCGCCGCTTTGCCGTAGTATGAGACCGACTACACCCTCACCGTTTCATGAAGATGCCTTCTACTAGGATTCTGGCGAAGCTTCGACGGACTTAACAGAAAGGGCGTAACTAGCGCAAGCCCCGCAGGCGCGGATCGAGCACTTCGCGGAGTCCCTCGCCGACGAGGTAATACGCGAGCACGGTGACAAATATGGCAAAGCCGGGAAAGACAGCCAGCCACCATGCAAATGTAGTGGTGCTCGCTTCCTGGAGGATCGAACCCCAGGTGACCAGTTCGGCGGGAACGCCGATTCCGAGAAAGCTCAAGCTCGATTCGACCAGGATCGCGCCGGCAATGCCGAGAACCACGGAAACAATGACCGGGGCCAGCGCATTGGGCAAAATATGCTTGAACATCACTTTGCGATCGGTCACGCCGAGAGCGATCGCCGAAGTGACGTAATCCTGATTTCTGATTCTGAGAAATTCATTGCGGGTGAAGCGCGCGATCCCTACCCAACTCGTCATGCCGATGATTGCCATGGTGATAAAGATACTGGGAGGCAGCAGCGCAGCCACGGTGATCAGGAGAAAAAACGTCGGAATCGACAGCATGACTTCAAAAAAACGCGAGATCACGAGATCGACCCACGAGCCAAAATATCCTGCGATGGCACCGAGCATTATGCCGATGACGACGGCGATTCCAACCGCCACGAAGCCGATCGAGAGCGATATACGCGAGCCATGAATCATACCGGCCATGACATCGCGCCCGAGCTTGTCCGTGCCAAACCAGTGCTTCGCCGACGGCGGCTCCAGTGGTTCGAGTAAATTAATGTTGCTCGGGCGATACGGAATCGGCGGAAAAATTTGCCTCGCGCCTTCGAGCTTTTTGTAATCGACGTTCAATAACTCTGCCGGCCAGTGACCAAGTTTAGCGCCGACCAGATAGCTCCGAAAAATCGGGAAGTAAGTCTTGCCGCCGTATTGCAAATAATACGGCTTATCGTTGGCAAGAAAATCGGCAAAAAGCGCGGCGAAGGCGAGAAAACAAACGACATAAAAGCCCGTGAGCGCAATCGGGTTGCGCTTGAAACGTCTCCAAACATCGGCCCACAGCCCGCCTGACGGCCCCGAATCAACCCCCATCTCTTCGGCCCCGGCAGTTCTCAACTGTAAAGCGCTCATTGTTGCCGTCGGCCGAAGACGATGCGCGGGTCTACCGCAGCCAGAAGAAGATCGGAAAGCAAAATCCCGATCAAGGTTAGAACCGCGCTCACGGTAAACAGCGCAAGTACGGTCGGATAGTCGCGCGCCAGGACCGATTCAAAACCGAGCTGTCCAAGCCCCGGGATCGAAAAAATAGTTTCGATGATCACGCTGCCGCCGATGAGTCCCGGCAGGATCGAAGCCAATATTGTCACTTGGGGAATCAGCGAATTGCGCAGCACATGCTTCAAAATCACAATCCGCTCCGGTAATCCCTTGGCGCGCGCAACCTGGACGTAGTCCTGCCCGAGCACTTCCAACATGCTGGAGCGCATATAGCGCGATAAACCGGCGAAGCCGTCATAAGAAAGCAGCACGACCGGCAAAAAAATATGCCAGGCATGGTCTTTAAATTTCTTCCAGATGGACCAGTTTTCGGAAAACTCGAGCGACTCAAGCCCGCCGGGCGGGAAGAGGTAATAGAAATCTCCGCCGCATATAAATACGATCGCCATGGTCGCTGCCCAGACCAGCGGCACCGCGAAGAGTATGAAAGCCGCCAAAGTCGTGACTTTGTCGCCCAACGAGTTCGGATGCGTTGCCGAATAAACGCCGAGCGGAATTGCCACTAAATAGACTACGATCAATGACCAGACATTCAATGTCACGGTCACCGGCACGCGCTCGCTGATTTTAGCCCAGACCGATTGGCTGTCTTTGAACGATTCGCCGAAGCTTAGCGTGGCGAGATTCTTCAGCCAAACCCAATATTGCACATGGAGCGGCTTGTCGAGGCCGTACTGCGCGCGCCACTGCGCCATTGCCTCATCGACGGCACCGCGTTTTTCGGTCGAGATGCCCGCGCCGGCCGCGGCTCCCAGACCGCCCGCCGCGCGCAGCTCGGCCGGATCGCCGGGCGCAAGACGCATGATCAAAAACCCAATCAGAGTGATACCGATGAACGTCGGGATCATCAGCAGCAAGCGTTGTATAAGATAGCCGGACATAATTGTGCTTCTACTGCGGCGTCATGGTGTCGGCGTATTTTTGTTTCGACACTGGCACCCACCAGTCGATCGGCCGCAGTCCGTCTGGAAAGACTTCGACGCCCTGGAAGCGGCGATGGAGCGCCGATACTGTCTTGCGCACGTGCAGAAACGTATACGGCTGTTCGTCATGCAAAATTTCCTGAAACTCCTTATAGAGCTGGATTCGCTTTTTCTCGTCAAATTCGCGCCGGTACCGCTCCAGAATCTCGTCCACGCGAGGATTCTTGTAGCTGATCGCATTGGAGCCTTGGTTGGCCGCTTGAGACGAGTGCCACACTTGATAGGCATCGGGCTCGGTGGTCGACATCGCCCAACCCAACACTACGGCGTCGAAGTCATGGTTCTTGACGTCATTGAGAAAGATAGTCCAGTCGATCTGCCGAACGCTCGCGGCGACGCCGTGTTTTTTGAGCTCGTCCATGAGCACCAGCGCAACGCTTTCGCGCACCGCGTTGCCGGCGTTGACTTTGATCTCAAAACGCAAAGGAATTGTTTTGCCATCGATCACCTTGTCGAGAATGCCGTCGCCGTCGGTGTCTTTCCAGCCAGCTTCATTGAGTAATTCCACGGCTTTTTTCGGATCAAACGGATAACTCACCAGGCTTTTGTCGTATTCAGGCCTGAAGAAATAGATCGGACTATCGACGACTTCGCCGAGACCGAACAAGACGCTTTTCACGATCTGTTGTCGATCGGTAAAGTAGGTCATCGCTTGCCGGACGCGTTTGTCCCGGAAGATCGGATGGTCATTGTTCCATCCGATATAAGTATAAGTCGGCGCGTAGTACTCGTATTTTTTGAAGTCCCGGTTGAATCTTTCACTGTTCGTGCCGCGGACGACCTGCACGGGCTGCAACGCTTCGATAAAATCGAGGCTGCCGCTCTTGAGCCGTGTCAAAGCCGCATCCATATTGTTGACGACGCGAAACTTGAGCCGGTCGATGTGCGGCTGATCGATGCCCTCTTTGCCGCTGCCCCAATAATTCGCATCGCGCAGCAACTCGATTTCACGTCCGGTTTTCCAGCTGTTGAACTTGTAGGGTCCGGAGCCCAAAGGATTGCGGTTGTAGTTGCGGTTGAACTGCTCGCCGAATCGCTTGACCTCGTTCGGTAACTTCGCCGGATCCTGGGTAAGCTCGCGCACGGTTACCCCTTTTAAGAGATTCTCCGGATCGTAGTAATGGCGCGGCAGCAAGGTAATCCCGCCCAGCACGCTTTCATTTAAAAAATAGGGTTCTTTGATGGTGAAGCGAATTGTGTACGGATCGAGAAGCGTAGCGTCTACGAGCGAGTTGAAATAAACGCGCAGAAACGGCGCGTTGACGAACGGGCATTTGATCGCCTTGACGCTAAACAGCACGTCTTCGCCTTTCACCGGCTGCCCGTCTTGAAAGCGCGCGTCCTTGCGAATTTTGAAAGTATAGGCGAGCTTATCTTCCGAGATTTCCGGCCTCGCTGCAGCGATCACCGGTTTTAGCTCGAGCGTGCGCGGATTGCGGCCCAGCAGACTCTCGAAAATATATCCGTTGACTTCGCTCGAAGAGGCGTCGTTGCTGGTGAGCGGATTGAGCTGCTCGGGATCGCTGAGACTGTGAATAACCAACCAATCCCCATTCACCGGCGCGCCGATGTTTTGCCCGCCCGCTACGGCCGGGGCGTCCGCTTCTCTTCTTTCACCCCGATCGCCGCAACCGATCAACAATAGCAGCGCGAGCGCGCATCGGCACAAATCAAAACGCATCGCTCAATCACCCACTGCCTCGATCGGCACTTCTTTTACGTGCGCGGGAATCTGCTGGAAGAAAAGCTCCGACGGAATCGTCGCGTTGAACTCCGGCTCTTTATAGCGAATCTGGAGCTTCTTCTTTTGCAGGTGCGCTTCTAAGTTGATCGCTTGCGGAAATAATCCCGGCGGCCCGGCTATATAATCGCTGAACTCGGCGCTGAACTCGACTGTGCCGTCGCCGCTGAAACGCTGCCACTTGGTAGGCACCGGTTGCTGCGATTCGAATGTCAGCACTTCGCGTTGGCGCTCATCGCCAGAAATCAGAGTGTTGCCTTCCTGCTGCCAGGTGGTCGCCGAGGCATCTACGGGCGGCAAACCCATCAGCAGCATGGTGATTTCTTTAAGCTCCAAGGGAATTTGCGTGTAGCGCCTCAGGTTATCCGGGGTGGGCTGCCCGTGAACAAAGATGCCGTCGCGCGGATGATAGCCGATGATTTGTCGATCATTGGCCGTAAAAATCAGGATGGCTCCCAGCAGACTCAGCGTCTCCAAACGCAGCCGGTCGGGGCGCTGCACGATTACGGCTTCCTGAAAACCGTGCTTGCCTTCCTGACCGTCGTAATCGACCTGGGCGAGCGCGCGCAGCGAGTTGAACTTCTCGTTCCTTTGTTTGAGCGATTCCAGCAGTATGCTCGACTCCCAGTGCGGCACCGGCGGCTTGGGCGCAGTGGGCGGTGCCACCGTTGTACAACCAAAGAGAGCGACTAGAAGCGTTGCAAAAATAACAGGGGCGAATTGCCGACATCGAACAACCCCGGAGAGAGGGGAGGACCCAGTCAAATTTTCTTCTCCAGGCGTTGGATTTTCTCGCGAATCCGTTTGACCTGGTCGGTTTCCTTGGAGCGCTTGAGCGCATCCCGATAACGCGTCAGAGCGCGATCCGGTCTGCCCGCTTTTTCGTAAGCGTCGGCGAGGTGTTCCATGATGGTTGGATCATCCGCGGTAAGCTCGACTGCCCGTTCGAGCTGCTCGACAGCCCTCGGATAATCGCCTTTTTGATAATAAACCCAGCCCAAACTGTCGATGTAGAAGCCGTCATTGGGTTGAATCCTGAGCGCGCGCTTGATCAGTTCTTCGGCCTCTTCCAGCTGCACGCCCATTTCCGCCCAGGTGTAGCCAAGATAATTAAGCGCCGCGGCGTTTTTCGGATTGAGCTCGATAGCTTTTTTCATATTCGCCACGGATTTCTCTTTATTTTTGTTCTCGTCATGAAGAGCGCCGAGCTGAAAATAGGCTTCGTCGTTCTTGGGATCCAGATTCACGACCCGTTCCATGGCCTGGATCGCTTTTGGATATTCTTTGGATTTTCGGTAGAGCGAGCTTAGAAAGGCGTAAATTTCTTTGCGATTCGGACGACTCTTGAGCACCGGTTGGAGCACTTCGATGGCCTTCTGCGTTTGCTCCTTGCGATCGTAGAGATATGCCGCTTGAACCCGGGCGTCGGCATAAAGCTCGCTTTTTTCTGTGATCCGCTCGAACGCCTCAAGCGCCTTATCATCGGCCTTCATTTCAACGTACGTGGCGCCAAGATAGTAACGCGCGCGATCATTTTCAGGATCGCCGGCCAGGACCAGATTAAATTCGGTCGCCGCGCGCTCGAAATCGCCTTTTTCGAAAGAAATAAGACCGATCTTGATGCGCGTCTCGCGAGGGTCTACCTCAGAACCCTGCAGCGATTCGAACTGACGCAGGGCTTCGTCAAGTTTATTTTGGCCGACGTAGAGTTCGCCCAACCGCCGGCGCGCCCAGGCATTTTGCGCATTCACAGCGAGCAAACGCTGATACGTTTGAATCGCCTCTTCAGTCTTGCCCTCGAGCTCATACACAAGCGCCAAATCGAGCAAGACCGGCTCGGATTTGGGGTTGAACTCCAAAGCCTTTCGATAGCTTTGCTCGGCGGCCAAATAGAGCTTACCCTTGGCACGCACGCGACCCAGGTAGTAATGACCCAGGGCGGAATTTGGATCGAGCTTCAGCAGCTCTTCAAGCCTTTGGCCCGCCCGCGGGAGATCATCGAGCTGTAAGTAGAGCGCGCCCAGATAAAGCAACGCTTCCTGGTTTTTGGCATCAAGCTGCAGGACCTGATTGTATTCCGCGATGCCCTTTTGACTCTCCCCGAGGGAGGAATAGAGACCCGCCAGAAGTAGATGACTATCGATGCTCTTGGGATCGAGTCTTACAGCCGACTCGCCCTCGACCACCGCCTTCTTAAGGTTGCCTTTGCGCAGGTAAAGAGAAGCCAATCGATAATGCAGAAACGCATCATCGGGATTGGCTTCGGACGCGTTCTCGAATTCTTTTAACGCTTCATCGAACTTTCCTTCGCCAAGTAATAATTGGCCCCTTAAAAAATAATTGATTGCCGCCGCCTCGGCCGGGATTTCAACCTTACGTTGATTGCGAAACGGCTCAAGGCTCCAACTCAAGCCATCCGGCGGTAGTTTCGGTTCAGGCGCGGCAGTCGTGCACCGTGATAAAAATAAAAATAAAATGACCGCCCAGAAAGAGCGAATAATCATTATTTGAAGGGTTAACATAACGGCTATGGGGGGTCAACGAAGTGTTTCATCAGTTTCAATCAGATTTCCAACTATGTTAAGTCTTTCTGCGACATCGTGAGAGAAGGTTTCCTGAGTCAACAAGACTATGACGCAGTTATCCAGCGATCAGGCACGCCGAGAAATCATTGAGCTCCGCCGCCAGATTGAGGAGCACAATTACCGCTATTATGTTCTTGACGATCCGCTGATCAGCGATGCCGAGTACGATAGGCTGTTCAATCGCCTCGTCGAGTTAGAGCGCGACTATCCCGAACTGGCGGCACCGGACTCGCCGACACAAAAGGTCGGTGCCCCCCCTTTGGACAGATTCACTACCGTACAGCACACGGTGCCCATGCTGTCGCTCAACAACGCCAGGGATGCCGACGAGCTCAAGGATTTTGAGGATCGAATTCAACGTTTTCTCAAGCACAGCGGCGTGATCGAATACTCTGTAGAGCCTAAAATCGACGGCCTCGCCGTGGAGCTCGTATATTTGGACGGGAAATTGACGGTCGGCTCGACCCGCGGCGACGGCATCAACGGCGAAGATATTACTCGCAATCTCAAAACCATTCGTTCGATTCCGCTGAGTTTGCGCTCGGACGGGCTGCCGGCGCCAGGCCGTCTGGAGGTGCGCGGCGAAGTTTTTCTTTCGCTCAGGGCATTTCAGCAGATGAACCGCGAGCGTGAAGAACAGGGGCAACCGGTGTTTGCCAATCCTCGCAATGCGGCTGCGGGATCATTAAAACAGTTGGATTCCACGGTGACGGCAAAGCGCCCGCTGGACATTTTTTGTCACGGCTATGGCAGTGTTGAATATGCCGATGGATCGTTACCGGCAGGATTTGAAAGTCACGAGCGATTCCGCCAGGCGCTTTCTTGCTGGGGCTTAAAACCAGTGCCGCTCGGTCGGCTGTGCACTGGCATCGAACAAGTTCTTGAATATCGCGAAGAAATCGAAGCTCAGCGCGACGAGCTACCCTACGAGATTGACGGTCTGGTCGTTAAGGTCAATAGCACCGATCTGCAGCGCCGTCTCGGCCAGATCGCCCGCTCGCCTCGTTGGGCTATCGCCTACAAATTCAAAGCGCGCCAGGCCGTCACGCGCATTCTCGATATCCAACCGCAGGTTGGGCGCACGGGAACGTTGACGCCGGGCGCGAGTTTCGAGCCGGTGCCCATCGGCGGTGTCATCGTCAAAGCCGCATCGCTGCACAACATGGACGAGATAGCGCGCAAAGATATCCGGATTGGTGACTACGTGCTGGTCGAACGCGCCGGCGACGTGATTCCTTATGTGGTGAGAGTCCTCCAAGAACGACGCACCGGCGACGAGAAAGTGTTTGTCATGCCCGAGCGCTGTCCGGTCTGCGGCTCCCAGGTATTTCGCGAAGAAGGCGAGGCGGCCTACCGTTGCATCGGCATCTCGTGCCCGGCGAAGCTCAAGGAGAGCTTAACTTTCTTCGCCTCGCGCGGCGCGATGGACATCGAAGGGCTGGGCGAAAAACTGGTCGAGCAACTGGTCGATCGCGGCCTGGTGCAAGACGTCGCCGATCTCTACAGTCTGACAAAAGAGCAACTGGTCGGTCTGGAAAGAATGGCCGACAAGTCGGCGACAAATCTTCTCAATGCATTGGAGCGAAGCAAAAGCTCCACGCTGACGCGATGCCTTACCGGTTTGGGTATTCGCCACGTCGGCGAGGCAACCGCCAAGCTCCTGGCCGAGCATTTTGGCGATCTCAAGAAAATCGAAACGGCTTCCGAGGAGGAATTGATGGAGGTGCGGGAGATCGGTCCGGAAGTGGCGAAGAGCATTGCGCGCTTTTTTGCTCAACCGGCCAATCGGCGGGTAATCGACAAATTGATTCAGGCCGGGGTGGCCTTCAAAACTGAACCCAAGAAGACCGGCAGTTTAAGTAGCGCAAGTTTCGTTCTTACCGGTGCTCTCGACAGCATGTCACGGTTGGAAGCACAAAAGCGGATCGAGGCCCTCGGCGGCCGCGTCAGCTCAAGCGTCAGCCGCAATACGAGTTATGTCGTCGCCGGAGCGGACCCTGGCTCTAAACTTAAGAAAGCCCGGGAATTGGGCGTGCGCATTCTGACCGAAGCAGAATTTATTGAATTGCTGGGATCGTAATGGATGGGAATCGCGGATACCGCTCGCGCTGGCCGGGCAATCATTCTTGTTGGGGCGCGATTCGGGGTAGCGGGCCCATTGATGCCCCAAACTGCGCTGAGACGCTGCGTTGCCGGAGCCAAGCGATCTCGAATCCGAAAAGGATCCGGAAAACCGAATAGGCGACGATCTTTTAGTACCGATCACGCCGCGGCGGCCGGCCGCCGCCAAAACCTCCACCGCCTCCCGGGCCCGCTGCACGGGGGGCCTGCGGGCGAGCTTCGTTCACAACTATGTTTCGACCCTCGAAGTCCGTGCCATTGAGCGCGCTGATCACCTTCTCGGCTTCCTGGTCGGAGCTCATCTCGACAAAGCCGAATCCCTTGGAACGGCCGCTGAGCTTGTCGGTAATAATGCGCGCGCTGATCACAGACCCATATTGCGCAAAATGCTGCTCGAGTCTTTCCTCCGTAACGTTATAGGAAAGATTGCCCACGTATAACTTCGCTGCCATTTCGGCCCTCCTTGTTGGATCTACAAAAGCTCATGCACCGGATCGACTTAGGCAAAGGGCAAGGCCAAAAACGGGTCTCGAACACTCGCTCGGCGCGCTCTTTCCTAACGGACCTCGCAGAAACGGCGCCAGCCTACAAAAGTTAAAGCGTGCTTGTCAAATATTTAAAGGCGTTATCTCAGCGGTGAATACTTGCCACCTTGCCGCCGCTGGGCTAGAAAATAAAAAAATGCCTAGCGACAGGTCAAGTGAAAAAACCCGCGCGAATTTGAGGATTCGCGGTCGAGTCCAAGGGGTTTATTACCGCGGCTCAATGGTTGAGCAAGCGCGAAGACTCGGGTTAAACGGTTGGGTGATGAACCGCGCGGACGGCTCCGTCGAGTCTGTCGTCGAAGGCGCAACCAGCGCAGTCGAAGCGTTGATCGCCTGGTGCCATCAGGGCCCTCGCGGCGCTCGTGTCGACAGCGTCGAAGTACGTCGGGAAGCTCCCGGGCACGATTTTTCCGGCTTTGTCGTGAGGCGCTAGATTTTCGCCAGACGTCTGAGGTCGTCATTCGGGCAAGCTGAGATAGCGGCCCGACCCGGGAAATCCAGGACTGAATACATCTGATTTTCCAGCCGGCTTCATGCTCAATGGCATCGACGGCGGGAAGGGTTCCCTCGTCACTTTTCCGCGCAGGTTCTGAGCTTAACAGCCATCTGGTATACGTCTCTCTTGGCAAGCTGATAACGGTCGCCTAATAACTCTGAAATCTGTTTGACTCCGACTCCAGCATCCACCAGCCGGCGGATCTCCGCCTTGAGTTCTTCCTCCGTAACCGGTAGGTCGCCGGAAGCGCCCCGAACGACGATTGTGAGCTCGCCTTTTACTTCGCGCTCCGCGAACTGAGAAACGAGCTCGCCAATCGTGCCACGCAGAAATTCCTCGTGAACTTTGCTGACCTCCCGGGCAATGACGATTTGGCGATCACCGAGAATGCGCCGCATCTCGATCAATGATTCCTTCAAGCGATGCGGCGCCTCGTAGAACACCAATGTCCTGCTCTCATTAAGCAGCGCCTGCAGCCTGGTAGCTCGCTCTCGATTTTTGCTTGGGAGAAAGCCTTCGAATACGAAACGATCGGTGGGCAAACCGCTGGCGCTCAGCACGCTCGCAACCGCCGACGGTCCCGGGACGGGAACAACCCGAATCCCGGCGCGAACGGCTTCAACAACCAGCCTATAACCGGGATCCGAAATCGCTGGTGTGCCGGCGTCGGAAACCAGGGCGAGATTTTCTCCAGAGCGCAGCCGTTCAATCAATTTTGGAACTTGAGCTTTCTCGTTATGTTCGTGGCAGGTCGTGAGCGGCGTTCGAATGTCGTAATGGTTGAGCAGGATCCGCGTGTGACGCGTGTCCTCAGCGGCGATCAGACCCACTTCTTTCAATATCCGGAGCGCGCGCAAACTGATGTCTTCGAGGTTGCCGATGGGTGTGGCGACGATATAGAGAACTCCAGCCATAGCCACAAATGCCTAAGAGGATCGAGGATGAACGATCGCGCGATCTTTCGATCCTCAATCCTCGGCCAACTCACCTTCCCCAATCCCGCGAATAGCGGAAATCACTGCCAATGGTTCTTTGCGACACCTTGGCGATTACTGGCAGCCGCCGTTTGAATTGCGAAAACATGATTCGTTGCGCGATATTATCGACGAATTGCTGCGAGAAACCAGGCGCAACGAGTTCCGGCTTGCTATAGCGTTGATCCACCATTAAATAAAGCAATTGATCGACCGCGCGATAAGTAAAGCCCA
>Ga0210076_1000268_pt1 | contig 11964 bp, 15 predicted proteins | sample MayberryNW_Catta_3_FD_184876 | JGI IMG/M metagenome (GOLD analysis project Ga0210076, IMG submission 184876) | Wetland microbial communities from San Francisco Bay, California, USA, that impact long-term carbon sequestration -... | ecosystem: Environmental > Aquatic > Marine > Wetlands ... | reverse complement strand
GCGGCAGCGAAACCTTTACCGTCACCTTCACCAACAGCTTCTCCGCGACCGATGCCGCGCAGATCGCCGTTGCCGACCAGTCGGAACTCACAGGCACCGTGAGCACGGCAACCGCCGTCGCCGGCTCCGGTCAGTATGAGATCTGCACGGTGGCCGCCAACTGCCGCGGAGGCGCGGCGACCGGCGCTGCCAGGAGCGGGAAGTCGACGTACACCCCGCCCGAGTCGATGGGCGGGTGCCCACCCTGGTCATGCGGGACGCCGACGATGGCCGTGCCGGTGCACTCGCCGCCTCGGCCGTCCTCGACCTGGAACGAGATCCTGTAGACGCGCCCGTCGCCGGTGCCGCTCCGTTCGGCGCGGAGCTCGACCTGGTCGCCCGCGGGACCCGGCCTGGCGTCCGGCGTCGTCCGGCCGTCACCGAGCCCGTCGAGCGGCTCGTCCTGCGTGACGCCGACGATGGTCGTCGTCACCGGGTCGCCGTCGATGTCGAACGCGCCGTCGGCGGCCGTCGTGCCGGCGTTCACCCGCGAGATCTCCATCAGCTCGTCGCGCTTGTCGCGCAGCGCCTTGGACATCTTCTTGAGCAGCTCGCCGCGCTCGGCGAAGGTCATCGCGCGCAGCGCGGGTCCGCCCACGTCGCGCGCGTACGCGAGCACGGCGTTCGGGCCGACGAGCACGGAGCCGCCGACGGTACGCGTCAGGTGCACTCCCAGGAAGGGCAGCGACAGGTCGGGAACCGGGTAGACGAGACCGCGTACGAGATGGCTCCGCGGCGCGTGCAGTCGCCAGTATTCGCCGCGAAACGGCACGATACGGGGCTCCTCCGACTCTCCGGAGACACGCGCGAGACGGTCGGCGTGGAGCCCGGCGCAGACGAGCACGCGGTCCGCCCCGACAGCCGAGCCGTCGGCCAGCTCGACGGACGCCAGGCCGTGCTGCCGGCAGAACGCGCGGAGCGGCTGACCGCCGCGCCGACAGAGCCGCGCCTTGAGCGAGCCCGGTTCGTAGTAGAGGCCCGCGTGCACGACGCCGCTGTTCCGCCCGGTTTGATGCTGTGCGAGCGCTGCCTCCTTCTCGAACAGGAGCACCTCGTCATCGGGTCGTTCGCGGGCGAGGAGACGCCCGGCCGCGAGGCCGAGGATCCCGCCACCGACGATCACGACGCGCATCGAGCCCGCCTCGTCGGTGGCTCAGGCGCCGTCGGTTCCGGCGAAGAGCGCCTCGAGATCGAGCGAGGGAGCGTGGGCGTTCGTCGCCAGCGAGACGTAGCGACGCGCGAGCGCGTCCTTGGCGGTGCCGAGAACCGTGCTGACGAGCCCGAGCGACTCGGCGAACTGGGAGGGCTCGAGCTCGGCGAAGACACGGCTCCACGCCGCTTCCTCGAGGGCATTGAAGGCCGTCTGCACCTCCGCGAGGTCGTACCCAGCGTTGAACCGTTCCTCGGCGATCTGCTCCGCATAGGCGAGGATGGGGCCGAGATCGCGCCGCTCGAGCGCTCCCACGAGGTACCCGTACAGGCTCTCGAGGCGCTCGCGGACTGCCTCGTGCCCTGCCGACTCGTAGTGACGCGTGTGCGCCCGCCGGAGGCCGGTCTCCGCCTCGACCAGGATCTCCTCGCGGTGTCTGGTGAGGAGCTCGGCCGCCGGGGCCGCTGTCGGTTCGGGTTCCACGTGACGAAGCCTAGATCGTCATGGGTGGCGGAGGAGGCTCGGTGTCTCGAGATCCGCGCTCGTCCACTCCCGCGAGGGCGTCGTGCAGACGCTCGAGGGCGAGCCCGTACGCGGCCCACAGGGGGAGGTAGTCGAGTCGCACCAAGCCGTCCACTGTCAGCCGGTGGTCTCCGTAGTCCCACGGAGCCCGCCCGAGACCACGTCGGAGCGCTCGTCCGCTCGCGAGCTCGACGGCCATGATCCCGGCTCCGTAGACCGCGGCCCGAAGCGCCGCCGGCCGATTGCGAATGCGATCGTGCACCGGCTCGAAGAGCGGCAGCGCGAGCCCGTACACCGCGACGTTCAGCGGGCTGCTCGCTCGACGCCGCCCCGTGTGCGCCCAGACGAACACGGAGTCCGTCGTCCAGCCCACGAGCCCGTACGCGAGGAAGCGCATAGCCGGGGAGACGGGTGTCCGTCTCATGGCACCACCGCCTCGCCGCGGGGCCTCGTCAGCGGCGCGATGTCAGCCGCTCGACCTCGCGGTCGATGTCGGCCTGGGTGATCGGCTTCGTGAAGTACGCCCTGAGCGCGGCGATACCGACCAGGAGCAGGCCTCCGAGCGCTACCCAGAGGATCCAGGGATTCCAGTCCCCGGGATTGCTCTGCTCGCTGAGCCGCTCCGGCCAGCCGTCGGCGTTCAGGTACTCGGTCAGGGCCCAGACCGGCGTGAGCACGAGCATCGCGAGCACGTATGCGGAGAGGTAGAGCTTGAACTTCCGCACGTGCTCGAGGTGCTTGTGCGCGACTCGCCGCAGCTCCTCGTCCCTCGTCGGAGCCGCCGGAGTCGTCGCGGTCTCGACCCGATCGTTCGTCGTGATCGTGTCGGTGGGCACAGTCGTCACCTCCTCCCACGCCCAGCCGAGCATCGCGCACTACGCCGCGACCGCCATCCGGGTTTCCGCGGATACCGCGGCGGCGGCATAGTCAGCACGTGCCCCGCCTACCCGCTTCAGCCCGCCGGCTCCCGGGGCGACACTGGTGAGCCGCTTCAGGTTCTAGAGGTCCGTCCGACGACGACCTCGAGTGCGTAGTACCCCGGGATCGGAACCTTCGGCGCGCGGAGCAGGCGCAGCAGCCGCCCATGGCGCGCGAGCCCGCCGCCGTAGCGAAAGAGGAGCGGGTCGAGGAGCGGGAACCAGAGCAGCCGCTGCTCGAGCGCCAGCTCGTGGAAGCCCGCGTCCCGGACGAGCGCCCGGAACTCCTCGAGATCCGTGTACTCGCGCAGGTGCGAGGTGTCGAGGACGCTCTCGCCGTCCCGCTTGCGGAAGTACCAGGCCCAGGGCTTCTTGAAGACCGTCGTCAGGTAGGCGCGGCCGCCGAGGCGAAGCATGCGGAGGATCTCGGCGAGGTACGCACGCTCGTCGGGCACGTGCTCCATCACCATCGTCGAGATCACCGCGTCGACCGAGCCATCCTCGATGGCCGGCACCGCGTCCGCCGACGCGACGACCGTCTCGATCCACGGGAACCGGGCAGACACGCGCGCCAGCCGCTCCGCCTCCAGGTCGACGGCGTACACCGGGCGCGCCGTGGAGATCAGCCCTGCTCGCGCGAGCGCGGAGAAGAGCGGCCCGTCGCCGCAGCCGAGGTCGGCGAGCGCCAGCGGCCCCGGCCCGAGGTGCGTCTTGACCAGCCTCGGAAGCCGCGCCGCGTCGAAGTGCAGCGCCGTCTCGGTGTATCGCTCGGCCATCGGGAAACTACGGAGCTTACGGCGCGAGGAGTGGGGTATACCCACCTCGACCGACAACGAGGAGGTTCGCATGACGACACGGACGAGTCAGGGCATCCTCTCCGAGGACAAGGCGGAGAAGCGCGAGGAGATCATCGAGCTGCTCGCGAAGGCGTACTGGATGGAGATGGAGACGGTGATGAGCTACCTCGCCAACTCCGTCAACCCGGACGGCGTGCGCGCGCAGGAGATCCGCGAGTCTCTCGCGGAGGACATCCAGGAGGAGCTCGCCCACGCGCAGCAGTTCGCGAACCGGATCAAGGAGCTCTACGGCGTCGTGCCCGGCTCGCTCGAGTTCAGCGCCGAGCAGACGTTCCTCCAGCCGCCCGACGAGCAGACGGACGTCGTACACGTCATCAAGGGCGTGATCGAGGCCGAGACCGGCGCGATCGAGCACTACAACCGGATCATCGAGGCGGCGGACGGCGTCGACTGGGTGACCCAGGACATGGTCATCGGGATCCTCCACGAGGAGGAGGGGCACCGGCGGCTCTTCGAGGGCTTCCTGCGCGAGTACGAGGCGGAGGGCCTCGCCTGATCGCACGCGAGACCGGGATCCGCTCGCTCGGATTCCGGTCTCGCGATGTCCCTGAAGGCGACCGCTTCGTCGCCGCTCGGTCGGCTATCGCTTGCTCGCGTGTGCTTCGCGGCACTCGGAGGTCTCGCCCTCGCAGCAGCCCCACTTGAAGCGGCACGTGGCGCACTGCCACTTGCTGTGCCGCCACTCCATCGCCGTGGCGCAGCGCGGGCACGTCTCGACCGTCTCCCGGCGCGGCTCTCGCACCATCGGCCTCGACCGTAGCCCACGAGGAGGACGGCTACGATGACCCGCGCGGCGCCGTGGCCGAGTGGTTAGGCAGAGGCCTGCAAAGCCTCGTACAGCGGTTCGAGTCCGCTCGGCGCCTTGCAGAGGCCTCGCACCTTCGTAGTTGGGCCAGAGCGCTCGCGCTCGACGCACAGTCCCTCGGCCAAGGGACGGACTACACGGATGAGGGATGGGCGGCAGAGGCCCCTCCCCGATACTCGATCCACTGACGTCGCGGCGGTCGCGACGCTTTCAGACTGAAGGCGGCCCTCATGCGGATCTCGAAGAGCTTGACACTCGCACTCGCGGCTACGGTGCTCGCCTTCGCGGCGTCGGCCGGCGCGGCCGGGCCCCCGACCGTCTCGCACGTGTACACGGTCGGCTCCCTGACGGTCCCGGGGGTGGACACGGGCCTCGTCCTCAAGAAGGGGCAGCCCGTCACCGTCACCGCGACCGGTGTCTTCTGCCCCGGCACGGGATTCTGCTCCGGCCCCGACGGTACCTCGCTCGGCAACTCGTTCGACACGACCTGGGGCGGCTTCGTCCTGCCGGGAGCGCCCGCCTACGGGCTCCTCGGCCGCGTCGGAGACGGGCCGTGGGTGCACGTCGGGAGCGGTCCCACGACGCTTGCGGGCAAGGGCGTCCTGCTGTTCGCGGTCAACGATGATCTGTTCCCCGACAACACGGGTGGCTTCACCGCAACGGTGTCGCACGGGGCCACCGGACCGGAGGACTGCTATCCGGGCTGGGGCTACGGAGACGACAAGCGCGAGCACTGCGGGCCGCCCGGCGTCGCCAAGCCGCCGGCACCGGGCGCGCCCGGCAGCGCCTCGGGCGGCACGACGGGTCGGTAAGACAGAGAGGCCGGAGACCGGCACGCGAAGCCGACGGCGCCGCGCGTCGGCTACACCCGGCCAGTGAGCGCCCACGAGAACGGAGCGCCCCGGGGACGGAAGATCCGCCCCGGTTCCGACGTCTTGTAGATCGGGTGCACCCGCACCCAGCGGACGAACGCACGAAGAGGAGGAGCCATGCAGGTAACGACCACGGCCAACCTCGTCGAGTACACGGCTCTCGAAGGCGGTGGCTCCGTGACCGCAGTGCTCCCGCGCAGCGATCTCGAGAGCGCGCTCGAGAGCGACTCTCCGGGGCTCTGGTTCGAGCTCGGCTACGAGGACGAGGACGCGGGCAGGCTGACGATCGACCTGTCCCCGGCGGAGATCGGCGAGATCCTCCAGCTTGCGGAGGGGGACGACATCGTCCTCGCGCTCGACGGCAACTGGGTGAGCGGCGCCTTCGACGACGCGGACGTCGAGGCGCACGGTCTGCGGGGCGCGCTCGCAATCGCCGTCGTGGCGGGTGCCATCGCGGCTCCGGCGGGCATGGCCGCGACGCCCCAGGTCTCGGGCGCCGCAGCTCCGCAGGTCTCGAGCCACGCCGTGAGCAGCCAGGTGTCCTCCGCTGCGGTACGCGGCCAGGTCTCGCGGGACGTCGTCTCCAGCCAGGTGTCCCGTGCCGTCGCGCAGAGCCAGGTGGCGCGCGCCGGCGCGAAGACCCAGGTGAGCAAGAGCCTCGTCGTCAAGGCCGGCGGCGTGACCCAGCTCAAGAAGAGGTTCTAGAACGCGGGACGGGATGAAGGGCGGGCCGGCAGGCGGCCCGCCCTTTCCGCGCGCCTAGGAGTGCCCGAACCGGACGTCCGGGAGGATGCGGTCGAGCCAGCGTGGCTGCGCCCAGGCGTAGTGACCGAGGAGCCGCAGGAGGACCGGCATCAGCACGAGCCTGACGAGCATGGCGTCGAGAAGCACGGCCACGCCGAGGATGACACCCATCTCCTTCGGCGGCAGCGGGCCGGAGAGCGCGAACGTGAAGAAGACGGCGACCATCACGCCCGCGGCGGCGAAGATCGTCCGCCCGGAGTGGGCGACGCCGCCGACCATCGCCTCCCGCGGGTCTCCCGAGCGGTCGTAGTGCTCCTTCGCCGAGGCGAGCAGGAACACCGTGTAGTCCATCGAGATCGCGAAGATCATCGCGAAGAAGAACACGGGCCCCCAGGCGTTCAGGAACCCCTGGGATTCGAACCCGAGGACCGACTCGAGCCGTCCGTCCTGGAAGATCAGCCTCGCGACGCCGAAGGCCGCTGCGGTCGCGAGCAGGTTCGTTACCACACCGACGGCGGCGATCACCGGGGCCTGCAGCGCGAGCAGCAGGAGCGCGAAGCCAAGCACGAGGACGACGCCGAAGACGAGCAGGGTGCGGCTCGCGAGCGCCTCCTCGAGATCGTGGTTCTCGGCGGCCGCACCGCCGACGAGGGCGCCGGTGGGAAGGGAGGAGCGCAGCCGGTCGATCGTCTCCCCGACTGCCGGATCGGAGGGATCCGCGACCGGGGTGGCGAGAACGAGTGCCGTTCCGCCCGCCACCGTCGCGGGCGCGACGGCGGCGACGCCCGGATCGGCCTCGAGCGCGGTGGTGACCGCTTCGGCGCGGTTCTCGGGGGCGACGATCTGGAGCGTGCCCGGCGCGCCCGGCCCGAACGCCTCCTGCACCTGCGTGTAGCCCGTGCGCGAGCCGTCCTCCTCGGGAACGACCTTGATCGACGGCATGCCGGTCTCGAGCCCGAGCGCGGGGAGGGCGAGGACGACGAGGATGGCCACCGCGGCGAGACCGAACGCCCACGGACGCCGCCAGAGCCGCTCCGCCCAGCGGGCGAACGCGGGCGAGCGGTGCTCGCCGGCATGCACCCACGGGAGGGCGAGCTTGTCGACGCGGTCGCCGAGCCACGCGAGCACGGCCGGAAGCAGCGTCAGCGCCGCCAGCAGCACGAAAGCGACGGAGAGCATGATCCCGAGGCTCATGGAGCGGAACGCCGGGCTGGGCACGAGCATGACGGCCGAGAGCGAGATGAGCACGGTGACGCCCGAGAACAGCACGGCCTTGCCCGCAGTGTCCATGGTCACGGCCACGGCCTCGCGCGTCGTCAGGCTCGACCCGAAGTGCGCGCCCCGGAAGCGCGCGACGATGAAGAGCGCGTAGTCGATCCCGAGCGCCAGGGCGAACATCAGGGCGAAGTTCATCGCCCAGATCGAAACGTCGAACGCCTGCGACACGAGGAACAGGCTTCCGGCCGAGGCCGCGAGCCCGAGGATGGTGAGGAGCAGGGGGAGCCCGGCGGCGACGAGCGACCCGAACGCGAGCACGAGGATCGCCAGCGTCACGGGCCACGAGATGAGCTCGGACTTCATCATCGCGGTCTTGTTCGCCTCGTTGAAGTCGGACCACATTCCGGGAGCGCCCGTGAGGCTTACGCTCACCGAGTCGTCGCCGAGGTCGGCGAGGTCGCCTTTCAGCTCGTCCGCCGCCTTGACCATCTCGGTCGGGCTGGCCGCGGCCCCGCCCTGAACCACGGCGGTGCGGCCGTCGCGCGAGATCTGCGGGTCGGAGACGGAGGCGACGCGCTCGTCGGCGTCGAGCGTTGCGGCGACCTCCCGCAGCGTGGGGGTGAGGTCGCCGTCCCCGTGAACGACGACCATGAGCGCGTACGCTCCCTGCCCGCCGAACGAGCCCTCGATCCGGTCGCGCGCGGCGACGGACTCGGAGCCGCTCGCTTCCCAGCCGGCGCCCGAGAGTCCGTGCTCCGCCCTCGGCGCGAAGAGACCGAGCCCGACCGCGATCGCGATCCAGGCGAGGACGACGAGACGGACGTGCGAAGCCATCCAGGCGCCGACCCGCCCGAGCGGTCCGACCGTCGTCACCGGGCACCGTCCTTCGTGACGCAGGGAACGCGCGAAAGCACGAGCGAGGCGGGGCAGCTGCCGGAGACGACGTAGAGCCACTGGTTGAGCGCGACGAACACGGCGAGCGCGAGGAACCACGGGGTGACGAACGCGGCCAGAGCGACCGAGAGGAGCGTCATCGTCCCGGCGAGGGCGAAGAGAACGCGCTCGAGCCGAACGCTCGCGCACCTCATCGAGCGCCTCCCGAGAGCAGCTCGTCGAGCTCGGCGAGCTGGCGGCGGAGGCCGCCGCACACCTTGTCGCAGAGCTCGAGGACGGACTCGTCGGCGATCGCGTAGAGGACGCGGTTGCCCTCACGGCGTCGCGAGACGATTCCCGCGGAGTGGAGGACGGCAAGGTGCTTGGACGCGTTCTGCTGGGTCGTTCCGAGCGCGGTCGTGAGAGCCTGCACGCTCTCCTCGCCGTCGCGGAGGTGGTCGAGGATCCGGATTCGCGAGGACTCGCCGATCACGCGGAACCGGCTCGCGATCTGCTCGACCAGCAGGTCGGGCAGGGGGTGTGGAAGCCTTGGAAGAAGCTCGGAGGTGGGCATGACTCACAACTATACAAGTAATCAGTTGTATATCGCAAGTGTCCTGCCTGCTCGGCTCCACGAGTAGGGTTTCGGCGATGCCGGCCACGCTCATCGACGGGAAGGCGCTGGCGCTCGAGGTGCGTGCGGAGGTGGCGGAGGACGTGCGCGCGTTCGGGCAGCCCGTCTGCCTCGCGACGATCCTCGTCGGCGACGACCCGGCCTCGCACGTGTACGTCGGCTCGAAGCACAAGGCGTCGCACGAGGCGGGCATCGACTCCCGCGACCACCGCTTCCCCGCCGAGGCGGAGGAGAGCGAGATCCTCGACCTGATCGCCGAGCTCAACGCCGAGGACGCGGTCGACGGAATCCTCGTCCAGCTGCCGCTGCCCGAGCACATGGACGAGCCGGAGGTGCTTCGCGCGGTGGACCCGGAGAAGGACGTCGACGGCTTCCACGTGCTGAACGCGGGGCTCCTCTACCTCGGCGAGCCGGGCCTCACGCCCGCGACGCCGTCGGGCGTGATGGTGATGCTCGCGAAGCACGGCGTCGAGCTGCGAGGGAAGGAGGCCGTCGTCGTCGGCCGGAGCGAGATCGTCGGCAAGCCGATGGCGATGATGCTGCTCGCCGAGCACGCGACGGTGACCATCTGTCACTCGCGCACGGTCGACCTTGCCGCGCACACGCGGCGGGCCGACGTGCTGGTCGCCGCCGTCGGCCGGGCCGGTCTCGTGACCGCGGACATGGTCAAGCCGGGCGCCGTGGTCATCGATGTGGCGATGAACCGAACCGCCGAGGGCAAGCTCGTCGGCGACGTGGATCCGGCAGTCGTCGAGGTCGCCGGGCTGATGACGCCGGTGCCCGGCGGTGTCGGCCCGATGACGATCGCCATGCTTCTTCGCAACACGTTGACGGCAGCGCAACATCGCCGCTCCAAAGTTGCGGCGCCCGGTTCCTAGGCGCTACGGTTCGCGCGTTCAGTCATCGGCGTCGGCCCTGGCCTGGGTCGGCGTCTTCGTCGTAGGAGGAAGTAGTGGAGCAGGGCACCGTCAAGTGGTTTTCGAACGAGAAGGGCTATGGCTTCATCGAGCGCGAGGGTGGTGACGACGTCTTCGTCCACTTCTCCGCGATCGCGATGGAGGGCTTCAAGACCCTGACCGAAGGCCAGCGTGTTGAGTTCGAGGTCGTGCAGGGTCCCAAGGGTGCCCAGGCCGCGAACGTCGTCGCCGCATCGAGCTGACGACACTCGTATCGACGTTGCGGCGGGCTCCCGGGAGGGGGCTCGCCGCTTTTCTGAGAGGATTTTTCGACCATGGCGATCTCCCGTGACGAGGTGCTCCACGTCGCCCGGCTGGCGCGACTGGCGCTGACCGACGACGAGGTCGAGCGCCTCACCGCCGAGCTCGACAAGATCCTCGAGGCCGTCGGCATCGTCGCCGAGCTCGACCTGGCGGACGTCCCGCCCACGTCCCATCCGCTCGATCTCGCGAACGTGTGGGACGACGACGTCCCGCACGACTCGCTCTCCGTCGAGGACGCTCTCGCGAACGCGCCCGAGGTGGAGGACGGGCTCTTCCGGGTTCCGGCATGGCGCCAGTAGTCGACACCCTGCGCCTGACCGCGGAGGAGGCGAAGGGCCTGCTCGAGCGCGGAGAGCTCACGGCCGCGGAGCTCCGCGGCGCGTACTTCGACGCGATCGGCGAGCGGGATCCCGAGCTCCACTGCTACCTGCGCACGACGGAGGACGCCGAGGGCGAGGGCGTGCCCATCGCGCTGAAAGACGTCATCTCCACGAAGGGAGTGGAGACGACCGCGGGCTCCCGGATCCTGTCCGGCTACGTGCCGGTCTTCGACGCGACGGTCGCCGCCCGGGTCAAGGAAGCGGGGCTCTCGCTCCTCGGGAAGACCAACCTGGACGAGTTCGCGATGGGCTCGTCGACCGAGAACTCGGCGTGGGGGCCCTCCCGCAACCCGTGGGATCCCGCCCGCGTGCCCGGCGGGTCGGGTGGTGGCTCGGCCGCAGCGGTGAGCGCCGGTCTCGCTCCCTGGGCTCTCGGCTCCGACACCGGAGGGTCGATCAAGCAGCCCTCGGCGCTGTGCGGGAACGTCGGCCTGCGGCCGACGTACGGCTCCGTCTCCCGCTACGGCATCGTCGCGTTCGCGTCGAGCCTGGACCAGATCGGCCCCGTCGGCAAGACCGTGCGGGACGTCGCGCTCCTGTACTCGATCATCGCCGGCCGCGACCCGCGCGACTCGACGACGGCGGAGCTCCCGGAGCCGGTCCGGCTTCCCGAGGGCGACTCGCTCGCCGGCGTGCGCATCGGGGTTCCGACGGAGCTGAACGAGGCCGAGGGCATCGAGCCGGGAGTCCGCGACCTGGTGCGCCGTGCGCTCGACCTCGCGGCCGACCTCGGGGCGGAGGTCGAGGAGTGCTCGCTCCCGCGCTCGGTTCGCTACGGGCTCTCCTGCTACTACCTCATCGCACCGGCCGAGGCGTCCTCGAACCTCGCCCGCTACGACGGCGTCCGCTACGGGCCGCGCGCCGAGGCGTCGAGCTACCAGGACATGGTCGACCGGACCCGCGATGAGGGGTTCGGCGACGAGCCCAAGCGCCGCATCATGCTCGGGACCTACGCGCTCTCGGCCGGGTACTACGACGCCTTCTACGGCCAGGCGCAGAAGGTCCGGACGCTCCTCATCCGGGAGCACCGCGAGGCCCTCGGGCGCTTCGACGTCCTCGCCTGCCCGACCTCGCCCACCGTCGCGTTCCCGATCGGCGAGCGGGCGGACGATCCGCTCGCCATGTACGCGAGCGACATCCTCACCATCCCGTCCAACCTCGCCGGCCTGCCCGGCCTCTCGATTCCGTGCGGCCTCTCCGACGGCCTCCCGGTCGGGCTCCAGCTGATCGGCCCCCAATTCGGGGAGAACGGGCTCTTCGGCGTCGCCCACGCGCTCGAGCAGGCGCTCGCCTTCGACACGGTCCCGGAGCGGCTGCGATGACAACGCTCGCTTGCCGGCGCACGTGGGGAAGCTCCCCGTTCCCCACACCCCTCCCCCCGCATGCGTCAACGGGTGACGCATGACCTGGGAGCCGGTCATCGGGCTCGAGATCCACGTCCAGCTGAAGACGCGGACGAAGATGTTCTGCCGCTGCCCGGTCGGGTTCGGGGCGGGGGAGAACACGCAGACGTGCCCCGTCTGCCTCGGCTTCCCCGGAGCCTTGCCGGTCGCGAACCGGACGGCGGTCGAATGGACGATCCTGCTCGGGCTCGCGCTCGGCTGCGAGATCGCGGGAAACGCGGAGTTCTCCCGCAAGAACTACTTCTACCCCGACCTGCCGAAGGGTTATCAGATTTCCCAGTACGATCTGCCTTCTTGCAAGAACGGCAAGATGATTCTTCCAACCAGCGA
>Ga0210076_1000263_pt1 | contig 12009 bp, 10 predicted proteins | sample MayberryNW_Catta_3_FD_184876 | JGI IMG/M metagenome (GOLD analysis project Ga0210076, IMG submission 184876) | Wetland microbial communities from San Francisco Bay, California, USA, that impact long-term carbon sequestration -... | ecosystem: Environmental > Aquatic > Marine > Wetlands ... | reverse complement strand
GCGCGAGAGCCCGACACGAAGTGTGATCCGGGACATCCTTCGGCGCCTCAGATTGTCGCCTCGTTGTCTGCCGACGAGAGCACGCGAAGGAGAATCGAAATACCGCCACGGCAAGGCGGCGACGCGTCGCGATGTGCAAATATCCGATGGAATCGGCATAACCAATGTCGTTGAGCTGTGCCTTAACATCGCTCAGTATTTCGACAGGACCTCAACCAGCTTTTTTGCACCGGCCGGCGGCGCGATCTTTCCGGTCAGAATATCCTCCACGTAAACCGGTTTTTCATAGTACTCCTCGTTGGCTTGATATCGGGTCGCAATGACCGTCCCCTCCAAAGAAACGCCGGCAAAAATTCCTTGGCTGCGGCTGTAAGTATAGATGGCCGCTCGTGGCGCGGCGCCGGCTTCGGCCGAACGCCCGACGGGGCCAACTGCAGCGCTCAGGTTGGCTCCGAGAGTGACGTTGCTGCCTTGCGAAAAGGCGTTCACCGCCTCCGGGGTATTTAAAATGATGACATACTCGGAGACCTGCACTCCTGCTTGAAAGCCGACGCCAATCCCGCCCGTGCCGATTGCCGACGGAGCGCTCCAGCCATGCTCGGTGCGCGCGACAATGACGCCCGAGCCCCCCCGGCCGCTCAGAATGAAGCCCGCTTTGGTCATCGTGAGGATCGCCAAACCTTTGGCGTCGCGAAGCACCCGCGGCGGGATCGCCTTCTCGGGTATCTCTTCGAACCGTTCGATGATCGATACCGCTCGATCGACATCGTCCTGCATGGCTGCATGGGTCGCTGCGGTCGTAACGGCGAGAGAAAAAAGAATTGCCATCACTGAAGAAATTTTTGTTGTGATCATGCAGCCTCCTCGCTGGCAGTGACCTGAAAGTAAACTAAACCAACCTATGCCACAATCATTCGACTGGAAAACCCGGTCGCAGTACGGATCGGCAATCTTAGAGCTACGCTTCCCACGCGTCGCCGTGTTTTGATCGATTCCTGAATCACAATGCAGCGATCGCTACGGCTGCGAATCGATGGCCCCCGCATAGCCCTGGTGCCGTGCCGGATCGGACTCGAGGTCACGGAGAAATTCGACCACCGCCGTCCAGAACTCATCGCGCCGTTCGATCCCATAGTGACGCGCTCCCGCTATCGTTACGGTGCGTTGCGGCCCGCCCCATGCGCTCGCAAGCGCAGCGCCGCGCGCGGCGGGAGTCACGTCGTCGTGTTCTGCAATAACAAACAAGGCCGGCACCTTGATCTTCGGCGCGATCGCCGCCGCGTCGTAGCGACCGTTGAGTATCAAGCCGACCGGGAGCCAGGGGTAACGCGCCGCGCCGAGCGCGGCAAAGCTGTCGAAGGGCGTGGCGAGAATAGCACCGCGCAATTGGCGCGTCGTTGCGAGGGCTATCGAAAAGTAAGTGCCCAGGCTTCGGCCGAGCACCACGATGTTAGATGGATCGACGTCGGGACGTGCGGAAGCATAGTCGTAGATCAAGCCCGCGTCTTCGAGGAGAACGCGTTCTGACGGCTCGCCCTCCGAAAGACCAAAACCGCGATAATTTATAAATAGCCATCCCCAGCGTTCGGGCTTGTCGCCACGATCGATCAGCCAGGAAGTTTCCCGGCGCACGCCGCCGAAGACAATGACCAGAGGAAAACGCCGGTTGGGCCGCGGCGCTACCGGATGTTTCAACCAGCCATGCAAGGTCACGCCATCGGACGTCTTGAGACGTACTTCCTCGATGCCGCGCTCACGCGACGCGATCGTGTTAAGGTAGGCGGGGTCAACACTCCGCACTCGAAACAAAAAACGCTGCTCGATCGGTTCGAGAATTAAGTTGCAACCGCCAGCGATCATCGCCCCCGCAACCGCAAGCGTAGCGAACAGCGACCGGCAACGAAGCAAACGTTTCTTGGGATCGAGCATGGCTACTGATGGATTATGTTTGTGACGAAAACGCAGTCGGTTTTTCGGCCTGTAAGAAACAAGATGCAGGCTGAATCGTTCATACCGGTCCTTCTTTCGACACCAAGTTGCTGCAAGCGGGTCGCTTATTTCTTTTTTACCATGCCCGCACGCTGATCGGGTCCGCCTTCGGCGTAGCCCGGCTCGATCACCGAGTCGATGAAATAACGTCCGCCCTTGGCGACAATTTCCGCGCCCTTCTTGAGCGCTTTCGCGAGCGCATCGGCCGTCGAAACCGGCGCTTCTGCTGCAAATCCTTGCGCGCGCGCCATCGCAACCAGATCCACTCGCGGGTCGTCGATGCGCTGGCCGATCCAGCGATTCTGCGGCGGGCGATCGCGCATTTGCGCGACGCGCTCTTGATGCATCTCGTCGTTGAAGTACGAGCGATTGTCCGCCACCACGATCATCAGAGGAATGTCCATGTGCGCTGCCGTCCAGAGCGCCTGCACGCCCATCAAATAATCGCCGTCGCCGATGATGCCTACGGGAATCCGCCCACTGCCCTTGAGCGCCAGCGCCGTACCGACGCAATGCCCCGGCCCGGTGCCGACCCCACCACCACCGTCGTTGCCCATGAAAGAGAGCGGTCCGTCGAACTCATCCGCTTCGCCGGGCCAGCCGAGCGATAGACGGGCGAAGGTGATCGGCCGTTTTTTAGCAAATTCGCGCACGGTCATCGCCATATCCCAAAGCGTCATCGATTTCCCGTTCGTGGCTTTCGCATTAGCGCCGAGCGCGTCGTTCCAATGAACGATGCTTTTTATCTCGGGGCGGATCTTTTGCTTCGGCGCTTTCTTGGCATCCAGCTCGTCGAGCATCTGGGCGATAAATGGATCGGGCTCTGCGTGAATCGGGATATCGACCGCTGCCAGAGCCTGGTGGTCCATGCTCCACCCGTTGGTGCGATAACTATCCACCGAACAATGGAGGATCGTTTTCTCGGCAGGCTGTTGGGTCTGCGCGGCGCCGAGCGCCAGGCGCAAAACGCCGCCAAGGTCGAGCCAATCCATGCTCAGGATCAGGTCCGCCTTTTCGATCAGCGCCGTGGCCGCCTTGCTCGGGCGCAGGCAGGGCGCGGCGAGATGCAACGGATGCGTAGTTGGAAAGGAAGCCGCGTCGTTGCTGCTCGTCAAAACCGCGGCGCCGATCATTTCGGCGAAGCGCACCCGGCGATCCCAATCGGTTTGTTTGCGCGATACGCGACCCATGAGAATCAGCGGAAACTTCGCCTTGTCGATCGCCTTTAATGCGGCGAGAACGGAGGCGTGCGGCACCGCGGGCGAGGGCGCCGGCGCGAAGCGCGCTGGATCGGGAATCAAAACTTTCTCCGTGAGCGGCTCCTCCTGCAGACCAACATCGAGGCAAACGTAAACCGGCCCAAAGGGCGCGCTGCGAGTGATCTGATTGGCGCGCAGCACCGATTCCACCGCCGCTTGCGGCGACGCCGGTTGATCGTCCCACTTAATGTAGTTTCGAATCATCGACGCTTGATCCTTCGAGGTGTGGATCCAGTCGATCCACGGCCGGCGCTTGTACGCGTCCACCGGACCGGTGGCGCCGAAGATGATCATTGGCGTGCGATCGCACCAGGCGTTGAAGATCGTCATGGTCGCGTGCATGAGACCGACGTTGGAGTGTAGCGCCACGGCCATCGGCTCCTCGGTCACCTTGCCGTATCCGTCGGCGATCGATACCGCATGTTCTTCATGAAGGCAGATCACCATCTGCGGGTTTTGATTGCCGAGATAGTTGACGATGCTGTCGTGAAAGCCGCGATAGCTCGCCCCGGGAACCAGCGCGATATACTTGAGGTCGAGCCTGCGCGTCACCTCGGCAACGACGTCGCTACCCCACTTCATCTGCGGCTTTCCGAGACTCTGCGGCCGGTCTACCTGAGCTTTCTTGGATTGTCGCTCTTGGGTCTCCGTCGGTTTCCTAGCAGTTGCTGCTTTCACTATTTGTCCTCCTCGATATCCAATTCATTATTAATTTGATCAATTGAACCAAGGCCTGAGCTTTGCCGATTATTCACTCCTGCGGCCGGCAATGCGACGACCCTTTGCACGCTCAACGGCGCTGCAGCCACGGCTAGCCCTTCTTCGAGATCGCGGCCGGCGAGACTCACGTGACTGATGCCCGAGAAGCGCGGTGGCTTTGCGCAAGAGACTCGATCTGCCGCCGGAGCGGTCACATGGCTTTCCATCTTGCTGCTTCTTTTGGAGCTATGCGTCCTTCTATATTCCTTACAGAGCCACAGTGGTCGCGCCGGTCGGATCGGAGAGGCTCGCGACGATTTCCGGCGGAACGGCTTGAGCCTTGATCGCGCCCGCTCGTTCGGGATGTGTACCCGCCCAAACACGTTTCTCAAAGCCATCGAGCGCAAGCTGGCCTTCTTTGAGCACGCGGTGGCGCACAGTGAAGCTGCTGCGCCCCCACTCGCCCACTTCGCTCTCGACGACGATCTCATCGTCGAACCGGCAAGGAGTAACAAAACGCACTCCGACTTCGACCACCGGCATGCCGACGATGTCGTATCGTTTCCGCATCGCCGACGGCGTGAGTCCAGTGCGCTCGAACAGCCAGCCCGTGCTGGTATCGAACATGATCAGGTATTGCGGATAAAACACGATCCCGGCTGGATCGCATTGCCCCCATTCAATGCGCAAGGTGCGCCGATTGACCAGCATTAAGCACTTCTAATGAATTTGTTGGCATCGAGATCAAAACCGACCGCCGATAAAAACCAGGGACAGTCTTGCGCTGATTTGATCCGCGGCGCAAAGCCTGTCCCCGGAGTCGGTTACAGCGATCAGCAAATTCTTCGATCGCGCCGCGCCTCACTTCGCCAGCGGATCGGGACGGATTTGGAAGTGCACGGCCATCGGTTTGGCGCCCTTGCCGCGCTCGTTTAGCCAGGGTGCGCGATCACCGCTTGTGGTCCATAACCCGCGGCCTTTCCAGCCGGCTTTGGGATCGTCGATGCGCCCGTCAAAGCCTTTGGCGTAAAAGCCGAGCGGATAGGGCACGCGCAGGACGATCATCTTGCCGTCCTTCATAGCGATCAAACCATCGTTCAAGTTACCCGTGGACATCGGCACGTTCTCGCCGAGGCCGAAAGTATTGTGCTGGTCAACCCAGGTATAATAGCTCGACTCCGCGCTGTTCTCGCCGAGGCCTTCGAACCCCGGACCGGGATATTTATAGAACGACCAGCCCTCCGGGCAATGATTGCCGGTGGCTTTCGGTCCGTTAAGCGGGCCTTTGCATTTACGCCGATCGAAACTTCCCAGGTGACCGCTCGCCAGCGACACCCACACGACGCCTTGGCGGTCGATGTCACCGCCGCGCGGCCCGAAGCCGGGCATCGGCACGTTGAAGATTTCGGCGAGCGCGGTCTCCGACGGATTGCTGCCGGGAACAAGCCGCACGACCGCGCCCGGATAGCTGCGGAATGTGCCCCAGATGGAGCCGTCAACCGGGCTCGGCATCACGGCGTAGAAGCCCGCGACAATCCGTTTATCCTTCTTCGGATCAACCGGTTGTTTGGGATCGACGTACTCGTCGCGCTTGCCGTTGCCGTTGGTGTCGAGAATGAGCGGCGTCCAGCCCTGTGATTTGGCTAAATCGCCGGTTTCATCAAGCATTTTGCTATTGATCCAGCCAACCACCTGCCCGCCTCCGCTGGTCCAAAGCGTGTCGTTGGCGTCGTAGCCAAATTGCAAATGATGCGTTTGGAAACAGGTGTCGACAAACGTGTACTGATTCGTCTTCGGATCGAAAATCGTAAGTTGGCGGTTGGTCCGCTCCAGCGGAAAGACCTTGGCCGAAGGATGGTCGGAGCCCTTCGTGCAGAAATCCGGGTTCTTAGCGTCGCGAAATCTCGCCGCAAACCACACGCGCCCTTTTCGGTCGAACATACCGTTGTGATTGTTGGCCTTGGTGTCCCAGATCTTTTCCTTGCCCCAGTACGGCGACGGTTGCATTGGGTTGATACTCGCCGCATGGCCGGGCCCGAGTGCCTCCGGTACATTGGCATCCCTTACCGGCATGACGAGATTCGTGATGGTGTGCTTTTTCGGGTCGAGGACCGGCATAATATCGGTACTGTATTCGGTCGATCCGTAAAGCTGGCCGTAGGCATTGACCGTCGGGTAGCGCCGATCCGAAGAGATCAGGTCGTGAAGATAATGCTGTTCGTCGAGCCAATCCCAGGTGGTCACGACAATATTGCGCTCGGCCCCTTGCGGTCGAGCGGGCTTCGCATGCGGCAACTCGCCTTTGGCGATGCGGTCCGTCCAGTCGGCGTAGTAGCCCATGGGCGCGCCGCCGAGATTCTTGACCAGCGTGTTGAACATGGATTCGCCCGATTGGCCCGATTGGATGCGACGGAACCACGCTTCCTCAGACGTCTTGTAGTCGTTTAGCGGGAAGGGAACGTTCCTCGGGAACGTGCGCGTGGAAAGCTGGCCTAGCTGATGACAGCCGATGCAACCATTGCTCTTCATTGAGTTCAGCCACTCGGTCTGGGTTATTTTCGCCGGGATTTTGCTCTTGCCGCCGAACTCGCTCGTTGCCGGAATCTTGAGCATGGAATACCAGTAGATCGCCGGATAGTACTTTGCCGCGGCGGCATCGTTAGGCGCAACCACCGCCTTCAGGTTCAAACTCTTGCCCGGCGTGCCTTTGACTTTGGGCGAATCGACTAAACCGTAACCGCGCACCCAAATATTATAAGTCGCCTTGGGCAGATCGGGCAGCACGTATCGTCCTTGATCGTCGGTGACGACCATTCTGGCAAAACGGGTCGGCAAGTCGTTCGTTTCCGCAATCACCCAGACGCCCGCTTCGGGTCCCTTATTGCTCCGCACCACACCGCCGATATCATCTTTATCAATGCGCACCGTGGCGCCCTGCTGGCTACTGAGCGGAGTCGACGATAGCAACAAAACCACCGCAACGGCGACGATCCCGAGGAATAATGAATTGTGTCGTTTCATCTTCTGCCTCCCTTTGCACGTAACAGATCAACCCATCAGCTCTCACGCGCGAGTGGAGATTATCTAATGGCACTGCGCTGTGTCAACGGGGACAAGAGGATCGGGCGCGCCCACGCTCACTCGGTCCGGCATCGCCGCAGCTCGCGCGCTAACTAAGGTTTGTTTGGCTGCAAGCGCACTAAACAAATTTGTCACTTTGTGCACGGAAAATTGCAATCTGAGTAATCCAGGGTGCGGCCCTGCTGAGAGTGTCCGGGCAAAAAAACCTCGATTATAGCGGCAATTAGGCAGGTCGTCCGGTCGATACGGCCGTGTGGCATATGGGTTGCACACGAGCACATACCATCCAAGGTGTCTGCGCGATGAATAAAATATCTCAACAGCGGTCTTTGTCGCTATTCGATTAGCTCGGCAACGAATTCAGCGGAACGGTTTCAGGCGCGGAGTTGATTAGCAACTCAACCGTCGCGCCGGAAAATAAAAAAGTAGACAATCAACAAACTAGAGGTGCTCGTATCATGAACGAACCGGAACAAAGCTTGTGGATGTCGGTGCTTACTTTAGCAATGCAAGATCTGTCCGGGCCCGATCATCTCGCTAAGCCCGCGCGCGCGTGGTTTGCCTCGAAGAACACAGCTCTTGGCAGCCTCATCTGGATCTGCGATCAGCTAGGTTTGGATCCTGACGCGGTGCGGCAAAAGATCCTCAGACGGCGCGCCGCGGAGCTCGCCGTGAGCGCTCGATCGAAAGACGTCGATCAAGCCGCTTGATCGCCATCGGGCGAATTCTCGCATACGAAGGCTACACGTAGGACCGGTTCTCGGTGTCCGGTGTCGAACGCAAAATACGTGAGCCCCAGGGCCATGCGCCGCACGATCACCGGTGCAATATGACCCGCCTGCCGTTTTTCGTTGATTTTGTTTGGGCGATTAACACCCTCTTCGCTTTCCGCGCTTTTCCATGCGCAGTAATAAACCTTCCTTTTCAACGTAAACTCGATTGCAGTCGCTGCGCGCGGCCAGCTCGGCGATCAGGCGAACAAGCGGCTGACCTACGCTGCAATAGTTCTTGGGTGCCCCCGCAGCAAGCATAGCGCTGACCGCAGCTTCGCCGGCGATCACGCGCAGAACAAGCTCTTCATCGGACACTCGTGCGCCTCCGAATCGTCGTCGCAAATCGCGCAGCGAGGGATCGGGCGGCGACCACTTCTGCCATTCTTTGGCGCGCGGCCGGTTGAGAATCTTGTCTTTGACGTTAGCATCCATGACCTGCGGCGCTTCCTTGCCCCAGTGCCCGAGTGCATACTGAATCGACTGGTCGGTCACTTGATGGTAACGCTCGCCGGTAATGACGTTGATCGCCGCCTGGCTGCCGACGAACTGCGCCAGCGGCGTTACCATGATCGGATAGCCGAACTCGGCGCGCACCCGCCCCGCTTCTTCCAAAATTTCCGGCAGGCGTTTTTCCATGCCCATCGTGCGAAGCTGATGACGCAAATTGGAGATCATGCCGCCCGGAACCTGATGCAGATACTCGGCATGGTCGTACTCACGCGGCGCGCCGAGCGGATGTCCTTCACGTTTGGCAATATCTGTAAAATGTTGCTGCACCGGCCGGACCTCCGCTAAATCGACCGGTATGTTGTAGCCGAGCGCGGATGCGTTAGCGGCGATATTGAATATCGAAGGCTGCGATGAGCCGTTGGCGAGCGGTGGAATCGCCGTATGAAGAATATTGACGCCGAGCTCGAGTGCTTCGAGATAGTTGAACGGTGCCAGACCGTTGTTGCAGTGGGCGTGAAATTCGAGCGGGATGTCGCCGATATTTTGCTTGATCAGCCGAACTAGCGCGCGCGTCCGTTCGGGCGTGAGCAGTCCGGCCACGTCTTTGAAGCAGATCCGATACGGCTTGATCGCCGCCGCCTGGCGCGCTTTCTCGGCATAATATTCGTCGTTGTGGCGCGGCGAAACGGAGTAAATGATGTTAACCACCACGTCCATGCCGAGCTCGCGCAAGGCTTGGTTTTCCACCACGGCCGCTTCATAGTCGTTCCAGGGATCGGATGAGCGCGTGAGGGTGATGCCGTGTGCGACGATGCGCTCGATCATCAGCTTGCGTACCGAGCGCGGCACTTTTTCGAACCCTGAGGCCAGGCCGCCATGATAACGCAACCGCGTGCGGTGAAATTTTTCGGCGCCGAGCCGGATCCAGTCGAAAGGATTTTCTTTATGTTCGCGAACGTACTTGATAAAGCCGGCGAACCCGAAAAACTCCAGCGACTGAAAGCCGCACCGATCCATTTGCTCGGCGATGGCGAGCATCGCGCCGGTCTTCATGCCGAGCGCCCACAAGCTCAGCTGGCCATCGCGCAGCGTTGTATCAACGAACTGGACGTCTTTCATGGTGGTGTAAAAACAGCAGCGCTCCGCGTCGCTAGTTCTTCGAAATCTGTATGAAACCGCTGCCCGCGCGAGATCGCCCATAACCGGTATCCGCACGCACGAATTTCTTAACCACGGTTGAAATCCTTTCCACGTCTTCAAGTCTCACGCCGGGGTCGCACGGAAGTTCGATCAGGTCTCGCCAAACTCGATCGGCATTCGGCAGATGATCCCAGACGCACCGGTCAAAGCAACCCAGAAGATGAATTGGCATATAGCTGCCTTGAATCTCGTAGCCGCTTTTACCGAGAGCAGCGATCAACGCCGCCGCTAAATCCCGGCCATGGCCGCCGGGCGACACTCGAACGACCAGGTTCAGGCACGCAGAGCCGGGCCGGTGCGGTATGAGTTCCAACCGGTCCTCGGCACCCAAAAAATCTTGATAGAACCTCAAGCGCTCGCGGCGCGCCGCCATGTTTTCGCTCAACGATCGCATGAGACTCAACGCAACCGCCGCCTGAAGATTGACCATGGTTTCTGTTCGATAGGGAGTTGGCAGCGCGTTGGGACCGCCACTGTTGTCGCTTGGCAGCATCATTTGCAAAGGAAGGGTCCAGCGCCGCCAGCGCCACCTCATCTGAGTTGCCATAAGCTGCCTCACCACGACCGCCGATTTTGCTGGCGATAGATTCGGCGCGTCACCGTCGAAGAACTTTTGCCGACTCGAGACGACGGCGCCGCCGCCCAAACCAAAGCAGATCTTTTCAGCGCCGAAGCTCACGATGCCGGCGTCACCAAAGCTGCCGACGGGTTGGCCGTCGATGGTCGCGCCCAGGGCCTGGGCAGCATCGTCGATAACGCGGATATTCCTGCTGCGAGCGAGGTCGACAATTCCCTGGATGTCGGCAGGATTACCGAACAGATGGGGCACGATCACGGCCCTGGTTCTTCTGGTGATGACCGCGTCAACGGTCTCGACCGTAAGATTCAGCTCCGCGCCGATGTCGGCGAGCACCGGCAACGCGCCAAGCGCCAGGACCGGTGGGACTACGGCGCTGCAACAAAAAGCCGGAATGATTACTTCGTCGCTGTGCCCCACGTCGCACCCACGCAAAGCGAGCTCGAGCGCCAAGCTACCCGAACCGGTTAGGCGCGCAGCTTCGATTCCGAGCGTCTGGATGAGCAGAGAGCGAAGCTCGCTCAGAGCCGCCCCATCAACCACGCTGCCGCTGGTTAAGGATCGGAGAATGGCCCGATATGTGGGACCGTTCCAAAAAGGCATCGCCCGAGGTACGCGATAGGAGTAGTACATGGCCAATACTGAAAGATCCTGTTAATTCAGGCTCTTAGAACCTTTACCACCGAAGCTTGTTGAAACTAGGGGTTCCAGAGGCGCCGTTCACTTGGACCCAAGTCGACGAACCGTCCTAGACAACCTATCTTGTACTTAGTTTTAACAGTTATACAATTTTATATATGAGCAAAACCGCCGTTTGCGTTCCTGTTGCGTTCAAGACTGCGTCTATCGTCCACATGAGGTCTAAATCATTCAAACGGGGGAAAGTCATGGCCACTATTAAGCCTGGCATGATGCGGCGCCCCAGCGCGCTCCGGCCAATGGCGGCGATCACTTGCTTAATCATTTTAGTTGCTTTCCAAATTAGCGGCTGCAGCACAACCAAGCCGCCGACCGAGACGCTTGCGAGCGCCGAACTCACCATGCGCACGGCCGTTGAGGCCCGGGCTGACGAGTTGGCGCCGATGGATTTACAGAGAGCCAGAGAGAAACTGGAACGGTCGAAGAAGGCGATGGCCAGCGGTAAGTATGAGGAAGCTCGCCGTCTCGCAGAAATCGCTCAAGTAGAGGCGGAGCTTGCCGAGGTGAAGGCCGACGCAGAGATTACCCGCCGGGCCGCGGACGGGCTGCGACAGGCGGTCGATGCGCTGCGGCAGGAAATGGAACGCGGCATGGTTCGCGGAACATCCACGGGAACGCCCAAGGAGTAATTTATGCGCTCGGATTGGTTTTTCGGCAACGCGAGCCTTAGCGCAACAGCTTTTGGGCTACTGGCATTTTTTTTCGCAGGATGTGCGACGGTGCGAAATCCTGCTTTGGATCGCGCGCGCGACGCCTATGAAACCGCGCGGCGAGATCCCGGCGTCGCCGGCCGTGCCGCCGTCGCTTTGGACAAGACGCGCATGACTCTCGAACAGGCCGAGAGGGTGTGGGCGACCGAAAAGGATGTCAGCGAAGTCGAGCATCTAGGTTATCTCGCCGAGAAGCGAGCCGAGATAGCGCGCGTCACCGCAAGACAGCGATTGGCGGCAGACGAAATCCTCGGACTCCGACCTCAGCGCGAATAAGTAAACGACCTCGTCATAGTGACGAAACGGCACTGATGACTCGGCCTATCCTGTTCCCTTGAGCACGAGATTACTGGATCGCGTGGCGCCGTCGTGCTTTAGACCGCCATCCGCGACTGCCTGCTGAATGCGCCGCCACTCGTCTCGGTAGCCGACGGTATCGAGGGCCTGGTTCACATTTCGGAAATGTCAGAAGAGCACGTTGAAGCTCCTGAACAAGTTGTCGTCGTCGGTGAGGAGGTTGAGGTCAAGATCATCGACGTTGACCTTGCACGCCGACGAATCAGCCTATCGAT
>Ga0210076_1000262_pt1 | contig 12029 bp, 16 predicted proteins | sample MayberryNW_Catta_3_FD_184876 | JGI IMG/M metagenome (GOLD analysis project Ga0210076, IMG submission 184876) | Wetland microbial communities from San Francisco Bay, California, USA, that impact long-term carbon sequestration -... | ecosystem: Environmental > Aquatic > Marine > Wetlands ... | reverse complement strand
AGAGGTTGTCAATCGAGCCCCCCACACGGTGCGCGACGTGCAGCTTTTCATCCGTTACACGTGGCTGTGGGATAATGAAACGAAGCCGGGCTCGCCAGACCCCGGAACATCGACCTACATTACGTTGGCAGGAGAGATTCCGCCGGGAGGGCGCTTGCCGTTCACCTTCAAGCCTTCACCGCCGCTACCGAACCTGTCTGGCGGGCGGTTTGAAACCACCGTGGCTATTGCCGGTTTTACCGAGGTCATCCCTCAGAGCCGTTAAGCGCGGCGCGCATCAATCGCGGCGCGCGGTTCGGCCCCGGCGCTGGACGTCGGTCAGTGGCTCCCGTGCGGTCGAAATCGCACGCGATGACGCGGCAATACATCTGCGCTCCGCCGCGCGGTTCATGCCGCTTTTTTCTTCGGCATGGCGACGAGCGGCATAGTCAGCGGTTTGGCCAGCGCCACAAAATCCTTGTATCTCAGGCGGACGGTCTGCACATGATTGCCGGCGTTGAAGTAGATGTGCTCGTCTTTCGCCAACGCCGGGTCGACCAGCATTTTCAGACCGAAAAGGTGCCCAAACGGCGGCATCGCGCCGATTTCACATCCGGGAAAGCGCGATATAAATTCATCCTCGGTGGCCAACCGCACGTGCCCGGCTCCGAGGCCCGCCCGCACCTCGTCGAGACTGATTTTGTGATTGCCTGCGATCACGGCCATGACCAGCGATCCATCCACTTCAAGCATCACGACCTTGGCGATTTCATTGCCGGATACATGCTGCTTGGCGGCGATCTCCTGTGCGGTATAAGCGAGCGCGTGGTTGAAAACTTCATACGGCACCTGCGCCTGCTCGAACAGTTCTTTTAATTTTTTTAGAATCGGCATAAACATCCCTCCGTATCTCATCATGGTTCTAAAGCCACTAACTCCCTTAATTCCACAGTATCTTCAACGCCGTCGATAGTCGCTCTTTAAACGAAACGCGCAAGAACTATGCCGCGGGCAGGCAAGCGGCACATCGACAGATCCCGTTATTTATCGAGGCGTGGGGGTTTTGTTCGCGCCGCGGGTCACACGAGCTTTTCTCAGTGCTGCCAAGCCCAGCCGGTGATTTTCTCAGGACTGCAATTTGCGCGTCGCTATATTGAGGAAGCGAGAAAAATCTTTAGAGTATTCAGAGGACACAGCGACCGACGATAGTTCTTGCCATGGTACGGCTCTTGCCGCATGATGAATGGGCGCAGAGACACAAAAGAGCAGAGAAGGAGGAAGAGATTCTATGAAAATCCCCCTACAGATCACCTTCCGCAACATGCCGTCTTCGAATGCAATCGAGGAAAACATCCGCGAGAAGGCGGCGAAGCTGGATGCGCTTTACGACGATATCACGAGTTGCCGGGTGATCGTCGAAGCGCCGCATCGCCGTCATTACAAGGGCAAGGCTTACGTCGTCCGCATCGACATGACCGTGCCGGGCGACGAGTTGGTGATCAATCGTGCGCCCAAGCGTTTGGATGCAGCGAAAGCGTCTCATCCCGAGGATCTTGAAAAAGATCTGGCCGAGATTCACGAGCCGAGCAAGCACGCCGCGCACGAGGACCTCTACGTTGCGATCCGTGATGCATTCAATGCCGCGGGTCGCAAGCTGCAGGACTATGCGCGCCGACGCCGCGGCAAAAAGAAAACTCACGAACCGGCACCGGCGAAGATTTTTCCGGTCGAAGAATAGGTTTTACCAAACAGCGGAGGAAGCGAACTCTACTTTCATAAAACGTAGCACTTGAAGGTCGCTTCGCCGCCAGAGGGCGGCGAACAGACGAGCGCGGTGGGCATGTCGGCCGTCAGGAAATGGCAGCTGAAGGCTGCTCAACAAAAAATTTGAGTGGCGCGCTGCGTGTTCGTTTCTGGTGTCGTTTCCAGTTTCGATCTAAACCGAAACCCGGAATTTGTAACCCGAAACAGCTATGCCCATGTCGACTCTATTCAGCAGTCTGCCAGGCTTAATTCGACCCAGAGGATTTTTATATGTTCCAAAAAGTTTTTGTTTGCCTCGACGGCTCCGCCCTGGCGGAAAAGATTCTCCCTCTGGCCCGGGCGTTGACCGCGCCCAAGGGAGGTAAATTGACGCTGTTGAGAATCGTTCCCGAAGCCGCCGCGTTGGAAGATAGTCACGCGCGCGAACGCGCGCGCGAGTATGGCGCTGAGTTACGCTTCCTGGTATCCACCGATCCAGCCGGCGCCATCGGCGCCGAACTTGAGCGCGAGCCGAACGCGATCGTCGCACTCACCACCCATGGCCGCACGGCTTGGCCCGAAGCGATTCTCGGCAGCGTCGCGCTGCGCGTCATCCGTGAGGCCAAGCGTCCGGTGGTGATTTTTCGTCCGGTGACGCACGAGAGCGAGGCGCCGAGAACCATTAGCTCGGTCGCCATCGCTCTCGACGGTAGTAAGTTTTCCGAGAAGATTATTCCGCATGCGGTCAAAGCCGCTCAGTTTCTATCGGCGCAGCTGCATCTGTTGCAAGCTTTGCCGGTGAATTCGGCGTTGACACCCCTCAGCGAGCAAGAGAAATCGGACGTGCTCGAATCATCCTACGTCCAGCGCAAGGCCGCCGAGATCAAAACGCACCACGGGGTCGAAACTCAGTGGGAAGTGCTGCACGGCGAGCCGGCCGAAGCGATTTGCAGCTATGTGCGCGATCTGCCCGATACTCTGCTGGCGATGACCACCCACGCGCGCGGTGGCCTGGAACGCGCTATCATCGGCAGTGTCGCGGCAACCTGCGTTCGCCATGCCGGCGTACCTCTACTGCTTTACTGGCCACGCCACTAAGGCTCCGGGAGGAAAAACGTTCGATCGAGGTTCCGGCGGTATCACACTCCACCACCCAGCCTGGGCTCTCCTAGTTGTGCGTTTTGGGCTTGCGCGGGTCGAGCGCGCGCCGGACGTATTCCGGCTCCAGGTTCAACAGCTCGCAGACATTTTTGAACGAGAAAATCCAATCGCTCGCGCTTTCGTTGATCCACGCGTCGACTTCGCGAAAGCGTTGTCTGCCTTCGGGATCGCGCGCCTTTTTGAACTTGCGATAATCTTCGATTGCGTCCTGAAGGAGCGCCGCTAGCAGAGCCCGTTCCGGTTCTATCGGCTCACGGCGGCGGAAGGTACTAAAGAACTGCTCTGTCGCCTCCGTATCTGTGCCGAGCAATCCTTGAATCTTTTCGTTCATTGGCACCTCCGATCTTTCTGCGACAAGCGCGTTGCGCTTCGCTCAGGGCTGCTAAAAGAAGTCTAACGCAAGCGATGTGCCTCTGCACGCCGGGCTTACAGCGGCGCTGCCTTCTCAGCGCTGCGAGAACTTTCCCGCTTGCTTCTCAGGATTAGGAAGCGAGCGCCATTGAGCAAACAAAAAGTTTAAGTGAATTAGGCCTACCAATGGCATAGTCATTGCGTTGAGTAGTCCATGTCGGCTCCCGTCGCGCGCACGGAATCAAGAATGAGGGGAGTGCCCGATGGTCAAAAAACCCAATCAGTCAATCTCGTTTCCGATGCACCTCTCGCGGGAGGTCGAGCGCCTGTTCGATGAGATTATCCATCGGCCCTGGGGCTTCTGCCGCGACGTCCGCGGCTGGAATCCGTCGCTGGACCTTTATGAGACTGCCGATGCCTTCATCCTCGAAGCCGACTTGCCCGGCGTCAAGGCCGATGACCTCCAGATCGATATTGAGAACAACTTTGTGGTACTGCGCGGCTGGCGCTCGTTGGACAACAACCGCGACGGCCGATTTCACACGATGGAACGCTCTTCCGGATACTTCATGCGGCGCATGGAGCTTCCCGAATCCGTCGACCAAGATGCCAAGGTGGAGTTTTGTGAGGGCGTGTTGCGCGTCATCATGCCCAAATCGAAGCGAAGTACCGGAAGGCCGTGTTAGTAGGTCGAGCCCCCAGAGATTACTTCTCTTAGAACCCGGGAGGAACAATGAACGTAGTTAGACAGGAAAACCATTGCGATCAGCTGAGAAAGCGGCGCAACGAGATTATGATGACGCTCGAGCATGTGCGGAGAGAACAGCGCGCTGTGGACGAAAATAGGGACTGGATCGATCGCGCGGCCTATGAAAGCCGACTTCACCTGCTCGATAATTTGACCGACTGGTACGTCAATGAAATCGCGCGCATCGATGAGGCCCTGATCCGTATTGCCGAAGGCACGTATGGCATCTGCGTCGGATGCCACGAGCGGATCGATGCGCGCCGTCTCGAGACCACGCCGGCAACGATCTTTTGCGCGCCTTGCCAAGCCATCAGAGAAGAGCTGAGCACGGCGTAAACCGATCATCCAGCGTGAAAGTGCGCCGAGTTCTCAATTTCGCCGCTGGGCCGAGTATTGTGGGTTCCGCAACGAAGTTTTCGTCCTCGTGAGATGAGGGCCCGTCTGTGATCTTAATTTCCGCTATCAGTTGACTTCCGGCACACGGAGTGCGTTACATCACTCTTCTGCGTCGCTTCCTAAAGTTGAACCCTCTCGCTGCTTTTGCTCATCGATCCAGTCCCGGCATAATTTTAGACCGTGTGCTTCGGCTTGGTGCTTGTCCTTGAAAGTGAACTCCAGAGCGGTCACCAGTCGTTTGATTTCGATGGTCTGGGTCAAGTCCCGATCATAGACTAGACCGCGCGAGCACCAGCCATGCTTGGGGGCGCGCACCGCGACTCCATAGATAGGATGGCCCTTATACTGTTTCATCTTTACCGTTCCTACATCGTTCGACACGAGCTCTCGAGACCAGGACAAGCGGCGCCGAGGCGCCGACACTGTTTAGAATCACAGAACGAAAGGGACAACCCGACCTGTTGCCCCTCACTTTCTGCTCACTTACATGACAACCCGAACTACCAGCGATTGCGCCCGCCGTCACGGCTGCCGCGGCCGCCGCCACCGAAGTTATCGCGCTTCGCCATTGGCTTGGCCTCGTTAACCGTCAGAGTGCGACCTTCGAGTTGGGTGCCGTTGAGCGCCGAAATCGCGCTCTGGGCCTCGCTGCCGGAACTCATCTCGACAAAGCCGAAGCCGCGCGATTGCCCCGTGAACTTATCCGCGATGACATTGGCCGATTCGACCGTGCCATGCGCAGAAAAAAGTTCTTGTAAACGCCCTTCCGTTACGGAATACGGCAAACCACCGACGTATAATTTACTACCCATGTTCTCCTCCTATGAGAGACTGTTATAGTCTTTGACCCTGAGAATCTGACTGCAAATGGTCTAGAACATGGGCTAACAAATGAGAAAAACCACGCTCTGGTCGGATTGTCATTTAAAGATCGCTTCGCAAGGAGAGAGACTGAGAAGAGGCCTTCGAATTTTCTTATTTTCCTCAGAAGGCCGTAGACTGAAGAAGATAACGGAGTCTACGTCTTACCTGAGGGGATGTCAACCGAACCCACAACCGACGGCGGTTTCGTGATCGCACCGAAAACGGTCGGCTGAATAGTTCTATGCCACTGCGGTGGTCGAATCAGGCCTTGGCAGCGCGATCAACCCGCCAATATAGCTAACTACCTCCTGCGAGCCCTTCGGCACATCAGGTCTTAGGGGCAGCCCACCGAACTTTGCCGGCAGCGATTTCGCGCAAAGCAACGACAATGTCACGATTATCCGAGAGAACGAGCGGCTTCGCTCCTTTCAAGAGCTGCCGTGCTCGTTTAGAGGCGAGCAGGACGAGTTCAAAGCGACTCGAAACATTATCCAAACAGTCTTCAACGGTGATTCTAGCCATACCCGCACCGTAGACTCCCCGCGAGCAGAACACAAGGGAAATCTTTGAACGAACCGTGGCGACTCGCGCGAAATCTCCACCGACCTTCCGCCGCGCGGGCCGGGTGCTATGCTGATTTAAGGCTCGATCCAAGGTGGAACGACTGTTGGATGTATTTTTTACAATTGCTGAACTCGCGGCAATAGCGTCTACGCTGGTGCCGTTCATCCGAAGTGATGCCTGGTGGGTCAGGATTTTCGACTTCCCGCGGATCCAGATCGCCGCTATCAGCACGCTGATTCTTGCCGGTGACTTGGCATTTCGGAAAGACACCAGCCTAAGCGGGCATATCATCCACGTCGTATTGACATTATGCATCCTTTATCAAGCCTATAAGATTCGGCCATACACAGTCTTTGCGCGTAAACAGGTAGAGCGAGCGAAGCAGCCCCGCAACCAATCGACTGTCAGCTTGCTGCTTGCGAACGTGAAAATGGACAATCGAAACTCGATTCTTCTCCGGCAGATAATCACGGAGGCTGATCCTGATGTCATTCTTATCGTCGAGGCGGATGAATGGTGGCAAAACGAGCTTCGCCGCTTCGCCACCATTCATCGCTTCACCGTGCAACAGCCCCAAGATAACACTTACGGCATGCTGCTTTATTCCCGACTTGAGCTGGTCGGCCCGGAAGTTAGATTCTTGATCGAAGACGATGTGCCTTCGATTCGCGCCGCCCTCAAGTTGCGCGCGGGAGTCGAAATTGAGCTTCACTGCCTCCATCCCAAGCCGCCGGTCCCTCAAGAAAACGCCCAATCCACGGAGCGGGATGCTGAATTGATGGTCGTCGGCAAAGAAACCAAACGAAAAGAGCTGCCGGTCATCGTTATGGGCGATTTGAACGATGTGGCGTGGTCGCAAACGACGCTTCTATTTCAAAAGATCAGCAGGTTGGTGGATCCGCGTATCGGGCGCGGGCTTTATAACTCGTTTCACGCCGGGTATTTCTTTTTACGCTTTCCGCTGGATCACTTTTTTCACTCGACTCACTTCAGACTCATCCGACTAAAGCGCCTCGCGTACTTTGGATCGGACCACTTCCCCATGTATATTCGCTTGAGCTACGAACCCGAGGCACAGCGGCAACAAACAGGCCCCGAAGCCCGTCAATCGGATGAGAGCCAGGCAACGGCGAAAATCAACGAAGCTTCGAACGAATGATCGACCGTAGCGCCTCCGTTTGAGCGCGCTCATTGAAATTTGCCTCAAAGCGCATGACTGAGCAGGACGCCGCACGAATCCTTCTGGTACGCTCTATCGAAGAGACGGATAGGAACGTATTTCCGCCCTCGCGGTTGTCCGAAGCACTGGCGGCCGCAGCAAACGACCTGCGGCCGTCGTCCTGGTTTCTCGCCCGAGCCCGGTATCTGTTGGAGGCCGTGCCGCACACCTACAGCTCGATTGTTCGGATGGCGCAATTGCCGCAAGGATGGAATATCCCGATTTGCGTTTTTTCCTTCCTCGTCGGTTTGGGAACGAATTATCTTGGCTCATTCCAGAAGATCCCGTTGATGCTGAATCCGATCATGGCTTTGGTTGCGTGGAATTTGCTGATGTATCTGGTTGCCGTTTGCTGGTTGCTACGTTCTGTCTTTAAAAAAGTCACTAGATCGGGCGAACCCGAGGGTCGGAAAGAATCCTTAGACGGGCCCTCCTTCCCCACTGCATCAAGGCAAAGCGCTTTTCCGACCGCGCCGCCGGTCCCGTCCGCGCCTTGGACCGCCCGCGTTTTATTTCCTTCGATTTGGATTTCCTTTCATAACTTCACCTTACGTTTTCATGCCACAAGGAAGCAGGCGGCGTCCTTTGTCAGCGTCGCCAAACGATTTTGGAATCATTGGGTCGAAGCTGCACAGCCGCTGGTGGCGGCCCGCTGGAGACGCTTGTTGCACTGCAATGCGGTTTTTTTGGCGGTTGGAGCGATCGTGGGAATGTACATCCGTGGCGTCTTTTTACGTTATGAAGTGATCTGGACTAGCACGTTTATCACCGACGAAAGGACCGTCGCGAGATGGGTGGAATTCACTTTCGCTCCGGCCATCTTGGCCTCGCGCATCGCCGGCCGGGATCTTAGCGCTGATATCGACCCAGCGCAGCTCATGAGCCCAGCTGGCGCTCCGGCTGCAGCGTGGATTCACCTTTTCGTCTTGACGGCGCTTTTGGTCATTGTGATTCCTCGAGTGGTTCTCGCCGGCGTGCAAGGATTCCGTGTCCGGCGTGCCAAAACCAACATTCAGATCGATTTCGATGATTACTTCGCCAGGCTGATTCGACCGCAGATTGAAGCATTGATCACCCAAGAGCTCGATCGAGGCGTTCAGGACTTCGCGCGAACCATGGCGAATTTCGTCTGCGAGCGATTCTACGATAACCGCATCGTTCCGGAGTTGGCGCAGTTTAGAGCAAGTGGCGGCAGAATCAGCGATCTCAGGCAACGCATCAAGGAGCGCTGCGAAGAATTTAGGGATGAAATAAGCGACTTCGCCGGCACCGCCGTTAAGGAGTTGGAAACGTCGGTAGGCCCGGGAGTGGAGCGGATTCTCAGCGCCGTACAACAAGACTTTCGGTTCGCCGCGACGATGAGGCAAGATGTCATGAGCGACCTTGCGATTGTCCCCCAATATGAATTTGACCGTTCCGTGAAGCCAATCGGGGAGGGGTTTGCCGATGCCATCGGTGTAACCATTTCGGCATCCATCGCCGTGGCCTTGGGAACGCTTGCGGGAGGGTTTGGCGAAAGTTTAGAGATCGCAATCATTGTCGCGCTCTTCGGCACCACCGGGCCGGTAGGATTTTTGATCGGCGCCATAGTCGGACTGATCGTGGGCGCCGGAGCCTGGTGGTTTGGCCGCGAAAAAATCACCGCGCAAATCGAGAACGTTAGACTGCCGAGTACACTGCTGGGAATGGTTCTATGGCAATCGAGGTTCGACGGTTTGATTCGGGAGGGTCGGGTGAAATGTCATGACCTCGTAAAAACCCGAGTCGGTGAGTTGCTGTCGCCATTAAGCTCTCGGATCGGCGGTGAAGTATGGATGAAGCTCGAAGAGCTTTGGAGTCAGAATCGTACTAGGGCGGCAACTGCCTCAGAACGACAGCCTGCGCGCACACAAAGCTAACGGATTTAAAAAGGTAGGAGAATCCCCCGGCATGGTTAATCCGTTATAGTGACGATTAGATTCGGTGGAACGTTTGGGACGACTGGACGGGCTTCAGGATTTCCTATTTCCTTGAGTCATTTCCACCCCGTGGGCTCGTAGCCTTTTTCCCGCAGGCAACGGTCGACATATTGCCGGTAAGATGGATCCGGCGGCTTGGATGAGAACAGCCCCTGCAAAAGCGCATGCGTGAGGCTCGCCACGGCCCCACCTACTGCGCCTGCTGCGGCGCCCCGACCCGCGTCACCAACAACAGCACCTCCGGCGCCACCTGCGGCCGCTCCCACAACGCTACTCGTCGCCGCGCCCGCAACCACATTCTCTTTGGGAGTCTCGCGACCCTCTGTGGATGCCGCTTCGGCGCGTGCTATACACTCGTCGACTGCCCGTTCTGCCTCCCCAGGTCCGACACGCATCAGCTGGGCATTGGAAGAGAGCACCGGTCTCTGAGTCGCACATGCCGCAATCCCGAATAGGAGCAATGATATCGTCGCGATCTGCAGGATCGTGTTTTTCATTACTAAAGTATTCTGTCACCATCTTGATGCCGTTCAAGCCGATTTGATTTTCGCAAGCTCCGCCGCGCTCGAGTCCAGCCACCTGAAACCTTTCGATAGCGCCCTCCCAGGTTGCAGCATGCTTTCTATTGACGTAGCGTGTCTGCGACCAGGAGATCTGACGCATAAAGGCCGACAGGATGACCGAAGAAAAACCACCATCATTCTACGAATACAGTGCGTTACCCGATCGGCGGCCGCTGCGTTTTCCAAACGGCGCGCGGATCGCTCTCATCCTTACGATCAACCTCGAATACTGGGAAAAATCACGGTCCGGTCAAAAGGAGCCACTATTCACCGGCGGCCCGATGACGATACCGCATGCGTTGCCGGGAGACGTGTGGGACACAGCAAACTGGACCTGGCGCGAGTATGGTCAACGTGTGGGAATCTGGCGGCTAATCGATCTGTTCGATAGTGCCGGCGTCAAGCCTTCCTGCACCGTCAATGGCATCATGATGGTGGAGCGGCGCCGCATCGTCGAAGCAGTCAACGAGCGCGGCTGGGAACTGCTACCGCACAATTGGGCGCAAAATGATCTTCTTAGCTACTACGCCGGGAGTCCCGACGCCGAACGCGCTGTCATCAAACGCACGCTCGATACATTCCAGGAAATCGTCGGGCGCCCGGCTAAGGCGTGGCTCTCCTCAGCAATTCGCGGAACACAGCACACGCCCGCCTTCCTCAAGGAATTTGGGCTGATCGCCTACTGCGATTACTTGAACGACGACCAGCCCTATTTGATCCAAACCATTCACGGCCCGATCGTCTGCGTGCCTTATTCAAACGACATCAACGATTTCAACCTCTTCGCCCGCAGCGGTATGTCGGTCACCAGCGGGGTCGAGACGCTCAAGTCATGCTTTGACCAGCTTTACTCCGAGGGCGCGAAAACCGGCCGCATCATGAATGTTGGACTCCACCCTCACGTTATTGGCCAGCCGCATCGCATCGGCGCGCTCCGTCAGTTCGTCGAATACGCTCGATCGCACAAAGACGTTTGGTTTCCAAGCCGCGAGGAACTGGCCGCCTGGTACCTTGATAATCACGGCTCGCATATTCCCGAATAGGTTCCTGTCTATTTAAAAATTTCTTTAAGCTGAGCGGTCAGCCCGGGTTCGAGGTCGAAAACCTTTCGGACGTTCTGCTCCAACTCCGTGCCGTCGGCAGGATTAATATCCAGATTGGCTTTTTTTGCCTCGGCAAGAAACTGAGGATCCTTCATGGTCTCAGCAAAAGCCCTGCGCAATGTCTGTACTCGGCCCTTGGGTGTACCCGGCGGCAAAACGAATGGCCGGGCCGTTGGGCCCAGACTGTGCGCTCCGACCTCTAAAAGCTTGCGGGACTGGGGAGTCTTGGCAAACTCCACATCTAACGGAACATTGGGCAGTTCTGGATGCCGCTTACCAACATGTTGGACGACGATCGTAACATCCCCCGATTCGACTTCTTTGCGCCACGTCGATTTAAAAGATTCCCACGCATTGGTAACGCCCACGATCTCGCCGCTGTTGAATGCAAGACGAACGTTTGCGGTCCCTTTATAGCCATCGACCACCTGCGCCGGCAGGCCTATAGCGGCGATGAGCAGCCGTGGTATATCCGACGTTGCTGTCCCCGGCGCGATGCCGCCGATTTTTAGTGGGCTCTTGGCCGCCAACCACTGCTTCATGCTGGTCACGCCGCTGGCCTTCGATAATCCCGTAACGTAGTTATCCTGGGTCGGGACGCCGATGTATTCGAATTTTTGCGCGTCAAACTCGATTCCGGGTTTATCCAGCAGCTGTTGTATAAACAGACCGCCGATAAAGTGGCCGACAGTGAGGCCATCGGGCTTGGCTGCTTTATAAAGATGATTGGCTGAGATCAAGCTGCCGGCACCCGTCATATTTTCGACGACGATCGTAGGATTGCCTGGTATGTGTCTGGCCATATGGCGAGCGATCAGCCTGGCGTAGGTGTCATAGCCACCGCCGGCCGAGAAGCCGACGACGACCTTTATGGTTTTCCCGTTGTAGAAGGAGTCTTGAGCGAAGGTTTGCCCGGCAGAGAAAGCTACGAAAAACATTAGCAGCTTGGCGAGTGACTTTTCCATCATATTCCTCCGGGTATAGTGTCCTTTGTCGTTGACCCGTACAGGAATGTGACCTTTCATGTCAAGGGAGTTGTCAATACGCCCGCATATTGCTGATGAACCGAATGCTGCTCTCCCGAACATGGGAAATCTTAATCAACAGCGTCCGCATGCGGGTTTTGTCATGTTCCAACGAGCTCCCATTGTTTGAGATGGACATTGACTCCTGTCTGGAGTAGAGAGGCATTCAGCAGCGCGGCGAGGGCCCGTGATTTCGTGATGCGTGCTGCTGCTTACGTCTGACATCTGAACTCGTGCGCCAAGCTCAGTTCAGAGTTGATACTTGAACGTCTTTCGTGTCTATGACCGCTAACGACACTCAATCCCTGTTTGAGGCCGTCCGAAAATTGCTCCCGATGATCCGATCCTCGGCCGA
>Ga0210076_1000259_pt1 | contig 12117 bp, 10 predicted proteins | sample MayberryNW_Catta_3_FD_184876 | JGI IMG/M metagenome (GOLD analysis project Ga0210076, IMG submission 184876) | Wetland microbial communities from San Francisco Bay, California, USA, that impact long-term carbon sequestration -... | ecosystem: Environmental > Aquatic > Marine > Wetlands ... | reverse complement strand
GGTGCGCGTGGTGCGCTCCGAGCGACCGGAGCTCTGGCGGTTCGAATGTCGCCGCCCTGGAGCCGACGCGAATCCCTACCTCGCGCTCGCCGCGCTCACCGCCTGTATGGTCGACGGCATCCGGCGGTCCGCATCGCCACCCCCGCCCGTCGAGGGCGACGCGTACGCCCTCACCGGGGTGCCGGAGCTGCCGGGGTCGCTCGAGTCCGCGTTGCGGGCGTTCGGCGACGACCCGGTCGTGCGCAACGCGTTGGGACCCGGCTTCTGCGACTACTACGCCACCTCGCGCCGATGGGAGCTGAAGGCGTGGCGTGACACCGTGACCGACTGGGAGCGCGAGCGCTACGAACGAGCCGTCTGACCAACGCCAGAGCTCAGGCACCGGATACCCGTGAACCTACGAGTACGACGTCGGTCCCCTCCTGGACGATCTCGTCACGTTGGTTGAGCACACGGACCGACGTCGTCACGATCCCCCGATCGGGATCGCTGCGCGACGGCCTCGAGCCGGTAACCGTCGACACGGTGCGGATCGCGTCGCCGGCGTAGACGGGCGCCACGAATCTCCGTGTCGCCTCGAGGTAGATGCCGAGCGCCCACTCGTCGGCGGGGGAATGCTGTCCGCTCGAGATCGACGTGACGAGCAGGCCGTGTGCGATGGGGGCGACATAGGGAGACCGGTCGCCGACGGCGGCAGCATCTGTATGGAGCGGGTTGCGGTCGCCCGTCAGCTCGCAGAACCCCTCGATGTCGGCAGCCGTGATCGTTCGGGCCTCGCTCACGATCTCGAGCCCGATCGCGATGTCGTTGAGGTAGATCCGTCCCACACCGCACCTCCTGCGGCTCGAGGGTAGCAACGGCTAGCATCGAGCCGTGAACATCGCGGTGCTCGTGAAGTGGGTGCCCGAGCCGCAGGGGACACCCACCCTCGGCCCGGACCATCTGCTCGTGCGCGAGGGAGCCGACGGCGCCCTCGACCCCGGGGACGAGTACGGGCTCGAACGAGCCCTGCAGCTCGTCGAACGTGACGGCGGCGAGGTCACGGTGGTCTCGATGGGCCCGGAGGTGGCCGTCGCCGCGGTCCAGCGTGGCCTGGCGATGGGAGCTGACCGGGGAGTGCTCGTGACCGACGACACCGTGCGCGGCGCCGACACCCTCGTGACCGCGCGCGTGCTGGCCGCGGCGATCCGGCCGATCGGCGCCGACCTCGTCGTCGCGGCGGTCGAGTCGACCGACGGGTACACAGGCACCCTGCCGGTCACGGTCGCCGAGCTGCTCGGCCTGCCGAGCGTGACGTTCGCCACGTCGCTCGACATCGTCGACGGCTCACACGTGCGGGCCGAACGGCAGACGGCAGCGGGCGCCGAGGTCGTCTCGAGCCCCTTGCCGGCGCTGGTGACCGTGACGACCGGCGTCGCGGAACCTCGCTACCCGAGCCTCAAAGGTGTGATGGCCGCGAAGTCCAAACCCCTCGACCGGCCCTCCCTCGCCGATCTCGGGCTGGCTGCGGACGACGTGAGGCCGTCGCAGACCGTCGCCTCGGTCGAGGCCGCGCCGCTGAAAGCGGGCGGCCGCGTGATCGAGGCCGGGCCGGAGACGGCCGCCGAGATCGCCGACCTGCTCGCCGAGGCTCGGGTGATCTGAGGTGCCGGGCGTGTGGATCTGGGCCGACGTCTCGCCCGAAGGGGTCGCGTCGTCCGCGCTCGAGCTGCTCACGAAGGCACGGGCCATCGGGAAGGACGTCGGCGCGGTGGCGCTCGGTCCCGGTGCGTCCGGAGCTGTGGATCAGCTCGGCGAGCACGGAGCGGCCCGCGTGTACACCTCTGACGACCAACGCTTCGCCGAGCCGACCTCGCGGGTCGCCGCACACACCCTCGGTGCGCTCGTGGCCGAACATTCCACCGGCGTCGTGCTGTTCCCGTCCTCCTACCGAGGGCGCGACGTCGCCGGACGCCTCCAGGCGATCACGGGCTCCACGCTCATGGCCAACGCCGTGGACCTGCCGTCGATCGATCGCGCGCGAGCCGAGATCCTGGGCGGCACCACGATCGTTGAGGTCGACCTGGCCGGCCCGGCGCCCCATCTCGTGCTGATGCGGCCGCGATCGTTCGAGCCCGAGGCGGTCGGCGGCACGGCGGACGTCGTCCCGGTCGACGTCGTCGAGCCTCCAGGCGGCGCCGCGGTCGTGCAGGTGCTGGAACGGACCGAGGCGGCCTCCGACGGACCGACCCTCGAGGGCGCGAAGGTGGTGCTGGCGGGCGGCCGTGGCCTCGGCGGGCCGGACGGCTTCCGGCTCCTCCAGGAGCTCGGCGACGCGATCGGCGACACGGCGATCGGCGCGTCGCGCGCCGCGGTCGACGCCGGGTGGGTGCCCTATGCGATGCAGATCGGGCAGACGGGCTCCACGGTCAAACCCGAGGTCTATATCGCCGCGGGCATCAGCGGCGCGCTGCAGCACGCGGTCGGCATGAAGGGCTCCCGGCGCATCGTCGCGATCACGAAGGATCGCGAGGCTCCGATCCTCCAGCTGGCCGACGTGGGTGTGGTCGGCGACCTCTTCCAGGTGCTGCCGGCGCTCACCGAGGAGGTGCGCCGACGGACCGGGCGCTGAGCGCGGCGCTGCTGGCCGTCGTCGTCGCGGTGGCGGTGGCTCTGGCCTGGCGTCGGGCGTCCCCGCGGATCGCGACGCTCCGTGCCGCACGGCCCGACGACCCGGAGCGCGGCGGACCCATCACCGAGCGCGCGGCGCGCGAGCTCGTCGAGGTCGTCGGCCAGCGGAAGCTCTTCCAGCGGCTCATGCCCGGCATGATGCACGCGGCGATCTTCTGGGGATTCGTCGTGTTGCTCCCCACGATCGCCGAGGCCGCCGTCGCGGTCGTGGACCGCGGCGCGCACCTGCCCCTGATCGGCGACTCGACGTGGTTCGCCTGGCTCGTCGATCTCTTCGCGGTTGCGGTGCTCGCGGGCGTCATCATCGCGATCTCGATCAGGAAGGTGCAGCGCCCCGACCGCTTCCGCGGCTCACACCTCGAGGAAGCCGACCGCATCCTGCTGATGATCACGGCGATCGTGATCTCCCTGCTGCTGTGGCAGGCGACGCGCATCGCCCTGGGGCTCACCGACGCCGAGGGCCCGGTCTCCGGATGGATCGCGGGCTTCCTCGACGGGGCGTCGACCGGCGCGCTCGAGGCCGCCGAACGGGTGCTCGTGTGGGCCCACCTGCTGCTCGTGCTGGCGTTCCTCGTCTACCTGCCGGGATCGAAGCACCTGCACATCGTCACCGCGGCGCCGAACGTGTGGCTCCGGAAGTCGGGGCCCGGCGGCAGGCTGGAGCCGCTGCGGATCGACCTTGAAGCGTCCGAGGAGGACCTGCGATTGGGGGCGGCGGTCGCCACCGATCTGACCAGGAAGCAGACCCTCGATCTGTTCTCGTGCACGGAATGCGGCCGTTGCCAGGACGTCTGCCCTGCGTGGGCGACGGGGAAGCCGCTCAGCCCCAAGCTGCTGGTCATGGACCTGCGCGACCACGTCGCCGGCACGGCCGGGCCGGTGGGTGAGGTCGAGCTGCAACCGCTCGTGCCGAACGCGGTGACCGACGAGGTCGTGTGGGACTGCGTGACGTGCGGGGCGTGCGTGCGTGAGTGCCCGGTCGACATCGAGCACGTCGACACGATCGTGGACCTTCGCCGCAACCTCGTCATGGCAGAGTCGCGCTTCCCGAGCGAAGCGGGAGCGCTGCTCCGAGGGGTGGAAGGCCCCGGCGAGAATCCATGGGGCCAGCCAGCGAGCGCCCGTATGGACTGGGCCGACGGGCTCGACGTGCGCGTGCTCGCACCCGGCGATGCCGCGCCCGACGTGCTGTTCTGGGTCGGGTGCGCCGGCGCGTTCGACGAACGGGCCCGGGAGGCGACCCGGTCGACCGTTCGCCTGCTGCAAGCGGCCGGGGTCGACGTCGCCGTGCTCGGTCAGCGCGAGTCGTGCACTGGCGATCCCGCGCGTCGCATGGGGCACGAGTTCCTGTTCCAGACGCTCGCCGAACGCAACGTCTCGACCCTGAACGACGCAGGGGTGACCACGATCGTCGCGAGCTGCGCTCACTGTTTCAACACCCTCGCGAACGAGTATCCGGACTACGGCGGCACGTACGAGGTCGTGCACCACTCGGAGTTCCTCGCCCGCCTCGTCAGGGAGGGTGGCCTGCACCCCTCGCGCGACTCGGTCGCGGTGACCTACCACGACGCGTGCTACCTCGGCCGACACAACGGGAACTACGACTCACCGCGCGACGTGCTCCGCGCGACGACCGACGAGATCGCCGAGATGCCACGCAACCGCGAGCGATCGTTCTGCTGCGGCGCCGGCGGGGCACGGTTCTGGATGGAGGAGGGCGGCGACGCCCGCATCAACGACACGCGCTACGCGGAAGCCGCGTCGACCGGCGCCGATGTCGTCGCCACCGCGTGCCCGTTCTGTCTCGTGATGCTGGATGACGCCTCCGGCGCGGCAGGCCAGGGTCCCGAGGTCGCCGACGTGGCGACGCTGCTCGCTCGATCGGCGCTGCGGGATGGATGAACCGGCCCGCCGAGGCCGCCGGCCCAGACCTCGGGGCTCAGGGCATGGAGCAGGCGGTCGTGCACGTAGCCCGGCGGAAGCGTTCGCTCATACGAACGCACGGTGGCCGGTGAGCAGGCCGCCGATCACGAGGGTGTGCACCTCTTCCGTGCCCTCGTAGGTGATCACCGACTCGAGGTTCGTCATGTGGCGCATGATCGGGTACTCGAGCGTGATGCCGTTCGCACCGAGGATGCCGCGGGCGGTGCGCGCGACCTCGATCGCCTCACGCGTGTTGTTGAGCTTGCCGATCGAGACGTGTTCGGGACGCAGGCGCCCCTGTTCCTTCATGCGCCCCAGGTGGTACGCGAGCAGCGTGCCCTTCTCGATCTCGAGCGCCATGTCGGTGAGCTTCTTCTGAGTGAGCTGGAATGCTCCGATCGGCTTGCCGAACTGCACCCGCTCCTTCGAGTAGTTCAGGGCGGTCTCGAAACAGGCGCGGGCCGCACCCATCACGCCCCAGACGATGCCGAACCGAGCCTCGTTCAGGCAGGAGAGCGGTCCCTTGAGCCCCTCGACGCCCGGCAACACCGCGTCGGCAGGCAGACGCACATCGTCCATCACGAGCTCCGACGTCACGCTCGCACGCAACGACATCTTCTTGTGGATGTCGGGAGCGCTGAACCCAGGAGCGTCACACGGCACGACGAAGCCTCGCACGCCGTCGTCGGTGTTGGACCAGACGATCGCGACGTCACTCACGCTGCCGTTCGTGATCCACATCTTCGTGCCGCTGAGGATCCAGTCGTCGCCGTCGCGCCGGGCGAACGTGCGCATCGATCCAGGGTCGCTCCCCGAGTCGGGCTCACTGAGGCCGAAGCACCCGATCGCATCACCTGACGTCAGGCGGGGCAGCCACTCGTCGCGCTGCCGGTCGCTGCCGAACGTGTGGATCGCGTACATCGCCAGCGCACTCGTCACCGAGACGAACGACCGAAGACCCGAGTCGCCGGCCTCCAGCTCCAGCTCGACGAGGCCGTAGGCCACGGCGTCGAGGCCCAACATGTCCTCGCCCTTCAGCTGCATGCCGAGGAACCCCATCTCACCGAGCTCCTTGGCGAGCTCCCGCGCCGGGAACTCGCCTGCCTCGTACCAGTCCTCGACCTCCGGGAGGATGCGGCCGCGCACCCATTCCCGGGCCGTGTCGCGGACGGCGCGCTCGTCGTCGGTGAGCAGGTGATCGATCTCGAGCAGGTCGTGAGGGTCGATCGAGTCGCTCATGGGCCGACCGTAGCACCTACACTCGATGGCCATGGGCCACATCCTGCTCGTGCGATGCGACGCAGGCGAAACCTTCGGCGCCGCGCCGTCGGCGCTCGAGGCGGCCGGTGCATCGACCGTGATCTGGGAGGCCCTCGAGGGAGAACCGCGCCCGTCCCTCGAACACGAGTCGAAGGGACGCGCCGTTTTCACTCGGTTCGCGGGGCTCGCCGCGTCGGCGCCGTGACGAGCGGTTCGGGCGTGCACGGCTCACACCCGCCGCTCGTGGCCGTCGTCGCCTACCACCTCGCGAACGACCGGGTCCCACGCTGGCCCGACGGCGGCTATGGCGTGCCCGCCCCCTACATCGAAGCCCTGCGACGATCGGGCGCTCGCACGGCGATCGTCTCGCCAGGGGAGCCCGGCCCCCCCGAGCACACGCTCGAACGCTACGACGGCCTGCTGCTGGTCGGCGGCGGCGACGTCGACCCCGCGCGGTACGGAGCGAAACCCGACCGGGAGCACAACTACGGGGTCGAGGCAGACCGCGACGCGTTCGAGATCGACCTCCTCATGGCGGCCGAGCGTCTGCAGATCCCGGCTCTATGCATCTGTCGGGGCATGCAGGTGATGAACGTCGCCTACGGCGGCACGCTGCACCAGCACCTCCCGGACCTGCCCGGCCTGCTGGAGCACGGTGTGCCGATCGAAGGGACCGAGACCCTGCACCCCGTGACCCCCGATCCGGACTCGTTCCTCGCGGCGACGACGAAGGCGGGCGAGCTCGTGTGCACGTCGCATCATCACCAGGGGATCGACCGCGTCGGGGATCGCCTCCGGGTCTCCGGCCGCAGCCCCGACGGGCTCGTCGAGGCGATCGAGCTCGATGTGGCTCAGACCGCGGGACCGAGCGCGGCACCGTGGATCGCCGGCGTGCAATGGCACCCCGAGGAGACGGCCCGCGAGGACCCGGCGCAGCAGTCCCTGTTCGACGCATTCGTGCTGCTGGCACGGAACGGGCGACCTCGATGAACATGGGTCAAGGATCCGCGGTTCCAGGGGTAGCGCAGGGAGCGTAGCTCCTTCATAATCCGCGGCATCGTGGGGGGACAACCGGACGACGCGCGGCTCGGCGCAGCTTCCAGAGATCGATCGTTCGACCGATGGGCGCCCGACGGGGTGGCCGACGGCCGGTGACCCACGTCGCAGCGACAACGTTCGGCGCCACGCTGCCCCCCGGCGGCACGGTCGGCGTCTGCTCGCCCAGCGGCCCCTACTACAACCGAAGCGACATCGAGCGCCCCGTGGAGTGGTGGCAGGATCGCGGCTTCCGGGTGCGTCTGAGCGAAGGCATCTGGGCCCAGGACGACTACGTTGCCGGCACACCCCGACAGCGTGCGGCCGATCTCAACGCGCTGTTCGCCGACCCGGAGGTCGACGTGATCCAGGTGCTCCGGGGCGGCACCGGGGCGATGCAGATCCTCGAGCACCTCGACTACGACCTGATCGGCGCCAACCCGAAGGCGCTGATGGGCTACTCCGACATCACGAACCTGCACGTCGCGATCCGGCAGCGCACCGGCCTCGCAACGTTCCATGGCCCGGGGCTCGGCTCGATGGGCATCCCGGAACGCACGGCCTTCACCTGGGACTCGGCGCTCGATGCGCTCATGAAGGGGGGCGCGGGCGAGGTGCCCCGGGACCCGGACGACCCGTACGTGCGGGCCATCGCACCGGGCAGGGTCACCGCGCCCATCGTGGGGGGGAACCTCTTCACGTTGGTGCATCTGATCGGCACCCCGTTCGAGCCGGAGTTCGACGGTGCCATCCTGTTCTTCGAGGAGGTACACGAGCCGACCTACATCATCGAGGTCCATCTCGAACAGCTCCGTTTGGCCGGCAAGTTCGACGGCATCGCCGGCGTGGTGATCGGGGAGATGAAGGACTGCGGGTGGAGCGAGCAGCGGCCGGAGGCCCCGCGCGACCGCTCCCTCGAGGATGCGTTCGAGCGGCACCTGACCGGTCTGGGCGTGCCGGTGCTCTACAAGCTCCCGCTCGGCCACGGGAAGCACTTGGCGTCGATCCCGTTCGGGGTCAACTCGACGCTGGACGCCGATGCCCGCACACTCATGATCGACGAACCGGGGGTCAGGCCACGTGCGTAACACTCAGCAAGACCGGCCGGTACCGGCCGAGGCAAAGGCTGCACGGCGAGGAGGCGCGGCATGAGGACAGCCCGATGGGCCACACCGGTGATCGCGGGAGCGATGGTGGCGGGGATGCTGGCATCGACGGCGTTCGCCCAGAGCGAGAGCCCCGCAGAGGAACAGGACCTGACCTTCATCGTGGGCTATACGCAGCCCGCAGTGACCCTGAACCCGTTCAAGCAGATCCTCACGTCAGAGTACGAGATCAACAGCCTGCAGTATCCGATGCTGTTCAACTTCGACAAGGACACGCTCGTAGCGGCAACCGGCGGGCTCGCCGAGGAGCTGCCGAGCGTCGAGAACGGCGGCATCTCCGACGATGGGCTCACCTACACGATCAAGATCCGTGACGGTCTGACATGGAGCGACGGCGAGCCGATCACCGCGCACGACGTCGCGTACACCTTCAACACCATCCTCGATCTGGGGTTCACGAACTTCACGAATTACCTGCCCTTCACCGACACGATCGAGGCGCCCGACGACACGACGCTCGTGTGGTCGACCACCAAACCGACGTCGGCGCCGTTCGTGCCGCCGTGGATCTTCATCGTGCCCGAGCACGTCTGGAGCCAGTACGAGACGAAGGAAGAGATCCGCAATGCCGAGGTCAACGTCGAGCCGGTCGTTGCCGGACCGTTCCAGGTCACCGAGTACAAGGACGAGGAGTCCGTCACGATCGAGAACATCCCGGGCGAGAGCTGGCTCGGGGAGCCACAACTCGACACGGTGATCTACCAGTTCTTCCAGAACAACGAGACGATGGTGCAGGCGCTCAAGCAGGGGACCATCGACTTCGCCGAGGACATCCCCGCCGACCTGTTCCGGTCGCTCGAAGCGGAGCAGAACATCGAAACGAATGCCGGGGCGGCTCTCCAGTACGCACAGCTCAGCTTCAACATGTGCTTCGAGCAGAAGGTCTGCTCGGCGCCGGATTCCACGAGCACGGGCCCGCAGTACTTCCAGGATCCGGTGGTTCGAGAGGCCGTAGCGATGGCCATCGATCGACAGGCGATCGTCGACCGCATCAAGGGAGGATACGGCACACCGGGGACGACGATGGTCGGTCCGACCGCGGCGTACTGGCACTGGGAACCACCTGAGCCGTATCAGTTCGATATCGAAGGTGCGAACGAGCTCCTCGAGGGGGCCGGATACACCGATTCCGATGGCGATGACGTTCGCAACGATCCGGCCAGCGGCGACAACCTCGAGTGGCGCTTCTACGTCCCCACCGATGACTCCGATCGCGTGAAAGCCACCAGGCTGATCGCGGGATGGCTGAACCAGATCGGGATCAAGACCTCGCCTCAGCCGGTCACGGTGGCGAAGATCACCGACATCTGGTACGCGAACGACTACGACATCTACTCATGGGGCTGGGGGCCGGACCCCGATCCTGACTTCATCCTGTCGACGTACACGACCGATCAGTGTCTCGTGTGGAGCGACACCTGCTGGTCCAACGAGGAATACGACCGACTCTATACGGAGCAGCAGACCGCATCCACGATCGAGGAGCGCAAGGCGATCATCGAGGAGATGCAGCAGATCTTCTACGAGGAGAACCCCCAGATCGTCCTCTACAACTGGAACGACCTCCAGGCCTACCGATCCGACCGGTGGGAGGGCTTCGTGTCCTCTCCGAAGCCCGATGCCGAGGGCAACGGCGGCAGCTTGCTGTTCCAGTACACGAACTACTCGTACATCTCGATCCGGCCGGTCAGCGAATCGGCAGGTACCGTTGGCGGCAGCGGCGGCATCCCTGCCTGGATGTGGGGCGCGATCGCCGTGGCGGTCGTCGTTGTGGTCGGCGTCGTGATGGCTCGCCGGCGTCGCGATGACGAGGACCTGGCGTGAGGGTCGAGGACTAGCGGACCGCGAGGAGTGAGGGCAGCGTGGGGAGTCGCCGGTACGTCCTGAAGAAGGTCGCGCAGGCACTCCTCACGTTGTTCTTCGTGCTCGTCTTCAACTTCTTCTTGTTCCGGATCCTGCCGTCGGATCCCGTGAAGTTCCTCACACGTGGGGCGGGGCTGCAGATCAACGCGGTCGAACAGCAGGAACTGCTGCGGGAGTTCGGTCTGGACAAGCCGGTCTTCCCGGCACAATTCATCGACTACATGGGCGACACGCTGCGCCTCGACTTCGGCACGTCGCTCACCGTGCAGTCGGGGCGACCGGTGCTCGAGGTCTTCACCGGCTTCATGTGGCCGACCCTGCTGCTCGTCGGGGTCTCGACGGTCACCGCGGCGCTGCTGGGCATCTGGATGGGCATCCGGGCGGGATGGCGCCGAGGAGGCTACTTCGACCGGACGTCGATGGGTGTGTCGCTCGTGTTCTACTCGATGCCCGAGTTCTGGCTCGGGATGCTGCTGCTGATCCTATTCTCCGTGAACCTCGGCTGGTTCCCGGTGGCCGGGCGCGAGACCCTCGGCGCGAACTACACCGGGTTCGCGGCGTTCGCCGACACGCTGAACCACCTGTTCCTTCCGGCACTGACGCTCACGCTCGCGTACATGGGCGAGTACTACCTCGTGATGCGTTCGTCGCTGCTCGACGTGCTCGGTGAGGACTTCATCCAGACGGCGCGCGCGAAGGGCGTGCGGGAGAAGCTCGTGCTGAACCGCCACGCCGTGCGCAACGCCCTGTTGCCCACGATCAGCCTGATCGCGTTGTCGTTCGGATTCGTGCTCGGCGGGGCGATCACGGTCGAGGTCGTCTTCAGCTACAAGGGGCTCGGCGGCCTGACCTACGAGGCGATCCAGAGCCAGGACTTCCCGCTGCTGCAAGCGATCTTCCTGTTCGCCAGCGCAGCCGTGATCTTCATGAACCTGCTCGCCGATCTCGTCTACGGGCACTTCGACCCCCGGGTCCAGGAGGCATGACATGCAAGCGCCGCCACTGAGACCGGGGGGCGATCCGCAGCTCATCGCGCCCGAGCCCCCAGAGAGCCTTCCCGAGCTCCGCAGCCCCCGCCGGATCCGTTGGACCCGCCGGCGCATCGCCCTGAAGCGCTTCTGGAGGCAGTACCGCCGCAGCAAGATGGGCATGATCGGCCTCGCGATCCTGATCTTCTTCATCGGCATGGCGATCTTCGCGGTGGTCGCCGACCCCTCCGGCGCGGACCCCTCGAAGACCAGCGGCCCCGTGCTGTCGCCGCCCTCCCGTGAGTACCCCCTCGGCACCGACAACTTCGGTCTGTCGGTGCTCACGCTCGTGATCCAGGGCTCGAAGATCTCGCTGCTCGTGGGGCTGACGGCGAGCGTGATCTCGATGTCGATCGGCGCGACGGTCGGCATCGTCGCGGGATACCGAGGCGGCGCGATCGACACGTTCCTGATGCGGATCACCGACTTCGGGCTCGTGATCCCGTGGCTCGTGCTCGCGATCGTGCTCGCGAGCATCATCGGTCAGTCGCTCGGCGCGATCATCCTCGTGATCGGCGTGACGTCGTGGCCGGCGACGGCTCGACTCGTGCGCGCGCAGGTGCTGTCGATCCGCGAACGCCCCTACATCGAGCGGGCGCGGGCGCTCGGCGCGTCGAACCGGCACATGATCTGGCACCACGTGCTGCCGAACTCGATGCCCGTGATCTTCGCGAACACGATCCTCACGATCGCGATCGCCATCCTGTCCGAGGCAGCGCTCACGTTCCTCGGTCTCGGCGACCCTACGAACCCGTCGTGGGGCTCGATGCTCAATACGGCCCAGCGCTTCCTCAACAACGCCGTCTGGATGGCGATCTGGCCGGGCCTAGCGATCTTCCTGGCCGTGATGGCCTTCAACCTTCTCGGCGATGGCTTGCAGGAAGCGCTGTCACCCGTGTTGCGACAGCGCTAACGAAAAGAGGAGCAACGTATGGCGCGGACAATCATCAAGGGTGGCCGAGTCGTGACTCCCGGCGGGGAGATCGACGCCACCATCATCATTGACGGCGAGCGGATCGCCGGCATCGTCAATCCCGACGTCGAGGTCGCCGGTGACGCCACGATCGACGCCACGGGGTTGGTCGTCCTGCCAGGGGTGATCGACGCCCACACCCACTTCATTCAGGACGACCCTGCCGTGGCCGAACCAAACCAAGACGAGTTCGAGGGCT
>Ga0210076_1000257_pt1 | contig 12153 bp, 9 predicted proteins | sample MayberryNW_Catta_3_FD_184876 | JGI IMG/M metagenome (GOLD analysis project Ga0210076, IMG submission 184876) | Wetland microbial communities from San Francisco Bay, California, USA, that impact long-term carbon sequestration -... | ecosystem: Environmental > Aquatic > Marine > Wetlands ... | reverse complement strand
CCGCCGCGCCCACTCGGGCGTCACGTGGTCGTAGCGCGAGGTGGCTCCTTCCGGCGCGCGCAGCTCGACGAGCTCGTCGACGACGAACCCCGCCTCCGCGAGGAACCGGATCAGGTCGCCGTGCGAGTGGACGTACTCGACCCCCTCCTCGTCCTCCCACTCGATCCGCCCGAGGAAGCCGAAGTGCGGGTTGAGGAGCTGGTCGCGGGCCGGTACGGAGTCGAGCGGCATGCAGAGCATCTGCAGCGGGCTCGGGCGCAGGAAGACGAGCAGCCCGCCCGGGCGCAGGAGCCGCGCCGCCTCGGGCAACCACTTCTGCGGGTCGGCCCAGAGGCTCGCGCCGTACTCCGAGAGCGCGACGTCGAAGCTCGCGTCGGGCAGGGGGACGTTCTCGCCGGGCGCCTCGATCAGCGGGAACTCGAGCCCGAACTCCTGCTGGAGCCGGCGGGCCGTTCCGAGCTGGGCCGGGGTCGGGTCGACGCCGACGGGCCGCCCGCCTCGCCTCGCGACCCAGGACGACACGTACGCCGTTCCGCAGCCGAGCTCGACGACGTCCTTTCCGTCCACGTCCGGCAGGAACCCGACCTCGGACTCGGGGATGTTCCAGATGCCCCAGTCCGGCTCGTTCGACTCCCAGTTTCGTCGGCCGGGATCGACGTATTCGGCCGCCCACGCCGTCCAGTGCTCGACGTTCGCCTGGACGGAGTCAGACGAGCTCATCGGCGCTGAACCAGAGCGCGATCTCGCGCTCGGCCGACTCCGGGGAATCCGAGCCGTGGACGAGGTTGTTCGGCATCGCGAGCGCCAGGTCGCCGCGGATCGTGCCCGGGGCCGCCTCGGCCGGGTTCGTGCCGCCCATTGTCGTCCTGACCACGCCGACCGCCGACTCGCCCTCGACGACGAGCGCGAGCGTGGGCGCCGACGTGATGAACTCGACGAGCTCGGCGAAGAACGGCTTCTCGCGGTGCTCGGCGTAGTGCTCCTCCGCGAGTGCCCGGTCCACGGTGAGGAGCTTGGCGCCCCGCAGGCTGAGCCCCCGGCGCTCGAGCCGGCCGAGGATCTCCCCGGCGAGCAGGCGTTCGACCGCGTCGGGCTTGATCAGGACGAGTGTGCGTTCCGCCATGGGGCCTCCGAGTTCGCATGCTGTTCCGCCTGGGCCGCGTCGTCGCGCTTCTTCGCCCGCCAAAAGATCCAGCAGACGACGCCGAGCAGCGTCCAGATGAGCACGAGGACGCCGACGAGGAAGATCGTCATGACCGTCCGACCGATCCCGGTGCCGCCGTGCCCTGCGTGCTGGGCGAGGACGAGTGCGAGCGAGGTAGCCGTGGCTGCCATCGAGCGCAGGCTAGCGGGTCGTCGCGGCTCTTCCCGCGAAGATCCGAGCTGCACAAATGTGTGACGAAATGCGCGCGAAATTGCGCCAAGGCAAAAAAGGACAATTGACCGGGGCAGCCGTGGGGGCGATAACGACCGTGGTTCGTTTGGAGGAAACCACGGAGGTGATTGCGATGCTGATTTTCCGGTCCGGCTGTTCGAGCGTGCGAGCCACGATGCTTCCCCTGGCGGCTGTAGTGGCGCTGGCCGTCGCCGGTCAGTCGCCCGCCGCGACCTCCTCCGAGATCTTCACGCCAGCGACGGCCGTAACGATCTCCTCGGGCGCGTTTCCGGCCGCGGGACGCCTCTCCGTCGGCCGGAGTCCGGACGGCGACGTGTTCCGGACGCTGATCGGTTTCGACGCGCCTGCGCTCGACCCGGCGGACATCACGGACGCCACGCTCGTCCTAACGGAGGCCGAGTGCGTCGAGGGCGACGTGGCTGCCTTTCGTACCACCTCGTCCTGGGACGGGCTCGTCGCCTGGTCGTCGCAGCCGGACGTCGATCGCGAGCATCCGGTGCCGGGCCGCCGCGAGAGCTCCTGCCTCGGCACTTCCCTCACCTTCGATGTCACCGACGAGGTGCGCGCGTGGCTCGAGGGCCCCCCGGAGGCTCTCGGCCTGGAGATCCGCGGGGACGAGGGGGCCGACGTCGTGCGACTCTTCGACGGGGAGGGCGGGACGCCGCCGTACCTCGTGCTCGCCTTCGCCGACGAGACGCCGCCGCCCCCCGACCCGGATCCCGGCCCCGGCTCCGACGGTACAGGCGATCTCTACCCCGCAGTCGTCTCGGCACAGCTCTCCGACGCGCCCGCCACCACGGACGGAGACGGGTCGCTGCGCGTCGGGCGGTCAGGCGGGGGCGAGCGTGAGCGGGTCCTGCTCGACTTCGGCCTGCCCGCGATCGACGTGGACGAGCTCTGGAACGCGACCCTCGTGCTGAGTGAGACGGGCTGCGACCCGGCCGCGGCGCCGGTGGTCGCCTACCAGGTGACGAGCGTCTGGTCGGCCGACGCGGTCGGGTGGACGGCGCAGCCGACGCTCGGCTCCTCGATCGGAACGCTTCCTGCGGGCGGCTGCGACGGGTGGATGACCCTCGACGTGACCGAGGTCGTGCGCCGCTGGTCGACGGGCGCCTGGGCACCCTTCGGGATCGCGCTCGTGGGCGACGAGTCGCGGGCCGGTACCGAGCGACGATTCGCGTCGGGCGCCGACCCGGACGGGCCGTACGTCGTCGTGAACGGGTCGCCACTCTTCCCCGGCGCCGGCAGTCCGCCGCCGCCCCCGCCCGCCGTCGCGGGCGCCCCGCCGATCCTCGTCCGCGGTGTCGTGGTGGAGGCGGGCGGTGCGCCCGTGGCGGGCGCCTCGGTCGACGTCTTCCTCTTCGGCGAGCCGAGCTCGACGTCGGTCCCGCGGCTCGCGCATGCCGTGACGGACGCGGAGGGAGCGTTCGCCGTCCGCCTGCCGCTGTCGGATCCGGGGGTCGCGGACGCCGCGCGACCGAACGGCGATTGGGCGGACTTCGAGCTCCTGGTCGGAGCCGGCGTTCGCTCCTACCCGCGGGTCTTCAGCCGGGGAATCGGCTCCGTCGAGTGGCTCGCCGACGAGGAGGATCGCACCGCGGGCGAGGATCCGCTTCGCATCCAGCTCGACTCGCTCACGGCGATCGCGGCGGGATCGCCGGGCGTCCGGACGTTCCAGACCTCGGCTGCGACCCTCGCGTCCGGGTGCCCCGGGTACCAGGTGACGCTCCTCGGCACCCAGGTGCAGCCGACGAAGGTCGGGCAGATGCAGATCTACAACGACGCGTACATGTCGTTCGCGTACGGCGAGCGCGCGCATTCCTCGATCGAGGTGATGGTGTCGCGGAACGGGGGCGCCTTCGCCGTCTACGGGCTCGTCCACCGAGGCACCGGCGAGAGCAGCAGCGTCGGCACGTCGCGCGACTTCCGAGGACAGAATGCGACCTTCGGCAAGTGGTTCCGGACGAACTTCGAATACCGGAAGATCCGCACTCGGTTCGACTGCCAGAACACCCACTGGGTCGAGGACTCGATCAGCGCGAAGCGCTGGATCGGCGGATTCGACCTGATCGGCGACCTCACCCACCTGAACGGGCGCTGCGGCAACGACTTCAAGCGCTACAGGCAGGGCTACGGCAAGGGATGGCTCGCACACCAGGGCACGAGGCTCAAGAAGTACGGCCTCGGAGCATCGGCCTTCGGCGTGGGCGTCGGCGCCCAGTCGTACGGCGCGCGTTGGGTCGCCTGGAAGTACAACTTCGGGACCAGGTACGAGAAGCACTGGCTCTGCGGCGACACGGACTACCCGATCAAGGCGAAGACGGTGTACGCGGGGCTGTGAGGCGCGCGCTCCTCATCGGGTCGGCCCTCCTGGCGGCCGGGGTCGTGGCGCTCGGCGTCGTCCTCGCCGGCCGCGACCGGAATGAAGGCGGCGGCAGGCGCGAGGCGGCGGCCGCGCCCGTGCAGGGCGGGCCGCTCGCCTACCCGCTCGAGACCAGGACCAGGGGGTTCTTCCCGGTCGACCTGGGGCGGCCGTACAGCTGGGGCGAGGTGCTCCTGAGGAACGAAGGCCACCTCGCCGTCACGATCGACGAGCTCGAGCTGATCGGCCCCTCGCCGGGGCTCGTGATCCTCGGCGTCCGGGCGGTGAGGCCGGAAGGCGGGTTGATCGGGTTTCTCCCCGGTTGGCAGCCCGAGGGTCCGCCTCCCGAAGGGCTCGTGATCGCCCCCGGCCGAGACCACGACCGGGAGCTCGTGGTCGGGCTTCGCATCGACGAGCCGGGTAGCTACCGGATCCGCGGCGTCCGCGTGCGGTACCACGATGCCCTCGACCGCTACGTGGCGATGTTCGACCAGGCGGTCGGGCTGTGCGGCCCCGCCGAGCGGTACACGACGGAGGCGCGATGCCGCGGCGACTAGAAGTTCTCGACCGCGCGAGGGGTCGCGTCGACCGGCGTCTCGCAGTACGGGCAGATCTGCCAGAGGGGCTCGAGCGGCTGGTTGCATCGCCGGCACGCCTGCTTGAGCTTCGTCGTGCAGACCGGGCACGCGAGGAAGCTCGGCTCGACGTCCGCCCGGCAGACGGGGCACCGGTCGGCGACGAGGTTGTCCTCCATCGCCTTGATCTCGAGCTCGCGCTCGCGCACGTCCTCCAGGTACTCCGGCGGCCGGAACAGCATGTAGATGAGCGGTCCGACGAACGGGGGAAAGAGACCGAGCGCGACGGCCATCGCGAGCAGCCAGGGGTCTTCGATCCGCCGCTTCGCATCCTTGTAGACCCAGTACGCGGACGCGAGCCAGAAGACGACGACGAAGAAGAGCGTGATGTTCCGGATCAGCAGCCAGATCTCGGAGTCGAAGAAGTCCTTGACGCCGCCGAAGGCGTCGCTGTCCTCCTCGGCCTGCGCGATCAGGATGGTGAGCGGAATCACAGAAGCATCTTTCCGACGAGCCAGCCGGCGCCAAACGCGAGGGCCACGATCGCGGCGAGCACGAAGGCGGCGAGCGCGAAGACGCTGAGGCGTTCTCCGACGCGAGTCATCGTACGGATGCGGATCGGATGTCGGCAAGGGCGGCGATCAGCGTGAGCGAGCCCGACACGAGCACGGCCCCTCCCGGGCCGGCGAGCGAGCGTGCCCTGGCCCGCGCCTCCTTCGGCTCGTCAAACGCCTCGACCTCGGCGAAGAACGGACGGGCGCGCGCGGCAAGCTCTCCCGCTGAGAGGGCGCGGGCGGCTCCGGACGACGTTGCGACGAGGCGCGGCCCGAGCTCTGCGAGACGGGCGAGCATCGCCTCCACGTCCTTGTCGGCGAGGATCGAGAGGACGAGCGTCCAGCCGTCCCGCGGGGGGAGGTGCTCCACGAGGTAGTCGACCCCTGGCGGGTTGTGGGCGCCGTCCCAGATCTCGAGCGGCCTATCGGCGACGTGTTCGAGTCGCCCAGGCACCGCGACGGTGGGCGGGGCGGCGACCGCACGGAGGAGCAGCGCCTCGACCGCCTCGCGCGCGAGTTCGTCGTGGCCTTCGGCGACCAGCACCCGGGCGGCACCACGCTCGCGGGCGGCCGGCTCCCACTCCGCCTCGCCGGTGACGAGCACGCTGCCCGGCCGAAGGACGGCGAGCTTCTCGGACGCGATCGCCTCGCGCGATGTCCCCAGGTGCTCGGTGTGCTCGAGCCCCACGTTCGTGAGGACTACGACCGGTGCGCCGAGGACGTTGGTCGCGTCGAGGCGTCCGCCGAGCCCCGCTTCGATCACCGCCACGTCGACGCCGGCCGCGGCGAGCTCCGCGAACGCGGCCGCCGTCAAGGCCTCGAACTGCGTGGCGCCGACCTCCTCGGCCGCGGGACGGATCCGCGCCAGCGCGCGCTCCAGGTCGGCCTCCTTGCCTCGGACCCGGATGCGCTCCGCCCAGCCGGTCACGTGTGGCGACGTGTAGGCCCCCGCGTCGACGCCCTCGGCGAGGAGCAGGGCCTCGAGGATCCGGGCCACGGTCGTCTTGCCGTTCGTGCCGACCACGTGCACGGCCCGGAAGCGGCGTTCGGGGCGGCCGAGGCGCTCGAGGAGCGCGTCCATCCGTTCGAGCCCGAGCTTCCAGCCGAAGAGCTCGAGACCTTCGAGCCAGGCGACGTCAGCGCTCGAGCGCATCGAGCTCACGGCGGTAGCGCTCGAGCTTCGCCCGCTCGCCTTCGACCACGTCCGCGGGCGCGCTCGCGACGAACCGCTCGTTCGCGAGCATCCGCTCACCGCGCTCGACTTCCTTGCGCAACCGGGCGATCTCGGCGGCCGCGTCCCCGGCGCCGTCCGGCGTCGGGCGGACGACCGCGGCGAAGATGCGCTCCTCGTCGCCGCCGAGCGCGACCCGCACGCCGCTGCGCCGGTAGATCGAGGCCGCGTCCTGCACCCCCTGGAGCGCCGCGCCGCTCGTCGCGGCCGGCCGGGCGTCGGGCCACGGCGCGACGATCAACCGGGTCTCGCGGGCGGGAAGGCTGGTCCAGATCTCCTCGGTCACGTGCGGCATGACGGGGTGGAGAAGCTTCAGGAGCAGCTCGAGCGCCCCGAGCGCGGTCGCGGTGGCCGCCTCGTCGCGGTCGTAGAGACGCGGCTTGATCGCCTCGGCGTACCAGTCGCAGAAGTCGTCGAAGGTCGTCCGATAGAGCGTCGCCACGGCGGCGGCGAAACGGAAGTCGGCCAGGTCGGCCTCGACCGCCGCGCGCGCCTCCTCGAGCCGGGCGAGGATCCAGTGCTCCTCGAGGGCGGACGGCCGCAGCGCCGGTTCGACGCCCTCGGCGGCGCCCAGCACGAGGCGCGAGACGTTCCAGAGCTTGTTCGCCAGCCGGCGCCCCTCCGCGACGGCGTCGTAGGAGAAGCGCACGTCCTGCGTCGAGGACATCTTCAGGAGCCCGTAGCGGGTCGCGTCGGCGCCGTGCTCGGCGATCACGTCGAGCGGGTCGATGCCGGTGCCGAGGCTCTTCGACATGCGCCGCCCGTCGGGTGCGAGGACGGTCGAGTGGATGATCACGTCCTCGAACGGGATGTCGCCCATGAGCTCGAGGCCCATGAAGATCATGCGGTTCTCCCAGAGCCGGATGATCTCGCGCGCGGTCGTCTGGAGGTGCCCCGGGTAGAAGGCGGCGAGGTCGTCCGTTCGCTCCGGCCAGCCGAGCGTGGCGAACGGCCAGAGCGCGGACGAAAACCACGTGTCGAGGACGTCGTCGGAGCGCGCCAGCTCCTCCGAGCCGCACTCCGCGCAGGCGGCCGGCTCGACCTCCTCGACGGTCAGGTGCCCGTTCGGGCACTCCCAGATCGGGAGCCGGTGACCCCACCAGAGCTGACGCGAGATGCACCAGTCGGGGGCGTGCTCGAGCGAGTCGATCGCGAACCGGTGCTGCGACTCCGGGTGGAAGCGGACGCGGCCGTCGCGGAGCGCCCCGAGCGCCGGCCGCTTCAGCTCGTCCATCGCGCACCACCACTGGAGCGAGATGAGCGGCTCGATCCGGCTCTCGCAGCGCTCGCAGAGCGCGACCGTGTGGCGGTAGGACTCGCGCGTCTCGAGGAGGTCGCGCTCGCGGCACCAGGCGAGGACCCGCTCGCCGGCCTCCCCCTGGGTGAGCCCGGCGAGCTCGGGAACCGTGTCGTTCATGCGCCCGTCCGGGCCGATCACGGTCAGCTGGGGCAGGCCGTGCTCGCGGCCGATCTCGAAGTCGGTCGGGTCGTGGCCGGGCGTGACCTTGAGCGCGCCGGTGCCGAACTCCGGCTGGACGCGCTCGTCCGCGACGATCGGAACCGGCCGCTCGACGAAGGGCACGATCGCCTCCTTGCCCACGAGGTCGCGGTAGCGCTCGTCGTCGGGATGGACGGCGATCGCCACGTCGGCCGGAATGGTCGCGGGCCGCACGGTCGCGATCGCGATGTGGCCCGAGCCGTCCGCCAGCGGGTAGCGGATCGTCGAGAGCGCGTCGTCCACGTCGACGTGCACGAGCTCGAGGTCGGAGAGCGAGGTCTCGTGGAAGGGACACCAGTTGATGATCCGGTTGGCCCGGTAGATCCAGCCCTTGCGGTAGAGGTGGACGAACGTGTGCATGACCGCGCGCACGTACGCGTCGTCCATCGTGAACCGCTCGCGCCGGTAGTCGAGCGAGGCGCCCATGCGGCGGAACTGCACCATGATCTTCCCGCCGTACTCCCGCAGCCACTCCCAGACGCGGGCCTCGAACGCCTCGCGGCCGAGCTCGTGGCGGTCGCGGCCCTCGCGCGCGAGGTGCTTCTCGACTGCGTTCTGCGTCGAGATGCCCGCATGGTCGTAGCCGGGCTGGAAGAGGACGTTCAGGCCCTGCATCCGCTTCATCCGGCACACGGCGTCGCCGAGCGCGAGCTGGAGCGCGTGGCCCATGTGGAGCTCGCCCGTCACGTTGGGCGGGGGGTGCGCGTCGACGAAGGGCTGCCGGGACGGGTCGGGGTCGGCGTTGTAGAGGCCTTCCTCCTCCCAGATCCGCTGCCAGCGCTCCTCGACGCCCTCCGGGCGGTAGAGCGGCTCCACGGTACGTCGATTCTACGGACGTACAATCCGTTGGAGCCCAATGAGTCAAGTCGTCGACGACGCCCGCGAGGCCGGCAGGTCCGCGGCAGCACGAGGTGCATGGAGGGAGGCCTACGACCTCCTCCTCTCGGCTGACGATCTCGAGGCGGCGGATCTGGAGAACCTCGCGGAGGCGGCGTGGTGGACGGGCAAGCTCGACGAGGCGATCGAGCGTCGCGAACGCGCGTACACGGCCTGGATCGAGGCGGGCGACAAGCGGCGCGCGGCCTACGTCGCGCTCCTCATCTCCCAGGACTACTACGGCAAGGCGGCGCTCTCCCCGTCGGCCGGCTGGCACGCCAAGGCCGAGCGGCTGCTCGCCGACGAGCCCGAGTCCGTCGAGCACGGCTATCTCGCGGGAGCGGAGGCCCTCTCCGCCATGGTCGAGGGCCGCTACCCCGAGGCGCTCGCCGGCGGCGAGCGGGCGCTCGAGCTCGGGAAGCGCTTCGGCGACCGCGACCTGGAGGCGATCGCGCTCGTGACGCTCGGACGCGTGCACCTCCTGGACGGCAACCCCACCGAGGGGGTGCGCCTGCTCGACGAGGCGAGCGCGGCCGCGCTCTCGGGTGAGCTCAGGCCGTACTCGACCGGCCTCGTCTACTGCGTGACGATCACGTCCTGCAACGGCGTCGGCGACCTGCGTCGTGCGGCCGAGTGGACGAAGGCGGCGGAGAAGTGGTGCACGAAGCAGGACGTCAAGGGGTTTCCGGGCTCGTGCCGCATCCACCACTCGTCGCTCCTGCGCCTGAACGGCGACTGGGCCGCGGCGGAGGAACAGGCGCTCCAGGCGTGCGACGAGGTGCGGGACTTCGACCCGTGGGCGACCGCGATCGGCTGGTACGAGGTGGGCGAGATCCGGCGCCAGCGCGGCGACTTCGCCGCGGCGGAGGAGGCCTACCGGAACGCGAAGGAGTGGCACCGCGATCCCCAGCCGGGGCTCGCGCTCCTGCGGCTGGCGCAGGGCAAGAGTGAGGCAGCGGCAAAGGCGATCGAGCGCTCGCTCGCGGCCACGAAGGACTCGGCGTCGCGCATCCGCCGGCTGGCCGCCCAGGTCGAGATCGAGCTCGCGCTCCGGAACCTGAGCACCGCCCGCACGGCAGCCGAGGAGCTCGAACGGCGCGTCGACGAGCTCCGGATCGACGACGAGCGGACGCCCGCGTTCGAGGCGCTCGTCTGCGTCGCGTGGGGGAGGATCCGGCTCGAGGAGAACGACGCGGCCGCTTCCGCGCAGCTCCTCGAGCGTGCGCTCGAGACCTGGCAGAGCGTGGGCGCGCCGTACGAGGCGGCGCAGGTCCGGATCCTGCTCGGACGCGCGCTCCGCAAGCTCGACGACGAGGAGGGCGCGCGGGACGAGTTCCATGCCGCGCGCGCCGTCTTCGAGCGCGTCGGCGCGGTGCTCGACGCGCAGGACGCGGCGCAGCTCCTGGGCGAGACCTCGGTCATGCGGACCTTCGTCTTCACGGACATCGTCGACTCGACCAAGCTCGCGGAGGCGCTCGGCGAGACGAAGTGGGAGAAGCTCCTCGCCTGGCACGACCGGACGCTCGCCGAGCTCCTCACGGAGGCAGGCGGCCAGGTGATCAAGCAGACAGGCGACGGCTTCTTCGCCGCGTTCGAGAGCCCGGCCGCGGCGGTCGAGGCCGCCGTGGCGATCCAGCGGGCGCTCGACGGGCACGACGGCGTCGCGCCCGACGTCCGGATCGGCATTCATGCGGGCGGCGCCTTCGCCAAGGAGAACCGCGACTACGGTGGGCAGGACGTCCACGTTGCCGCGCGCATCGGCGCCCTCGCGGGGGCCGGCGAAATTCTCGCAAGCGAGCAGACGTTGAAGGACGTGGCGGTTCGCTACGGCCGCTCCGAGGCGAGACCGGTCGAGCTGAAGGGCTACTCGGAGCCCGTCGAGGTCGTCTCGCTCGACTGGAGGTAGGCGTGTCGCAGATCGCCGAAACGGATCGGATCTCAGCCGGAGTCGAGGCGGCCGCCGGTCGCGCCTGGGATCGAGCCTACGATCTCCTCACGGCGGCCGACGCCGAGGAGGGCCTCCCCGGACCGGCGCTCGAGGTGCTGGCGGAGGCCGCGGCCTGGACGGGCCGGATGGACGAGTTCGTAGGATTGCACGAGCGCGCGTACGCGGCGTACGTCGAGGCCGGAAACGCGCTGCGCGCCGGGTTCGTGGCGACGCGGCTCGCGCACTCCTACACCACGCTCATGCAAGCGGCGGTCGCGCAGGGCTGGATGAGTCGCGCGCAGCGGCAGCTCGACCAGGTGCCCGAGGCAGCCGAGCACGGCTACCTGGCGCTCGAGCAGTCCCTCGGCGTGCTCCAGGGCGGGGACCCGGATCAGGCGATCGCACTCGCCAGGCGGGCCGAGGAGCTCGGCAGGGTCCAGGGGGACAGGAACCTCGAGATCCGCGGCCTCCAGCGCCGCGGCGCCGTGCTGATCGCGCGGGGCGACGTAACCGAGGGGAAGGTCCTCCTCGACGAGGCGAGCACCGCCGCGGTCGCGGGCGAGCTCGACCCGTACTCGACGGTCGTCGTCTACTGCAACACGATCGGCGCCTGCCGGGACGTGGCCGACTTCGACCGGGCGGGGGAGTGGACGGAGCTCGCGCACGAGTTCTGCACCTCGAACTCCATGTCGGCGTTCCCCGGGCTCTGCCGGGTCAACTACGCGGAGGTGATGCGGTTCAAGGGGAGGCTCGGCGAGGCCGACCAGGAGGCCGGCCGGGCCTGCGAGGAGCTCCGGGTCTGGTCGCCGCGCATCGCGGGCGCCGCGTTCTACGAGCTGGGCGAGATCCGGCTTCGGCTCGGCGACCTGGACGCGGCCGAGGAGGCCTTCCGGGAGGCGGACGACTTCGGCCAAGCGACCGAGCCTGGCCTCTCGCTCCTCCGCCTGGCGCGCGGGAACGCGAAGGGTGCCTGGGCGTCGATCCGGCGGACCCTCGCCGACCAGTCCATGACGCTGCCCGCGCGCGCGCGCCTGCTCGGTCCGGCGGTCGAGATCGCGCTCGCGGCCGGCGAGGTCGAGCCTGCGAGCGGCTACGCCGCCGAGCTCGCGGAGTGCGCGACGCGTTTCGAGACGTCCGCCGTCAAGGCCGAGGCGGCGTTCGCGCGCGGCCGGGTCACGCTCGAGCGAGGCGACGCGGCCGGCGCGTTCGCGTCGCTGCGCGAGGCGCGGCGGCTCTGGGACGCGACCGGCGCGACCTACGACGTCGCGCGGGCGCGCGAGCAGCTCGGCCTCGCGGCACGTCGCGACGGCGACGAGGAGACGGCGACGTGGGAGCTCCAGGCGGCGGCGGCCCGTTTCGAGCGGATCGGCGCGACACGTGACGCCGAGCGGGTGGCCGATCTGCTTCGGCGCGACCCGGCTCGGGCGGTCACGAAGACGTTCGTCTTCACGGACATCGTCAAGTCCACCGAGCTGCTCGAGACGATCGGCGACCGTCACTGGGCGAACGTCCTCCGCCTGCACGACGACACGCTCCGCGCGATCTTCTCCGACTACGACGGGCAGGTCGTCGACCACACAGGCGACGGCTTCTTCGTCGCGTTCGACGACGTCGAGAAGGCGCTCAAGGCTGCTGTCGCGGTGCAGCGCGCGGTCGACCAGGAGTTCGTCTTCGACGTCCGGATCGGGATCCACATGGACGACGTGCTCCAGAGCGGCGAGAGCTTCCGCGGGC
>Ga0210076_1000256_pt1 | contig 12181 bp, 16 predicted proteins | sample MayberryNW_Catta_3_FD_184876 | JGI IMG/M metagenome (GOLD analysis project Ga0210076, IMG submission 184876) | Wetland microbial communities from San Francisco Bay, California, USA, that impact long-term carbon sequestration -... | ecosystem: Environmental > Aquatic > Marine > Wetlands ... | reverse complement strand
GATCCAGGTGGACATGTCGGAGTACATGGAGAAGCACTCCGTGTCCCGGCTCGTCGGCTCCCCGCCCGGCTACGTCGGCTACGACGAGGGCGGCCAGCTGACCGAGGCCGTCCGCCGCAAGCCGTACTCGGTCGTCCTCCTCGACGAGATCGAGAAGGCGCACCCGGACGTGTTCAACATCCTCCTCCAGATCCTCGAGGACGGGAAGCTCACCGACTCGCAGGGGCGGAAGGTGGACTTCCGCAACACGATCGTGATCATGACCTCGAACCTCGGCGCGGCGCAGATCTCGAAGAACCAGACGCTCGGCTTCTCCCTGGGCGACGAGGGCGGCCTGACCTACGACGAGATGAAGGAGCGGGTCATGTCGGAGCTCAAGAAGGTCTTCCGGCCCGAGCTCCTGAACCGCATCGACGAGGTCATCGTCTTCCACAAGCTCGAGAAGTCGGAGATCCTCCAGGTCGTCGACCTGATGATGAAGCGCGTCCGCGAGGAGATGTCGAAGCACGGCACGGTCGTCGAGCTCACGGACGACGCGCGCGAGCTGCTCGTCGAGCAGGGCTACGACCCGTCGATGGGAGCGCGACCGCTCCGCCGCGCGATCCAGAGGCTCATCGAGGACCCGCTCGCGGACTTCATCCTCGGGCGGGAGCTGACGCCGTCGTCGACGGTCGTGATCGACCGCCGCGAGAATCCGGGCGAGGACGAGCCGCCGGTTGAGATCAAGCTCATCGAGGGAGCCCCGGTGCCCGCCACGGTCGGGGGCCCCGAGGACGCGCTCGAGGCCGACGAGGCCGCAGATGAGCCTGCAGCCGACGAGTAGCGCGCTCGCCATCCGCCACGCGAAGCCGTCCGACTACGGGCGCGTGATCGGCCGCGTGAACGTCTGGTGGGGCGGCCGCGAGATGGCGCCGATGCTCCCGCAGCTGTTCTTCCTGCACTTCGAGGGGACGAGCTTCGTCGCCGAGACCGAGGACGGCGAGCTGGTCGGCTTCCTCTGCGGCTTCCTCTCCCAGACCCAAGCCGACGAGGCCTACATCCACTTCGTCGGGGTGTCGCCCGAGCACCGCGGCGAGGGAGCTGGGCGCCTGCTCTACGAGCATTTCCTCGAGGAGGTCCGCGCGCAGGGACGGTCGGTCGTCCGGTGCGTCACCTCACCGCTGAACGAGGACTCGCTCGCGTTCCACGAGGCTCTCGGCTTCGAGGTCGACCGCGTGGTGAACGACTACGACGGCCCCGGCGAGGACCGCACGCTGCTCGTCAAGCGGCTGAGCTGAGCCCGCGCCGGCGGCGGAGGCGGTCGAGCAGGGACGGGCGCTCGGACGCCGCTTCGGCCCACGTCTCGTACGCTCCGAGCGCGACCAGCGCGGCGAGGACGACCCCGACATAGCTCGCCCAGGCCGAGTCCGCGTCCAGCAGGTTCTTCACCAGCGTGAGGACGAGGACGGCGACGCCGCCGGCCAGGAGCAGGCGGTCCCAGGGGACGGTCTCGGACAGCTCGACGTCGGTCAGGAACGCGACTGCTGCGAACACCGTCAGGCCAAGCGCCAGCAGGCCAATCAACAGCCCCCATCCGTCCCAGCCGTCGAGCAGGGCTACGGCCTGTCCGGCCGGGCCGAAATCGATCTCGAGCTTCTGCCAGGTGAAGAAGAGGCTGACGAAGAGCAGCGGGGATGCGACGAGAACGAGCGTCTGGCCTGCCGAGAGGGTCTTGATCCTCTCCATGGGATTCCTTTCGGTCTGGCGTTCGACGGCTACGTCGCAGGGTACTCGCGATCTCCTGGTTGCGCGAGGGGCCGACAACGAACAGGGCCCCCGAACGGGGGCCCTGGATCGAAGGACGTCGGCGCGCGCCGGCCGCTACAGCTCGCGGTCGCTCGGCTCCTCTGGCTCGAGTGACTCCGCCGCTTCCTCTGCCGCGGTGTCCACCGAGGCGGCCTCCGAGGGCATCTCGGGTGCCGCAGCGGGCTCCGGGGCCGCAGGCGGCGGCGGTGGTGCCATCTGCGTCTCGGCCGAGGACGACGGCATGCTCGGGATGTCGCTCTTCAACGTCTCGAGCCCACCGGACTCCTGGATCTGCATCCACGCGCCGACGGCGATGAGCGCGGCCAGGGCCACGCCGATGTACGACCAGAACGTCGAGTAGTCGTCGGCGAGGTTCTTGATCAGCGCGAACGCGAAGATGAGGAACGCGAGGACGGCTCCGGTCATCGCCGCGGAGACGGGGATGGGGATGTCGACGGCGGCGAGGCGGGCGACGATCCACGCGATGAGGACGATCGTCAGCAGCCCCATCGCGACGCCCCAGAACCCGTGCCACGCGTTCTGCCCGGCGCTTCCCTCCCCGAGCGGCCCGAGGTCGAAGTCGATCTCCTGCCAGTTGAAGAAGGTCGAGATGAGGAGCAGCACCGCTCCGATGAGCATCAGCTGCATCCCGCGCCCGAGGGCGTTGAATCGTTCCATGCGGCCCGTCCTTTCCGTGGTCAACCTTGAAGCGGTATCACCGGGACTCTTATCGACCCGCGCACGACTTGCAACCCGGTGCGCGCGAGCCTACTCGCCGCACCTGACGGCGGTCACTCGTAGAGGGGCTCGAGCACCGGGCGGCGTGCCTGGTCGAAGATGAGGCGGGTCTCGACGTGGCCGATCTCGGGACGGACCGTCAGCCGATCGAGCACGAAGTTGCGGAGCGCGTCCGTGTCGGCCAGCCCGACGTGCACGAGGAAGTCGTCCACTCCCGTGACGTGGAACACCTCGATGACCTCGGGCAAGGAGAGCGCGTACTCCCAGAACGCGTCCACGTGCGCGCGGGAGTGGGGCCGTACGCGGACCGCGATGATCGCTTCGAGCGCCCGTCCCAGGGACGAGCGCTCGACGTCGGCGTGGAATCCGCGGACGACGCCGCGTGCCCGCAGAGCGCGGACGCGCTCGAGACAGGTCGAGGGCGCCAGCCCCACGGCGTCCGCGAGCTCCTTGTTCGAGATCCGCGCGTTCTTCTGCAGGGCCGCGAGGAGCGCTCGATCCGTTCGGTCGAGACGCTCCGTCGTCATGAATTCCGAAGATCGTTCGGCAATGATTGCATGCAGACGAACGATACAGCACTCTGAAGCCATGAACACCGACACCGTCGCCTGCCACGCGGGCCGGGAGGACTTCACGGCCCTCACCTGCCACGCACCGCCGATCGACCTCTCCACCACCTACCCCATCCCGGATCTCGACTCCGCGGTCGAGGACTTCGACGCGTTGAGCCGCGGGGAGTGCGCGGACGGCGCGAACCCGGTCTACGCGCGCCTGCACAACCCGACCGTGCGGCGGCTCGAGCGCGCGCTCGCCGAGCTCGAAGGCACCGAGGACGCCGTCGCGTTCGCGTCGGGCATGGCCGCGCTCACGGCCACGCTCCTCGCGTGCTGTCGCGGGAGCGGGCACGTCGTCGCGCTGCGGCCGCTGTACGGCGGAACCGACCACCTGCTCGCCTGCGGCCTGCTCGGAGCCGAGGTGACCTGGGCGGCGAGCCCGGAGGACGTCGCGGACGCGATTCGGCCGGACACGGAGCTCGTCCTCCTCGAGACGCCGCAGAACCCGACGCTCGGCGTCGTCGACATCGGAGCGGTCGTCGCTGCCGCCCGGGGCGTGCCGGTCCTCGTCGACAACACGTTCGCGACGCCCGTGCTGCAGAACCCCGCGAAGCACGGAGCCTCCTACGTCGTCCACAGCGCGACGAAGTTCCTGGGCGGGCACGGCGACGCGATCGCCGGCATCGTCGCGACCGGCCAGACGCGGGCGCGCGAGCTCCGGCAGGTGCGGATCCTCACCGGTGCGCTCATGCACCCGCTCGCCGCCTACCTGATCCACCGCAGCCTGCCGACCCTTCCGCTGCGCGTTCGGGCGGCGCAGGCGAGCGCGCGCGCCCTCGCCGAGCGCCTCCGGCGCGAGCCCGCTGTCGCTCGGGTCCTGTATCCCGAGCCCGACGGCGTGCAGCTTCGCGGCCCGGGCGCCGTTCTCTCCTTCGAGGTGGAGGGAGGGCTCGAGGCCGCGGCAGGGGTCATGGCAGGGGTACGGCTGGTCACGCCGGCCGTCAGCCTGGGGTCGACGGACACGCTGATCCAGCATCCTGCGGCGCTGACGCACCGGCTGGTCGACCCGGACGCGAAGGCCGAGCTCGGGATCACGGACGGCCTGCTTCGGCTCTCGGTCGGGCTCGAGGACGTCGAAGACCTGTGGGACGATCTCGCCCGCGCGCTCCATGAGAGCGCTCCGCAGAGTCGGCACGCTCTCGCCGCCGTCGCGTAACGGTCTCGTCGGGACCCGCCGCTACGCTCGCGTACGTGGCGAAGGAGGCCGTCAAGTACGTCTGCTCGGAGTGCGGGACCGCGACGCCCCGGTGGCTGGGCAAGTGCCCCGGCTGCGACGCGTTCGGCACGCTGGTCGAGGAGCGTCGCGCGGTGGGTGCGGGATCGCGGGAGGCCGCCCCGGCGGCGGCCGGTGTCTCCATGCCCCTCGGCGAGGTGTCGGCCACCGAGGCAGAGCGGATCTCCACCGGCGTGCCCGAGCTCGACCGGGTCCTCGGAGGCGGTCTCGTCCCGGCCTCGCTGGTGCTCGTCGGCGGGGAGCCGGGTGTCGGCAAGTCCACGCTCCTCCTGAGCGCGCTCGGTGCGATCGCCCGGGGAGGACGGCGCGCGCTCCTCGTCACGGGCGAGGAGTCGGCGCCGCAGGTCTCGCTGCGCGCGGCCCGGCTGGGGGGAGCGGAGGGCGTGCGGATCCTTGCCGAGACGGAGCTCGCGACCGTCTGCGCGACCCTCGAGCAGGAACGCCCGGACGTGTGCGTCATCGACTCGGTGCAGACGCTGCACGCGTCGGAGCTCGGCTCGGCCCCGGGATCGGTCGCACAGGTTCGCGAGGCGGCGGGGCGCCTGCTCCGGGTCGCGAAGGAGGCCGGGGTCGCGACGATCCTCGTCGGGCACGTGACGAAGGACGGCGCGGTCGCGGGGCCGAGGGTTCTCGAGCACCTCGTCGACTGCGTGCTCCAGTTCGAGGGCGACCGCTACCACGCGCACCGCGTCCTGCGCGCGGCCAAGAACCGCTTCGGCTCCACCAACGAGCTGGGCGTGTTCGAGATGACGGGGACGGGGCTCGTCGGCGTCCCCGACCCGTCGGAGCTGTTCGGCGCGACACATCCGGGCGAGATCGGCGCTGCGGTCGGCTGCGTCCTCGAGGGGACGAGGCCGTTGCTGCTCGAGGTGCAGGCGCTCGTCGCCCCGACGGACCTGGCCATGCCGCGGCGTGTGGGGACCGGTGTGGACCCCAGGCGCCTGGCGATGCTCGTGGCCGTGCTCGGCCGGCACGCGGGGGTCTCGCTCGCGAGCGCGGACGTCTTCGTCAACGTCGCCGGCGGCGTGAGGATCGAGGAGCCCGGCGGCGACCTCGCCGTCGCGCTCGCGATCGCCTCCGCCGCTCGAGGCGTGCCGGTGCTCGAGGGCTCGGCGTCCTTCGGCGAGATCGGGCTCACCGGCCGCCTTCGTCCCGCGGCGCAGGCGGAGCGGCGCCTCGACGAGTGCGGGAAGCTCGGCATCGGGACGGTCGTCGTCCCCGCGGGAACGCCGCCCCGTCAGCGCCCCCGGGTCGCATCCGTGGAGACGCTGCGTGCGGCTCTCGCAGCCGGCCTCGACACCCGCGCGCGCGAGCCCGAAGTCGCAGCCGCCTAGCGCTCCTGGCGGCGTCAGGCGGCGGTTGCGGTTCCGTTAAGGGGACGTGAGAAACCCGCTATCATTCGACGGCGGCCGGCAGGGGAAACGAACTGCCGGCGCTTTTTCTGACCACATGCATTCGGACTTCGGGGAGGCTGGCTTGTTCGACATCGGCGACAAGGTGGTCTATCCGCATCACGGAGCCGGCACGGTCGTGAAGAAGGAGAAGCGTGAGGTCCTCGGCGAGGTGCGCGAGTACCTGACGATTCAGATCCTGCACAACGACATGACGGTCAACGTGCCGTGCGAGAACGCGGAGCGGGTGGGCTTGCGGACGGTCATCGACCAGCGGACGGTGACCATGGTAGTGAGGACGCTGTCGGGCGGCTCCACGGAGATGCCCAAGAACTGGAATCGCCGGTTCAAGCACAACCGCGACAAGATGAAGACGGGCAACATCTTCGAGCTCGCCGAGGTCGTCCGCAACCTCGCCGTCCGGAACAACGAGAAGGGGCTCTCGACGGGCGAGAAGCAGATGTTCGTCAAGGCGAAGAAGATCCTCGCCTCGGAGCTCATGTACGCGAAGGACATGAACGAGGAAGAGGCGGCCACCTGGCTGGACGACGTCCTGTCGAAGGCCGGCCAGCCCAAGCCGAAGTCACGGGCGAAGCCCAAGGCGGCCACCGCGAGTGCATGACGCGCCCGGCGGTTCCGGCGTCGCCGGGGCCACCTGGGCGTTACTCGTCGCGGCAGGCGCTGGCGCGCGCCTCGGTATCGACCGGCCGAAGGCGTTTGCCGAGCTCGCCGGCCGCCCGCTGCTCGCGGAGAGCCTCGACCGGCTCGACCGCTGCCCGTGGGTCGACGCGATCGTCGTCGCGGCGCCGCCGGGTTGGGAGGAGCCGGTCATCCTCCTTTCCGAGGAGCTCGCCGCCTCGAAGGTCGTTTCCTGCGTCACGGGGGGAGCCACACGTGCCGAGTCCGTCCGCGAGGCGCTCGCCGAGGTTCCGGGCGAAGCGCTCGTCGTGATCGTCCACGATGCCGCGCGCCCGCTCGTCGACGACGCGGTGGTCGAGCGCGTGCTCGCGCCGCTCGCCGAGGGCTACGACGGAGCCGTGCCGGCACTGTCCGTTGCCGACACGCTGAAGCGGGTCGAGGGCAGCCGCGTGGTCGAGACCGTGCCGCGCGACGACCTCGTCGCCGTCCAGACCCCGCAGGCGTTCGTTGCGGGCTCGTTGCGGAGGGCGTACGCCGGGGAGCTGCCCGACGCGACCGACTGCGCTTCGCTCGTGGAGAGGGCCGGGGGCCGGGTCGCGGTCGTCGACGGCGACCCGCGGCTCGTGAAGGTGACGACGCAGGCGGATCTCGCGCTCGTCGAGTCGTGGCTCTGAGGGCGGTGTTCTTCGACGTCGGCGAGACGCTCGTCGACGAGGAGCGGTGGTGGCGCGAGCTCGCCGAGCGCTCGCGTCTCCAGCCGCATGTCGTCTGGGCAGCGCTCGGCGTCACGATCGAGCGCGGCGAGGAGCACGACGCACTCTGGGGTCACCTCGGGATCGACCGCCCCGACGGTTGGTGGCACGGCGTCACGTACTCGCTCGACGACCTGTATCCCGACGCGCTGGACTGCCTCGAGCGGGTCCGTGCGGCCGGCCTGCTCGTCGGCGTCGTCGGGAACCAGACCGAGGCCCTCGAGCGGTGGGCGCGGGAGTCCCTGCTGCCCGCCGATCTCGTGTCGTCGTCCGCGAGCCTGGGCGTCCAATAGCCGGACCCGCGGTTCTTCGAGCGCGTCGTCGAGCTCGCCGGGTGCTCTCCCGACGAGGTCGCCTACGTCGGCGACCGTGTCGACAACGACGTCTTTCCCGCGCTCACGGCCGGTCTTCGCGCGGTGCACGTACGGCGCGGGCCCTGGGGCCGGCTCCAGCGGACGCCCGACGGTGTCCCCGGGATCGACTCGCTCGCGGAGCTCCCCGAGGCGCTAGCCTCGCTCGCGTGACGGACGTTCGGGTCGGCATCGGCTTCGACGCCCACGCCCTCGTCGAAGGCGTGCCCCTCGTCCTCGGTGGCGTCTCCGTCGACTACCCCCGCGGCCTCGCCGGGCACTCGGACGGCGACGTCGTCGCGCACGCGCTGATCGACGCGCTCCTGGGTGCCGCCAACCTGGGCGACATCGGCACGCTCTTCCCGTCCGGTGACGAGCAGTACCGCGGCGCCTCGTCGCTCGATCTCCTGTGGGAGGCCTATCGGGAGGTGCGGGAGGCCGGCTGGGAGCTCGTCAACGCCGACTGCGTCCTCGTCGGCGAGGAGCCCAGGATCGGGGCGATCCGCGACGAGATGTGCGAACGGCTGGCGGTCGCGCTGGGGGTCGAGCCCGGGCGCGTGACGGTGCGGGCGACGACGACGGATCACCTCGGATTCACCGGACGTGGCGAGGGGCTCGCGGCGCACGCCGTCGCGCTCCTCCGGCACGCATGAGCCTCCGCTTCCATGCGGCCGGCGAGCGCCCCGATCTCCGGGAGCAGCTGGCAGAGCTCGTCGTGGCCTGGCCCGCGTTCATGCTCGAGGATCCGGTCGCGGAGCGGTGCTTCTCCTTCTCTACGAGCGGTTCCCGGCGTTCCAGCACTTCCTCGTGGACGAGGAGACGGACGAGCTCGTTGCCGAGGTCAACTCCGTTCCGGTCTCTCTCGATCTCGAGGACCTTCCGGACCGCGGCTGGGACGAGGTGCTCGAGCGGGGGACGGCGGCCGAGGAGCCGGCGAACGTGGTCTCGGCGATCCAGGTCATGATCCATCCGGACCGGCACGGGCGCGGTCTCAGCACGCTCTGCCTGAACCGCATGCGCGATGCGGTCGCACAGCACGGCTTCGGCGACCCGGTGGCGCCGGTGCGCCCGAGCTTCAAAGCTCGCTACCCGCTCGTGCCGATCGACCGCTACGTCGCCTGGTCGACCGGCGACGGCCACCCGTTCGACCCCTGGCTGCGCGTCCATGCACGTCTCGGCGCCGCCATGGTCCGTCCGTGCTCACGGTCCATGACGGTCGACGGGAGCGTCGCCGAATGGGAGAGGTGAACCGGCATGGCGTTCCCCGAGAGCGGCGACTACGTCGTCCCGGGCGCGCTGACGCTCGTCGCGATCGACCGGGAAGCCGACCGCGGCCTGTATGTCGAGCCGAACGTCTGGATGCACCACCGGCTGACCAACGCCACCGGGTGAGCGTCCCCGGGCTCGCCTCTAGCCCGGCAGCGTGACGAGATCGCCGTCCCGGACGACGAGCCCGTCGCGTTCGAGCGAGCGAACGGCCGTCTCGTCGAGCGTCCCGATCGCCCGTGCGTGCTCCGCGACGAGCCGGAGTGTCTCGGCGCGACGCTGGCGGAAGGAGCCCTCGAAGGGGCCCTGCTTGCGGAGCGGCTCGCCCCTCACGCCTCGAGACGGGCACGCGCCTGCGAGCGGGCAGCCCCCGCAGCGGGGCACGCGGGCGATGCAGACGGTCGCGCCCAGGTCCATCAGCGCATTCGCGGCGGACGCTGAGAACTCACCGCGCGTTCGCCGCAGGACCCGCTCGACGTTCACGTCGATCGGCAGGACATCCTCCGCGAACGCGAACCGGCGGATCGCAGCCGCGGTGTACGGGCCGACCCCCGGGAGCTCGGTGAGGTCTGCCGGCCACCCGTCCCTCGCGACGATGCGCGCCGCCCGGTGCAGGTTGAGCGCGCGGCGGTTGTAGCCGAGGCCCTGCCACTCGCGGATGACCGCTCCCGCGGATGCGGCCGCGAGCGCCCTCGCCGTCGGCCAGCGCTCGAGCCAGGCGAGGTAGCGTGGGGCGACGCGCTCGACCTGCGTCTGCTGGAGCATGACCTCCGAGACGAGGATCGCGTACGGATCCCGGGTCCGCCGCCACGGGAGATCGCGCCCGGCCCGGTCGTACCACGCGAGGAGGAGTCGCTCCATCCGCGCCGATCGTACGCGCGCTCCCGTGTGACGAGCCGACGAGGCAGCGGGTAGCGTGCGCGGCGTCGTCCGCCCGCGACCGAGGAGGCGCCCGTGCCCCTGACCGACTTCCAGAAGGAGCTCTGCACGACGAGCTCCTGGGACTTCTCCGATCTGAAGGCGATGTACGTGAACTGCACGCTCAAGCCATCGCCGGAGCCCTCGCACACGCAGGGGCTCATGGACGTGTCGATGGAGATCATGCGCATGAACGGCGTGGAGGTCGACCTCGTCCGCGCGGTCGACCACGACCTCGCTCCGGGCGTGTGGCCCGACATGCGCGAGCACGGCGTCGCCTCCGACGAGTGGCCCGAGCTGTACGAGAGGGTGCAGGCGGCCGACATCCTGGTGCTCGGCTCGCCGATCTGGCTCGGCGACAAGTCCTCGGTGTGCACGCGGGTGATCGAGCGGCTGTACGCGTGCTCGAGCCTGCTGAACGAGCACGGCCAGTACGCGTACTACGGAAAGGTGGGCGGCTGCCTGATCACGGGCAACGAGGACGGGATCAAGCACTGCTCCATGAACATCCTCTACTCGCTCCAGCACCTCGGCTACACGATCCCGCCGCAGGCCGACGCGGGCTGGATCGGCGAGGCGGGGCCCGGTCCGTCGTACCTCGACCCTGGCTCGGGTGGCCCGGAGAACGACTTCACGAACCGGAACACGACGTTCATGACCTGGAACGTTCTCCACCTCGCGCGGCTGCTCAAGGACGCCGGTGGAGTGCCCGCCCACGGAAACCAGCGGTCGCTGTGGGACGCCGGCTGCCGGTTCGACTTCGCCAACCCCGAGCACCGCTAGGCGATGCGCCTCTACAACTCGGCGGTCTCGGGCAACTGCTACAAGGTGCGCCTCCTGCTCGCCCACCTCGGGCTCGAGTACGAGACGGTCGACGTGAGCGTGGTCGACCGCTCGAATCGCCCCGAGCTGCTCGGAGATCTGAACCCTGCGCTGCGGGTCCCGACCCTCGTGCTCGACGACGGCCGTCCGCTGGCCGAGTCGAACGCGATCCTCTGGTACTTCGGGGACGGGACCGCCTACGTCCCGGCCGATCCGTACGAGCGCGCGCAGGTGCTCCAGTGGATGTTCTTCGAGCAGTACAGCCACGAGCCGTACCTCGCCATCGCGCGCTTCTGGCTCGCGTACTCGGGCGAGCCGGAGCGCTTCGAGCGCCAGCGGAAGCGCCTGCACGCGGGCGGCTACTCCGCGCTCGACGCGATGGAGACCCATGTGCGAGAGCGCAGCTTCCTCGTCGGAGACGCCTACTCGATCGCGGACATCTCGCTGTATGCCTACACGCACGTCGCGAACGAGGGGGAATTCGACCTCGCCCCGTATCCGGCCATTCGCGCCTGGCTCGCGCGGGTCGCGTCCCGCCCCGGCCACGTCACCATCGACGGCTGAGCGGACGCGGGTGGCGAGGTGACGGTCCGCGTGCGCTTCGCCCCGAGCCCGACGGGCTCGCTGCACCTGGGTAACGCCCTGACCGCGGTCGCGAACCGGCGGTTCGTGGACGAGCACCAGGGAGCCCTCGTGCTGAGGATCGACGACACGGACACCTCGCGGACGGTCGACGGCGGGGAGGAGGCGATCCTCGAGGACCTCGCCTGGCTCGGCGTGGACTTCGAGGAAGGCCCCGTGCGGCAGAGCGAGCGTGGGGAGCTCTACGCCTCCGCCGTCCGGCAGGCGCTCGAGTCGGGGTCGGCACGGCGCGACGACGACGGAGCGATCCGCATGGCCGTGACGGGAACCACACTCCTTCGTCCCGACGGCACCGCGACCTACCAGCTCGCCTCGGTCGTCGACGACCTCGACCTCGGCATCACCCACGTCATCAGGGGCTCGGATCACCGTCCGAACCTCGCCGTCCACACACGGATCGCGAGCGCCCTCGGACGCCGCTTGCCGGTCGTCATCCATCACGGGCTCCTGCTCGGCGCCGACGGCAAGAAGCTCTCGAAGCGCCACGACCACTCGTCGATCGCCGAGCTTCGCGACGAGGGGGTCCCGGCGCAGGCGGTACGTGCATACCTCGACGAGCTCGATCTCCCCGAGCACGACGTGCACCTCGACCTCGCCCGGCTGGGACGGCTGGCCGTCGACGCGATCGCGGCGATGAGCGACGACGAGCTCGAAGCGGCCGTGGACGCGCCTACCGGGGTCGCGCCCGCGCTGCGCGGCGCGCGGAGCCTCGTCGAGGCGCGCGGCTACGCCCGTCTCGTGCTCGAGCCGGGTGATGCCGAGCTCCCTTCCGACGCGCGCCCGACGCTGGAGCTGTTCGCCGCGCTGCGCGAGCCCGGCCCCGAGCGGCTCACCCCGGACTCGGCCCACGAGTTGCTCCGCGAGCTGAGAGACGGCGGGGGCAGCCTCCGCTCGCTCCGCCTTGCCCTGACGGGTGCCGACCGCGGGCCGGAGCTCGCCGCGCTGCTCGCCGCGCTGCCCCGCGAGGAGGCGCTGCGGCGCGCGGCCGACGCTCGCGGCTCCTGAGTACGATCGGCGGGTGCGCGTCTAC
>Ga0210076_1000254_pt1 | contig 12187 bp, 6 predicted proteins | sample MayberryNW_Catta_3_FD_184876 | JGI IMG/M metagenome (GOLD analysis project Ga0210076, IMG submission 184876) | Wetland microbial communities from San Francisco Bay, California, USA, that impact long-term carbon sequestration -... | ecosystem: Environmental > Aquatic > Marine > Wetlands ... | reverse complement strand
CGACTCCACGTCGGCCACCGTGGGCACGCCCGAGGTCAGCGTGCCGGTCTTGTCGAACATCAGGACCGAGCCCCGGGCGATGACCTCGAGCGCCCCACCGCCCTTCACGATGATCCCCCGCTTCGCCGACCTCGAGATGCCGGCGACGATCGCGATCGGCACCGCGAGGATCAACGGACAGGGAGTCGCGACCATCACGACCGTGAGGAAACGCAGCGGATCCCCCGTGACGATCCACGCTCCGACCGCGATCACGAGCGTGATCGGGATGAAGATCGCGGCGTACCGGTCGGCCAGGCGCACGGCCGGCGCCTTCTCCTCCTGCGCGGCCCGGACCAGCCGGACGATGCCGGCGTACGTGCTCTCCTCGGCGGTCGCCGTGGCCCGCAGATCGAAGCCGGGGCCAGCGTTCACGGCTCCCGATCGCACGAGATCGTTGTGCGGGCGGTCGACCGGCTTCGACTCGCCGGAGAGCGCCGACTCGTCGAGCACGGCGTCGCCCATGATCACGCCGTCGACGGGCACGACCTCCCCCGTCTTCACGAGCAGACGGTCCCCCGCTCGCACGTCGTCGATCGATCGGGACACGAGACCACCCTGCTCGTACCTCGTGACCTCCTGCGGAGCCCTCGAGAGCAGGGCGGAGAGCTCCCGGTGGGCGCGACGGTCGGCGAAGGCCTCGAGCGCCTGCCCGGTCGCGAGCATCAGGGCGATCACGGCACCGGCCAGGTATTCCCCGAGCGCGAGCGCCGCCGCCATCGCGATCAGCGCGATCAGGTCGACGCCGGGCTCCCGGCGCAGCAAGCCACCCACGACGTCGCGGGCGATCGGCACGATGCCGATGACCGTCGTCAGGGCCCACACGGCCTCCGAGGCCGAACCCTGCTCGAAGACGAGCGTCAGCACACCCCCGGAGACCAGACCGAGGATGGAGATCGCCAGCCACCAGCGCGTCAGGTCGCGCGACGGCGAAGCGGGTTCCTGTGACATGTGGGGCGGGCAGGACTCGAACCTGCGACCGGAGGATTATGAGTCCCCTGCTCTGACCGACTGAGCTACCGCCCCCTGCAGCGAAGCCTACCCACCCGTCGTGCGTCCGCCCCGGTTTGGAATGATGACGACATGCGTACCCGGAGGGTCGAGCGACGATGACGGAACACCGCACCGAGTCCGACTCCATCGGCGAGATCGACGTCGCGGCCGACCGATACTGGGGGGCGCAGACCCAGCGGTCGCTGCATCACTTCGCGATCGGCCACCCCGAGGCCGATCGCATGCCCGTCGAGGTGATCCGAGCGCAGGCGGTCCTGAAGAAGGCCGCGGCGATCGTGAACCGAGACTCCGGCGCCCTCGATCCCGAGATCGCCGACCTGATCGTTCGCGCGGCCGACGAGGTGATCGAGGGTCGCCACGACGAGCACTTCCCGCTCTACGTGTGGCAGACCGGCTCGGGCACCCAGACCAACATGAACGTCAACGAGGTGATCTCGAACCGCGCGATCGAGCTCGCGGGAGGCGAGCTGGGGTCGAAATCACCGGTGCATCCCAACGATCACGTGAACATGTCGCAGTCGTCGAACGACACGTTCCCCACCGCGATGCACATCGCGGCGGCGACGGCCATCGTCGAACGGCTGCTGCCGAGCGTGCGCGCCCTGCGCGACGCGCTCGATGCCCGCGCTGATGAGTTCTCCGACATCGTGAAGATCGGTCGCACACATCTGCAGGACGCCGTTCCGCTCACGCTCGGTCAGGAGTTCGGCGGCTACGTGGCCCAGCTCGACGCCGACATGGCCCGTGTGGATGCGGCCTTGCCAGGCCTGTACGAGCTCGCGGCCGGCGGCACCGCCGTCGGGACGGGTCTGAACGCCCCACCCGGCTTCGCCGACGCCGTGGCGGTGAAGATCGCCCAGCTCACCGGTCTGCCGTTCGTGACGGCCCCGAACAAGTTCGCCGCGCTCGCCGCCCACGATGCGATCGTGTTCGCCAGCGGAGCCGAGGCGACCCTGGCAGCGAGCCTGATGAAGATCGCGAACGACATCAGATGGCTCGGCTCCGGGCCGCGCAGCGGGCTCGGAGAGCTCGTGCTGCCGGAGAACGAGCCGGGGTCGTCGATCATGCCCGGCAAGGTCAACCCGACCCAGTCCGAGGCCGTCACGATGGTGTCCTGCCAGGTGTTCGGCAACGACACCGTCATCAAGCTGGCGGGTGCGATGGGCAACTTCGAGCTCAACGTGTTCAAGCCCGTGATGATCCGGAACTTCCTGTCCTCGACGATCCTGCTCGCCGACGTCTGCCGCACGTTCCGGGAGTTCTGCGTCGAGGGCCTGCAGCCCGACCGCGAGCGGATCCGTGAGCTCATCGAACGTTCGCTGATGTTGGTGACGGCGCTCGCGCCGATCATCGGCTACGACGACGCCGCGGCGATCGCGAAGAAGGCCCACCGCGACGGGATCACGTTGAAGGAAGCCGCGGTCGCCCTCGGTCACCTCACCGAGCAGGAGTACGACGAGCGGGTCGATCCGAACGACATGGTCTGACGCCGAGCCCTCGCTCGGGTAGGCACGTCGAGCAGGCACACGGTCACCAGCAAGCAGGATTCTTGAAACCGAAACGCTCACGATGCGCGTAGGATGATGAAGGGAGCAAGGGGGTTCCCGCGTGAGCGTGACCGACGACGAGCTGCCGAGTCCACACCTGCAGCGACGGATCCGAGAGGTCCAGACCTTCCTCGCCGCCAACCTCGACCGAGACGTCGATCTTCAGACCATCGCACGGGAAGCGGCGCTCAGCCCGTACTACTTCACCCGCCAGTTCACGGCGTTCGTCGGCGTGCCGCCCTACCGGTACCTGATCGGGCTCCGGATCGAGCGCGCCCGCCAACTCCTGCGCGAGACGGAACTCAGCGTCACGCAGATCTGCCACCGTGTCGGGTTCAACAGTCTGTCGCACTTCACGACGACGTTCCATCAGCACACGGGGGTCAGCCCCTCGGCGTACCGTCGGCGTCGCGACTGGGAACAGGACGCCCACCGCTTCTCCCCCATCACCCAGCCGCTCGTGGAGCAGCCGAACAAGCGCTTCTCGGTCTGAACGCGCGCGACCTACCGGGGGGCACCGAGACCGCGTTCCCGAGGGGGTCCAGTTCCTGAGGAACGCGGTCTCGGTTCCGTCTCGGAGGGCCTAGGTGCCCGACACCGCCAGCTGGTCGAGGGCCGGGAGCCCGGCGAACTGGTCGAACGACCAGTTGGTGACCCGTGACGAGACGATGACCACGTTGTTGTCGAACAGGTACGGCACCCAGGGAACGACCTCCTCCATCAGGTACCGGTCGAGGTCGGCCCAGCATTGGAATCGCTCCTCGGCGGTCATCGGCACACAGCGGCGGATCTGCTGCTCCGCGCTCGGCACCGGCACCGGGTCGTACCCGCGATCGACGAGCATCGCTTCGGTTGCGCCGACCATGGGGTCGTTGCAACAGGACTCGGGCCCGATCGCGCTCTGCGAGAACAGCGGCGGGCCGAACGTGAACCCGTCGGCGTAGTCCTTGCCCCACGAGGTCGCCGTGCACAGCTGCCACCCGGTGTTGGGATCCTCACACTTCGCGTACATCGTGGTCCGCTCGAGCGCCTTCGGATCGAGCGTGATGCCCAACGGCTCCAGACCCTGTGCCACCAGCGCGAGCTGCTTCGGGTACGGGGCCTCGGCGTCGCTGAAGGTCAACACGTCCTCACACACCGGATCGTCGCAGACGCCGTCGCCGTCGCCGTCGTAGATCGACTGCTGCATCTCGGCTTTCGCCGCCTCCAGATCGCCGGCTCCGTTCTCCGTCGAGTACGGGTCGAAGTCCACGAGCAGGTTGTTCTGCAGGCTGTCGACCATGATGTGGCCGGCGAGCTCGCCGAAGAGCGGACCCCCGCGGAGCTGCCGCAACCCCTCCTTGTCGATCGCGTAGTTGACCGCACGACGCACGTGGACGTCGTCGAACGGCGGGTTCGCGAGGTTCATCTCGATGTAGCGGACCGCGTCCGACGGGTTCGCATGCAGCCGGTCCTGGAGATCCGGGTCGGTCGCGTACCGCTGAACCTGATCGGCGGGCGGTACCCCGTCGAGCACGAGGTCGATCTCACCGGACTCGACCTGCAGCGCGAGGTCTTCCGACGTGCCACCGATCGAGGTCTCCATGCGATCGGGGTACGCCGGCCTGAGCTGATCGGTCGCCGGGTCCCACGAAGGGTTCCGCACGAGCACGATCGACCGTCCGGGCCGGTATCCGGCCACCGGATCCTGCTCGTCGGCGGGCACCGAGAAGTCCAGGTCCTCGGAGCCCTCGAACATGTACGGCCCGCTCGCCACCATGTACCGGCCGTAGTTCGGGTCGTGACCTTCGGCCACCCCCAGCCGGGCCTTCGGATCGGACGGGTTCGGTGGGATCGGTGCGGCCGCAGGCATCGCCATCCGGTATCCGAGGTCGCCGGTCGGCTCCGTGAGCGTGATGTTCAGCGTCTGGTCGTCGACGGCTTCCAGGCCCGAGATGGAGCCGGCCTTCCCGTCGGCGAACTCGTCGAAGCCTTCGATCACGGAGTAGTAGAAGGAGTACCCGCCGACGTTCGCGCGGGGATCGGCGGTGCGCTCCATGGCACGCACGAAGTCTCCGGCCGTGATCTCGACGTCGTCCAAGGGTGGCGCGTAGCGCAGGCCGGCCTGCAGCGTGAACGTCCACGTGAGCCCGTCGGCGGAGACCTCCGGCATCTCGGCGGCCAGATCGGGGAAGAGCTCGGCTCCCCGTTCCTCGGTGGACTTGCCGTTGTACGACACGAGCGTGCGCAGCAGGCAGCAGCGATCGAACTCCCACGCGATGCTGTAGTACTCCTGCTGCGGATCGAACCCCTGCTGCACATCTGAGACGAGCGCCATCCGTAAAGTGCCGCCGGGTTCGGCCCTCGAGTCACCGGCGGTGGGCGCATCGGTCGCGCCCGTCCCCCCGTTGCCGCCACACGCAGCCGCCAACATCGCGAGCGAGACCAGGGTTGCAGCGGCTCGCCGGATCGGTCTCGACATGGACCCTTCCTCTCGGTCCGGGGCGCGACCGTCCGCACCCTCGTGAGGGTGTACGGGTCGCCCTCGAGCGCGCGGGTTCCGCATCGTTGCCCATGGTTTCCGGTTCGTTGCCCGGACCTGTCGGGAACCTGCCCTGGTGTTCGGAAGTTGCCTTCGGTCCGGACGCGCCGTCAGTCGTCGATCGTGACGATCACCGGGGCGTGGTCGCTCGGCTTGCCTTCCCCCGCCGTGGGCTTGCGTTCCTCACGGTCGACCTCGACCGAGACGAGCCGCTCGGCCACGAGAGCGCTCCCGAGCACCAGATCGATGCGCAATCCCCATCCGCGGTGGAACGCGCCCATGCGGTAGTCCCAGAACGTGAACGGACCCACGACGTCACCGGCCGCTCGGCGCCCGAGATCGACCAGGCCGACATCGGTCAACGCCCGCACCCGGGTGCGTTCCGGCTCGCTCGCGAGGTTCCGTCCTCGCCACAGATCGGGATCGTGAACATCGCGATCATCCGGGGTCACGTTGAAATCGCCGGCGATCGCCACCCTCCCGGCGGGATCGACCACGCTCGCAGCCCATGCGTGCAAGGCGTCGAACCAGGCGAGCTTGACCTCGTAGGCGGGATCGCCGACCTCCTTGCCGTTGACCGCGTAGATGTTCACGACCGTGATGTCGTCCACGCGCGCGGCGAGCACACGGGCGTCCTCGGGCACCGGGGAACCAGGCAGCGCTCGGGCCACCTCCTCGAGCGGCAGCCTCGACACGATCGCGACACCGTTGCGTCCTGCCTGCCCGTGGCACAGCGCCGAGTAGCCCCGGGCCAGCAACGGCTCGCTCGGGAAGTCCGCATCGGCCACCTTCGTCTCCTGTAGACACACGACGTCGGGCTCCCACCGTTCGACGAACGCGAGCAGCCGGGGCAGGCGCTGGCGGACCGAGTTGACGTTCCACGTCGCGAGACGCACATGCGCAGCCTAGGGGGACGGACGACACGCGAGACCACACGCCTCGCGACGTATCCCCCATTCCACCGATAGGGGTTCCCTCCGAAAGGTCTACGGCGTTATGCTCCGCTGGTTGCCCCCGATGAATGGAGACACTCAGATGCACCTTCCACGCTCGAGATCCAGCCGCACCGCGATCACCGCGACCGTCTTGACACTGTTCGCATCCCTGGCCCTGGTTCCCACCGGAGCCGATGCGGCACCGGCGGCAGAGGTCAAGCCGTTCCGGGCAACGCTGACACCTGCTGCCCCCGCGTCGACGACGGCGGCGCTCACGCTCACGTTGCAGAACCAGTCCACCAATCAACAGCTCGGTTCCGCTGACCTCTACGTGCCCATCGGACTCGAAGTCTCGAACGTCCAAGCTCCAGCGACATTCGTGAGCGGTTCGGTGACCCATGAGGGGGTCACGTTCGCCGGCACGATCAGGCTTCGGAACCTCGCCATCCCGGCATCGAGCACCCGAACGCTCGAGGACCTCGTGACGGCGAGCGCCTCCTGCGGTGGGGGCAGCTTCCGGTGGGGCATCCGAGCGAAGCAGTCCAACAACTTCTCAGGGCCCCCCGGCAACGACTTCGTCAACGTGGGCGATCCACTGGTGACGACGTTCGCCGCCGGCTCGTGCGGGCTCCGCTTCGTGACCCAGCCCCAGGACGCCCAGGTGGACTCCGTGATCACGGGCACCGACGACTTCGGCTCGCTCCTGACACCGCCCGACGAGTCGTGGCCGCAGGTTGCCTTCGTGGATGGCCAGGGCGACACCATCACATCCTTCACGGGCACGATCAGCGTCGAACTGAGCGGTGGCAACCCCGCCGCCGACCTGAGTGGCACGACCAGCCGATCTGCGGTGGCAGGAGTGGCGACGTTCGACGACCTCTCCGTCGATCTGCCGGAGACGTACACGCTCGTCGCGAGCGCCGCCGGCGCGCAGGACGAGACATCAGCGGGATTCGAGATCGTCCAACAGTTCTGTCCGGAGGACGTGGACTGCTCGAGCTCGCACGTGGGGAACGGGGGTCAGAGCTCGACCAACATCACGATGAACGAGTTCAACCCCGGATCCGACACCGACACCGGTGCGTTGTTCTCCCGGTTCGACACGACCGGGCTCCTCGACTGCGACTACGCGGACGGAACCCCGTACACCGAGTTCACGGACTTCATGTACACGTACGAGTACAGCAACTTCGAGCGCAACGCGACGATCACCACGATCGTCAAGAAGAAGCTCTTCAACGAGGTCTCGGACAACGGTGCGGCCAATATCGAGGTCTGCTTCGAGGCAAAACAGTCGTTCCTGAACGATGCCTTGCAGCCCACGGTCGGGCCGGCGCTCCTTCCCGGCTGCAACAAGGTGGATCCCTCGACGTTCCCGTGCATCAAGTCCCGGAACAAGCAGGGAGGCGACGCCGTCCTCGTGTACACGGTCCCGGCCAGCTACAACGGCGACCCGAGGGGCCGCAGCTAGTCACCGCACGCATCGAGCGAGCTAGCCGGAGCCGCCCCGCAGGGGCGGCTCCGGGAGACGCTCGATGCCGAGCGCCTTCATGATGGGGTCACGTTCGGCCCTGACGCTTCTCCGCCCGGCGTCGTCGCCCTCGAGACGTGCGATCGCGTCGAGCGCGATCGCCAGGTCGTACGAGCTTCCGGCCTCGCGGGCTCGTTCGGCGGCGTCGGTGAGCCGCTCGAGTGCGGCCTCGGTCTCACCTCGCTGCGCGAGCGCGTAGGCACCGAGGCGCTCGAGGCTCCGCTGAGCGGGGGAACCGTCCTCGACCTTCCCGGCGAGCCGTGCGATGGCCGCGTCGATGCCGGGATCGCCCCGGGCGACCTCGCCTTCGGCGATCCAGACCTCGGCATCGAGGGCGTCGCCTTGGACCCGGAGCGCGCGATAGCGCTCGAGCGCGTCGCGTAGCAGCGCCAGCCCCTCGTCGAGCCGTCCCGCACGGATGTAGGTGCGTCCGAGCTGAGCCGAGGCGTAGGCGACCCCCTGCTCGTCGCCGGTCCCACGCCACACCTGCAGGGCCCTGCGGAACCGCGCCTCCGCCTCCTCGAACCGCCCCTGATCCGAGAGGACCTCCGCGATGTTGCAGTCGGCGAAGGCCGCGCCGACCGCGTCGCCCGCTCGCTCGCTCGTCTCGGCCGCTCTCGTCCACGTGGCGACCGCGTCGCCCCAGCGTTCCTGCCAGTACGCGCCCATGCCGATGTTGTTGAGCGCCATCGACTGGCCGAGCAGGTTGCCCAACCCTTCGTAGATCCCGAGCGCACGCTGGGAGTACGTCTCGTCGTCCGATGCGCCCATCGAGGAGAGTGCCCAGGCGATGACGAGGCATCCGTTGGCGAGCGCATCTTGCTCGCGAGCGATCTCTGCGGCCCTGATCGCCTGTCGGGCCAGCTCGATGGCCTCGTGGTCGCGGCCCTGTCGTACGCGGATGCCGGCCAACATGGAGTAGAGCTTCGCCCGACAGGCCACGGCGCGTTGATCGAGATTCCCCTCGAGGGTCCGGAGCCCCCGACGAGCCCAACGGATGGCGGGCACGATCCTCCCCGACCGTCCGTCGACGACCGAGTGCCGGTAGAGCAGCTCGGCTTCCCTGATCGGGTCTCCTCGCACGAGCCCGCGGGCCGCGGTGAACGCGGCCATGGCTTGGCGCGGTTCTCCCACCCGCTCCTTCGCCAATCCGAAGGCTTCCCAGACATCGGCCAGCTCGCTCGAGTCGATCTCGGCGCCGGCCGCAGCGCTCAGCGCCCGGCGATACAGCTGGGCCGCCTCGCCGTACGCGTACATGTCTCGGGCTCGGTCGGCGGCGGTCCTGCTGTACCGCCAGGCGCGGGCGTGATCGCCGCCGAGGAAGAAGTGCCTCGAGAGGATGCCCGCGACCTCATCGCCCTCGTCGAGCTCCTCCTCGTACCGCAACCCGGCCACGACGTGCAGGCGCCTCCGCGTCTTGAACGGCAAGCCGTCGTAGGCCGCCTCACGCACGATCGCATTGCGGAAACGCAGGTAGCCGCCGCCCTCGGCTTCGAAGAACCCGTGGAGTCGCTCGAGCGCCTTCGGTTCGAGCGAGGTCTCGCCGTCGGCCGAGAGCCATTCCAGCATCCTGGGGTGGAAGCTCAGGCCCAGCACCGACGCCAGGCGCAGCACGGTCCGGTCGGCGAGGTCGAGTCGGTCGATCCGAGCCACCGTGGCCGCCTCGACGCTGTCGGGAAGCTCGTCGGTGCTGCCGGTCTCGACCACGGCTCCGACCAGGTCGACCAGGAACTGCGGGTTCCCGCCGGATCGATCCGCGATCGCCCCGACGACGTGCGGCGGCATCGGATGCCGCTCGGTGACGGCCTCGGCCATCACGATCGCGTCGAGCGCGTTCAACGGCTCGACCTGTACCGGCACCACCGCCGGTCCCGGCACGGCCCGGAACCCGTCACCGTCGTCGCGCCGGGTCACGATGAGCAACCACGGGTGGCGATCGATCGCCTCGATCAGATGGGCGAGCAGCGCCGACGACGCCTCGTCCATGTGCTGCACGTCCTCGATCTCGATCACCGTCGGCCCGGCGAGCCGGACCTCGAGGAAGCGAACCACCGTCTCGTGCAGCTTCGAGCGCCTGAACTCGTCCCCCAGCATCTCGATCTCGGGGGTCGGCGGAAGCGTCACGTCGATCGTGAGAGCGATCAGCGGCAGCCACGGCGTGAGCTCCGGATCGCCCTCGGTGACCGCCGCCCTCAGTCGCTCGATCGCGACGTCGGCGGGATCCTCCCAGCCGATATCCAGGAGCTCCCGCATCAGCTCCCGCCATGCGACGTACGGCGTGGACGACGTGTAGGACTCGCACGTGGCTCGCAGGGCCGGAAGCTCGGCGAACTCGGTCCGAATCTCCTCGAGCAGCCGCGTCTTGCCCACGCCGAGATCGCCGATCACCTCGACCGCTCGGCCGGTACCTGCGGCAGCCGACCGCATCGCGGCTCGCAGGGCGGCCATCTCTTCCTGCCGGCCGACGAACGGCACCCGACCCAGATCGTCGCTGTCGTGCCGCCGCATCCGACGACTTCGGGTGCCGACCGGCCGGCCGACCGCCCAGGCGATGACCGGTTCCGACTTGCCCTTGACGGAGAACGGCTCGAGCGCCCCGACGTCGAACAGGGTCTCGGACCGATCGAGCACGTCGGCGGTCGCCAGCAGCTGCCCCGGCTCGGCCTTCCCCATGACCCGAGCGGCGAGGTTCACGGCGTCGCCCATGACGGTGTACGTGCGCCGGTAGGCAGGACCCACGTCGCCGGCGAACACGTGACCCTTGTGCACCCCGATGCGCACGGGGATCGCGCGTTCTCCCTCGACGATCCGGCGGGTGGCCAGCAGCAGCCGCTCTTCGTCGGCTCCCGTGGCTCGTGGAGCACCGGCCGTGAGGATGATCTTCCCTCCGTCGCGATCGACATCGGAGGCGAGGAAGCAGACACCGTGCTCGTCCGCGGCTTCCTGCACGTCACGAACGAGCCGATCGAGCTCGGACGCGGTTCGGTCGGGTCCCGCAGTGCTGATCATCTCGTCGGTGCCGTCGAAGTGGATGAACGCGACCGAGACCTGACGGTGCTCGGGCTCGGGAGCTCCGAACAGTAGGTACTCGCGGGTCGCGAGCGGGATGCACGACTCCAGCCCCTCGGCCGGAGCCCGCAGCAGGGAGACGCGATCGAGGGGCTCCCCCGATGCAGCGCGGAGCAGCACCCCCGGCGGCTTCTCGGCGCCGAGCGAGGCCGACGGAACGAGGCCGGCCGTCGTCGGGCTCACCAGGACCTCACCCGTGCCGGCCGCAGCCTCCATCTCCGTGAGCCGACTCACGGCGGGGCCCGTGATGAGCAGCTCGCGATGCGACCCCCCGACGAGGAACATGTGGTACGTGCCCGTGTGCACGCCGACCGACATCCGGAGCGTGACGCGGCCCCCCGCCGTGTCGAGACGGCCGATCTCCCGCAGCCGACGCCGCATGCCCAGCGCGGCTCGGCACGCGCGCTCGGCATGCTCCTCGGGGTCGCTGCCCGTGAACGCCAACAGCAAGGCGTCCCCCCCGAACTTCAGCAGGCTGCCGTCGTCGCGGTAGGCGACGTCGAGCAGCTGAGCGAAACACGAGTCGATCGAGTTCGCGATCTCCTCGGCGCCCAGCTTGCCGACCTTCGCGAGCTTCTCTGAGAGCTTCGTGAATCCCGAGATGTCCACGAACACCATGGAGGCCTCGACCTCACGGTGGGTCCGCATCGGCTCGGAGTCGAGCCACGTCAGCGTGATGCGCGGCAGGTACGGTCGCAGCCTGGCGCCGATGCCCAGAGCGCTCGAAGAGGAAGACGCCATCAGCGCCGACTAGCCTATTCGATGTGCTGCGGGCCGCCCGGAACGGGGGGCGACCGGAACGGTGAAGTGCGCTAGCGTCGATCCATGCGCTCGACCCCGCGAGCACGGATCGAGATCCTCACGCTGAGTGGCACGATCGCCCTGGCAGCTTGCACGATCTCGATCGGCGACCCGGAGCGCACCGGCCCCTTCCCCTCCCCCGCCGCGGCATCGCCGTCGCCCGCGGACGAGCCTGCCGCTCCCGATGCGACGGGCACGATCTCGGCCCCCGGACGCCTCGCCGTCGTCGACGCAGACGGCTCGCTCTCGACGATGCGCCCCGACGGTTCGGGAAGGAGCGAGATGCCCGATGCCGACGGGCGGGCCGTGCAACCTGCATGGTCGCCCGATGGCGACCGACTCGCGTGGGTGGTGCAGCTGACCAGCGACACAGGCGTTGGAGGGGCGATCGTCGTCGCCGGCCCACGGGGTGAGCAACCCATCGTGACGCGAACCCCGTTCCTGCCGTACTACCTCTCGTGGGATCCGACCGGCGATCGCGTGGCCTTCCTCGGCGCCGGCGGCGACCCGAAGATGCCGGTGGAGATGGGGGTGCTCGATCTCACCGGTGAGCGCGCCCGGGTGCGCACCGTCTCGGGCGGCGAGAGCACCGAGGTCGGCTCGTCCAGGACCACGACCCTGGCGCCGATCGCAAGCGTGCGCAGGATCTCGAGCTGCTGCCGGACCGCGAGCGGCATCTGCCAGACTTGCGCCGCCAGATCGATCGCGAAGCCAAGTTCCGCCATCAGCG
>Ga0210076_1000253_pt1 | contig 12198 bp, 8 predicted proteins | sample MayberryNW_Catta_3_FD_184876 | JGI IMG/M metagenome (GOLD analysis project Ga0210076, IMG submission 184876) | Wetland microbial communities from San Francisco Bay, California, USA, that impact long-term carbon sequestration -... | ecosystem: Environmental > Aquatic > Marine > Wetlands ... | reverse complement strand
GATGGTCGAAGGAGCGAGGAGGCAGAAGACTCCCAACGAGATCGCGTTGAGCATCCTGCTTGCCGCGCTCACGATCGTGTTTCTGGTCGTCACCGTGACGCTGTTCCCCTACAGCGTCTTCAGCGTCGAGCAGCTCGAGTCCGGGCGTCCCGCCGACATCGTGTCGATCGTGGCGCTGCTCGTGTGCCTCATCCCCACGACGATCGGGGGCCTGCTGTCCGCGATCGGGATCGCAGGTATGGACCGACTCGTCCGCCGCAACGTGCTCGCCCTCTCCGGTCGAGCCGTCGAGGCCGCGGGCGACTGCTCGACGCTGCTTCTCGACAAGACCGGGACGATCACCCTCGGAAACCGCCAGGCGACGGAGCTCGTCCCGCTGCCCGGGGTCACGGAGCTCGAGCTCGCGGATGCGGCTCAGCTCGCGAGCCTCGCAGACGAGACCCCCGAGGGCCGATCGATCGTCGTCCTCGCGAAGGAGCTCCACGGCCTCCGCGAGCGCGCGGTACCGGAGGGGTCGCTCGTCGCGTTCACGGCCGAGACCCGGATGAGCGGAATCGACCTCGACGGCCGCCGGATCCGCAAGGGCGCCGGCGACGCGATCAGGGCCTGGGTAGAGACGAACGGCGGAACGGCGTCGGTCGAGCTCGACGAGATCGTCGACGGCATCGCGTCGTCCGGTGGAACGCCGCTCGTCGTCGCGGAGGACGGGCGGCCGCTCGGCGTCGTGCACCTCAAGGACGTCGTCAAGGAGGGGCTGCGCGAGCGCTTCGCGGAGCTCAGGGCGATGGGGATCCGGACGATCATGATCACGGGCGACAACCCGCTCACCGCGAAGGCGATCGCGACCGAGGCGGGAGTCGACGACTTCCTCGCCGAGGCGACACCCGAGCAGAAGCTGGAGCTCATCCGCAGCGAGCAGGCCGAGGGGCAGCTCGTCGCGATGACGGGCGACGGTACGAACGACGCTCCAGCACTCGCCCAGGCCGACGTCGGCGTCGCGATGAACAGCGGAACGCAGGCGGCACGGGAGGCGGGGAACATGGTCGACCTCGACTCGAACCCCACGAAGCTCATCGAGATCGTGGAGATCGGCAAGCAGCTCCTGATCACCCGTGGCTCGCTGACGACGTTCTCGATCGCGAACGACGTCGCGAAGTACTTCGCCATCATCCCCGCGATGTTCGCCGGGTCGCTCCCGGAGCTCGAGCGCCTCAACGTGATGGATCTCTACAGCCCGCGGTCGGCGATCCTGTCCGCGGTCGTCTTCAACGCGCTCGTGATCGTCGCCCTCATCCCGCTCGCCCTCCGCGGCGTCCGCTTCAGGGCTCGCTCCGCAGCGGCGGTCCTACGACGCAACCTAATCGTGTACGGGCTCGGCGGGCTCGTCGCGCCGTTCGTCGGGATCAAGCTCGTCGACCTCGTGATCTCGGCGCTGGAGATCGTCTGATGCGCCGGCAACTCTTCCCCGCGCTTGTCGCGTTCGGCGTTCTCACCCTGCTCACCGGCGTCGCCTACCCCCTGGTCGTCACGGGAGCCGCTCAGGTCGCGTTCCCGGGCCGCGCGGACGGATCCCTCGTCGAGCGGGACGGGCGCGTCGTCGGCTCCCGCCTGCTCGGCCAGTCGTTCACGGCCGATCGCTACTTCCACCCGAGGCCGTCCTCGGCGGGAGACGGGTACGACGGTTCCGCGAGCGCGCCTTCGAACCTCGGCCCGACGAACGCGACACTGCTCGCAGCGGTGAAGGAGCGAGTGGAGGCGTACCGCGCGGCGAACGGGCTGGCAGTCGACGCCGAAGTTCCAGTCGACGCCGTGACCTCCTCGGGCTCTGGGCTCGACCCGCACATCTCGCCCGAGAACGCCCGCCTTCAAGCTGGGCGGGTCGCACATGCCCGTTCCCTCTCGCTCGACCGAGTTCTCGAGCTCGTCGAAGAGCACACCGACGGTCGGGCGCTCGGTTTCCTCGGCGAGCCCGGCGTGAACGTGCTCGAGCTCAATCTCGCGCTCGACGCCGAGGGCGGATAGAGGCAGGCTGTAGCCATGGCGCGAGGAACGCTCCGCCTCTACCTCGGCGCCGCGGCCGGCGTCGGAAAGACGTTCGCGATGCTCAACGAGGGGCGGCGCAGACGGGACTACGGTCAGGACGTCGCCGTCGGCTACGTCGAGACCCACGGGAGGGAGAAGACCGCCGCCCAGATCGCGGACCTCGAGGTCGTGCCCCGAGCCCGCATCACCCACCGGGGCGCACCGTTCGAGGAGATGGACGTCGACGCGATTCTCGTTCGCCGTCCTCAGGTCGCGCTCGTCGACGAGCTCGCGCACACGAACGTCCCCGGATCCCGCAACGAGAAGCGCTGGCAAGACGTGGACGAGCTCCTGGATGCCGGGATCGACGTCATCTCGACGCTGAACATCCAGCACCTCGAGTCCCTGAACGACGTCGTCGAGCAGATCACCTCGGTCAAGCAGCGCGAGACGATCCCGGACGCGGTGGTCCGGCGCGCAGACGAGCTCCAGCTCGTCGACCTGACCCCTCTCGCGCTCCGCAACCGGCTCGGCCGTGGCGACGTCTACCCGCCGGAGCGGGTCGACACGGCGCTCGCGAACTACTTCCGCGCGGGGAACCTGACGGCGCTGCGCGAGCTCGCTCTTCTCTGGCTCGCGGACCGTGTCGACGAAGGCCTCGAGGAGTACCGCCGACGCCACGGGATCGAGAAGCCATGGGAGGCGCGTGAGCGGGTGCTCGTCGCGCTGACCGGATCGTCGGACGGCGAGCGCCTCGTGCGACGAGCAGCCCGGATCGCCTCGCGCGCCAACGGCGATCTCGTCGCCGTGCACATCCGGCCGCAGGACGGGCTGGCCACCCCGGCCGCCGAGCTCCTCTCCGAGCAGCGCAGGCTCGTGGAGGAGCTCGGTGGGACGTCCTACGAGGTGGCCGGTGCCGATGTCGCCGAGGCGCTCGTGGATGCTGCGCGCTCCCTGAACGCAACCCAGATCGTCATGGGCGCCAGCCGCCGTTCGCGCTGGGCGCGGCTCACGCGCGGCTCCGTGATCGGCCGCGTCATCCGGGAGTCCGCCACGGGCATCGACGTCCACGTCATCCGCCACCCGGAGTCGCACGCGGAGACCGTGGTCCCGCGCCGGCGCCATCCGGCCGCTCTCCCCCGGCGGCGCGTGGCGATCGGCCTCGGCCTGGCGGTCGCCGGTCCGCTCCTCCTCACACTCGCCCTGTCGCAAGTGCGCGAGGACTTCGAGCTTCCGAGCGTGCTGCTTCTCTTTCTCCTGCTGGTCGTCGCGGTCGCCGCAGTCGGTGGCCTCTATCCCGCACTCCTCGGGGCGGTGGGCGGCTTCCTGCTCGTGAACTGGTACTTCACGCCGCCGCTCTACACCTTCACGATCGCCGACGGCGAGAACATCCTCGCCCTCGCGGTGTTCCTCGCTGTCGCCGTGACGGTGAGCGCGCTCGTCTCCCTCGCCGCGCGCCGCTCAGCAGAAGGAGCCCGCGCGCGCGTCGAGGCAGAGGCGCTTCTGCGGCTGGCGGGGACGTCCCCTGCGCACGCCGTTCTCGACAGCATGCGCCGCGTGCTCGGACAGGACGGCGCCGCAGTGCTGCGCCGGCTCGACGGGGGGTGGCGCATCGACGCAGCCAGCGGCGACCGGGTGCCGGAGAGCCCCGAGGCCGCCACGCTGACCGTCGTACTCGACGACACCCATCTCCTCGCGCTCGCCGGAGATCCGGTCCGAAGCGAGGACCAGCGGGTGCTCGACGCGTTCGCCAAGGAGCTGGCCGGGTCCGTGCAGTTCGGCGAGCTCGAGGCCGAGGCAGGAACCGCTGAGACCCTCGCCGCGGCGAACGAGCTCCGAGCCGCCCTCCTCTCGGCAGTCTCCCACGACCTGCGCACGCCGATCTCGGCGGTGAAGGCCTCGGTCACGAGCCTTCTTCAGGAGGACGTGGACTGGACACCCGAAGCGAGGTCGGAGTTCCTACGCACGATCGACGAGGAGGCCGACCGGCTGAACGCGCTCGTCGGCAACCTGCTCGACATGAGTCGGCTGCAGGCCGGCGCGCTCGAGATCACCGCGACCGCGGTCGGGCTCGAGGAGGTCCTGCCGGCGGCTCTGCACAGCCTCGGCGTCGCGGACGACGTCGTCGAGCTCGAGGTGTCCGAGTTCCTTCCGCGCGTCCTCGCGGACCCAGGCCTGCTGGAACGGGCGCTCGCGAACGTGATCCACAACGCAATTCGCTTCTCGCCGCCCGGCACGCCGGCCCGCGTCACCGCAGGTGCGGTGAACGGCGTCGTCGACGTGCGCGTTGCCGATCGCGGCCCGGGTGTGCGGTCAGACGACCGTGGACGACTCTTCGTCCCCTTCCAGCGGTTCGGGGACTCGGCGCAGGGCGAGGGGGTCGGGCTCGGTCTGGCAGTCGCCCGGGGCTTCGTGGAGGCGATGGGCGGCGAGATCGAGGTCGAGGACACACCCGGGGGCGGTCTCACGGTCGTCGTGAGGCTGCAGGCCGCCGGATGAGCCGCATTCTCGTCGTCGACGACGAGCCCCAGCTCCTGCGGGCGCTCGGCACGAACCTCCGGGCTCGCGGGTACGAGGTCGAGCTGGCTGCGACCGGCGAGGCCGCCCTGGAGGTCGCGGCGCGCAAGCATCCCGATCTCGTCGTGCTCGACCTCGGGCTGCCGGGGATCGACGGCGTCCAGGTGATCGAGGGCCTCAGAGGGTGGAGCTCGGTCCCGATCATCGTCCTGTCCGTCCGCGAGACGGAGTCCGCGAAGGTCGCCGCGCTCGACGCCGGTGCGGACGACTTCGTGACGAAGCCCTTCGGGATGGACGAGCTCCTAGCGCGATTGAGGGCGGCACTCCGACGCTCAGCCCCGGGCGCCGAAGAGCCCGTGGTCGACACGCCTGACTTCGCTGTCGACCTCGCCGCGAAACGGGTGACGAGGTCGGGCGTCGAGGTCCGACTCACCCCGACCGAGTGGCAGATCGTGGAGGTTCTCGTGCGCAACCCCGGGAAGCTCGTCACCCAGCGGCAACTCCTGCAGAGCGTCTGGGGGCCCCGCTACGAGAAGGAGACGAACTACCTCAGGGTCTATCTCGCCCGCATCCGCAAGAAGCTCGAGCCCGACCCTGCCCGGCCCCGCTACTTCCTCACCGAGGCCGGGATGGGCTACCGGTTCGAAGGGGGCTAGGCCCAGCCGGTCACGAGCCAGCGCCCGCGGCGGAAGCGAGCCGTCATCAGCGTCAGCCGGACGACGATGAGGACGACGAGCGCGGCCCACACGCCGCGGATCCCCCAGTCGGCGGCGAGCGCGGCGAGGAGAAGGCTCGCGCAGGCGGCGAACGCCACGACCATGGACCCGGCCAGGAACGGGCCGTCACCGGCGCCGATGAGGATCCCGTCGAGGGCGAACACGGCGCCGTTCAGCGGCTGCATGAGGGCGAACAGCGGCCACAGCAGCGCGGCCTCGTCGAGCACGGCGGCGTCGCCCGTGAACGCGCGCGGAAGCACGCCCGCGAGGGCGAGCATCAGGAGCGAGAACGCCCCGCCGAGCGCGACGGAGAGCCAGATCATCCGCTCGCTCGCGCCGTACGCCTCCTCCCTCCTACCCGCCCCGAGCTCACGCCCGACGATGATCTGGCCCGCGATCGCGACGGCGTCGAGCACGAGCGCGAGGAAGATCCAGAGCTGGAATGCGACCTGGTGCGCCCCGATCGCCGCGTCCCCGAAGCGGGTCGCGACAGCCCCGGCGAGGACGAACGAGCTCATGAGCGCCGTGGTACGGATGAAGATCCACTTGCCCAGCGAGAGCACGCGCCGTGCGAGGAGGAGGCGAGGCCGAAGATCGGCGAGGTGCATCCCGCGCACGATCACGACGACGAAGCCGACCCCCATCCCGAGCTGCGCGATCGCCGTCCCCCAGGCCGACCCCTCGATGCCCCAGTCGAAGCCGTACACGAACACGATTTCGAGGACGAGGTTCGCCACGTTCGCCGCCACGAGGATCACGAGCGGCGTGCGCAGGTCGGCGATCCCGCGCAGGTAGCCCTGGCCGCCGAGCGCGAGGAACGCCGCGGGGAGCCCGACGGCGGCGATGCGGAGGTACGTGACTGCGTAGTCGGCCGCCTGCCCCTCTCCGCCCATGAGCGCGACGAGCGGCTCTGCGAGCAGCGCGACGAGAGCGGCCACGACGATCCCGAAAGCGAGCGACAGCCACACCGCCTGCGCGCCGAGGCGCCGCGCGCTCTCCTCCTCTCCCGCCCCGCCCGCGCGCGCCACCTGCGCGGTCGTCCCGTACTGGAGGAAGTTGAAGATCGCGAACACGCCGCCGAGCACGGCGAACGCGATTCCCAGCGCGGCCAGCTGCGGGCGGCCGAGGTGGCCCACGATGGCCGTGTCGACGAGGAGGTAGAGCGGCTCGGCCGCGAGCGCCCCCAGCGCGGGGAGCGCGAGCCTCACGATCTCGCGGTCGTGCCGGGACCGAAGCGTCACGTGCCGTCCCTTCCCGACCATGCCCCCAAGCGACGCGTGAAGCCCAAGTTACAACCTGTAACTTGCGCGGGATTCTCCTTCCCCCAAAGCGCCCGAGGGTGTCGAGGGTGCCAAGTTACAAGTTGTAACTTGGCCCTCGCTCTGGACGTGGCTGGGGCGGCCATGGGCCCGGACCTGCGATGCCCCGCGGATCGGCCGGGCGCCGCCGATCACGCCATCGCAGCGATCGTCGCCTCGTAGGCCGCGACGTATTCGGCGACCATGCGCCGCGGCGAGAAGCGCTCCTCGACCTCGCGCCTGATCTCCGCGGGGTCGAGCGAGTCCGCCTGCTCGAGGACCGCGGGCTCCTCCATCTCGCGGTAGTGGTCGACGATGATCCCGGTGCGCCCGTGGTCGAGGATCTCGGGCACGGCGCCGCGGCGGGTTGCGATGACGGGGGTCCCGCAGGCCATGGCCTCGATGGCGACGAGGCCGAACGGCTCCTCCCAGTCGATCGGGTGCAGGAGCGCCCGGGCATTCATCAGGAGCTCGACCTTCTGCGCGTGGCCGACCTCGCCCACGTACTCGACGGTCGGGCCGAGATGCGGCCGGATGAACTCGTCGAAGTACCGGATCTCGAGCGGCTCCCGGCACTTGGCCGCGATCTTCAGCGGCAGCTCGGTCTCGAGCGCCACGGCGAGGGCTCGGTGCGCGCCCTTGTCGGGGCTCATGCGACCGAGGAAGAGGAGGTAATCGCCACCAGACTTGCGGCGGAACGGGTACACGGAGAGGTCGAGCGCGTTCGGGCAGTTCGCGATCCACGGCAGCCCGGGTTTCGGCTTGCGCTGGTTGATGGAGATCGAGATGAGCTTCGTGTCCGGGGCGAGCGCGACGACCTCCTCGTACAGCCGTCCCGGGCGCCCCTCGAGCGGGCCGTGCACCGTGTGGCAGAACGGCGTCTCGACGAGCCCGCCGAACGCGAGCCCGAGCAGTCCCGTATGGTCGTTGAGGACGTCGAACTCGTCCGCCTTGCGAATCGCGGCGACGAGGTGCTGCATCTCCCAGAACGTGTGGCCGATCCACTCGCTCGGCGCGGTGTCGAAGACGGACTCGAGCCTGGCCTGCGTCTGCGAGTCGCCGGATGCGAACAGCGTCACGTCGTGCCCGGCGTCGACGAGCCCGTCCGCGAGCAGCGCGACGATCCGCTCGATCCCGCCGTACGCCTCCGGCGGGACCGGGAACCACACGGGGCAGACAAGGCCGATGCGCATCAGATGCCTTCCTCGATCCTGACATGGCCGCGCTCGACCGACGCGACCCAGCTTCGTCCGAAGGCCCGAACACCCTCGACCCGGAGGCCCTCGAGCCAGCTCGGGAGCTCGTCCTCGACGGTCGACACGAGGCGCTCGCGCGCCCGGTCCGGCTCGATTCCGAGGAGCACGCGCACGAGGAGGATCGGCGTTCCGGCGGCCCACGCCTGCGGCCTCGCGGCGGTCGGGTATGCGATCGGGAACGGCGTCTCACCCCGCGCATAGCCGGCGAAGACCTCGGGGAGCGACCACTCGAAGTGCCCGGCCGCCTCGACCAGCGCGCGGGCGATCCGCCGTGCGCCCTCCACGTACCCGTGCCGCGCGAGCCCCCAGGCGGCGAGCGACGAGTCGTGCGGCCACACGGTGCCGTTGTGGTAGCTGATCGGGTTGTACGCCGCCTCGTCACTCCCCATCGTCCGGATCCCCCAGCCCGACCAGAGCGACTCGGAGAGGAGCTGGTCCACCACGGCCCCGACACGCTCGGGCGGCACGATCCCGCTCCAGAGGAGGTGGCCCATGTTCGAGCACCGGGCATCGACGGGGCGCTTCTCGCCGTCGAGCGCGAGCGCGTAGAAACCGCCCCGCTCGTCGACCCAGAAGGCCTCGTCGAAGCGGGTACGGAGCTCGGCGGCCTCGGACTCGAGCCGCTCCGCGAGGGCCCGGTCGCGCCAGACCTCGCGCGCCAGCTCGGCGAGTCCGAGCTTCGCCTGGTACACGTAGCCCTGCACCTCGACCGGCGCGATCGGCGGCTCCGCGTGGCGGCCGTCGTGGAACCGCTGGGAGTCTCCCGAGTCCTTCCACGACTGGTTGGCGAGGCCCCCGTCCGCGCGTGCGCCGTACTCCACGAGCCCGTCGCCGTCGCGATCCCCCCAGCGGTCGATCCACTCGAGCGCCCGCAGCGCCGGCTCGCGGAGGCGCACGACGAGCGCGGCGTCGTCCGTCCAGCGCCACGTCTCCGCCAGGAGCACGAGGAAGAGCGGGGTGGCGTCGACGGAGCCGTAGTAGCGGGGGAACCAAAACTCCGCAGCCCGCCCGTGCCGGACCTCGTGGATGATCTTTCCCGGCTCGGCGTCGATCGAGGGATCCTCCGTCTGCGCCTGGAGCTCGGCGAGGGCGTCGAGGGCGCCGATCGCCACCTCCGGCCCGAGGAGCAGCGTCTGCAGCGAGGTGATCTCGGTGTCCCGCCCGAAGACCGTCATGAACCACGGCATGCCCGCGGCGAAGAGCGGCCGTCGCGTCTCCCCGGTCCGCATCCGGAGCGCGGCGAGATCGACGATCGAGCGGTCGAAGGCGCGGCGCAGGCTCTCCCAGCCGCCGCGGACCCGCGGCACCCGGAGCGTCCAGGCCGCGACGACGTCCCCGAGCGTCTCGCGCTCCTCGGCGAGATGCTCTCCCGCGTCGAGATAGCCCTCGCCCTCGATGCCGGGATGGATCTCGACGTCGAGCTCCCAGCGCTCGTGCGGGTCGAGCGAGAGGTCGAAGACGATCGTGCTCCCGTCGACGCGCGCCGGCTTCGAGAGCGCGATCCGCGTGCGGAGATCCCCGGGGGGCGCCTCGATCAGGAGCTGACGACGCTCCTCGTCGTGGGTCCACGGCGCGGGAGGGGGCAGGTTGGGCGCGTGCTCGGGGTCGCCGAGCGAGAAGTCGTGGAGCTTCACGGAGATGATGTCCGCGTAGTCCGCCTCGAGCTCGAGGGAGAGCTCGAACCCGAGCGTCTCCATGGTCTCGTTCCGCAGGGCGATCCGTTCCCGCATCCCGGTCGTCACGAAGCGCTCGCGGGAGATCGAGAGCGCGTCGTGCGGAAGGCCGTCCGCGTTCGGGTTCCGCAGGAAGAACGCGGCGGCGAAGTGGTCGGTGCGGCCCGAGGAGAGGAGGAGCGGGCGAGCGCCGTCGAGACGGAGGACGAAGCGCGAGAGAAAGCGCGTGTCCCGTGCGAAGAACCCGCTCGTCTCCTCCACGATGTCGCCCCGCTCGTCGCACAGGCAGAAGGTCGACCCCTCGAGGATCGTCAGCATCGGCACGGGCTGCTACTCCTCGCGACGCACGATCCGGGCGCCGCTCGACTGGGCGAGCGCCTTGATCACCAGCTCGTCGATGTTCACGTGCAGCGGCCGCGTGAGCGCGAAGAGCACGCAGTCGGCGACGTCGTCGGCGGTGAGCGGCTCGACGCCCTGGTACGGCTCCTTCGCCTTCTCCGCGTCGCCCTTGAAGCGCACGAGCGAGAACTCCGTCTCGGCCAGGCCAGGATCGACCGTCGTGATCCGGATCGGGCGGCCGAGGAGGTCCTCGCGCAGGCCGTAGACGAACCCACGCAGCGCGAACTTGGCCGCGACGTAGACGGCGGCGTTCGGATACGCCTGCCGCCCGGCGATCGAGCCCGTGAACAGGATGTGCCCGCCGTCGCGGATGTGCGGAAGGGCGAGGCGGGTGATGCGGATGGCACCATCGACGTTCGTGTGCAGAACGGTCGCCTCGTCCTCCGCGGTCGACTCGGTGAACGGGGAGCGGCCGAGCGCGAGGCCCGCGTTGTTGTAGAGGATGTCGATCCCGTCGAGCTCCGCAGCTGCGCGCCCCACGAACGCGGCGCAACTCTCCTCGTCGGTCACGTCCAGCGGGAGCGCCACGTCGGCGTCGATTCGCTCGACCCTGCGCGCGCCGCCGACGACCCGCACGCCTGCCTCGCGGAGCTTCCTCACCGTCGCGGCGCCGAAGCCGCTCGAGGCACCGGTGACGACAGCGGTCTTCCCCTCGAGCTCCATCGACCCTGAGCCTACCGCCGTCCTCGACTGATGACCGTCACCCAAGGTGACCGTCACCGGCTCTGCCTCAGGTGAGCTCGACGGTCTCGAGGAGCACGGGCTCGAGCGGGCGGTCGCGCTCGTCGCGGTCGACCTGCGAGATGCGGTCCGCGACGTCCTGGCCGGAGGTGATCCGCCCGAACACGGTGTGCTTGCCGTCGAGCCAGGGGCACGCGTCCGCGGTGACGATGAAGAACTGCGAGCCGTTCGTTCCCGGCCCCGCGTTCGCCATCGCCAGGTAGCCGCGCGCGACCGGGTGCCCGTTGAACTCGTCCTCGAACGTGTATCCGGGCCCGCCGGTGCCGTCCCCGAGCGGGCAGCCGCCCTGGATCATGAAGTCGGGGATGACGCGATGGAAGGTGAGACCGTCGTAGTAGCCGTCTCCCGCGAGCTTCGTGAAGTTCTCGACCGTCTTCGGCGCGTCCTCGGGGAAGAGCTCGAGCTCGATCGCCCCTTCACTCGTCTTCAGCACCGCCCCGGCCACGCGGCGACGCTACCAACAATCGCCTCGGAACGAGCGTCGCAAGAGGTCAGATGGCGTCCGAAGCGGAGAGGCTCAGCGGCAGCTTCCAGGAGAGCGAGATCTCGAACGAGCTCGCCGGCCAGTGGCGCAGGCTGACCCGCGCGGCGACCGCCGTCGCGCTCGTCACCGCCCCGGCGGTCGTCGTGTGGCTCAACCAGACCGAGGGCTGGTCGTGGGCCTGGTCGATCCTCGCCGCGCTCTTCCTGGTCGTCTGCTTCCGCGGCCTCGTCGATCTCGTCTTCCACCGGCTGATCCCGCGCCCGAGCCTGTTCGGCCTCGAGAGCCCGCAGCTCCGCGAGGAGGACGTCGTCGCGCGGCGGCGGGTCTGGTTCTGGCGGTTCTGGGTGAAGGCGGCGATCTGGATCGTCGTGATCGTGACGCCGTTCTACCTCTTCCTCGACACGGCGGCGCTCGTCCAGATCCTGCCGCTGCTCGTGATGCTGCCGATGTTCCTCGTCTTCAACTTCGTGATCCTGTTCGGCCCGCTCCTCCTCATGAACCTCTCGCAGATCCAGGCCTTCGAACCCGGGGACGCGGAGTGGGGCGTCAAGCTCGCCGACGTGCGCGGACAGATGGAGGCGAAGGAGGAGGTGCGCCGGGTCGTCGCGATCTGGCAGTCGGGCGAGGCCTTCGAGCGGGCCGGCGGAAAGCGCGAGCGCGGCCTCCTCTTCCTCGGCGCACCGGGCACCGGCAAGACGATGCTCGCGAAGGCCCTCGCGACCGGGTTCAACTCGCCGTTCATCTCGATCCCGGGCTCGGGCTTCGCGGCCACCTTCATCGGGATCGACGCGATCGTCGTCCGCATCCTCGCCCGCCGCGCCAAGCGCCTCGCCCGCAAGTGGGGCGGTCAGTGCATCGTCTTCATCGACGAGATCGACGCCGTCGGCATGCGTCGTCAGGCGCTCAACCCGGGGCTCGGAGGGGCGGGCGTGGGCGGGCACCGGCCGTACGACGTCCACGACCTCCTCTGGTACGGGCCGCTCGGGGCGCTCAACCCGTCCGGAGATCTCATCCTCGAGAACGGGCGCTGGCGCGAGCGGCTCTTCGCCGAGCGAGCGCCGCAGCCGCCCGGGCCGTCCGCCCTCACGACCC
>Ga0210076_1000252_pt1 | contig 12207 bp, 11 predicted proteins | sample MayberryNW_Catta_3_FD_184876 | JGI IMG/M metagenome (GOLD analysis project Ga0210076, IMG submission 184876) | Wetland microbial communities from San Francisco Bay, California, USA, that impact long-term carbon sequestration -... | ecosystem: Environmental > Aquatic > Marine > Wetlands ... | reverse complement strand
CCCCCGCCGGTCGCGTACCCGAGCCCGGACGAGGACTTCCCGCAGCGGCTCTCCGCGCTCGCCGCGATGATCGCGGCCGGGCTGCCGCTCCGCTGCGTCGCGCTCCAGGCGCCCGGGATGTACGACACGCACGACGACCAGGCGGCCGGCCTCACCGAGGGCCTCACGCTCACCGCCGCGAGCCTCACGGCGTTCCAGCGCGACCTCGAGGCTCGTGGCGTCGCCGACCGCGTCGTCACGCTCGTCTGGACCGAGTTCGGCCGGCGCGCCCGCGAGAACGGCTCGCGCGGCACGGACCACGGCGCCGCAGGGCTTGCGCTCGTGCTCGGCTCGCCCGTCCGCGGCGAGATGGTCGGCGAGTTCCCCGGCCTCGGCAGCTCCGGCCTCGACGGCGAGGGCAACCTGAAGCCGACCGCCGACTACCGCGGCCTGTATGCCGCCCTCCTCGAGCAGTGGCTCGACACCGATGCGAACGCCGTCATCCCCGGCGCCGCGAGCTTCGCCCGCCCGGCCCTGATCGGCTAGGCCGGGCCGCGGCCGGCAAACCGGCCGCGGCCCGAGGGGTCGGCCTAGAGCAACCCGTCGTCGATCAGGCGGGCGCCCGAGATCTCGGCGGCCACCTTCGTGTAGATCGTCTGCAGCTCGCCGGCGGACGGCTGGTTGTAGAACTTGTCCGCCCCGCTCGCGATCTGCTGGATCGCCTGGTACGCCGTGATCGGGGGCGACTCGTTCGAGCCGGAGTACGACTGGCAGACGTTCGCGCCGCCGGACACGGCGTTCAGGTCGTAGCCGATCGAGTAGATCGTCGTCCCGCGCGCCTTCACGACGCCGGCCGACGTGACACCCTGGCGGCACGGCTGCCGGCGGTAGGGCGACGTGTTCGAGTAGTACGACGGGCCGTAGTTCGCGGCCCCGTCGGAGAAGAACACGATGATGTCGTCGGCCGTCGACCGGCCGCGGGTGTCGAGCTCGGCCTGGGCCTTCTCGATCGCCGTCGCGTAGGAGGTCACGCCGTTGGCCCGGAGGCAGCTCACGGTGCTGACGAGCCGGGACGACTCGTTCAGGACGTTCCCCGTCTTGTAGTCCTGCGCGAGTTGGGCGACCACGTACGGCGACGACGCCGAGTCGTACCAGCTCGACTGCGGCGTCGAGCACTGCGCCGACGAGCTCGACGCGGGCGGGAAGACCGCGAGCCCGATCTTGTCGATCGTCGGATCCATGAACGCGATGAAGTCGCGCACCCCCTGCTTGGCGTTCGTCAGGTCGCGGCAGGACGGATCCGAGTTGCCGTTGTGGTCCTGGCACATGGAGCCCGTCCGGTCGAGCACGAGCATGATGTCGAGCGGCTTCGCCCCGCAGGGGGAGCAGGCCGTCGCCTTCACGTCGATGTGGAACGAGTCGACCCCGAGGAGCTTCGCGAAGCGCGTCGGGACGACGGCCGACTGCTCGACGACGATCGCGTTCACCGGGTTGCACGGCGCGACCGAGACGCACTTGGTCGTGACCGTCGTGCTCACCGGCGGGACGTTCGCCGTGTGGTTCTTGCCGCCCTCGGCGCCTCCGTACTGGAACGCCGTCGCCGTCGCCGCCCCCGGGCTCGGAAGCGACTGGGCGCCCGCGAGCGCGGCCGCGTCGGCCGAGGCCTGGAGCGAGCGCTTGACGTAGAAGGCGTACCCGACGTCGATTGCGAGGGCGGCCACGCCCAGCATCACGATGAGGCCGAGGGCGAACAGCACGATCACCTGCCCGGACTGGTTCCCCCGGAGCCGCAGCGGCTTCGAACTACGAGCCGCCATCGGTATGTCCCTCCTCTTAGAACAGCTTCGACAGGTTCATGAAGGCTGGTCCGAGGATGACGATGAACATCGCCGGGAAGATGAAGAGCACGGTCGGGAACAGCATCTTGATCGGAGCCTTCATCGCCCGCTCCTCGGCCGCCGCCTGACGGCGGTTCCGAGCCTCCGCAGCTTGCAGCCGCAGGATCCGGCCGAGCGAGATGCCGAGCTGGTCCGCCTGGATGACCGCGCGCGTGAACGCGGCCATCGCGGGCGAGCCAACCCGCTCCGACATCTTCTTCAGGGCCTCCGACCGGCTTTCCCCGATCCGCATCTCGCCGAGCGACAGGGCGAACTCCTCCGCGAGTGGGCCGTCCATGTGCTCGGTCAGCTTGGTGATCGCACCGTCGAATCCCAGGCCTGCCTCGACGCTGACCGCGAGGAGGTCGAGCGCGTCAGGCAGCTCTGCCTGGATCCGGTCACGCCGGCTGCGTCCCTTGAACGTCAGGACCGTGTCCGGGAGCATCAGGCCCATCACGCCGAGCCCGAACGCGATCAGGACGCCCTTGGAGCCGCTGCCGCTCCCGGCCATCAGCCCGAGGAGGAGCCCCATCATGGCGAGGATCCCCTTGGTGGCGAGGAACGCGGTGGGCGAGAAGCTCCGGCCGAGACCGGCGCCGAGGAGCTTCAGGTTGATCGATTCGACCGTCGACTTCGGGGAGACCCGGAGGACGACGCGGGCGAGGCTCGTGACGGCCGGCCCCATCGCCCGCTCGCGGAAGCCCGCGGTCTGGGCGAACGGGTTGACCAGCCGGCGCGAGTGGCCGTAGTTGGCGGCGCGCCGGATCGAGCCCTGACGCTGTCGCGCGGGCAGCGTGGCCACCTCGCCGAGGAGGTAGACCGCCAGGCCGAGCGACGCGATTGCGAGAACGAGCAGCAGCATCGGTTCACCCCCTGAAGGAGACCATCTTCTTGAGGATCAACGAGCCGACGATGACCATGGCGAACCCGGTGATCATCAGCTTGTGTCCCAAGGACGTGTGGTAGAGCGGTGCCATGTACTCGGCGTTCATGAGGGTCACGACGCCGGCGACGAAGAACGGCAGGGCGACCAGCACGTAGGCGGACGCCCGTCCCATCGCGGTGAGGCCCTTCACCTTCCGTGCGAACTGGTGCCGGCTTCGCACCGTGTCCGCGACCATGTCGAAGATCACGGCGAGGCTGCCGCCGACCTGGCGCTGGATCGTCACGGCCGTCAGGACGAACTCGAGGTTCTTCGAGCCGACGCGGCGCGACATCTCCGCGAGGGCCCCGTCCATCGGCCGGCCCAGGCGCGTCTCCGCGAGCACCCGCTTGAACTCGTTGGAGGCCGGCTGCTGATCCTCGTCGACCACGGCCTGGATGCCCTGGCGGAAGCTGTGTCCCGCCTTGAGCGAGGCGGCGATCGTCGTCAGGAGGTCCGGCAGCTGCGCGTCGAACGCCTTCAGGCGCCGCTTCGCGCGCATCGTGAGGAAGCCGTACGGCAGCATCGCCCCGCCGGCGAACGCCGCAAGCAGCATCCAGGTCGGCGAGCCCGCGAGGGCGAAGAGGAGCCCGACGACGAAGGCCGAGCCCGCCATCACGTAGAGGAACTCCACGGTGCGGAGCGGGAGGTCGGCGCGGTCGAGGAGCATCTGGATCCTCGACCAGAACCGCAGGTGGCCGAAGGTCCGCTCGGTCGCCCGGAAGAGCGTCGCCGCGAAGGCGAGCCGTTCCCGCTCCTGGGTGGCGACCACGCGCCGCTCGCCGCCCGCCACATGGGGCTCGAGCCGCTGGCGCAGCCACGCACCGCGGGGAGACGCGAACGCGAACGCGGCCGCGAGGAGGACGAGGAGACCGACCCCGGAGCCGAGCGCGAGCGCGCCCCACCAGCCGTGGAGGAACGTCGCGGGCAGGAGCGGCGAACGCTCCTCGCCCGTCGTCGCCGGCGCGAGCGTGCCCGGCGCGTTGAACTCGGCCCGGACGACCTCCCCGCCGGCCCTGGCCTCGAGCTCGAGCGCCTCGCCCGGCCGCGCGGCGGTGAAGTAGCGCACCTGCCACGTGCGGCGGAGCTCCTCCGCGATCGACTGGTAGACGCCGGCCAGCGCCTCGGCCGAGGCCGCCCCGTAGTACGAGCCGCCCGTCTCTGCGGCGAGCTGCTGCAGCGGTCCGGGCGTGAAGCGGGCGCTCTCGATGCCGACGACGTAGACGGACACGTCCGCCTCGGCCGCGGCCGCGATCGTCTCCTCGAGCGTCGCGGTGCTCTTCGTCTCGTTGCCGTCCGTCACGACGATCATCACGTGCGCCGCGAGCGGCTCGCCGGCCAGCGCGCGGGACGAGGCGACGACCGCGTCGTAGAGCGTCGTCCCCTGCGTCTCGTCGACCGCGATCGAGCCGAGCGCCGAGTCGGCATCCGTCGTCGAGGTCGCGAACCCGGTCAGGAGGACCGGCGTCGTCGCGAACGTCGCGACGGCGATTCGGTCGTTCGCGGGCTTCGCGGCGATGAACGCACGCGCCGCCTCGACGGCCCGCGCGAGCGGCTCGCCCCGCATCGAGTACGAGCGGTCGACCGCGAGGACGACGCTCTTCGCCCGCCCGAGGCTCTCGGCCTGGAGCCCGGCGACGGGCGCGCCGTTCTCGGTCACGGTCGGCGCGCTGCCCGTCGAGCGGGCCGTCTCGACCGTGAAGCGGATCTCCGGGTATCCGGAGGTGTCGACGCCGCGGATCTCGTTCGCGCCGGCGGCCACGGCCGGCAGCGCGAGCGAGAGCAGCGCGACGAGGGTGAGGAGGGATCGCCTCATGCGGCGAACCCGCCGTAGCTCGCGACCTGGAAGACCGCGTGCTCGTCTGCGTCCGGCTCGAAGAACGTCGCGGGCATGGACACCCCGTTTGCCGCCATCTTCTCGAGGAAGTGCGGCTTGAGCCCCGAGCAGAGGAGCGGGCCGAGGAGCTTCGTCATGTGCCCCGAGCCCGCGGCCTCCTCGTCCGGCGGCTTGGCCACGAAGACGTCCTGGAGGGTGATCACGTCGGACTCCATGCCGAGCACCTCCGACACGTGCGTGATCCGGCGCGAGCCGTCCACGAGCCGGGAGATCTGCACGAGCAGGTCGAACGCGCTCGCGATCTGCTCCCGGATCGCGCGGAGCGGAAGCTCGACGCCCGCCGTCAGGACGAGCGTCTCGACGCGCGACAGCGCGTCGCGCGGGGAGTTGGCGTGGATGGTCGTAAGCGAGCCCTCGTGGCCCGTGTTCATCGCCTGGAGCATGTCCAGGGTCTCCGGGCCGCGGACCTCGCCGACGATGATGCGGTCGGGGCGCATGCGGAGGGCGTTCCGCACGAGCTCGCGGATCCGCACCTCGCCCTTGCCCTCGATGTTGGCCGGCCGCGACTCCAGCGTGATCACGTGCTCCTGCTGGAGCTGGAGCTCGGCCGCGTCCTCGATCGTGACGATGCGCTCGTCGCCGGGGATGAACGCCGACACCGCGTTCAGCGTCGTCGTCTTGCCGGTTCCGGTACCACCCGAGATGAGGACGTTCAGCTTCCCGCGCACGCAGGCGGAGAGGAAGTGCGCCGCCTTCGGCGAGATCGACCCGAACGTGATCAGGTCGTCCATCGTGTACGGGTCGCGGGAGAACTTCCGGATCGTGAGCGTCGGCCCGCGCAGGGCGAGCGGCGGGATGATCGCGTTCACACGGCTTCCGTCCGGAAGACGTGCGTCGACCATCGGCGACGACTCGTCGACGCGCCGGCCGATCTGCGAGACGATCTTGTCGATGATGCGGAGGAGGTGAGCGTTGTCGGCGAAGCCCGCCTTGGTGCGCTCGATCCTCCCGTTCCGCTCGACGTAGATCCGGTCGTGGCTGTTGACCATGACCTCGGTCACGGTGTCGTCCCGCAGGAAGGGCTCCAGCGGGCCGTAGCCGAGGATGTCGTCCGCGATCTCGCGCGTGATCTGTCGGCGCTCCTCCCGCGTGAGGGGAGTCCGGTCGAGCGCGAGCTGCTCGGTCACCGTCCGCATCACCTGGTCGGACAGGTCGCCCGTCGGCTCGGCCGACGAGAAGAGCTGCGGCCCGAGCTTGGCGATGCAGGCGTGGTGAATGCGGGTCTTCAGCTCCGCGTACGGGTCGTGCGAGCCGCGCTCGTGCGACGCGTCGCGGGGGGTGGCGGCGGCGAGGGACGCGTGGGCCTCGGCGGCGTTGCCGTTGCCGTTCGCCCCGTTGCCGTTCGGCCCCTTGATGCGGTCGTGGAGGCCCATGGCGCTCTAGGCCGCCTTCCCGAACCAGCGGCGCGAGCCCTTGTCCCCGTCGGCCTCGGCCGGGACGATCGCACCGGCCATCTCCCGGACCGCCTTCGAGAAGTCGGCGCGGGCGTCGGCCAGCACGGCGGGGTTGCCGCGGTTGACTGCGATCGGCACGGCCCGGTCGCTCGGGACCGAGAAGCGCACCTTCACCTGGAGCGCGCTCTCGACCTCGCCGGGCTTCATCCCGACCTTCGAGTTGGCGCGGTTCAGGACGAGCCGGACCCGATCGTCCGGGAACGAGAGCAGCTCGAGCGTCTGGAGCGCGAGCCTCACGTTCTTGAGCGTCGGGACGTCGAGCGAGCAGACGAGCAGGAGCTCGTCCGTCCGGTCGAGCGTCGCCAGCATCGGCCCGTGGAAGAACGGCGAGGTGTCCACGACGATCACGTCGTAGGACTGCTTCGCCACCTCGAGCAGCTGGCCCAGCTTCGCTTCCGTCACGAGCTCGGCGTCCTCGGGGCGGAGCGGGGCGGGGAGGAGGTCGAGCCCGCAGACGTGCTTGGTCACGTAGCCGGCGAGCTTCTCCGAGTCGAGCTCGCCCGGGGCGACGACGAGGTCGTAGATCGTCTTCTCGGGCTCGACGCCGAGCATGATCGCCGCGTCGCCGAACTGGAGGTCGAGGTCGAGCAGGAGCGCCTTCTTGCCCTCGTACTTGGCCACCGACGCGGCCGTGTTCGTGGCGATCACGGTCTTGCCGGTGCCGCCCTTCGGGGAGAAGACGGTCACGATGCGGCCCCGCCGCGCGCCGGGCGCGTTCGAGCGCCGGCCCGAGTGGCCCGCCTTGCGGATCGCGAAGATGACGTTCTCCGTCATCTGCGGCAGGAGAAGCACGTCGGCGATGTCCGCCTCGAGCGCCTGCTCGAGGAGCATCGACGCCTCGCCGGAGGCGAGCAGGATGACGGGCGCCGACGTGTGCTCGCGAATCGATGCGAGCTCGGTCTGCGGCAGGGTCGAGGCGCGCGTCCCGTGGAGGACGACGCCCAGGTGGCCGCCGCGGAGCGTCGGAGCCGCCTCGCCGAGCGCCGTCGCGGCGCCGACGAAGTCGATCTCCATGTGGCGCTCGAGCGCCTGGCGAAGCTCGGGCAGGCCCTCGCAGTCGCCGGTGACGAAGACGCGCACCCGTTCACGCGTCTCCGGGAGCATGGTGGTCTCGACGTTCACGGTTACTGCCCTCCTTCGCCTTCGGCCAGGTTCGCGGCGTTGACGAGCGCGCGAAGCCGGGCCACGTTCACGCCGTCGAGCAGGAGCGACCCTGCGGACTCGGCGCTCTCGGGACTGTCGGCGGCGTCGGTGGCCGGCCGGAGCTGGAGGGTCCACTCGCCGTTCTTCGCGAGCCACCAGAGCTTCTGGGCCTGCCCGTCCGTGACCATGAGCATCACGGAGTACGAGCCGCTACTGGGATCGGTCAGCTTCTCCGACGTTTCCGCGCCCTCGGGGGCGTTCAGCACGACGATGTCGCGCAGGACGACGCGCGAGTAGTGACGCGTGTCGGACTCGGGCACGTTCCACGAGCCGACCACGTCGACGTGGTCGCCGTCCTGGAGCGTTCCGACGAGCATCTGCTGCTGCGTCCCGGGGAGCTCGAGCGCCCGCAGGTTGCCGGTCAGCTGGGCGCGGACGCCCTTCTCCTGCTCCGTGGTGAACCGGCGCGTCGTCACCTGCTCGCCCGCGTAGACCGGCGCTGCGGCGAGCCGGCCGGCGAGCTGGTCGGGGGTGGAGATGGCCCCGGGGGTGACGCTGCGCTTGGCGACCTCCTGCTGCGTCAGGTAGCCGTCGGAGATCACCTCGTCACCCGAAGTTCCCGCGGGGATGTCCTTCGCAGCGACGTAGACGGTGACGTTCGTCTCCGCGCTGCGGACTTCCCGCTTGTAATTCGTCACATAGAAGACCGTCAGAAGCCCCGCGACGAGCGCGAGCGCAACCGCGATCCCGATATTTCTCAGCCTGTACGTCATCGGACCCGCTTTCTTCGAATCGGTTTTGCGCCTACTCGACGAGGGCAACCGTGCGGGCGCCGAAGTTCCCTTCGCCGTCCGGGCTGCCCATGATTCCCTCCCAGATCACGCTGGTGAAATAGCCGAACACCTTGCCGTTGTTGCCGCTCGCGTCGAACCCGGTGACGACGAAGCCGACCCACCCGATCACGTGGTACTCGAAGTTCGCACCCGACTTCTTCGTGTCGTCGTAGACCGGGAAGAGCAGGGTGTCGCCGATCCGCTCGTTGAGCGCGGAGATCACCTGCGACGCGTTGAACTTCGCTCCCGGGTCGGAGTAGTAGTCGTCCAGTGGCATGAGGCCCGAGTAGCCGTGCAGGATCCAGTCGGAGAGGATCGTCTGCCCGGTTCCGCCGTGCGAGCGGTCGAGGTTGATGATCCGGAACGCGCCCGGGCCCGTCTTCTCGAGGTCGATCGTGGTCTGCTGGTTGAAGCAGGGGAGCGGCTGGCACTGGAGCTTCTCGTGGCCGATGTCCACCGCGATCGGCGCGGCGTAGCGCGCCTTGGCGAGGGAGCCCGCGCGGGCCTTCGCCGTCGCGTGCACGTCGACCGAGTTGATCCCGAAGAGGCCGGTGAAGACGCCCGGGGCGCTCTTCGTCGCGCGGACGACGACCGTGTCGTCCGCGAGGACCCGGGACTCGATCGAGACGTTCGCGGCCGTGACGCTGCCGCCGTTCTTCGTCCCGTACTCGACCGCCTTCGCGATCGCGGTGCCCGTGTCGTAGGGCAGCTCCTGGGCGGCCGCGAGCGCGGCCGCGTCGGCGTCTGCCTGAAGCTTGCGGTCGGCGCGCATCCACGCGCCGACGTCGATCACGGCCGCCATCATGGCGATCAGGACGACCAGGAAGAGTGCGCCGAGGATCGTTGTCTGTCCGGCCTCGGAACCGGTGCGGCGGCGGCGAGAGGTGGTCATTCGATTCGCTCCGTTGTCTGGCTGCGCAGGGTCCCGCTCTTCACGACGATCCCGAGCAAGCTGATCTCGTAGGGATAGGTGGCGCTGACCGTGACGTCCTCGCCCTGCGTCCACGTCGAGGAAACCGTGACCCCCAGCTTCGACTGGTCGAGGTTCGCCGCCGAGTTGCGGACGGCGGTGGTCGTGACGCTCGCCGGCGACGCCGCCTGCCGGCTGACGACCGCCTTGCGCGCACCCGCGCGCGCGGCGTCCGTCAGGGTCACGTAGTGGTTGAAGACGATCCCGAGCTGGACGATCGCGAAGAGCAGGAGCAGCAGGATCGGGAGGATCATCGCGAACTCCGTCAGCGTCTGTCCCCGCTCGTTTCTGTATGTGTGCCTCGGAACCCGTTTCATCGTCTTCGTTTCGCTCGTGAATTTCATGGGAGGGCCCTTCTCGGGAAGGGCCCTCCCACTGGCCAATGTGCCTCTGCTCCTTGCGGCTTAGAGGAAGCCAATGACCCGGTTCAGTGCGTCGGAAATCGCGCCCGAAAGCAGGCCCAGCGCCCCCACGACACCGATCGTGATGACGGCGAGAACGACGCCGTACTCGGCCATCGTCTGTCCCTCCTCACGCTTGCGGAGCGTGGCGAGAGTGGTGAAGAAGTTCGTCAAGTGGTTCACCTCCCTTCCCCTGTCGTCACGCACCCGCATGCGGGCGCTAGAGCTGGTGGAGGCCGACGCGAACGTGCGCGGCCGGCTTGATGGGGAGAGCCCGGTGCCTCGGCGTGCAGATGTCATGGTCACGTAGGAGAAACCTCCAAGAACATCCGGCGTGACCGCTCCGCCGATGTGGCTCAGTTGCCCCGATCATCGCCCTGAATCGGTCCGGCGCTTATCCCTCTGACTGGTGATCCGCATCGAGTCCCTCCGTTCGAGGGATGCCTCGCCTCCGCGGAGGTTCGATAGAGAGGTCAAGTCCGTGGCGGCGCGGATCCGTAAGCGAATCGCGCCGATGTGGCGGCCTCGGCGCCTGATCCCACAGGAGCAGGCAATGCCACAACCGAGATCTTCTTCGCGGACGGCTCTCTCGCGCCTCCTCTTCCTCGCCGTGCTGGGCTGGGCGCTCGTCGCGCTCGGCCGCCGGTCGCAGGAGGAGGTCGAGGGCACCTTCGCTGCCGCCGAGCACGGCGGCACCCCGGCCTACGGCCTCGAGCCGCAGGCGGTTCCCGTGCGCGCCCGCCGGCGCACACGGAGGAAGCGGCTCGCCACGAGCCTCGCGTTCGCCACCCTCTTCTTCGCGGGCGCGGCTCTCTCCGCCGGCGCGGGCGACATGCTCGTCGGCGGCATGGAGCCGTCGGCCACCGACGGCGACCAGACCACCACGACCGAGCCGACGGCCGACGACCCGGCCGCAGGCGAGGATCCCGCCGAGGCTCCGTCCGAGACTCCCGGCGACACCGGCGAGCCGGCTCCCGACGACGGGACGCCGGATCAGGGCACGACGCCCGACGACCCGGCGGATCCGGGCGACTCGACCGATCCCGGCGAGACCGAGGATCCGGACGAGTCGACCGATCCCGCCGAGGACGGCTCCGGCGAGACGCCTGACGCAGGCACGCCGTCGGACGACGGCGAGGCCGGGGACGGCAACCCGACGGGCGGCGACAAGGGCGACGGCCACGCGACGCCACCGGCGCCCAAGGGCCCGCCCGTCGTCACGCCGCACTCCCACGCGGACGACGAGCACACCGCGGCGCTCGACCCCGAGGCCGGTCTCTTCGGCGGCGCCACCGTGTGGCTCCACCGGAGCCTGCCCGACCCGACCCCGCCTGCCCGGCGCCTTGCGCCCGCGTGGGCGAAGATGCTCCACACCGAGGCGAGCGCCGCCGGCTCCTCGTGGGCCCGCGTCCTCGCCGCGGTTCGCGCCAACGGCCACACCGGCCGTACCCCGGCGTCCCGCGCCGCCGTGCGGAAGCTTGCGCACCGCCTCGCGTCGACCGCCGGCCGGGGCGAGTGGAACTCGTTCCTCGCGCTGTCGGGCCGGACGAGCTGGGCGGATCGCGCCCAGGCGTTCGCCCGGTACAACCGCGCGGTCGGACTCCACGCGCTGGTCGTCGGACTGGACGCGTCGAAGCGCGCCCTCGAGCGGAAGGTGCTCGGCGACGCGCGGCTCTCGATCTACGCGGGCGGCCGCGCCGACGTGGCGGCCCATCGGATCGACGTGCGCGTGCTCGTGCTGCTCCGGTACATGGCCGAGGCGCACGGCTCCGTGACCGTGTCGAGCCTCCACTCCGGCCACCGGTACTACAGCCGGCCCGGCGTGGTCTCGGCGCACACGTACGGCCTCGCGGTCGACATCGCCTCGCTGGGCGGGACGCCGATCTACGGCCACTCCCAGCCGGGCAGCGTGACCGAGGCCGGCGTGCGCAACGTGCTCCTGCTCCCGGCCGAGCTCCGGCCGCGGCAGGTCATCTCGCTGCTCGGCCTCGGCGGGCCCTCGTTCCCGCTGGCCGACCACGACGACCACATCCACGTGGGGTTCTAGGAGTCCACGTGCAGATCCACCTTCAGGACGGGCGGGCGGTGTGCGAGCGGTGTGTGGACGCCGCCCGCCCGCTCGCCCGCCTGAAGGGCTTGCTCGGCCGGCGCGGGCTCGGGTCCGACGAGGGGGTCTACCTCCGCCCGGCGTCGTCCGTGCACACGTTCTTCATGCGCTTCCCGATCGACGCGGTGTTCGTCGACGGGGAGGGTCGCGTTCTCAAGGTGGCGGCCGGTCTACGGCCGTGGCGCGCGGCTGGTTGCCGCGGAGCCCGCGCCGTTCTCGAGCTCTCGTCCGGGGAGTCCGAACGGCGCGGGGTCCGACCTGGTGACCAGCTCGTGCTGGTCTGAGGAAATCGGACTGGAGAGCTAGCGACCGAGCAGGATGCGCCGGCGCAGCTCTGCCTCGGGGAAGTTGCGGAACTTCCGCTTCATCTGATCCGCAGTCATGAGGTTGCCGCCTTTCTTGCCGCTTTGGTAACGCCGGTTCCTCTATCGGGACTCGCGCTCGGCGCCCTCATCCCTCGAACGTGGTGTGAGCAGCCGGAGCGCCCCCGGGCGTGACTCGAAGGAGAGCGGGCTCTCGAGGACGACCGGCTCGCCGTCGATCGCCGCGTGCAGGCGCGTGCGCTTCGACTCGACGCGGAACGCGGTCGCCGCGTACTCGGCCGCGCCCTCGGACTCCGCCGCC